>WNFY01003467.1_pt1 | contig 32010 bp, 29 predicted proteins | sample 5400091 | NCBI WGS metagenome assembly WNFY01 (sample SAMN13153364, study PRJNA577476) | soil metagenome | isolation source: 60 cm soil or saprolite under grassland replicate 1 | place: USA:California | collected 2016-06-15 | reverse complement strand
CCGGATGTGACCAGTGACGCGAGTGTGATCAACAGCATCAGTCCTTTAATTCGCGAGAGGACCGTTCCTTCATTCTGCGCAATGCGCCGAATCTGTTCGGCATGCGAATGCGGGATTACCTCCTGCAACTGATATGCAATGGATTGCGGATAAGGCGAGCAAAACCAGCGATCGCGATCGGCAGGGCTCAGCGATTCCGGACTGCGCCTGGCAAACGCATCCTCGGGCTTGGTCATGGCGCTGACAAAGATCTTGCCGACCGCGTTGGGTTTGCCTGCCAGTCTCTGCGCCAAAGGCAATGGTGCGACGATTTGACCGTCCTCCGCCCCGCCGGTTGACAGAATTCCGGAGACGGAATGCGCTTGGCCATTGATTTCGATCTGCGAACCAGGAACCGCCATCAGGAGACGTGCCAGCCTTTGGCCAACGAGCACGTCTCCAGAGTCGTCCTGCGGCCAAGTGCCATTGACCTTCCACCACGGGAAGGTGATTCGTGTTCCGGTCGTAAACCTCTGATTTCCGTAGGCGAGTTCTTTAGAAAAATAAGTTCCAACCAGAGTAACTTGGTTAAAAATGTCGAGGACTATGCCATCCGCGGGGGACAAGCGAGGCTTGGCGTTAACATTCACCGACAGCAACGGAGCAAACCCAGTGATGTTGTTCTTCCAAAATATCCCTTTGATTTTCGGCAGATCAGTCTCATTGAGATATGAGCCAGCCGGTTTTAGGTTTACGCTACCAATCTGCACGTCCAGACTGTCCTCTTCCGGCGTCACGACCAGGTTGGCGCCCAGGGTGCGCAGCTCTCGACTGACCTTGTCGCCAATATCACTGGCGATCGCGATCATTGCGGTCGAAACCGCGGCACCCAAAGTCACTGCGACCGCAACCAGCAGTTTGCGCCGGGGCTGCCGGCGAAAGGATTCGTAAACAAGACGAGCAAACATAGTTCTGATGAGAGACCGATTCGTGTCGCCGCTTGAACTTGTTTTTTCTCTGCGTCCTTTGCGGCGTTTCTTTGCGACCTCTGCGGTCAACATCTTCAGAGCGCGAAGCGCTTAAGCTATTTGTCGAACAGCTTTGCACGTGCCATGAGATCAGCCTCCCGAATCACAATCGCGTCTCCAGAAACAGAAGACGCGAGTGGAACCGGATTGCATCCGCCGGGCGTACCCACCGACTGTGAATTGATCGGAGAAGCGCAGTTCTTGCACACCAGGCCGTTCTGTCCTTTGAAAAATCCAACCGAGCCGCAGATTTCGCAAGCGTCAAGCACCGCGGCAATTTTGCCGTCGGGCTTCTGATAGAGCAGAAAACGAATATCAATTCCGTTTTCGCGCGCAGCATAGCGGTGCAAGTCGCCATCTGCAACCTGGCCGAGCGGAATCGCAACCGCACCGTTGGTAAAACTTACCTCGGTCGCGGGAGAGAGGGCATTCACGCTCTTTGCATAGATGAATTCAGCCGTCACCAACATTATGAACAGAAACGAACTCGCAAAAACTGCTGACATCCACAGACGCTCGCGGCGCGCAGTCCATTGGGACTTGCGCTTTTCCGCGGCGGAGTCAGCCACGGGCGACGGCTGCCGCCGACGGGCCTCGAACAGCACCATGAGTCCAGCCAAGGCCACAATGGTCACAAAGAAAAAGAAATCGTTCCGGACGATGGGCCCGATGATCGCCATCTCCCGTTTCGAGGAAGGGAGAAAGCCGTTTTCCGAGAGCTCGTGAAGGCCAGAGACCACCAGTTGCGCCGCTACAAAGAACAGAATGACAGTTGTCACGCGGAAGAACTTCTGCAGATTAATTCGCACGCTGCCCTTGACGAAGGTCACTCCGAACAGCACTGCTGCGATCACACCGAACAGCGTGCCGAGAAAACTTAGCAGCGCGCTCGAATCTAACGACACAGCCGAGAGAATCAACACCGTTTCCACGCCTTCGCGCAGGACCATCAAGAAGACGAAAAGAAACACGCCGATCTGAGAGCCGCGCCCGGCCAATGAGCCTAGTTTGTTTTCGATTTGGCCCTTCAGCTTCCTTCCCGTCCTCATCATGAATACGATCATGGTGACGACGAAGAAGGCAGCGGCCAACATTACCCAGCCTTCGAAGAGGTCCTCATTGAACTGAAACCGAGAAAGGAGAATCGCAACACCGATGCTTGCTATGAAAGCTGAGCCCAGTGCCGCGAATACAGGCCTGTGTAAGTCAGGTCGCTGGATCTTGCTCAGATAGGCGAGGGTAATGCCGATAATGAGTGCGGCTTCGACACCCTCGCGTAGAGTTACGATAAAGGCCTGGAGCAAAGGGAAATCCTTGTTAGGTGTTGCAACTCGGTTGCAACTAGCGATCTAATTAAAAGGATATCTGCGCTTAACCCCGCCGTCAAACCTCACAAGAGCTTCAGGAATCGCTTGGCCTCTTCTAAAAGCGGAAACAACCGCTCCTCCGCCTGGAACTCGGCCGGATGGACGCATCGACGGCTTCCCCGCAACTTCACCGGATGCTTTAAGTGCAGCATCTCGTGATACACGATGTACTCAACCAGAAAGCGGGGAATTCTCGGATCGTCGAACACCCGGCTGACGATAATGGCGTTATGGGCGGGATCATAGTGGCCCAGGCGATTGCGCGCTCGCTCACTGCTCCAACTCATCTGCGGACGCGCCAGTAGCCCGTGAAAGAACCGGAGATTGAGATCCTCAAAGACAGCTTCTAGATCATAGGTCAGGCCTCGCGGCGAAACGATCTGCTTCCTGCCCCGGATCTGACGAACCAAATGCGCTTTGCGTGACATGTGCTGGGCCGAAACGTAGCGCCGGTAACGTATCACGTGGTCACGGTCCAGCGGCTTGCGGTACATTTTGGCTACGAGGATGTGCGCGATGGCCCGCAACACATATTCCGGAGCGCCCTCAAGCAGGTCTGAAACCCTAACCAGCAGTCGCCCTTCGCGCAAGCGAATGGTGTTGTTGATATTGGCGAAGCTGTAAAACTCAACCTTCAGCTCGGGTACCGGCGATCGCGGCCTAAGGTCGCGATAGCTTTCATGGAAAAGCTGATGGAGGCCGGTCTGCATGAGGAATAATTGCAGCCTAGCACGATTTGCGCGCTGCAATCCCTAACTGCGTGGCAGGCATCTGCAATGTCAGTAGGGGAGTCACTCCGACTTGGCTTGGTGCTTCTTGTCTCTTTTCTTGTTCTTGAAAGTTTCTTCTTGTTCAGCCAGAAGATCGCGGTGATCTTTCATTCCCGCGTCTATCGCTTCGAGCGCGCTGCCCAGCAGAAATGTGAAATCCTTTGCGGATTCCGCCCTTCCCCCCAGTGATGATTTGAACGCGCGAAGCTTCCCCCCAAACTCCGTGTCCGCCTCAATGACCGGCTTGAGCGCCTTTCGCAGGTCGTCTCCACGGTCCGCAAATGTGTCCACATTCGTGCCCAATTCGTCGTACACATCGAGAAAATCCTGCAGTGCGTCCCGAGTCAGCTGGTCCTGGTCGGGCGACTTCACGTCGGCCCGGACCTGTTGCAGTTTCTCCAGGCGTGCGCGCGCAAACTCGATATAGAGCTTCAGGCGCGCTTCGGGATCCAGCGCGGAATCGCGGATCTTATCAATTTCCTTGTCATTTAGCGGATCGCGGTGATGTTGCTCAGCAACTCCGGGCAAAGCCGCAATGAGAAGGATCGGAATCACTATTCTGGGTGCTCTCATTTGTGCTCCGGATTTTTGGCGCCAAACATGGCCTTGAGCAATTCGGTGCGAAAGCCCTCCAGTTTGTCCACCGCATCCTGAACGAAGGCCTGCTCATCCGCATCTACGTTCTGCTTCAGATCACGCAGGCGGGCCGCCATCCTTCGAATCTTGATTTCCGTGTGCGGCAGCTTTCTGCCCGATTTCAGAACCAGGGCATGTGCCTTATCTGCATAGTTGACGGTCTGTTGGAGGGCTGTGCGTCCATCTTCTGGTTTATTCGCGGTATAGGTTTCGGTTGCCGCCTTCACTTCGCGGTCAGCAACTTCCAGATAGAGATCGGGTTGCTGGCCCGGCGCGGCAGAATTCGCGCGGGCGATCAACTGTTCAAGAGTTTCTTGCTCGGCTGCGAGCGCGGCTCCGCCAGCCGCAAGCAAGAACAACAAAACGGGCCCAACGCATCGCTTCATCTCTTCGGCTCAATCGCAATCAACCGGTGTTTCGCCTGCCACTCCTGGTCAGGATACTTCCCGGCTGCGGTTTCGAGAAACTGACGATAGTACTTCGCCGCTTGCTTCGAATCGTGTAGATGATCATACGCGGTGGCCCGAAAAAAATAGCTGATCGGCATTTCCGGCTGGTACTTTGCGCGCATGTCCATGGCCTTGATTGCCATTGCGTAATCTTTGTTTTCGCTGGCAGCTATCGCCAAGTCACCGTAAGCGTCTCCCAGGTCTGGCTTGAGCTGAACCGCACGCACCAGCTCTTCCTCTGCGTCCGAGAACTTCCGTTCTTTCAGCAGGACGCGCCCCAGCCCGTGATGCAAGCCAGCGTCACCCGGAGCTGAAACCAGGAGCGCCGTATAAGTCTGCCGCGCCTGCTCCCCCTTGCCCATCTCGGAGTACAAGTCGGCCAGGTCACGCTGGGCTTTCGGATCAGGATCGAGCTTGAGTCCGGTGTCCAGTTCTGCTGCAGCTTCTTCCTTCTTCCCGGAAATTATGAGCATGCGGCCAAGTTGCAGGTGGGCGCTGGCGTTCCTCGGATTAAGAGTAACCAGCTTGCGCAGCACAGACTCGGCATCGGAGAAGCGTTTCTGGACCATATACAGGTTGGTCAAGGCGGTAAGTGCGTCAGAGTTGTCGGGAGCAATCGCCAGCGCCTGCCGATATTCCTTCTCAGCCTCAGTCGGTTGGTCTTTTCGGATCTTTTGTGTCGAGTGCGGCCGCCTGTTCATAAGCCGACGCTGCATCACTCGGCTTCGTGGTTTCGAGGAGATGTCCTAGCGCCATCCACGCACGCTTGTGGCCCGCCGCCGCATCGCCGGAAGGCTTCAGCTTAGTCGCGGCACGCAGGAAATCTTCCGCTTCGGATTGCCCGGTATACGAAAGCGTAAGACCCAGATTCAGGTTTGACTCAAACACGTCAGGTTTCGCGGCCACAGATTTCCGGAACGCTGCAATCGCCTCGTCCTTCCTGCCCAGCGCACGATAGACATAGCCGAGGTCGTACCAGGCAGAATAGCTCTCAGGGTAAGTCCCCAAGTACTTCTTGAGCAGCGGTTCGGCGGCGGCATAGTCTTGTTTCTCGATATCCGCCTCAGCCTCGGTCAACCAAGCGGCGGCAGGATCTTGATCCTCAACCTTGTGGTGGCGAACAGTTGTATGAGTCGATTGCGCCCCTGATATTGCTTCTAGAAGAACGCCAAGAATGACGAGCAAAGCCTTTAACCGCAGAGATCGCAGAGGATTAGCAGAGATCGCAGAGAAATGGTTGGGACCGAAGATTTTCTCTTCGAACTCGGCGTCATCCCTGCGACCTCTGCGGTTAAAAGCTTTTGCCGAAGCGCCCAGCGCCGAGATTCTATCCGTGCCCATTCGAAGGCGGTGCCCCATTCTGATGCAGAATGCCCGACAAAAACTTTCCAGTATAGGAGCCCGCAATTTCCGCGATCCGCTCCGGAGGTCCTTCGCCAACTAGAAATCCTCCCCGCTCGCCACCCTCGGGCCCCAAATCAATGACCCAGTCGGCGGTCTTGATTACCTCAAGGTTGTGTTCGATCAGGAGAATTGAGCCCCCCGCTTCAATAAGACGCCGCAGGGCCGCCAATAGTTTACTGATGTCATCAAAGTGCAACCCTGTGGTGGGCTCGTCAAGAATGTAGAGCAAACGCCGCTTGCCGGTTCCGTTTGTGGCACGGGAAGACGCGGGGTGCAAATGCGCCGCCAGCTTAACCCTTTGCGCTTCGCCTCCGGAAAGAGTGGTGGCGGATTGTCCCAGCCGAAGATAGCCGAGGCCGACTTCGTCCAGTACGCGCAGTTTGTCGGCAACTTTCGGCGAGTTTGCGAAATGGTGCATGGCTTCGCGCACTGTCATATCAAGCACTTCGTAAATGTTCTTTCCTCGATAGCGGACTTCCAGCACCTCAGGCTTGAAGCGCTTGCCCTTGCACTCTTCACAAACCAGTTCGACATCCGCGAGGAACTGCATCTCGACTACAACGGTGCCGTCGCCCTGGCACGTCTCGCAGCGTCCACCGGGAACATTGAAGGAAAAATGTCCGGCGGCAAAGCCGCGTTTATGGGCTTCAGGAGTAGCGGCAAACAACTCGCGAACCCCGTCGAAGGCTTTAATGTAAGTAACCGGGTTCGAGCGCGGCGTGCGGCCGATAGGGGACTGATCCACCAGCACAACTTCATCAATGAATTCGTGTCCGGTGATCTGATCTACAGACTCAAGCGGGTGTCCCGGGTCTCGCTGATTTTGCGAGATCTGAGGATTTTCTGCCATCTTGGTCGAATTCAAGCCTCGATACAGCACGTCGTGCAGCAACGTGGACTTGCCCGATCCGGAAACTCCGGTGATCGCGACCAGCATTCCCAGTGGTATAGAAATGTCAATGTTCTTGAGATTGTGTGCGCGCGCGCCTCGAATCGAAATTTGCTGCCGGCCCGGCTTGCGACGCTTGCTAGGGATCTGTATGCGCAGTTCATTCGATAGATACCGGCCCGTCAGCGAGCCTGGGGACTGCAGAATCTGATCGTAATTTCCAGTTGCAATGACTTTACCGCCGTGCTCGCCGGCGCCCGGGCCAAGATCGAGAATGCGATCGCTGGCGCGCATCACGTCGGCATCGTGCTCCACAACCAAGACCGTATTTCCTAGGTCCCGCAACCCGTGCAGGATGTTGATCAACCTGTGAGTGTCGCGGCTATGCAATCCGATGGAGGGCTCGTCGAGCACGTAGAGCGTTCCAACCAGCTGCGATCCCAAAGAGGTTGCCAACTGAATGCGCTGTGCCTCGCCGCCAGAGAGCGTTGATGTCAGCCGGTTGAGCATCAAGTATTCAAGGCCGACGTCGTTTAGAAACCGCAGACGCGAGCGAATCTCGTGCAACAATCTTTCGGCGATACCCTCTTCCTGCTGCCGCAACTCGGCCTGAGCAAAAAACTTGCTCGTTTCTTCCACTGTCATTGAGCAGACTTCACAAATGTTCTTGCCTGCGATTTTTACCTGTCGTGCCTCGCGGCGCAGCCTGGCGCCGTCGCATTCCGAGCACTGCGTGTATCCGTTGGGTTTGGTCCAGGGCTCGATCGCGCCTTCGTTCAGAGTCTTCGTCTTGTCGGGAATGACCAAATCGAGATCGAAATCAATTGTGTTTCCGAAGCCCTGGCATCGCGGACAGGCGCCGAATGGATTGTTAAACGAGAACAGCCGCGGCTCCGGCTCCTCGTAACGAATGCCGCAAGCCTTGCAGCCGAATTGTTGAGAGAACCGAAGCTGCTGAGGCGCTTGTCCTGCGCGCGCAGCGGTTTCGAAGATGACCTCACCACTCTGGCGGAAGCTGATTTCGGTTGCGTCCACGATTCGGGCGCGCGCGTCTGCCGAGACCGCAATACGATCTACGAGCGCGAAGACGGGCTCGGCAAAGTCGATTTCCAATAGCGATTCGGGCGTCGAGAATTCATAAATCTGCCCGCGCTGAATCAATCGGTTGAAGCCGCGCTGGCGGAGTTCGAAGAGGCGGGCCTTGATGGCATCGAGCGAAGCACCTTCTGGGGAAGATTTCCGACCCTTGGCGGCCTTGCCCTTAACCTTTGTCGATCCGAGCTCTTTTAGGAATGAGGAACCCGTCTTCAGCGCGGATACAAGGGCCGCCTCATCGCGCACAGTTGCGGCATTCGGGAGGGCAGGACTTCCAGCCGCGCCGGAAGGCGTTCCATTTTGATTTGCGGCTTTAGCCGCTGAGGCTAGCGGGACCACCGGAAACAGCACGTTCAGCCTCGTGCCCTCGCCCAGTGCCAGCACTGCATCGGCGATCTCGTCCACAGTGTCTTTTTTTACTTCGTTGCCACATTGAAGGCAGTACGTCCGACCAACCCGCGCAAACAGCAGTCTGAGATAGTCGTAAATTTCGGTCGCAGTCCCCACGGTCGAGCGTGGATTGCGCGTCGTATTCTTCTGTCGGATGGCAACGGCAGGAGCAATGCCTTCGATGTGGTCGGCATCGGGTTTTTCAATGCGCTCGAGAAATTGCCGCGCGTAGGCCGACAGCGACTCAACATACCGCCGCTGTCCCTCGGCATAGATCGTGTCGAACGCAAGCGAAGATTTGCCTGAACCTGAAACGCCGGTGACGACGGTCAGGGCGTTATGCGGAATCTCAACATCAATATTCTTGAGGTTGTGGGTGCGCGCGCCACGAACAATAATGCTGTCGTTCGGCGTGGGGGACGCGGTGACCGTAGAGTCGACGGAGCTTTGATCAGAGAGGGAAGTAGCCATACAGGGCAGGCTGCACATCGCGAAAGGCTACAGAACAGCCCTGTGGAGGCAACCGAATCTCTCTATTATAGAGTGAATGCCGACTGGCTAGATTGCTTGCTTTACCGGCCACTGAAAACAGATTCCGAATCCGTCAGGATCACGCAAAAAGAGCTGCTTCATTCCGTAATGCGCGACCGTTGGCTCCCTTACATCAACTCCCTTTTCGCGGAGATACCGGTACGTAGCGTCCACATCCGGACAGCCAAAATATAGGCACGTATCCTTGTGGGCCGCAATTCGTCTCGGCTCAGGCGCAGGAGGACGCTGATCGTTGTCGTACGCGGTGTTGAGCATCAATTCCACGCCGTTGAGCTTGAGCAAGGCCCAGCCAAAGTCAGGACCTGACTTAGAAGTGGCGGTGAGCTCGAAGCCGAGCAAATCGTGGTAAAAAGCGACAGATGTCCGCATATCGAAGACCTGCAGCAGCGGCGCCATGCCTTTCACATCTATTCCCATCACCACACCCTACACTGGTTCTCTTTCACCATCGCTTGTCCCGGCTTGCAACCCCAGGCCTTCTGGAATTCCGGCATGTTCTCGACGACTCCGTTGGTTCGGAAGCGTCCCGGCGAATGCGGGTCCACGTTGACCAGCATGCGTGAGAATTCCGGACGCCGCTTCTCGCACCAGACCCGCGCGAATCCTAGATAGAAGCGTTGTTCCGGCGTATAGCCATCAATCTTCTCGCCAGCTTTGCCGGTCTTATCTTCGGCAATCATATTCATCAAGGCCATGAGCGCGACGCGCGCACCACCATTGTCAGCTGTGTTTTCCCCGAGTGTGAGCTTGCCGTTCAGCTTAAGGTCGTCGATGGCAACGAAGCCCGAGTACTCGTCGGACACGCAACTGGCGCGTTGCTCGAATTCCTTTCCATCCTGTTCCGTCCACCAGTCGCGCAGGTTGCCTTGCGGATCGAACTTGCGCCCCTGATCGTCAAACCCATGGGTGAGCTCATGGCCGATGACCGCACCAATGCTGCCGAAATTCACATCGTCGTCCATTTTCTTGTCGAAGAATGGCGGCTGCAGAATTCCCGCCGGGAATACGACCTCATTGCGGGGCGCACTGTAATAAGCGTTCACTGTCGGCGGAGTCATGCCCCACTCTAAGCGGTCAAGAGGCTTGCTGATCTTGGCAATCTGACGGCGAGACTCAAATTCATTGGCGCGCAGAAAATTTCCCATCAAATCGCCGGGGACAACCGTCAGCTTGCTGTAATCACGCCAGACGTCCGGATAACCAATCTTGTTGCGAATTGCCTCCAGCTTCACTTTCGCCTGTTTCTTGGTGTCTTCGGTCATCCACGGCAATGTGCGGATGTCCTGATCCAGGGACTTCTCGAGCGCGTCCACCATTTTCAGCATCCGCTGCTTGCCATCCGCGCCGAAGGTTTCCTCGACGAAGCGCTGTCCGAGTGCTTCCCCCAAGGCTCCGTCAGTCGCTCCCACACATCGTTTCCAGCGCGCCTGAATCTCCGCTTGCCCGGTCAAAGCTTGCTTAAATTTGAAATTTGCATCTACAAAGGGCGTTGAGAGCCATGACGAACCTGCATTCAGCAGATGCCACTGCACGTAGGTCTTCAACGCATCGAGAGACTCTGACTCAATTACCCCGTTTACCTGCTTGAAGAAGTCGGGATTGGTAACGTTCATCTCCGAGAATGTCGGGGTGTTGATGTCTGTGAAATAGCGGGTCAGATAAAAATTCGGCGCAATCGCCACTGCCGCATCGCGAGTCATTTTGTGATCCCGGTTTTTGGGATCACGCCGCAGGGTCCGGTCCATAGAAGCTTTTGCCAACGCCGTTTCAATGCGGAGCACCGTTTGCGCTGAATCCGCGGCCTGCTGTGCCGACTGTCCACTCAGGGTAAACAATGTGGTCGCATAGTCGGTCAGCCGTTTGCGCATTTCGACCATCTTCTTATCATCGTCATTGATGTAGTACTTGCGGTCCGGCAGCGTGAGCCCACCCTGGTCAATGTAAGCAATAACCATATCGGCGTTGTGAAGATCGGGCGAGGAGTAAAAATTGAACAGCGGGTTCGGCCCGATCAGATGCACGCGCGCAATAGCGTCAATTAGGCCGCTCTTGTCCTTCACTGCGGCGATGCGGTCGAGTTCCGGCTTTAGGGCATCCAGACCTTTGGCATCAACTGCTTTGTCGTCCATACACGCGCTATAGTAGTCACCAATCTTCTGGTCAATGGCGCTGCGGCTGGATCCTCCAGACTCTGCCTTCTCCAAAATTCCGCGTAAAACAAGATTGTTCCGCTCTTCCACTTCAATGAAGCTGGCCCATTCTGGTTGATCCCCCGGGATTTGCGCATTTTTCATCCAATTGCCGCACGCGAATTGATAGAAATCCGTGCACGGCTCCAGGCTCTTGTCAATGTTGTCAATACTGAAGCCCGAAGGCGGCTGAGAGCCAGTTGGTGATTGGCCAAGCAGGAACGCAGAAAAGGCAAGTACTGCAGCGAGCAGAATTCCGGTATTGCGCATGATCGCCTCCCAGCAAAAATTGAACGCCGATTTTAAGCCGAAGAAGTATGGACGTTCAACCGGAGAGAGGGTTAGCGAGGGCCTGGTTTGGATGGGGCCCAGCCGCTTGACCAAGGGGTAGGGCCCATCGAGGTTTTGGAGCAGAACTTCAGAAAATTTCGTCGAAATCAGATCAATCTGACCAGGCCAAGACTCCGGGAACGATCAGATTAGCCACTGGAACGATGGTCAGAATCCCCCACCAACTCGGCTTCCCACGCGCTTCGGCCACTGCCATCCAGACCATAATGGCGATGACGATATTGACGATGGGAATCAGAAACAGAACGATCCACCACATAGGCTTTTTGGCTACATTCAACATCAGGATCAAATTCGCGATCGGAATCCAAGCCAGCCACGAGTTCTCGGTCTTCGTCTTATTCGCGATTGTCTGCAGGGCCAATGCCATGTAGACATAGACCGCCGCGAAGAAGGCGAGGCAAAACATGATCAATCCAGCGCCCAGGCCCACAGCTGCCAGGGAATTGTTGTCCTGCGCCAATGCTCGGCCTATCGGCGACAGAACCAGAAGCGCGATTAAACCCAGTCCGGACACGACACTTGTTCGTGCTTTCATTGAGGCTCCTTCTGAACTCTCTCGAGTTGTTTGGAATGGCGGCTGGCGAACGCGAAGATTATGCACTCGATGCGGGGGTGAGGCAATTGCCTAAGTGGTGAACATGAGCCGGTCGGTCAGCTGTTTTTGCGAGAATCGTCACATTGCGAATTCCAACAACGCAAACACATAAAGCCACAGGATTCCCATAAAGTGCCAATACCAGCTCGCTACCTCGACCACGATCCTGCGGTGTTCAATGGGACGATGAAGGAACGAAGCGAAGCCGGCGTAGAGCAGGGCGATGATGCCGCCCGCAAGGTGCACAGCGTGGGCGCCGGTAAGAACATAGAAAAAAGGCGTCGGCTTGCGGGTAGAGATGTGAAATCCGTGGAGTTGCAGGATCTGCCAAGCCACCCATTGGCCAATCAGAGCGTATTCAGCAGCAACAGGCGAACCGGAAGGTTCACCTGTACCCACTCGCGAATGTATGCTCCAGCGCGGCTATCGAAAACAAATGCTCCGTGGTGCAGGAAGAGAAAGACCACCGTCAGGATGACGAAGATCATGGAAATGGAGAACAGCGCCAGGACCAACGCGAGCCGGGCTCGGTGGAGCCGGCGGCCATAGTCTGGAGAACTGTCGCCGGGGCGATTGTCGTCGCCCCCGCCAAAGCCGGGCGGATGCACTCCACCGCCATGTCCTGACTTGGTTTTTTCGGCTACCGGAGGCGAAAATACTGGCATAGCAACTGCCTGTGCTGAAGAACTACTTCTTTGCAACCTTGCCGAGCGTACGCACAAACTTGATTACCTGGTCGATCTGGGCGTCACTGAGCTGATCGGCAAATGGTGGCATGTTTCCATTTCCGTCATGCACAGCTTTGTGGAGCTCGACGTCGGTCTTCTTCTGAACGTCTTTAGAGCGAAGGTTGGCCGCTTGCAGTTGTTTGCCTAGAGTGGTGTCTCCTGCGCCGTCAGCCCCGTGGCAGAGCTGGCACTTGCTTTTGAAAGTGGCTGCGCCGGAGCCCGCTTGGGCAGCTGCCGAGGGACAAACCGTCAAAAGAATTCCTGACAATAGGAAAATCGGTATCACGAATCGGATGCCGCGAGCTCGACTTGCCAATTTATTCCTCCCCACACATCTCAGTCCGGCTGCATGCCGCCGGTCGCAAAACATCTTAGATCATACTTGAGACCGTCGGGATGCAAGGCAATCCAGTAAAATGCACCGCTGATGACAACCAAGGCTCACACTTATGGCCACGGGACGAAGTCGGTCCCATTGAAAAAGAACTATTGCTTCGCTTGCGGGAAAGACAATCCTAAGGGCATGCATCTCAAGTTCACGCTCGATCGCGAACGCAAACACTTTGTTTCGAATTTTCGCTTGAGCAAGCGCTTCACCGGGCCCCCCGGATATTGCCACGGCGGAATTATCGCGACAATTCTTGACGATGCCATGAGCAAGCTAAACAAGTTGCGTGATGTGATTGCCGCAACATCGGAGCTCAGAATCGAATACCTCAAGCCAGTTCCGCTGCGGACGCCGCTGCGCGTCGAATCGCGGGAGCTGCGAAAGAGCGGACGACGGCTCGTTCACACGGCAGAGATTATCAATCAGGAAGGAAAGGTGCTGGCCCGGGGACAAGGTGTATTCGTAATCATCAATGCCAAGCAGGTGTTTAAGCAGCGGTGAACACGGGTCACGCGATCTTTCTCAAGACCAGCGCCGAGTTCTTCGATCCAAACGCGATGCAATTACACACTGCGTGTTCAATTGCTTTCTTCCTGCCGGCGTCCGGCACGTAGTCGAGGTCGCATTCAGCTGATGGATTCGTCAGATTGAGGGTCGGCGGAATTTCGCCATGGTGCATGGCTATCAAGGTTGCGGCGACTCCAGCTGCTCCGCAAGCGCCCTGGGGATGCCCGATCTGCGATTTCAGTGCAGACATTGGAACCTGCCGCGCGCGATCCTCTCCCAAAGCCAGCTTCAACGCGCGCGTCTCGATGCGATCGTTCAATTGGGTCGAAGTGCCATGCAGATTGACATAATCCACGCTTGCGGGACTGATTCCGGCCTGCTGCATCGCCAGCACGATTGCCCGTGACGGCTCCTCCCCACATTCCATCAAGCGGACTCGGTGAAATGCCTCACAGGTAGATCCATATCCGCACACTTCGGCGAGGATTTTCGCTCCTCGGGCCTGTGCATGTTCGTATTCTTCGAGCACCAACATCCACGCCCCTTCGGCCACTACAAAGCCATCGCGATCGGCGGAGAACGGCCGCGAACCCTTCTCTGGCGCGTGGTTCCACTTCTCAGTAATGATTTTCAAAAGAGTAAAGCCTCGGACGGTGCCAAGAGAGATGGGCGCATCCGCTCCGCCGGTTAATACTGCGTCCAAGCGGCCTGACTCGATCTGACGCATGGAATACGCGATCGCATCTGTCGAAGATGTACATCCGGTCGTGATGACGTGGCTCGGGCCACGAAGGTTGAAGCGCACGTTCAGTTCGCTGGAGATGCTGCCCATCACGCCGGTCGGAATGCAAAACAAACTCATCTTGCTGAGCTGCCCGTGAAAGTACAGGCGATACTGTTCTTCTGTGAACTCCTGCGATCCGCCCCCGGTGCCGATGATCACGCCAAATCGGCGGCGCTGCTCGATCGGCAGGGAAGAGGTGTCGAACCCAGCGGTTTGAAGGGCCTCGGTCGCCGCACAAAGTGCCAGTGGCAGCACGCGGGACACATGCTTGCGTTCCTTTTTTTCGACCCAGGCAAGCTCGTCGAAGTTTGCGACCTCGCCCGCAATTTGTACCTCGATTGCAGATGGGTCGAAGCGGGTGATCCGCCGAACACCGCTGCGACCCGCCAGTGCGGCTTCCGCGAATGCCTGGTTGCCCGTGCCATTCGGACTTACTACTCCCATTCCAGTGATTACGCAGCGTCGTTTCATAATTTCGCGTGTGAGCGGGTGACCCTCGCCCGCCATCACTTTAGCAACAATCGGGGCTTCCGCTAGCAAAAGAAGTCAAATACTCGTCAAAACCACACCTCGCGTGGGCCCGGACGCCCTCGTTCGGGCGGGCGAGCCTGGCTCGCCATTGTTACCCGCGCAAAGCTTGCTCGGGCAGGTGAGGGCATCCGCCACGTGGCTGTTGCTTGTGGAAATCTTTTGTCAAGCCCCTCTGAGGACCTTTTTTCGCTCAAAAACTTGATTCCATTCCAAAAATAAACTCACGAATCATGGCACAAAGTACCCAATGAAAATGCTACGCTAAAAACATAGGCATAGAGTTTCACTCGACGCCGAGTTCCTTCACCAACGCTTTCCACTTGCTATCCACCAAAGCTTTAGTTTCTGCGTCCATCAGGATTTCGTTGGGCCAAGGTCGCGCGAAGCCTTCGGTCGGCCATTTGCGAGTGGCGTCAATTCCCATCTTGGAACCGAAGTTCGCTAGCCGCGACGCATGGTCGAGAGAGTCTACCGGACCTAGCGTGAATTGAATGTCGCGCTCGGGATCAATGTGGTTCAGCACTTTGAGCGTGACCTCGCCGAGGTCCTGAACGTTCACGTCCTCATCCACCACGATGACGCACTTGGTGAACATCGCCTGTCCGAGCGACCAGATGGCGTTCATTACCTTGCGCGCCTGGCCCGGGTAGGACTTCCGAATGGAGACGATCATCAGGTTATGAAACACGCCTTCGATGGGTAAGTTGATGTCCACCAGTTCAGGGATCGTCAGTTTCATCAACGGCAAGAAGATTCGCTCCACGGCTTTGCCCATGTAGGCGTCTTCCTGCGGTGGTTTACCAACGATCGTCGTCGCATAAATCGGGTTGTTCCGATGGGTCACGCACGTCAGATGGAACACCGGATACAGATCAGCCAGAGAATAGAAACCGGTGTGGTCGCCGAATGGGCCCTCCGCACGCAGCTCGTCAAGATGAACGTGGCCCTCGAGCACGATTTCTGACGAGGCGGGAACTTCCAAGTCCACGGTTTCGCATCTCACCAGCTCGACTGGTTTCTGACGCAGGAAGCCGGCGATCAAATATTCCTCAACATCAGGTGGTGCTGGAACTATTGCAGAAAAAGTGATAGCGGGGTCAGTGCCGATGGCCACGGCAACTTCCATCTTGCCGGAGGGGAGGTCTCCTTCAGGGACGAGTGAGCCGCCGCCGGTTCGAGCCATGAGATCGACGGCCGCGCGCGCAAACTCCGGGCGCACCGGACGGGCGAGGGCGCCCGTCCCCCCATGGTCTATGGTTTGGGCGGTTTGCCGCATCATCTCTCGATAATGTTCAGCTCCGATCTTTTGGCGCTGCCAATGCATGCCGGTCGTTCGTTCGTCGAAGACCTGCATGCGATACATGCCCACGTTACGTTTGCCAGTGTTCGGGTCACGCGTTACAACGCAGGGCAGAGTGATGAACCGCCCGGCGTCCTGCGGCCAGCATTGGAGAATTGGAAAGTAATTCAGATCGAATTTTTCTTTGCGAATGTTCTCTTTGCATGGCCCGGTTGCAACGGTCTTTGGAAAGAACTTGCCCATCTCGGCGAGCATGGGCAGCATTTTGACTTTATCGAGAAAGCCTTGCGGCGATTTCACATCCATGAACTGCCGAATTCGACCAGCAATTTGGTCCAGCGAATCGACTTCGAGAGCCATGCGCATCCGGCGCTCGGAGCCGAACTGATTGATGAGCACCGGGAGTTTGGATCCCTTTGGGTTTTCGAACAACAGCGCAGGTCCGCCAAGCTTGCCATCTTTATCCCGGTTCTTTGAAACGCGGTCGGTAATCTCCGCGATTTCTAGAACCGGATCAACTTCAGTTTTTACTCGTTTCAACTCGCCGGCGCGTTCGAGCGCGGCGATCCATTCGCGAAGGTCGTTGTAAGCCAAGCACTCTCCCTTGCCCTGTTATTGAAGCCTAAATCCCAACACCTAGACGCAAGCCTAGGCGAAACCCGATTAAAACGCTCGATTATAACGGAGGAATGCATGTCCACAAATCCCGCGCCAGCTAGTACCCTACTTCTGCCGCCACACGGTCTGCACGAGATCACCGCCACTTTCGGCGATATCTTTTCTTATCTTCACCCTGACCACACGCTCTGTCCGCGTTGGCAAACTGAGTACCTGACTACGGTCCCTATTCCATTCCCGATTGCATTGTCCTGGGATCGCTCGCGCCACGTGGAACATATTACTTGCCACAGGCTCCTGCAATCGGCAGTCGAAAGTGCCTTCGCAGGATTAGCTAGATCGGGCTTACAGTCAAAGGTCAATACGTTTAGCGGCTGCTTCTCGTTTCGGCCAAAACGTACTGGGACAAAGCTTTCAACGCATGCATGGGGAATTGCAATCGACTTGAATCCTGAATCAAACGAACAAGGTACGCAAGGAAATATGGATGCCGAGGTTGTGTCCGTTTTCCGTGAGGCGAGATTCACGTGGGGCGGAGACTGGCCAGGAAGGGAACGCGATCCGATGCACTTTCAATTTTGTACGGGATATTGAAACCAATCTGGGGGGTGAGCATTGATTGGCCGGCATAGCTGTGCCTTTGAGGTTGATGGTCGCGCGGAACGCACTTTTTGACACCGCAGTCGAAATCATTCGCAATCTTCCTGTCGGCTTGCGATAATTTGGGCCTGTTCACGTGCAAACTCTTGCCTCATGCGACTGCTGACCGAGATAGGGAAGCTTCCCCAGGCATCGGCTCTGCTCACTAGTGACGGACGTTTGCTCGCGCCTATCTTCGAGCAGAATCGCATCAGCATTCCGATTGAGCATGTCGCTGAACCGGTTCTGCGCTGTCTCGTCGCAACAGAAGACCGCCGTTTCTTTATTCACGGTGGAGTCGATCTCAGGGCAATCTTGCGCGCTGCATACGTCAATTTCCGAGAACGCAAGATTGTCCAGGGAGGTAGCACGATCACCCAGCAGTTGGCGAGAATGGCTACACTTAAGCGGTCGGATCGGTCGCTTCGCCGAAAACTTGCGGAAATCTGCGTAGCCCTCTTAATCGAACGCCAGATGACTAAGCGACAGATTATCCACCACTATTTGAATTCCGCTTATTTCGGCCACGGAATATTCGGAATAGAGCAGGCAGCTCTAGCATTTTGCGGCAACCGCGCGATTGAACTGGACTACAGCGACGCGGCGTATCTGGTGGCTCTCTTGAAAGCCCCTGCACGGTACTGCCGTTGCTGCAACCCCGCGCGTGCAGAACAGCGCACATCGATAGTCGTACGGCTCTCCGGGGCCGCAGGCGGGTTCAGGCCGACTCCGACCGTGAGGTGGCAACCACGAGAGTCGTTCTCAACCCACGCTCCTCTGACAGCATCGTATGCCATCGAACTTGTTCGGAAATGTCTGCTCCAACTTGTGCCGCAATATTATCCGCAGCACCGACTCAAGATCCGCACCACAATAGATCCAATCTGCCAGAGTGTCCTTGAGTCGGTGTGTGTTTCTGTGAGACAACTGGGCTACGCAGGCCGTCTCGCCTGCATAATCCAGGATGCCCGATCAGGGAGTATTAAAGCGATCACAGGCGGTACAGCTTTCCCGGAGCAGCGATTTAATTCTGCCGCCGATGGACTCCTTCAGCCTGGCTCTCTATTGAAGCCGTTTATTTTCTTAGCTGCCATCCGAGCAGGACTGACGCTTGATCACAAGTTCCTGTCTTGTCCATTGAGTATCAAAATGCCTGATGGCCGGATCTGGAGCGTTAGGAACGCTGGAGAGCGCTACACGGGCCTGACCACGATAGCAGACGCGACCGTGCACTCCGATAACTCGGTATACGCACAGCTGTTGCAGGAGATCGGCTTGGACAAAGTAAAGAGGATACTCACGCAAGTTGGCATGCCAGCACGGAATGCAACACTAGCCATTAGCACGGGAGCACTTCGACCTGGGGTGTCGCCTCTAACAATGTGCTCCGCATACTCCGTGTTCTCTGCTGCAGGTTTTTTCTTCTCTCCTTCCGTCATTAGTCGCATTACTGGGGAAGATGGGAGAATACTCTACGAGAATGTGCAAACGGGAATACCGATTTGTACGCCAGCAGAAGCTTTAAAGATTACGTCCGTACTGCAGCGGGTCGCGACCGAAGGAACGGGCAAACTGCCAATCCCGCACTCGGGTCTGGCCGCCAAGACTGGAACAAGCATGAGTGGAGGCTGGTACGCGAGCTTCGATGGCACGTATCGGGTATTGACTTGGACCGAATCCGACTTTTCACCACTTAGCTCCAAGTAGTATTCGGGGAAAGCGGTATCAGCGAGGGAGCTTGCTAGCCGTGTTTGGCATCTCTTAACAAAAGCTCAAGTTGGGTTTCAGGAGCTATTCGCGGTCTTTGCCGGAGTTGACAAGATGTCGGTCCGCGACCTGCTTTGGGTCGAAGAGCACTTCGAGGCAACATGACCAATCCCGTTTACGTCCTCGATACGCAATCTCTAATCTGGTTCGCCAAGGGGTATGCGCACAGACTCGGGTTAAATGCGCTGATCGCAATGTTGAGTCCACGTGCGCGGGTGGTGATCCCTTCGTTCGCATTGGAAGAAATTCACCAAAAATTCGGCCCGAAGATGCAACCTAATACTGACCCCGCTATACCTCCGGCTGCGCTCCTCCGTCTCGTTAATAAGTGTCAGAACGTGAGAGTGCTCGCCCGTGGGCCTTCTGTTCTCGCTCGAGAAATCCAATTGAAGACTAACGAACGCAGTAATGGTCTCAACAGGAACAGGCAGGACATTCCGATCGCGGCGGCAGTCTTGGTTGTCAGAGAGTACTATCGGGAGCAAGTTCTACTGATAACCTGCGATAGGCCTCTCACGATTTGGGCAGCCAAAACTGGTATCAGGGTCCTGTGGAATCAACGTCCAGTTGAGTGGCTCCCAGGCTAGAGAAACCGAAGCCTCGCGTCGACAGTGCCTCGATTAAGCTATCAAGGTGTTCAACCGTTCGCTGATGAATATCGTGACAAACAATGACGCCAGCATTTCTCTCATCGACTGCCGATATTGCATTTGTGACCCATTGGCTCTCTGATTGGCAATCGGATTTCCAATCACGGGGATCATTATCCCAGAGAGTCAATTCGTATCCTAGCTGGTGAACAACCTCAGCAACCCTATCGTTTGTGCTGCCATAAGGTGGCCGCAGCAAGCGGGAGTGTATGCCGAGAGAATAAAGTTGGGAGCCAGTATTCTCTATTTCCCGGCGTATCTGCTCTTCCGAACATGCAGTCAAATCGGGGTGGGTGAAGGTATGATTTCCGATTGTGTGTCCATCTGAAGCTGCTGCTACGACTACATCAGCGAGAGTTTTTGCTTTGAGCTTGCTTCCCACTACAAAGAAAGTAGCTTTGATCTTGCGAGAGTGCAGGATATCTAAAATACGAGGAGTGAATGCCGGGTGCGGCCCGTCGTCGAATGTGAGGTAAATATTCGGCTTGTGTTGCGTTGACAGCACGAAGCATAGATGCGTTTCAACTAGCCAGGGTCCACCCAGACGCCATCGGCATACTTAGTTGTAAAAAGGATAACTGGGCGGCTGTCCAGCAGAATGACAAGCATTGCATCTTTCCGCCTCGGAATTGTGGGTGGATTATCGCGATTTTTCGCGAGGCCGGATTCGAGTGGGGAGGCAACTGGCAGGGGAAAAGGCGCGATCCCATGCACTCTCAATTCTGCACCGGATACTAGGTAAAGAGTGTCCGATCCCCAGGCCAATTTAGCGTCATTGTTCAACTGAGACTACAGTCACCGACTTGGGCTCGAGTCTCAGGGCCAGCTTGCCGCCTTGAATCTTCGCGGAAATCGGCTTCGGCATGACTGTATTGGGTGTGTCAAAAGTATTGACACTGTCTACCTTGGGCGCAGTCAGTGTTTCTCCTGCGGCAGACTTCGCCGTGATGCCGGCGAGGTTCGCTTCGATCTCGACTGGTTGTTCGGGATCAATATTCGTGATCTCCATCCACAGCTTGCCAGCGGCATCCTTCGCCGCAATGGCATCGACGCGCGGCAAACTGGTGTCGCCGTGTGTATAGGTCCCGACGTCAAACGTCACCGGCACGAATGTGGCGTCCTGGAATGGCACATACATCTTGAAAATATAGTAGGTGGGCGTCAGAGTCATTTTTTCTTTGTCGGTGATGATCATGGCCTGAAGCACGTTGATCATCTGGGCGATGTTGGCTCCGCGTACGCGATCAGCATGGCGGGCAAAGATATTCAGATTAAGCGCAGCCAGGATCGCGTCCCGCAGGCTGTTCTGCTGCACCAGAAAACCCGGGTTGCTACCGGGCAGCGGCGCGTACCAGCCGCCCCATTCATCAACCACTAACCCGACCTTTTTTTGCGGGTCGTATTTGTCCATGATTGCCGAGTGCTTCGTGATCAGATCATCCATCTCAAGTGTGGACTTAAGAATCTGAGCGTACTCGGTCTCTCCGAATCCCACAGACTTAAACGAAGGCGGCCATCGTACGACCGTGTAGGAATGCATGGAGAGGCCGTTGAAATCCCAGCTCCACGTGTGTTGTTGATAGGCCTTCATGATGGCCTCGGTCCATTCCGTCCACCGGGGTTCGTTGCCACCAGGGCCCACGGCAACCCTCAACATCTGCTGACTGGTTTGCTGCGCCGGATTAAAGTTCCTGACGAAGCGACTGTAAATCTTAAGTTGGCTCAAATAGTAGTCCGGCGTCATGTTGCCGCCGCAATCCCAACTTTCATTGCCAATGCCCAGGTAGGGGATTTTGTATGGAGCAGGATGACCGTTGGCGGAGCGCTCCTTGGCCAGCGTCGTCGGTTGCGCTGCAGTCATGTATTCCAGCCATTCCGCCCCTTCGCGTGGAGTGCCGGAACCGACATTCACTGAAACGTATGCATTGCTTCCGATCTGATCGAGGAAGTCCATGAATTCGTGCGTGCCGAACGTGTTCGGCTCGATCACACCGCCCCAGTTGGGATTGAGTGTTACGGCTCGCTGAGGACCGATGCCGTTGCGCCAATGGTATTCGTCGGCAAAACAGCCGCCCGGCCAGCGGACGTTCGGCACCTTCAGAGCTTTGAGCGCGGCAACCACGTCGTTGCGTATGCCGCGAGTGTTGGGGATCGTGGAATCTGGACCGACCCATATACCTTCGTAAACACCGTGGCCGAGATGCTCGGCGAACTGACCAAAAATGTTGCGGTCAATCTTTGCGCCAGCCTTGGACACATCGACCGACAATTCGACCTTGTCTGCAGCCAGAGCGGGAGCAGTCAGAGGCAGAGCCATGAGAGTGAAGCTGACAAGAAGTGAATGAATGAAACGCGAGGCTCTTAGAGCCAGAGTCATATTTGATTCTCCCGATCCGATCAGATACTACTCTGCTGCAAGTAGGATTCAGTAAGATACCGCAACGAAGAGTGAAGATCACACAAAGCTCTGGAAAAAACCGGACTGCGCATCATTTCACAATGGAAGGAAGCCGGCAGGGAGAAATGTTGCTTTCAACCTGCATGGCGTGTTGATGTCGTATTTATGCCGCTGAATTGTTCACTACCGCTTCCAGTCGCTGCAAATGGTTGATGTCGTGCCCGGCGTTGATTTCCAGCAACGTACGGAGGGTCTCCTGCCCGCGTTCCGGATGCATCACCGGTTTTGACATCTGCTCCGGCGTCAACGAACGGAGCAGAGTCAAATTCCAATTGCGGAGGATCGCAAATGTCTGGAGTGCCTGGTGGGCATCGTAAACCGTATAGGTCTTCGCCCAAAGGTCTTGATCGAACGGCTGCACTGTGTGGTTCTCTTCGGCAAGGGTCTGGCGGTAGCGAAAACCGAAGGCGAGTTCGCAATCGGCGAGATGAATAAAAACTTCGCGCGGACTCCACTTTCCCGGAGCCAGCGGCTGGTTAATGTGCGCCTCACCGAACTCGTGTGCGATTTCGTGCAACCGTTGAGCCGTGGCGGACAGCACTTCAACCGGATCCTGATGGCCGAGATACGAAGCGTAAGGGACCATGCAAGAAAGGTAGGAGCCAAACCTGACGCCTGTCAACTCGGAAACAAATGGCGTCGGCTCTCTTCATCGGGAACAATTGGGCTCTTGCTGATGGCTGAAAGCTGATGGCTGACAGCTGATTTAAGATAGTCCGCATCTCACATTTCTTAAGGAGCACCATGGCAGAACCTACTTATGAGGAATTAAAAGCGCGCCTCGCCGATCTCGAGAAGCAGGGAACTCGCCGCACTGGCAGCCTGGAATTCCGCGTCGGCGAAAAGGGCGGCGTCAGCGTGTATGGCCTTGGACGTTTTCCCGTCACGCTTTATTACGAGCAATGGATACGGCTGCTTGATTCGTCCGACAAGCTGCGCGAGTTCTTGGAAGAAAACAAGTCGAAATTGAAACTCAAAGATCAATGAAAAGCAATCAATGAAGGTGGTCCGAAACAAAGCAAGCGCCAAGGGAGCTGATGCTCCGCCCCGCTTGTTCAAGGATCAAAATGCTTGGGAGTCGTGGCTAGAGAGAAACCACAGCAACTCTACCGGGTTGTGGCTGCGATTGGCAAAGAAAGACGCCGGTCTACAGTCAATTTCCTATGCCGAGGCGCTTGAGATTGCTCTCTGCCATGGTTGGATAGACGGCCAAAAGAGGCCGGAGAACGAGCGTACCTGGCTACAGAGATTTGGGCCCCGTTCAAGCAAGAGCATCTGGTCAAAGATCAATCGCGAGAAAGCCGAAAAGCTTATTAAAAGCGGCCGCATGAAAGCCGCGGGGCTCAAAGTAGTCGAACGAGCTAAGAGTGACGGCCGCTGGGACGCCGCGTACGATTCTCCCAGGCGCTCCGCCGTGCCCGAGGATTTTCAGGCTGCGCTCGACGCCAATGCGCGTGCCAAAGTGTTTTTTCAAACCATCGATCGTGCCAACCGTTACGCAATTCTCTTCCGAATTCAAACCGTAAAGAAAGCCGAAACCCGCGTCCGCAAAATTCGGGAATTCATCGCAATGTTAGCTAGGCACGAAAAGATCCACCCTTAACCGCAAGAGACTTTAACCACAGAGTCGCATAGAGTCCGCTCAAAACAGCTTGAGCTGTTCATTCTCCTGGGCGGGTGGAGCTTTCGTCCATCGTTCCTCCCTGAAACCATACTTAACTCTCAAGCTCGCAAATAGTTCAGAAATTCTCTTCCGGTATGGTGCAGGCAAGAATGCTCGATCTTTAAAACGCGCTTCGTACTCTGGCACGAGTTGCGGAAAATTCTCTTTCAAGAATGGCAGGAACACTGCTGCAGAGCACGGCTTCAAAAACAATGGATTTCCATAGATGTAACTCGCACCCGCTTCGGCACTCGCCCGAACCACAGTCTCGAGTTGACGTGGCGCATCGGTGATTCCGGGCAACACAGGTGCGCAAATCACTCCTGCGCGGATTCCTGCAGCACGTAATTCCCGCAGGGCTCCGAGCCGCAAGTCCGGACGCGGCGCTCTCGGCTCCAGAATTCGCGCCAGATCAGCGTCCGTCGTAGTGACGGTGAAATTGACAGAGATTCGGTTCTGCCGCGAAATTTCCTTCAGCAAGTCCAGGTCTCGCACGATCATCGCCGATTTTGTAACGATCCCGAGTTCGAGGCCAGAGTGGCGGGCAAGCTCTTCCAGGATTGCTCTCGTGATTTCTAACTTCTTCTCAATAGGTTGATAAGGATCGGTCGCCGTGCCAAGAGCAATCTCCTCACCCACTTTCACCCGCCGCAGCTCCTGTCGCAGCAGGTCCGCAGCATGCTGTTTGGCGTAGATCTTTTTCTCAAACTCAATGCTGTCGCGAATCTCCATGAACTCATGGGTATAGCGGGCGTAGCAGTATTTACAGGCGAACTCGCACCCACGATAAGGATTGATCGTCCAGGTGAAAGGCATCTGACGGCAACTGTCGCAACGGTTCAAAAGCGACTTGACAGAAAGTGTGAAGTATTCGACTTCATGACCTTGGCGGACACTTTCTCCATGGGCGGCAAGGCGAGCAATACCCACCAGACGCGGTCCAGAATCGGGAAGTAAAGGAAGGGACTGCGACATCGTCGTATTCGCTTTTCATTCGCTATCTTATCACGTCCGGTATGCCTTCGCCAGCAGATGCAACAGGCGCTTCCTGAACGCAGAGATCCCAGCGTTGTTTCCACCCCATTCCGAACTTTCCGATGGAGTAAAGTGGAACTAATCGTGGTCTGCAAGAGGGAATTGAAATGAAAACGCTGAGGCTCGTAGTGTCCCTACCGAACGAGAACAGCTATCAACTGGAACAGGCAAGGGCGGCGAGGGAAAAAGCTTCGCAGTTGGGCATTGATATCAGCGTCATTTTTGCCGATAACGACGCCGTAACCCAGAGCCAGCAGGTCCTCGAAACTGTCCAGTCGCGCACGGAACGGCCGGATGCCATCCTTTTCGAGCCGTTGACCGCTACGGCTCTAGCACGGGTCGGCGAAGCAGCCGCGGATGTAGGAATCGGATGGGTAGTGCTCAACTGCGATGTCGAGTATCTGGAAGCTCTTCGAGAGCGTGCCCGGTCACCGGTTTTTGCTGTCACGCGCGACCACACCGAAATCGGACGCATTCAAGGAAAACAGTTTGCGGCGCTGCTTCCGCGTGGTGGAAACATCCTCTACATTCAGGGCCCGGCTACAAGTCTTGCGGCGGTGCAACGCAGCGTGGGGATGGAAAGCGTGAAGCCGCCTACTATCAAATTGAAGTCTCTCCGCAGTCCATGGACCGAGCAGGGAGCGTATGAAGTCGTTAGCGCGTGGCTGCGGCTTTCTACCTCGCGTGCGAGCACGATTGATTTGGTTGGCTGCCAGTACGATGGCATTGCGATGGGAGCAAGGAAGGCGTTTGCCGAACATCCGGATTCCGCTGAGCGCGACCGCTGGCTGGCGCTGCCATTTACTGGCATAGATGGCTTGCCAGCGGAAGGGCAGGCATGGGTGGATCAAAACCTACTGACGGCAACGGTGGTGTCGGGTACCACTACAGGACACGCCATCGAAATGACGGTCAAGGCCCTGAGCAGTGGAACTCAACCGCCATTGCGAACGTTGATCGAACTGAAATCCTATCCGACGCTGGAGCGGTTGACCGTAGTCGGTGGGCTTCAGAAAGCCTGAGGCCGCCCGTGTGACTACCCTGCGGCAGCCGCCTTCTGCCCGATCATGACGGCTTCTTCCATTTGGCGGAAGAGATCGCCGATTGCACCTGGACTATGGGATACGAAGAGAGTGTTGCTCTTGTCTTGTGCGCCGATCTCTTTCATCGTATCCAGATACTGCGTGACCAGGACCAGCATCATCACGTCCTTGGGCGTAGCGCCTTCGACAGCCGCTGAAAATGCCTCAACCGATTGCTTCAATCCTTCAATGATCGCCTTGCGCTGATTGGCGATACCCTGGCCTTGCAGAGCTTTGCTCTCTGCCTCGGCTTCTGCCTGCTTCACTTTCAGAATCTTTTCCGTCTCGCCGCGCGCGCTGGCCGCTACCTGTTCGCGCTGGGCCGCGTTAATTTCATTCATGGCAGCTTTGACTTTTTCGTCGGGCTGAATATCAGTGACTAGGGCCTGATTAATGGCATATCCGTAGGTCTGCATCACATCATCTAGACCTTCCTTGATTGCCACAGCGATGTCCGATTGCTGCAGGAATGCGTCATCTAGGTTCATCTTCGGCACATGTCCGAGGATCACGTTGAAAACGTAGGAGGATATCTGCTGTTTTGGGTTCGCCAGCTTGTAGAACGCCTCATACACCTTTTCCGGAATGACGTGGTACTGCACCGAGACCGGTATCTTGACGAACACATTGTCTTTCGTCTTGGTTTCGACATCGAGCGCGAGCTGCTGCACCCGCAGATCAATGCGGCCGGCAATCTGATCAAGCCATGGCAATTTGAAATTGATGCCCGCGGTGCCAACCCGTAGAAACTTGCCCATGCGCTGGACAACGACCGCTTCCGCGGTCCTAACCTGGAAAAAGCCGCTGAGAATCGTGCCGAGCAGGAATATTCCCGCAATCGCATAGATCACGAATCTTCTTGTGCCCGAATCACCAGCACTCGGATCCTGGAGGCAGGCGACGAAATTTCCCTATCAGGCTTAGCTGACGAATTCCTCGTATCGTCGAGTTGGACGCCCAGAAAGCTCAACTTGCTGCACACTGCCGTGCGAACCTCAGGGGAGTTCTCGCCGATGCCTGCCGTGAAGACCAGTATGTCCAAGCCGCCAAGGGATGCCGCCATGGCGCCGATCTCCGCTTGCAGGCGATGAACAAACATGTCGAACGCAAGTTGGGCTCGCTCATTGCCGGCTCGCATGGCATCGAGAACTTCGCGCATGTCGGCGGAAACGTCGGAAATGCCCAGCAGTCCTGACTGGTGATTCAGCACGCGATCGAGTTCATTAAAATCTTTGAGGTCGGTTCGCATAAGATGAATCAGTATTCCGGGATCCACTGAGCCGGACCTGGTCCCCATCATTAATCCCTCGAGCGGCGTAAAACCCATCGTGGTATCTATGCTTTGACCGCCGTCGATAGCGGCGAGGGAACAACCGTTTCCGAGATGACACGTGACTATCTTCAGCAACGCAATGCCGCGCCCAAGCATCCACGCAGCCCGATTCGCGCAGTATTCATGATTAATTCCATGAAAACCGTAGCGGCGAATGCCTTCACGCTCGTACCAGCTGTATGGGACGGGATAAACGAAAGCTTCTGGTGGTAGCGTGCGATGAAATCCGGTATCGAACACGGCGAGCTGAGGGACATTGGGTAGGAGCTTTTCGATAAGTTCGATGCCTTGCAATCCAGCTTGATTGTGCAAGGGAGCAATTGCTGCGACCTCTTCAATTGCGTGCTTCACTTGCGGAGTGATGAGCGTGGGCGCTGTGAGCTTTGGGCCTCCGTGAACGATGCGGTGTCCGACAATATTGATTTCGGAAGGAGACTGAAGCGCCGCGGTTGGTCCGCTCCACAGATTTTCTAGCATGGAAGTAACCGAAGCTCTATGGTCGCCAGCTTTGCTACTGCGGTGAATCTCTGCGCCTGACTGATTGCGGATGTGAAGCTCTTCGTCTTCGCCACGCCACTGCAGCGAGCCCTCCCACAACGGCGGAACGGGATCGCTGGCACATTCTGGCCCAAGCTCGAACAGCGCACTCTTCTGACTGCTGGAGCCGGAGTTCAGAACGAGAATCTTCATCGTCTAGTGTTCCCACTTCCAATTCTGAATCTCCGGTAGGTCTTCGCCATGAACTCGGATGTATTCCTTATGTTCAACTAACTTGTTGCGCAGATATTGCTTGAAATGTCCTCCGATCCGCTGCAGCTTGGGCACGCGATCCACCACATCACCGGCCAGATGAAAGCGGTCCAGGTCGTTCAGTACGGTCATATCGAACGGGGTGGTGGTCGTGCCTTCTTCCTTGTATCCGCGAACGTGCAGGTTGTCGTGATTGTGCCGGCGATAGGTCAGGCGATGAATCAGCCAGGGATAGCCGTGGTAAGCGAAGATCACCGGCTTATCCACGGTGAACAGCGAATCAAAATCATTATCGGAAAGCCCATGCGGATGCTCACTTGACGGTTGAATCGTCATGAGGTCAACGATATTGATTACTCGGATTTTTAGATCCGGAAAATGCTTACGCAGTAAATCAACCGCAGCCAAAGTCTCAAGCGCGGGGATATCTCCTGCGCACGCCATCACCACATCGGGCTCGCTGGTGTTGTCACTGCTGGCCCAGTCCCAAATGCCGATGCCGGCTGTGCAGTGCTCGATTGCCGCGTCCATATCGAGCCATTGCAGCTCCGGCTGCTTGCCAGCGACGATTACGTTTACGTAATTGCGACTGCGCAGGCAGTGGTCAGCGACCGAGAGCAGGCAATTTGCGTCGGGCGGCAGGTACACGCGCACCACATCTGCTTTCTTATTTACTACATGGTCAATGAAGCCAGGGTCTTGATGTGTAAACCCGTTGTGATCTTGTCTCCAGACGTGAGAGGTCAACAAGTAGTTGAGGGATGCTATGGGGCGGCGCCACTCGATGTTGCGGGTAACCTTCAACCATTTGGCGTGCTGATTAAACATCGAATCAATGATGTGAATAAAGGCTTCGTAGCATGAGAAGAATCCGTGGCGCCCTGTGAGTAGATATCCCTCGAGCCAGCCCTGGCACATGTGCTCGCTGAGCATTTCAATCACGCGACCGTCACGCGACAGGTTTTCATCGACCGGAAGGATCGGCTCCATCCACCCTTTACCGGTGGCTTCATAAAGAGCTTCCAGCCGGTTAGAAGCATTTTCGTCTGGTCCGAAAACGCGGAAATTTTTGGAACTCAGGTTGAGCTTCATTACGTCGCGCAGGAAGCCACCTAACACACGCGTTGATTCCGCGAATTCCATTCCAGGGTTTGTCACCTTGACTGCATACTTACGAAAATCCGGCATTAGCAGGTCGCGCAAGAGCAAGCCACCATTCGCGTGCGGATTGGCACTCATGCGGCGGTCGCCTTTTGGCACGAGGTCTGAAAGCTCTGGAACCAGCTTGCCATGCTGGTCGAAGAGTTCTTCTGGACGGTAGCTGCGCATCCAGTTTTCCAATATTTTCAGGTGTTCGGGTTTTTGTTGCAGGTCGGCATCCGGCACCTGATGCGCGCGCCAGGTTCCTTCAACCTGCTTTCCGTCCACTGTCTTTGGCCCGGACCAGCCCTTTGGGGTTCGCAGCACGATCATCGGCCACTCGGGCAGATTAGATCTATTGCTTTGGCGGGCATCGCTTTGAATGCTGCGAATCTCCTCCACAATGTGGTCGAGTGTTGCGGCCATCAACTGATGCATTTGCTCGGGCTCATGTCCCTCCAGGAAGTAAGGCTTCCACCCGTATCCGGAAAACAATTTTGTGAGGTCGTTATCGGTCATCCGGCCCAGGACAGTGGGATTGGCGATCTTGTATCCGTTCAAATGGAGGATCGGTAGCACCGCGCCATCGTGTGCGGGATTAAGAAATTTATTGATGTGCCAACTGGTGGCGAGTGGGCCGGTTTCGGCTTCGCCATCCCCGACAACGCAACAAACCAGCAGGTCTGGATTATCGAATGCTGCGCCACTGGCGTGGCTCAGCGAGTAGCCCAACTCGCCGCCTTCATGGATGGAACCGGGGGTTTCCGGCGCGGCGTGGCTGGGAATGCCGCCGGGAAACGAAAACTGCTTGAACAGGCGGTGCAGGCCGTCTTCGGTCTGCTGGATACTTGGATACAACTCGGTGTATGTGCCTTCGAGGTATGAGTTCGCCACCATTCCTGGGCCGCCGTGTCCCGGCCCGCATATGTAGATGGCGTTCAAATCGTATTTCTTGATTACGCGGTTGAAGTGCGCGTAGATGAAATTCAGTCCCGGCGTAGTACCCCAGTGTCCGAGTAGCCGCGGCTTCACATGCTCCAACTTCAGAGGTTGGCGCAGCAGAGGATTGCCATACAGATAGATCTGTCCCACAGAAAGATAATTCGCTGCTCGCCAATAGGCATGAATTCTTGAGAGTTCGTCTTGAGATAAGGGCTGATGGGAAATGCCGGGAAGGGAATTCAGGGTGGTCATAGCAGCACCTCATCTCAATGATGACGCACTGCGTGTCGGGTTGTCTCGGTCCCGGAGAATAAAAAATTGATTAACAGCGAAGCGATGCTGGAACAAATGCGATTGGAAAGACTTCTTTGCGACCTTACCGTCCTTTGCGGTTAGAGCTTTTAAAAGCAAAGAGCGCGAAGAACGCAAAGAAAAATGTATTGTCTATGGTTGCTACGGTTTTTTCGGCGTCAAGCCGCAGGCATCGTGCACGCGATTTAATTCCAATCCCGTCGGTGAGAATTCAGCGATTCTCGGCCCATCCGGGGTGCGGAATTCAATCCGGAATAAGCGAGCACCGATCAACTCGCGGGTCGTGCCTTTGTCCATGGAAAGAAAGTGGCCGTTCACCCAGTTCCAGCTGTGATCGCTGTGCGAATCGTCGGCCCGCACCCGAACGCGCATCTGCGGCTGTCCCCAAAATCCCGGCCAGTCGGGGCGTGACAGCCTCACATTAGGCCGGAAGTCAGCCAGTTTGAGCTTGCCATCGGTGCAATAGAGAATGACGCGCCCCTGCTCGTCCCTGTCACCCGAGTTCGCTGCGGGCAATTCGAAACGCACTTTCTTGGCGGCAGTCATAGGGTCTTCAGCCCGGTATTCGGTCCAGTTTCCGCCCGCATTAGTTCCCACCTCGTGGCGGTTGGGTTCTTGCGCGTCTGGGTCGTCGTTACGTTCCATCCGCGGTCTTTGTGCGTTCAAAGCAACGCTGCACACGACAAGTAAGATTCCTGCTGCTCTCATAACTCTGGTAAATGCTCGGTTGCTATTTCCGCGAGTCATTGCAAGTGGCACGGTTTTCTCCCATTACCTTCAATCTTTATAAGAGACTTCTGCAAATCGTTAACCCAGGTGCAGCCCGGAAGTTGCGCTGAGTAGCGCATTCCTATTACGGGAATATACATCTCCTCGTCCCAAAATTGGCGGTAACGCACCTTCGTTTAAACGCTTTCTCCTCCCAGCCAGTACAGCTGCGGCGATGATGGCATGCGAGCACAGCAAACAAAGTTAACGCACTCAGTGCCGCTCAAGGCAACGAGGAGGAAGCTTGGAAACAAACGCATCTGCCCCTCAGTCGAAGATCTGGATAGGCCGTGGGATCGCATTTTTCATGGCCGTTAGCTTGTGTCTAACCATTGGTGGATGCGGCAGTAGCGGATCGAGCCCTTCTCCTCGCACGCTCTCCTCCTTGACGATTACGCCGGCAAACATTTCGGTCACAGTGGGGAACTCCCAGCAGTTGACCGCCACCGGCACTTATTCGGACGGCACCACGGCGAACCTTAGCAGTTCGGTTACGTGGACTTCTTCTGATACGTCAATCGTGACCGTAAGCAGCGCGGGCCTGGTTAGCAGCGTGGCGCTTGGTACGGCGATGATTACCGCCAGTTCAGGCAGCATCAATACGCACACGAACCTCACGGCAAGCCCTGCGCTGGTTTCGATTGCTGTAACACCGGGGGCGCAATCCATTCTTGTCAACGCGACACAGCAATTCACCGCGACCGGAACTTACAGTGATAGCAGCCAGCTTGACATTACCAGTACTGTCACCTGGTCTTCCTCCGAGACAAATCTGGCGACAGTCAATAGCGCCGGATTGGCTACAGGCGTTGCGGCAGGGAATGTAACCATTCAAGCCGCATTGGGAAGCATTCATGGATCCACGACTTTGACCGTGAATCCAGTGTTGGTTTCGCTAACCGTCACCGCAGCCGACCT
>WNFY01002484.1_pt1 | contig 32019 bp, 26 predicted proteins | sample 5400091 | NCBI WGS metagenome assembly WNFY01 (sample SAMN13153364, study PRJNA577476) | soil metagenome | isolation source: 60 cm soil or saprolite under grassland replicate 1 | place: USA:California | collected 2016-06-15 | reverse complement strand
CGCCGCGGCGGATCCGGCCGGGACCCGCTACCGCGCCCTGGAGACCATCCGCCAGTACGGCGCCGGCCAGCTGGCCGCGGACGGCGAAGCCGATCAGGCGTCAGCCCGCCACCTGGGCTGGTGCCTGGACGCCGCCGCCGCCCTCGTGCCGCCTCCCCGCGACGACCCGGCCTGGCGGTCGTCCTTCGACCAGCTGGCCGACGAGCTGCGGGCCGCGCTGCGCTGGGCGGCGGCCCGCCCCGAGCGGCGACCGGAGGCGTACCGGCTGGCGATCGCGCTGGCCGAGCTCTGTTTCGCCCGCGGTTTCCCCGGCGAGTCACAGCGGCGGTACGAGCAGGCCGCGGGGCTCGCGCCGGACGGCGGCCATGCGGCCGCCGCGCTGCGCTGCGCCGCGGGCGCGGCCAAGTCCCGGCACTTCGGCGACGACGCGCTCCGGCTGCTCCTCCAGGCGGCAGACGCGGCCATCCGGGCCGGTGAGGCGGCCACCGCGGCTGCGGACCTGGCCGAGGCGGCCGAGCTGATCGGCCGCGCGGTGGGGCTGATGGCCACCGCTCCGCCCGGCGGCCTGGCGCGCGAGCTGATCGCCCGCGGGCGGGCGCTGGCGGACGGGAACATGACCGCGGAGTCCCGGCTGCTGATCGCGGAGGCCTACACCGGCGACGACGTCGACCCGGTCACCGCCGAGCTCGCCGAGCGGGCCATCGCGATGGCCCGCCGGGCCGGTGACCCGCTCGCGGAGACCGTGGCGCTGGACGAGCTCACCGCGGTCCAGCTGGCGCGCGGCGAGCTTCGGGCCGCGCTGGCCAGCGCCCTGCGGCGCACCGAGATCCTGGGCACGCTGCCGGTGACGGCGCTGTCCGGGCTCGAGCACTCCGATTCCCTGCAGATGGCGACCGAGTGCGCCACCGCCACCGGCGACCTGCGCACCGCCCGGCAGCTGGCCGAACGGGTCCGGGATCTGCCCTTCCACCGCGAGGAGGGCCACCTGGCCACGGCGCGGCTGATCGTCGTGGCCACCCTGACCGGCGACTGGGACGAGGTACTCGTCCTGGCCGGGCAGTTCCGCGAGGGCTGGGAGCGGGCCGGGCGGCCGCGCGCCGGGAACCTCACCCGCAGCGCCTACGCCGCCGCGACGGTCTACGGCCTGCGCGGGGACGACGACGCCAGGGCGGCCTGGCTGGAGATCGTGGACGCGCTGGCGACACCGGGCCGGCCGCTGTCCACCATGCACTTCAACGAGTTCTTCGACGCGCTGCTGCTCCTGCACCGGGGCCAGGGCGAGGCGGCGACGCGCCTGCTGCGCGCGCCGCCGGAGGACTTCAGGACCTGGGTCAGCGGGATGTGGCGGCCGTGGTACGCGGCGCTGTGGGCGGAGGCGGCCGTGCTCACCGGTCACCGGGACGCCGCCGCCCGGATCCGCCGGGCGCAACTAGCCACCTGGGACAGCCCGGTCGCCGCGGCCATCGTGGCCAGGGCGGCGGCGCTGGCCGACGACCGGTCCGGGCTGGCCCCGGCAGCCGAGGCCCTGTCGGCCGCCGGGTGCCGCTATCAGTGGGCCCGGACGCTCGTGGCCATGGGCGGGGCCGAACGGGCCCGGGGACACGCGGAACTGGCCGCGATGGGCGCGACCGTCATGGCCTGGCCTCCAGGATGAGGTTGAACGGGGTCTGGGTCGCGCGGCGCACGCTGCTGAAACCCGCCTCGGTCAGCAGCGCCGCCAGCCGCCGCTCGCCGGCCTGCGCGCCGAGTCCCAGGCCCACCTCCTGGTCGAGCGATCCCGGCGTGCAGATCACCGTGGACAGGCCGTAGAAGGTCCGCCCGACCGGGTTCAGGTTCTCCTCGAGCGCGTCGCCGGCCATCGGCTCCACCAGCAGCAGCGTGCCGTCCGGCGCCAGGGCCTGGCGCGCGTGCCGGGCGGCCCCGAGCGGGTCGCCCATGTCGTGCAGGCAGTCGAACATGCACACCAGGTCGTACCCGGCGCCGGGGAACTCGCGGGCGGACGTGGTCTCGAACCTGGTCCGCTGGGCCACGCCCGCCTCGGCCGCCGCCTTGCGCGCCGCGGTGATCGAGGCCTCGTGGTTGTCCACGCCGAAGAAGGTGGACCGCCCGAAGGCCTGCGCCATGACGATCGTGGAGGCACCGAGCCCGCAGCCGACATCGGCCACGCTGGCCCCGGACTGCAGCTTGTCCACCACCCCGTCCAGTGCGGGGAGCCACGCGCTCACCAGGTGCGCGGCGTAGCCGGGCCGGAAGAGCCGCAGCACGCCGGAGAACAGCCGGTCGTCGTGCTCGTGCCAGCCGACCCCGGCGCCGGTGCGGAACGCGTCCGTGAACCGGGTGTGGTCGGCGTAGCAGGACGCGATGACCTCGAACGCGCCGCCCAGGAAAACCGGGCTGTTCTCGTTGGCGACCACCATGGCCTGCTCGGCCGGAAGCTCGTAGGTGCCGTCGGCCGGGTCGTAGGTCACGTAGCCGCCGGCGGCCTGGTTGCCGAGCCACTCGCGGACGTACCGTTCGGCGGTGCCGGTGCGGGCGGCCAGCGTGGCCGACGTGATCGGCCCGGCGCCCGCCATCGCCTTGTAGAGGCCGAGCCGGTCGCCGATGTGCAGCAGCAGCCCGGAGATGGCCGCTCCCATGTCGGTGACCGCCTGCCCGACGAAGGCCTCGAGCCTGGCCTCGTCGATCGGGTTCGTTTCTGTCGTCGTCATGTCTTTTCTCCCGTTGGTCGGATTCACAGCTGAAGCCTGCGCTCGGACGGGTAAGGGCGGCATCCGTGGCCGCCACGGAAACCGCGGAATCCGTGGTGCCCACCGATGCCTTCGCGGCCGCCCGTGCCGCACCGTGGAGCGGTACCCGAAGGAGAGGTCTGACGATGATGATCCATCCGGAAATTCAGGGCGCGCTGGTGCGCGACGGGTCGGCGGTGCTGATCCGGCCGGTCCGTCCCGCGGACGACGGGCTGCTCGCGGACGGCTTCGGCCACGAGGCGCTCGGCGCGCTTGACCACGTCCGCGGGGGCGGCGTGGGCATCGCCCGGTACGTCAGGGACCGCGAGGACCCGTACGCGGCCGAGATCGCCGTCACCGTCATCGACGGCTGGCAGGGCCGGGGCCTGGGCACCGAGCTGCTGGCCCGGCTGTCCGAACGGGCCTGCCAGGAGGGCATCCGCCGGTTCACCGCCGCGGTCGCGGCCGACAACGCGGCCATGACCGGGCTGCTGCGGAACCTGGGGGCGGACGTGGTCGGCCGGGAGTTCGGCACGCTCGAGTACGAGGTGGCCCTGGCCTGCGTGCCGGTCCGCCGGGTGCGTTTCCGCGGAAACGCGCCCGGCCGGGTGGGGCTGAGTTAGAGGCTGGCCACGTCGGCCTGCTTGGCGCGGACGGCCTCGGCGGCGGTGCGCAGGGCGGCCAGCTCGGGTTCGGTCAGGTCGCGCTCGACGACGCGGCGCACGCCGTCGGCGCCGATCTCGGCCTCGACGCCCAGGTAGACGCCGGAGATGCCGTACTCGCCGTCTACCCAGGCGCAGACCGGCATGACCGCGCCGGCGTCCTCCGCGACGGCGCGGGCCATCCGGGCCGCGGCCGCCGAGGGGGCGTAGTAGGCCGAGCCGGTCTTCAGCAGCGCGACGATCTCGCCGCCGCCGTTCCTGGTCCGGGTGACGAGCTGCTCGATCTCGTCCGCGGGCAGCAGGCCGGCCAGCGGCTGGCCGTTCACCGTGCAGGCCGAGGGCACCGGCACCATCGTGTCGCCGTGCGAGCCCAGCGTCAGCGTGCGCACCGAGCCGACCGGGACCGCCAGCTTCTCCGCCACGAAGTAGCTGAACCTGGCCGTGTCCAGCATGCCCGCCTGGCCCATCACCCGCTGGTGCGGGAAGCCGGACACCTTGGCGGCCAGCGCGGTCATCTCGTCCAGCGGGTTGGACACCACGATCAGCACCGCGTCCGGCGCGTACTTGGCGACGTTCTCCACCACGCTCCTGACGATCTTGGCGTTGGTCTCGATCAGGTCCATCCGGCTCATGCCGGGCTTGCGCGGCAGGCCCGCGGTGACGATCACGATGTCCGAGCCGCCGATGACCTCGTAGCCCTCGCCGCCCGGCCCGGTGGTCTGGCCGGTCACCTTGGTCTCGAATCCCTCGACCGGGCGCGACTGGTTCATGTCCAGGGCCAGCCCCTCCGGCTTGCCCTCGACGATGTCGGTGAGCACGACCTCTTCGAAGATGTCGTACTCGGCCAGCCGCTGCGCGGTGGTGGAGCCGTAGAACCCGGCTCCGACGACGGTTACCTTGCCCTTGCGAGACATGTGGGAGAACTCCTTTGTCCGTGAATGCATGTCAGCGGGCGGGGTGGCGGATACCTCGGCCCGTTCGGGATAATTCGGTTTTGAACTTTACGAGCCCATCGCCTTGCGCAGGTTCTCGTCGAGCGCGCCGAGGAAGTCCTGCGTGTTCAGGAACGGCTGGTCCTTGCCGACGAGCAGGGCGAGGTCCTTGGTCATCTGCCCGCCCTCGATGGTCCGCACGCAGACGTTCTCGAGGGTCTGGGCGAAGCGGGTGACCTCGGGGGTGCCGTCGAGCGTGCCGCGGTGGGCCAGGCCCCTGGTCCAGGCGAAAATCGAGGCGACCGGGTTGGTGGAGGTGGGCTTGCCCTGCTGGTGCTGGCGGTAGTGGCGGGTGACGGTGCCGTGGGCGGCTTCGGCCTCGACGGTCCGGCCGTCCGGCGTCATCAGCACGCTGGTCATCAGGCCGAGCGAGCCGTAACCCTGGGCCACCACGTCCGACTGCACGTCGCCGTCGTAGTTCTTGGTGGCCCAGACGATGCCGCCCTCCCACTTGAGCACCTGGGCGACCATGTCGTCGATCAGCCGGTGCTCGTAGGTGATGCCGGCCGCCTCGAACTCCGCCTTGAACTCGGACTCGAAGGTCTCCGCGAAGATGTCCTTGAACCGACCGTCGTAGGCCTTCAGGATCGTGTTCTTGGTCGACAGGTAGAGCGGGAACTTGCGGTTCAGCGCGTACCGCATGGTGGCCCGGGCGAAGTCGCGGATCGAGTCGTCGAAGTTGTACATCGCCATCGCGACGCCGCCGCCGGTGAACCTGGCCACCTCCATCTCGATGGGCTGGTTGCTATCGCCGTCCGGGACATACGTGATCGTCACCGTGCCCGGGCCCGGCACCACGAAGTCGCTCGCTTTGTACTGGTCGGCGTGCGCGTGACGGCCGATGATGATGGGCTTGGTCCAGCTCGGCACCAGCCGGGGGATGTTGGAGATGACGATCGGCTCGCGGAAGATGACGCCGCCCAGGATGTTACGGATCGTGCCGTTCGGGCTCCGCCACATCTTCTTCAGACCGAACTCGGTGACCCGCGCCTCGTCCGGCGTGATCGTCGCGCACTTCACGCCGACGCCGTGCCGTTGGATGGCGTGCGCCGCGTCGACCGTCACCTGGTCGTCGGTCGCGTCGCGGTGCTCTATGCCGAGGTTGTAGTACTCGAGCTCGATATCCAGGTAGGGCAGAATCAGCTGGTCCTTGATGTTCTGCCAGATGATGCGGGTCATCTCGTCACCGTCGAGTTCGACGACGGGGTTCGCCACCTTGATCTTGGCCATGGTGTAATCCGGTTCCCTTCATGGACGTGCTGCTTATGGCAGCGCTATGGCGACGGCGAGCACCGCGGCGCCGAACACCGCGAAGCCGAGCACGTCGGAAGCTTTTCGGCGGGTCGCCAGCAGGCCCGTGTAGCGCGCCGGCAGGATCAGCCGGGCCAGCGCCGCGGCCAGCAGCGAGGCGCCGATGAGGCTGGCGCCGCGGCCCGCGTACTTCGACCCATGCCAGGCCACGAGCATCCCGGCAGCGGTGCCGGCCAGCACGACCAGGTACGGCAGCCAGGCCAGCTTGCTGGGCCGCGGACCGCGGGCGGCGCGGGCGGTTCTGGCGGCGCGGGTGGTTCTGGCGGCGCGGTGGCCGGCCGGGGCGGCTGGGGTAGCCGGGATGGCGGGGGCGGCGTCGTGGTGGACGGGCGGTGGCGCGGCGGCGCCGCCCGAGCCAGTGTTCACCGGCCTATTCGCCATGCACGTGCCTCCCGGGTTTCCGCTCGGAAGTTTACCGGGACCAGGCCAGCCGCCTGCCCCTGCCACCGCAAGTGGATCTCCTGGCGCCCGTGGTGCCGTCGCCCAGCCAGCCAGCGACTCCCTCAGCCGCCACACCAACCCCAGGTGCGGAATCGGCCTGCTGCCGGACGCCTGCCGGACGCCATGAAACCGGGCTTCCACCGCGCTAGAACGCACTGGATCCGGGGTTTCATGGCGTTCTGGCTGGCCCGGCGCGTACGAACCGTGCTGCTGATGGTGCCGGGGTGACCTGAGTCCGGTTTTCTGGGACGTGCCGCCGACCACAGCCCGCGAAGGGCGGGTGAGGGTGGCTTGCGGAAACTCGGGTCACGGGAGGGGGGTGCTAGCGCATGAGCACCAGGAGTTACGGGCCTGTCCCGGGGTGACGGGCATTGTCTGACGGCATTGCGCCGGGGGCTGTGCCCGGGGAAAGATCGAGGCGATTCGGCTAGGCGTGGCCGGTCCGGCGGAGGCGCCTGAGAGGGTTAGCGCCGCGCAATTGATCGATATGCAATTTCTCCTAGAAGGGCCGTGACACGGGGGGTAACCCAGTGGTAAGACGATAGTCACGGCTCCGATAGAAGGGAGGGTCTGCGGTGGACACACCATTCCTTCGCATCGAGGAAAGCGGCGACGTCTTTCCGTTGCGTGAAGAAGTGACGACCATCGGCCGTGGCCAGGGCGTCGACATCCGCCTGGATGATCCCAGCGTTTCCCGGCTGCACGCCGAACTCTACCGTCGCGGCCCCTACGTTTACGTCGTCGACCTGGGTTTATCACGTAACGGAACCCGGGTGAACGGGCGGCCCGTGGCCCGCCGTGTCCTGGACGAGGGCGACGTGCTGAGTTTCGGTGCGGCGCGCTGCCGGATCGGCGGCATCCCGCAGGAAGAGATCACCGCCGAGGCCGAGCTGCGGCGTTCGGCCGTGCCCGAGCTCACCCGCCGCGAGCTGGACGTGCTGACCTCGCTGTGCCGGCCCGCGCTGTCCGACGAGGCCTTCGCCACCCCCGCGACGGCGCACGAGATCGCCTCCGACCTGGTGGTGACCGAGGCGGCGGTCAAGCAGCACCTGCTCAGGCTGTACCAGAAGTTCCGGATCCCCGAGGGCCCGAACCGGCGCACCAGGCTGGCCAACGAGGTCGTCGCGCTCGGCCTGGTCAAGCCGATGCCGCCGGCCGACCTCGGCGAGCAGTTAAAGGTGGGTGTTCCTGAGCAGCCAGTGCGTGACCGACATCACCAGGTCATGCAGGCTGGGTAGGTGCAGGGCCACCGCGGGCCAGTAGTACGGGGTCTGCGACGTGGCGAACAGCACCGCGGCGACCGCGAGCGCCCACACGGACAGCGTGATCGCCGCCGCCGAGGTCCGCGTGCGTGCCACCGCCCCCGCCATCCGGTTCAGCTGCCGCCGCGGGGAGCCCGAGCCCGGGCCGAGGGCGTACCAGGCGACGGCGGCCGCGGCCGCGTACGCGCCGGCCCGCGGCATGTCCGCGCTGTGCGTGACCACCACCGCGAGACCGTAGGCGGCGGCGCCGACGATGACCGCCAGCGGCGCCATCAGCGCCTCGGTGAGCAGCGCCCTGGCCACCGTCAGCGGCGCGGTGACCAGCACCACGACCAGGTCGCTGGCCCGCGGCCCGCGTACCGAACGGCGCACCGCCAGCTTGCTCTGCGCCCGGTCCGCCGCCCGGAGCAGGGTGATCACCGCGAGCGAGACGAGCAGCCCGGCCACCGGCAGCACCACGGTCAGCGCCACCAGCGCGACCATGAAGGCGAGTCCGGCGGCGGTGTTCGGCCGGGCGGCGGGGCGGGAGGCCGATGCGGAAGCGGGTGCCGGTATGGCCCCGGCGGGCTTGGGGCCCTGCGGGCCCCACGGGCCAGCCTGGTCCCGATACGGCGGCTGGTTCTGCGGCTTGAAGTCGGGCGGGTAGCTGACCGGCGGCAGCAGGTCGGCCACGTCCCTGGCCGCCTGCTTGGGCGCCGGCGGCGCGGCGGCGGCTCGGGCCGCGGGCGCTGGCCGGGCGGGCGCTGGCCGGGCGGGCGCTGCCGGGGCGGCCGAGGGGACCGCGGGGATGGACACGGCCTCGCGGGGATACTGGGTCTCAGTCAGCGGAGCGCCGTTGCAGGTGGCGGTCGCGGCGGACATGTCGAGCGTGACGGCCTGGGCGCTGAGCCAGCTGGCGGAGGGGCGGTGCGAGGGGTCCCGGGCCAGTGCTGCCGAGATCAGCGGGACCAGCGGCCCGGGGACGCCGCTCAGGTCGGCGCGCCCGGAGATGATCCGGTAGAAGATCGTCTCGTAGGAGCCGCCGCCGAACGGCAGATGCCCGGTGGCCGCGAACACCATGGTCGAGCCCCAGGAGTGCACGTCCGAGGCCGGGCTGCTGGGCTCGCCCTCGATCACCTCGGGGGCCAGGTAGCCGGGCGTACCCATCACCAGGCCGGTCTGGGTCAGCCGGGTCGCGTCGCCGGCCTGGGCGATGCCGAAGTCGATGACGATGGGCCGGTCGTCGGCGAGCATCACGTTGCCCGGCTTCAGGTCGCGGTGCACCACGCCCGCCGCGTGGATCGCGGTCAGCGCCTCGGCCATGCCGTGGCCGAGCCTGCGCAGCCCCGGGCCGGACAGCGGGCCGCGGGTACGCACCATCTCGTCCAGCGTGGGCCCGGTCACGAACCGCGTGACGATGTAGGGGAAATCGCCGGTGACGTCGGCGTCGAGGACTTCGGCGACGTACGGGCTGCGGACCCGGCGCATGGTCTCGACCTCGCGAGCCAGCCGGCGCCGGGCGTTGACGCCCTCGCTGCCGAGCGGATGGAGCACCTTGACCGCCACCGCGCGGCCTTCCGGATCGCGGGCGAGGTGGACTACCCCCATGCCGCCTTCCCCAAGGCGGTCCTGAAGGCGGTACGGGCCGAGAGTCCTCGGCAGATTGTCCGTCGCAGGCATCGCGGATTCCAGAGTACGAAACAGATCGCGTGTTGTGGAGCGAACAATATGTTGCCTATCTGTAACGTCGCGGCTGGCCTAGGCTCGATAAAGGCCGATCAGGCCGGGAGCACTAGAATCTCTAACCGTGGGACGGACCGATGACTGAGCACGACGACGCGCTCTCGCTGGACATGGTCACCGCCGCGCTGCGCGCCGACAGCACGGACGTGGCCATCTACGCCCGCGTGCTGGCCCAGTCCCTGGGCGAGGCGCTGCCCGCCGACTGCGTGTCGGTAGAGCGGGACCGGTCCATGTCCGACCGGATGCGCGGCCGCCCCGGCGAGATCTCCAAGGTCGTGGCCCGGCTCGGCGAGCTGCAGATGACGCTGGCGGTGCGCAACGGCCAGCCGGTGGCCGAGGTCTGCCGCGCGGTGCGCGGCGTGGTGCTGTCCCGGCAGACAGTGCCGATCGGCGACTGGGCCGCCACCCTGGCCGGTGCCCTGGTCAGCTACGCCGAGCAGAACGCCCAGGCCGCCCAGGCCCTGCGCAGGCTCGTCGCGGGCGGCTGAGCCTGGCTGTCGCGGGCGGCTGAGGCCGGCTGTCGCGGGCGGCTGAGGCCGGCTCAGGGCCGGTCCTGGCCGGGGTCAGTCCTTGACGCCGATCCCGCATAGATGCCAGGCCATGTTCGGCAGGCCGGAACCGAGGTCAAGGAACTGGCGGACACCCTCGGGCGTCTTCCTCCGTACGTCGAGAGACGGGCTGGCTAGTGGGCGGCCTGGGCGAACTCGAGCAGGGCATGCAGGTCGCGGGCGGCTTCCGCAGCGGAGGCGCCGGCGGCGAGGATCAGGATAGCGACGATGGCCAGCAGGGCCAGCTGGCGGCGCGGGGGCGGGGCGAGCAGGGCGGCGACCCGCCTGGGTACCGGGCCGGCCCAGGCCAGGGAGACGGAACGGCCGCGGGCACCGGTGATGGCGAGCGTCGCGCGCAGGCGGGCGGGGCGGGGGCCGGTGGTGAGCAGGGCGACCCGGCCGATGGTGCTGGCCACCAGGCGGCGGTCGCCGGTGATGGCGGCGGCGCGCTCGTCGGCCCAGCGCTCCACGGTGTAGTCCACCGCGCGGGCCACCGGGAGCAGCAGCGGGTTGGCCGCGGCGGCGAGGTGCGCCACCGTGGTGAACAGGTGATGCCGGCCGGCCAGGTGCGCGTGCTCATGGGCGAGCAGAGCGGCCCGGCCGCGGTCGTTGAGCGCGTCGAGCAGGCGGCCGGACACCACGATCCGGCCGGGCGATCCGGGCAGCGCGTAGGCCTCGATGGAGTGGCCGGGTACCACCACGACGCGTCCGCCCGGGGCCATGCTGGCGGCGCGCCGGTAGGACTCGGCCAGCCCGCGAGCGCGGGCGCGGATCACGACCGCGACCGCCACCGCGGCCGCGGTGAGCAGCAGGGCCGCGGCCATCCCGGCCAGGGCGGGGACGGGGTCACCGCGCCGGAGCGCCGGCTGAGAGTAGTCGCCCACCGCGGCCAGGAGCGGAGACCGGGCGAGCGCCGAGGCGGTCATCAGGGCCAGCGCGGCCGTGCTGAACGCGGCGAGCGCGACCGTGGTCGCGGTCAGCAGCCACGTCGCCAGGCGCGGCTCCAGTCGCGCCGCCAGCGGCCGGGCGGCCGCCGCCGCCAGCACGGGAACCAGCAGCGGCAGGTAGACGAGCGCGCTCATCCCGGCTGATCCTCGTCCTCACCGAGCAGCTGGCGCAGCAGCCGGGCGTCCCGGCCGGACAGGCCGGACACGAACCTGCCGAGCACGGCTCCGTGATCCGTTCCGGCCTGCAGGGCCTGGCTCATCTGGCTGGCGGCCAGGCTGGCGTCGTCGACCGGCCGGTAGGCGAAGGCGCGCCCGGTCCGCTCGCGCTCCAGCAGGCCCTTGGCGTGCAGCCGGGACACGATCGTCACCACCGTGCTGTAGGACAGCTCCTCCAGCTGGCGCGCTGTCAGGCGCTCGCGCACCTGGCCCGGGCTCAGCGGGCCGCACGCCGCCCGCAGCACGTCCATTACTGCCGCCTCGAGCGCGCCGGGCGGGCGCCGGGGCGTCCCCGGACCCGCGTCCCTGGCGAGCTCCTCATCGGGCATTCCAGGCCCCTTCCGTCACGCAGCTTCTACAAGTCTCGTAGATGTTCTACATTGTTTGTAGAACACTGGCGGACCCGACTATGAGCCTACGGCACCGCCCGGTCCGCAATCCCAGCCAAAGGTGGTACTGGCATGACGCACCTGACCTACCTGGAGGCCGCCGTCGTCGGGCTCATCCAGGGCGTGTCCGAGTTGTTTCCCGTTTCCAGTCTCGGGCACAACGTGCTGATTCCCGCCCTGATCGGCGGGTCGTGGGAGGCTGACCTGGACGTGGCCAGCCCCGAGTCGCCTTACCTGGCGTTCATCGTCGGGCTGCACGTGGCCACCGCACTGGCGCTGCTTGCCTACTTCTGGCGGGACTGGGTCCGGATCATCGGCGGGTTTTTCCGCTCCATTCGCGACCGCCGGGTGGAGACCGTCGACCAGCGGCTGGCGTGGATGATCGTCCTGGCCACCATCCCGGTCGGGCTGGTCGGCCTGGTGGCCGAGCACCCGTTCCGGTTGCTGTTCGGCAAGCCGATCGTGGCCGCCGTGTTCCTCGCGGTCAACGGGCTGATCTTGATCGCCGGGGAGCGGTACCGCAGCCGGGCCTCGGTGGCGGCCGATGCCCGGGTCGCGGCCACCCGGGAGGTGGCCGGCCGCGAGGCAGAACTGGTGGCGGCGGGCAGCGTGGCGGCGGGCAGCCGCGCGGCGGGCAGCCGGGCGGCCGACGGCCGCGCGGCCGGCAGGGCGGGACTGGGGCAGGCGGTGCCGGGACTGGGGGGCCTCAGGCAGGCGGAACCGGGTCGGCCGGCACATGCCAGGACGAGCCGTGCCAGATCGGCGGCACAGGCCAGGCCGTCGACGGAGATCCTCGCCGACCGGAGGCTGTCGGTCATGGGCTACGGCAAGGCGATCGTCGTCGGCTCGGCGCAGATCCTGGCGCTGCTGGCCGGGATCAGCCGGGACGGGGTCACGATGGTGGCCGGGATGGCGCGCGGCCTGTCCCGCGAGGACGCCGTCAGGTTCGCCTTCCTGCTGTCCACGCCGGTGATCCTGGCCGCCGGGGTGCTGAAGATCCCGGACCTGTTCGGGCCGCTGGGCAACGGCATCCGCGGCCAGATCCTGCTTGGCAGCGTGCTGTCCGGCGTCGGCGCCTACGCCGCGGTGCGGTTCCTGGTCCGTTACCTGCGCACCCGGACGCTGACCCCGTTCGGCGTCTACTGCCTGCTGGCGGGCCTGGCCTGCGTCGTTTACCTCGGTTTCGTCAAGTAGGGGCCTGGCTTGTGCAGCAATTCATCGCGACCTACGGGTACCTCGCCGTGTTCGTCCTCATGCTGGCGGAATCGGCGTGCATCCCGGTGCCGTCCGAGCTGATCATGACGTTCGGCGGGGCGCTCGCAGCCGGGGCCGTGCCCGGTACGCACCTCAGCCTGATCGGCGTCATCCTGGCCGGCACCGCGGGCAACGTAGCCGGCAGCTACCTGGCCTGGGCCGCGGGCCGCTACGGCGGCCAGCCCTTGCTGCGCCGGCTGAGCGAGGGCCGCCTGGGCCGGCACCTGCTCCGCGAGCACGACCTGGATCGCGCCATCGCCTGGTTCGACCGGCACGGCGGCAAGGCCGTGCTCATCGGGCGGATGCTCCCGGTGGTCAGGACCTTCATCTCGCTGCCCGCCGGGATCGCGGAAATGCCCGCGCTGCGGTTCGGCATCTACACGACCATCGGCTGCATCCCGTGGACCGCGGCGCTGGCCGTGGCCGGGTACGCCGTGGGCACCAACTGGGAGTCGATCGCGAACGCGTTCCACGGCCCCAGCTATATCATCGCCGCGGTCGTGCTGGTGGTCATGGTGCTTGCCGTGTGGCGCTATGCACGGCGGCGCCAGACCGAAGTGCGGCCCGAGGCGCGGCCCGCGAAGCACGCCCGGGACGCCGCTGGCCCGGCTTTTCATGATCGCAAGAATTGCTAGTCTGACCGGACCAAACCCTTCGCGATCATGGCAGGAGCGCTATTTCGGACCGGATTTCGATGATCGCGAAGGGTTTACTACCCTATGCAGTAGTAAACCCTTCGCGATCATGAATTGGACGGGGTGCAGCCTCAACTGGGCAGGTCCACGGTGGCAGACGAGGCTGGTGTGACGACGGCTCGCCGGGCAGACGCTGCGCACGGGGATGCTGCGCGGGGCGGGCGCGGGACGGGACGGGGCGGGCGCGGGCGGGGGCAGGGCGGGAAAGAGGGCGGGAAAGACGGAGGGGCCGGGTTAGCGGCCGGTGAAGGTGGCTTTGCCGGGGCCGTATTCCAGGAAGCTGCGCATGCCGGCCTTCTGGTCCTCGGTGCCGAACAGCGCGGCGAACTGCACTCGCTCGATCTCCAGGCCGGTGGCCAGGTCGACGCCGAGGCCGGCGTCGATGGCCTGCTTGGCGGCGCGCAGCGCGAGCGCGGGGCCCCGCGACGCGGAAATCGGCGCCGAGGGCGAGCTCGAGCCCGCCGCCCAGCGCGAAGCCGGTGATCGCGGCGACCACCGGCTTGGGCAGCGCGGCGACCAGGCCCGCGGCTTCCTGCAGCCGCCCGGACCGCAGCGCCATCTCGGCGTAGCCGGCCTCCGCCATGACCTCGATGTCGGCCCCGCCGCAGAAGACCTTCTCGCCCCCGTAGACGATCACGGCGCGGACCTCGTCCGATGCGGCGGCCTCGCGAGCGGCCGCCGCGAGCTCGGCGGTTACCTGGTCGTTCAGCGCGTTGACCTTCGGCCGGTTCAGCCGGATCGTGCCGATGCCGCCGTCGGTCTCAAGGTTGACGAATTCGCCCATGCACAGAACCTTAGCGAAGATCGCCGTTCGTCATGCCGGCCGGTGCCTGCGGGTAGGTGACCAGGCCGAGCTCGGCGCGGCTGTCGAGCAGCGGGTGGTTCGGCAGCACCCGGACGGTGTAGCCGAACGGTCCTGGCTGGTCCAGCGGCACCTCGCCGGAGTAGCGGGCTAGTCCGTTGGCAGCGCCGGACGGCTCGGCGGTTAGCGTGGCGTAGGCCGGCACGATGATCTCGTCGGCGTCGTCGGGTCGGCCGTAGACCACCTCCACCGCCACGTCGTCCGGGGTGAGCTCGCCGAGCGCCACCGAGACCCGCACGGTCAGCGCCGAGCCGAGCGCCTGCCCGGCGGCCTCCGATTCCACGTGCTCCACCCGCGCCTGGGGCCAGGCCTGGATCACCCGGTGCTTCCAGGCGGCCAGCTCGCGGGCCGGGCCGAACCCCCCCGTGCCCGCCAGACCGGCGCCGGCCAGGTCGCGGGAGGCCGCTGCCGAGGGCACATACAGCGCCGTCACGTACTCCCTGACCATCCGCTCGGCCTGCACCCTCGGGCCGAGCGAGCGGAACGGCCACGCCGTCGGCCGAGGGGATCTCCCAGCCGTTCCCGCCGTCGTACCACTCGTCCCACCAGCCGTCCCGGACCGAGACGTTGAGCCCGCCGTTCAGCGCGGCCTTCATGCCCGAGGTGCCGCAGGCCTCCAGCGGGCGCAGCGGGTTGTTCAGCCACACGTCGCAGCCCTGCACCAGGGCGTGTGCCATGGCCATGTCGTAGTCGGGCAGGAACACGATCCGGCGCCGCACGTCGGGTGAGTCGGTGAACTGGACCATCTGCTGGATCAGGCCCTTGCCGCCCTCGTCGGCCGGGTGCGCCTTGCCCGCCACCACGATCTGCACCGGCTGGAGCGGGTCGTTCAGCAGCTGGCTGAGCGTGGCCGGGTCGTTCAGCATCAGCGCCAGCCGCTTGTAGGAGGGCACCCGGCGGGCGAAGCCGATCGTGAGCACGTCCTCGTCCAGGACGTCGTCGATCCAGGTGAGTTCGGCATCGGAGGCGCCGCGCTGCCGCCAGGAGGCGCGCAGCCTGCGCCGGGTCTCGGCCACCAGCCGGCCGCGCAGCAGGCGCCTGGTCTGGAACAGCTCGCCGGCCGGGGCCATCGCGGCCCGCTCCCAGTCGCCTTCGGCGAGAGCCGTAATCTCGGGTGCCACCCAGGTGGGGGTGTGCACGCCGTTGGTGACCGAGCCGATGGGCACCTCGCGGGTGTCGAAGCCCGGCCACAGCCCGGCGAACATCTCCCGGCTTACCTGGCCGTGCAGCAGCGAGACGCCGTTGACGCGCTGGGCCAGCCGCATGCCCATCACGGCCATGTTGAACACCTCGGGGTCGCCGCCCGGGTAGGTCTCCGCGCCGAGCGCGAGCACCCGCTCGGTGGGCAGCCGCGGGTCGTCGGAGAAGTGCTCGGAGATCAGGCTGCGCTCGAACCGGTCGATGCCCGCGGGGACCGGGGTGTGCGTGGTGAACACCGTGCCCGCCCGGCAGACCTCGAGGGCCGCGTCGAAGCTGAGGCCCTGCTCTACGTACTCCCGGATGCGCTCTAGGCCGAGGAAGCCGGCGTGGCCCTCGTTGGTGTGGAAGACCTCGGGCGAGGGGTGCCCGGCTAGCGCACAGAAGGCCCGCACCGCGCGCACCCCGCCGACGCCGAGCAGCAGCTCCTGGCGCAGCCGGTGGTCGCTGCCGCCGCCGTACAGCCGGTCGGTGACCTCGTGCAGGTCGGCCTCGTTCTCCTCCACGTAGGAGTCGAGCAGCAGCAGCGGGACCCGGCCGACCTGGGCCACCCAGATCTGCGCGGCCAGCTCCCGGCCCGCGGTCAGGCCCACCTTCACGTGCACCGGCGCGCCGGAGGCGTCCCGGAGCAGCTCCAGGGGCAGGCCGTTCGGGTCGTCGGACGGGTACCGCTCGGCCTGCCAGCCGTCGGCCGACAGCGACTGGGTGAAGTACCCGTGCCGGTACAGCAGGCCGACCCCGATCAGCGGCACGCCCAGGTCACTGGCTGTCTTCAGGTGGTCGCCGGCCAGGATGCCCAGGCCGCCGGAGTACTGCGGCAGCGCGGCGGTGATGCCGTACTCGGGCGAGAAGTACGCGATCGCGGCCGGGGCGCCGTCCTGGCCCGCGTACCAGCGCGGCTCGGACATGTACCAGTGCAGGTCCTGCTCGGCGTCGCCGAGCCGGCGCCGGAAATCCCGGTCGGCCGCGAGCGCGGCGATCCGGGCCGACGGCAGCGCGCTGAGCATCGCGATCGGGTCGCCGCCCGACGCCGCCCAGGCGGCGGGATCGATCGAGGCGAACAGGTCGGCGGCCGGCCGGTGCCAGGACCAGCGGAGGTTCAGCATCAGGCCGTGCAGCGCGGCCAGCGGCTCGGGCAGGGTTACGCGGACGGTGAACCGGCGAATCGCTTTCACGGGCAGACCTTAATCGGTCCGGGCCAGTGGCGCGGAACGATTGGCTGGGACGAGAGCAAAAACCAGGCCTCGCGGCCGGGAATATCAGTTCAAATTATCCCGAACGGCTGGCGAGATGCCGGCCCGTTCGGTACCTGCTTTGACTTGGCTACGGTGCCGGCCTCAAACCGGTACCCGCTCTGGCGTGAAGTCAACCGCTCTCGGTAGCGTAACCAGGGTGATTGGACGAATCCCGATCCTTGACGTGGAGCCCGCCGTGGAGTGCGGGCGGCGACCTGCGAGGGCGGCAAAGGGCGAAACATTCCAGGTCAGCGCCACGATCTTCCGCGATGGGCACGGCATCATCAACGCCGGCGTGGTGCTGCGCAACCCGGATCGGAAGGCCGACCCCCTGATCTACATGCGCGAGCTCGCGCCGGGCACCGACCGCTGGGGGGCGGACGTGACCGTGACGAGCGAGGGCGCGTGGCGCTTCCACGTGGAGGCGTGGGGCGACCCGATCGCCAGCTGGCACCACGACGCGGCCATCAAGATACCCGCTGGCCAGGACGTTGAGCTGATGCTCACCGAGGGTGCGCTGCTGTTCGGGCGGGCCGCGCGGAGGATCCCGCAGCCGCCGGGGGCGAGCCGGCCGGCCGCGGCCCGCACGGCGCTGCGCGCGCTGGCGGCGACGATGCGCGACCGCGGGCTGACGCCGTGGGACCGGCTGGCGGCGGCCGGAGATCCCCAGATCGCCGCCATCTTGCGCACCTGGCCGCTGCGCGACCTGGTCACCCGGTCCCGGCCGCTGGTCGTGCACGTGGACAGGGAACGGGCGCTGTACGGCTCGTGGTACGAGTTCTTCCCGCGCTCCGAGGGGGTCCAGATCGACCCGATGGGCCGCCGGGCGCCCGCCTCGGGCACGCTGCGCACCGCGGCCAAGCGGCTGGACGCGATCGCGGGCATGGGCTTCGACGTGGTCTACCTGCCGCCGGTGCACCCCATCGGGACCACGTTCCGCAAGGGCAGGAACAACACCCTGACCCGGGTCGAGGGCGACCCTGGCTCGCCGTGGGCGATCGGGTCGGCCGAGGGCGGGCACGACGCGCTCCACCCCGACCTGGGCACGATGGACGACTTCGACGCGTTCGTGGCCAGGACCCGCGAGCTGGGCATGGAACTCGCGCTGGACCTGGCGCTGCAGGCCTCGCCGGACCACCCGTGGGTGTCCGAGCACCCGGAGTGGTTCACCACCCGGGCGGACGGGTCGATCGCCTACGCCGAGAACCCGCCCAAGAAATACCAGGACATCTACCCGCTGAACTTCGACAACGACCCGGAAGGCATCTACGCCGAGGTGCTGCGGATCGTCCGGCAGTGGATGGATCACGGGGTCCGGATCTTCCGGGTGGACAACCCGCACACCAAGCCGCTCCGGTTCTGGGAGCGGCTGCTCGGCGAGATCCGCGGCACCGACCCCGACGTGCTGTTCCTGGCCGAGGCGTTCACCCGGCCGGCCATGATGCACACCCTGGCCAAGATCGGGTTCCACCAGTCCTACACGTACTTCACCTGGCGCAACCAGGTCGACGAGCTGACCGCGTACATGCTCGAGCTGTCCGGCGACGCGGCCGCCTACATGCGGCCCAACTTCTTCGCCAACACCCCCGACATCCTGAACGAGTACCTCCAGCACGGCGGGGTACCCGCGTTCAAGATCCGGGCGGTGCTCGCCGCCATGCTGTCCCCGGCCTGGGGCATCTACTCCGGATACGAACTATGCGAAAACGTGCCGATCAGGCCGGGCAGCGAGGAGTACATGAATTCTGAGAAATACCAGTACCGCCCGCGCGACTGGGAGGCGGCGGCCAGGGACGGCATCGGGATCGCCGATTACATCACCGAGCTCAACCGGATCCGGCGGACCCACCCGGCCCTCCACAGACTGCGCAATCTGCGCTTCCACGCCGCTGACCAGCCCGGACTCATGTGTTTCTCGAAGCGCGTGGATACTGTGCCAGGGGGTTCGCGGGACGATACCGTACTGGTGGTCGTGAACCTCGACCCCTACCAGACCAGGGAAGCCACGGTCTGGCTCGATTTGCCCGCACTCGGCGTGGACCGCGAGTTCATCGTGACGGACGAGCTAACAGGCGAGTCCTACCGGTGGGGGCATGCCAACTACGTCCGCCTGAACCCGGCGACGCGGCCTGCGCACGTTTTCTCCGTTACGCCCCAGCAGTAATTCCGGACGAAGTCAGTAAGACCCAGGAGATCTTGCCGTGACCGAACACCACGAGGCGATTGCCGACTCTTTCGATGTGGAGCAGCCATATGACCCGGAGTGGTACAAGCGCGCGGTGTTCTACGAGGTTCTCATACGCGGCTTCCAGGACTCGGACGGGAACGGCACCGGCGACCTGAGCGGGCTGACGACCCGGCTGGACTACCTGGAGTGGCTCGGCATCGACTGCATCTGGCTGCTGCCGATCTACGCCTCGCCGCTGCGCGACGGCGGCTACGACATCGCCGACTTCATGGCGGTGCTGCCCGACTACGGGAACATCGGCGATTTCGTCACGTTCGTGGACGAGGCCCACAAGCGCGGCATCCGGGTCATCGCCGACCTGGTCATGAACCACACGTCCGACCAGCATCCGTGGTTCCAGGCGTCGCGCACCGATCCGGACGGGCCGTTCGGCGACTTCTACGTATGGTCCGATACCGACGACAAGTACTCCGGCGCCCGGGTCATCTTCGTCGACACCGAGGCCTCCAACTGGAGCTTCGACCCGGTCCGCGGCCAGTACTACTGGCACCGGTTCTTCTCCCACCAGCCGGACCTGAACTTCGAGAACCCGCGCGTGCAAGACGCCATGCTCGAGGTGCTGCGGTTCTGGATGGACCTGGGCATCGACGGGTTCCGGCTCGACGCCGTGCCCTACCTGTACGAGCGGGAGGGCACGAACTGCGAGAACCTGAAGGAGACGCACGAGTACCTGAGGCGGATCCGGGGCGAGATCGACAAGCTCTACCCGGACAAGGTTCTGCTGGCCGAGGCGAACCAGTGGCCGGCCGACGTGATCGAGTACTTCGGCGACCCCGAGGTGGGCGGCGACGAGTGCCACATGGCGTTCCACTTCCCGCTGATGCCGCGGATCTACATGGCGGTGCGGCGGGAGCAGCGCTACCCGATCTCGGAGATCCTGGCCCAGACCCCGGCCATCCCGGCCGGCTGCCAGTGGGGCATCTTCCTGCGCAACCACGACGAGCTGACGCTGGAGATGGTCACCGACGACGAGCGCGACTACATGTACGCCGAGTACGCCAAGGATCCCCGGATGAAGGCCAACATCGGGATCAGGCGCCGGCTGGCCCCGCTGCTGGAAAACGACAGGAACCAGCTCGAGCTGTTCACCGCGCTGCTGCTGTCGCTGCCCGGATCGCCGGTGCTGTACTACGGCGACGAGATCGGCATGGGCGACAACATCTGGCTGGGCGACCGGGACGGCGTGCGGACGCCGATGCAGTGGACGCCCGACCGCAACGGCGGCTTCTCCCAGGTCGACCCGCAGCGGCTCTACCTGCCGCCGATCATGGACCCGCTGTACGGCTACCAGGCTCTCAACGTCGAATCCCAGCAGCGCAACGCGGGCTCGCTGCTGCAGTGGACCCGGCGGATGATCGAGATCCGCAAGCGGCACTCGGTCTTCGGCACCGGCATCTACGAGGAGCTGACCTCCTCCAACCCGAGCGTGCTGGCCTTCGTCCGGCTGCCTGATTCATCGGCCGACGGCGATTCGGACGGCTCGGACCGCATCTTGTGCGTGAACAACCTGTCCAGGTTCCCGCAGCCGGTCGAGCTGGACCTGCGCCGGTTCACCGGCGTCACCCCGGTCGAGTGCATGGGCGGCGTGGTCTTCCCGCGGATCGGCGAGCTTACCTACCTGCTGACGCTGCCCGGGCACGGGTTCTACTGGTTCCAGCTCCCGGCGGCCAGGGACGAGAGCGGCGCCGTGACCTCCGCCGGGGGCGGCGGGGCGCCGTTCGCCGGCTCGGCCGGGGACAGCCACACGCCGACCATGGGAGATCACCTGCCCGGGCCGCCAGATAGCCACCAGCCATGACGCGGTGAGCTCGGCGGCCGGTCGTGCTGACCGACCGGCGGCCGTTGTCCGGAAATATCTCAATATGCCGCCCGGAAATCGGCCTGCGTGTGTTTGCCGGGATCAGCCACGGGGATGTGGTAAGCGCTCATGACTTTCGAAGACACACTGGCAACATGGCTGGTCAAGCAGCGATGGTTCGCGGGTAAGGGCCGGACCGTCCATGATCTCGCGGTCGTGGCCGACACCGAGATCATCCCCGGCGACCCCGGCCTGCGGCACCTCATGGTCACGGTCTCGCACGGCGCGACCTCGGACTGCTACCAGCTGTTCATCGGCTACCGCGCCCGGCTGCCGGCCCGGCTGCGGCACGCCAGGATCGGCACGCACCACGGGCTGCAGATCTACGACGGGCTGCACGACTCGGCGCTGACCCGGGCGCTGCTCGACGCGATCGTCGATGACCGGAGCGTCGGCATGCTGCGGTTCTGCCGGGTGCCCGGGGCCGAGATTTCGAGGGCTTCAAGGGGCCAGGCCGGCCTGGACAGCCTGGTGCTCACCGGCGAGCAGAGCAACACCAGCCTGGTGTTCGGCGAGTTCGCCATCTTCAAGGTGTTCCGCCGGGTCACCCCCGGGCCGAACCCGGACCTCGAGGTGGCCTCGGCGCTGGCCCAGCTCGGCTCGTCGCACATCGCGGAGCCGTTCGGCTGGGTGGAGACGAGGATCGACGGCGCGACCACGGTGCTGGCCATCTTGTCCCGGTACCTGCGGGCTGCCTCGGACGGCTGGTCGCTGGCCGCGACCAGCGTGCGCGACCTGTACGCCACCGAGGAGGGCACCCGCGCGGCCGAGGCCGGCGGGGACTTCGCGGGCGAGGCCGAGCGATTGGGCGCGGCCACCGCGCAGGTGCACCGGGACCTGGCCGACGCGTTCGGCCGGTCCGAGCTCGAGCCGGAGGCCCTCCGCGAGCTGGCCGAGCAGATGTACCGGCGGCTCGACATGGCGGTCGCCACCGTGCCCGAGCTGGGCCGGTATGCGGACAAGGTCGGCGACGCCTACTCGCACCTGGCCAAGCTGATCGAGCCGGTGCCGGCCCAGCGGGTGCACGGCGACTACCACCTGGGCCAGGTCATGCGGACCCAGACCGGCTGGATCGTGCTCGACTTCGAGGGCGAGCCGGCCAGCCCGCTGGCCCAGCGGCGCGCCCGGTCCTCCCCGCTGCGGGACGTGGCCGGCATGCTCCGCTCGTTCGACTACGCGGCCCGGCACCAGCTCGTCACCCGGCCGGATGCGCCCGGCCTCGCGCCCAGGGCGGCCGACTGGGTCCGGCGCAACGGCGACGCGTTCTGCGCCGGGTACGCCGCGGCCGGCGGTCTTGACCCGGCCGAGAACTCGGTCGTGCTTCGTGCGATGCTGCTCGACAAGGCCGTGTACGAGGTCCTCTACGAGGCCAGGAACCGGCCGACCTGGGTTCCCATTCCGCTAGAGTCCATTGCCGAGCTGTGAGAAAGCCCGCAGTTCTTAACAGGGATCGAGTGTCATGACACAACCTGACCCCAGCCTGTCTGGCCCTAGTGCGGCTGGCCCTAGCCTGGGCGAGATCGAACGGATCGTCGCGGGACAGCACCACGACCCGCACTCGGTGCTCGGCGCGCACCCCGGTCCGGACGGGGTGATCATCCGCGCGTTGCGCCCGCTGGCGACCTCGGTGACCGCCGTGCTCGACGACGGCCGCAGGCTGCCCCTGGAGCACGTGCATCAGGGCGTCTTCGCCGTCACCGTGCCGGATGAGAAGGTGCCCGGCTACCGGATCGCCGCCGTGTACGGGTCCGGGTCTGGCTCTGAGTCTGGCTCTGGCTCGGCCGAGGAGGTGCGCGACGACCCGTACCGGTACCTGCCCACGCTGGGCGAGTTCGACCTGTACCTGATCGGCGAGGGACGGCACGAGGAGCTGTGGCGGGTGCTCGGCGCGCACCTGCGCGAGGTGGGCCAGACGTCCGGCGCGGCGTTCGCCGTCTGGGCGCCGAACGCGCACGGGGTCCGGGTCACCGGCGACTTCAACGGCTGGGACGGCCGCGCGTACCCGATGCGCTCGCTCGGCGGGTCCGGGGTATGGGAGCTGTTCGTGCCGGGCATCACCGAGGGCGCCAAGTACAAGTACGCGATCTGCGGCACGGACGGGAGGTGGCGGGAGAAGGCCGACCCGATGGCCGCCGCGGCGGAGATGCCGCCCGCCACCGCGTCGGTGGTGTACGCCTCGCGGCACACCTGGGGCGACTCCGCGTGGATCGAGGCGCGGGCCGCACGCGAGCCGGTGCGCGAGCCGATGAGCATCTACGAGGTGCACCTGGGCTCGTGGCGGCCGGGCCTGTCCTACCGGGAGCTGGCGGTACAGCTGGCCGAGTACGTCGCCGACATGGGCTTCACCCACGTGGAGTTCCTGCCCGTGGCCGAGCACCCGTTCGGCGGCTCGTGGGGCTACCAGGTCACCTCGTACTACGCGCCGACGGCGCGGTTCGGCAGCCCGGACGACTTCCGCTACCTGGTCGACGCGCTGCACCAGGCCGGCATCGGCGTGATCCTGGACTGGGTGCCCGGGCACTTCCCGCGGGACGAGTGGGCGCTGGCCCGGTTCGACGGCACCCCGCTGTACGAGCACGCCGACCCGCGCCGCGGCGAGCAGCCGGACTGGGGCACGCTCGTCTTCAACTTCGGCCGGACCGAGGTGCGCAACTTCCTGGTCGCCAACGCGGTCTACTGGCTGGAGGAGTTCCACGTGGACGGGCTGCGGGTGGACGCCGTGGCCTCCATGCTGTACCTGGACTACTCGCGCAATGACGGCGAGTGGGTGCCCAACCAGTACGGCGGCCGGGAGAACCTGGACGCCATCTCGTTCCTGCAGGAGGTCAACGCCACCTGCTACAAGAAGATGCCCGGCATTACCATGATCGCCGAGGAGTCGACCGCCTGGCCGGGGGTGTCGCGGCCGGTGTACCTGGGCGGGCTCGGGTTCGGCTTCAAGTGGAACATGGGCTGGATGCACGACACCCTGTCCTACCTGAGCCAGGATCCCATCTACCGGCAGTACCACCACAACGAGGTCACGTTCTCCATGATCTACGCGTTCACGGAGAACTTCATCCTGCCGCTGTCGCACGACGAGGTGGTGCACGGGAAGGGCTCCCTGCTGGGCAAGATGCCCGGCGACGAGTGGCGCCGGTTCGCCGGGCTGCGCTCGCTGCTGGCCTACATGTGGGCGCATCCGGGTAAGCAGCTGCTGTTCATGGGGTCGGAATGGGGACAGGGGAGTGAGTGGTCGGCGGACAACGGGCTCGACTGGTGGGTGCTGGACTTCGACGTCCACCAGGGCGTGCAGCGGCTGTCCCGCGACCTGAACGCGGTCTACCGGCGGACCCCCGCGCTGTGGCAGCTGGACAGCTCGCCCGAGGGGTTCAGCTGGATCGACGCCAACGACGCCCAGGGCAACACGCTGTCCTTCCTGCGCATGTCCGCGCCTGCCGGCCACGCCGCTCGCGGCGCCGGGTCTGCCGATTCCGACGAGGACGAGCGGGACGTGGTGGCCTGCATCGCCAACTTCTCCGCGCTGCCGCACTTGAAGTACCAGATCGGCCTGCCCCGGGCCGGGCGCTGGCGGGAGCTGCTCAACACCGACGCGGCCGTCTACGGCGGCAGCGGCGTCGGCAACATGGGCGGCGTCGAGGCGGTGCCCGAGCCCTCCCACGGGCGCCCCGCCTCGGCCGTCATCACCGTGCCCCCGCTCGGCGTGCTCTGGCTCGCCCCGGAGGAGTGAGCGGCTGCTGGCGGCGCGGTCAGCGGGCCAGGGCCCGGCGGGCGCGGCGCTTGGCGCGGGCCATCTTGAAGAGGTAGGCCGGGGAGGGCGGAATCCAGCCGAGCTGACGGGCCATGCCGAGGTCATCGCGGTTGGCCCAGTGCTCGATGATCCGGCCGTCCTCCAGCAGGAACCAGTGGGACTGGGTACTGGCGAAGGGCCGGCCCGTCGGCGGGAAAACGGTGTCCACCGAGGCGTCCTCGGCGTAGACCGCCCATGGGGCGGTGTGCCGCCCGTTCATCGTGGAGTTGACCACGACCAGGTTGCCGTCGGCGATGGCGTGGTGGATGTCGTAGTGCAGGCCCTCGAAGGCGGCGCGCAGCCACAGCGCGGTCGAGTAGAAGCCCGCCGGTCCGTGAACCCGCGACGACGGCGGCTGGACCCGGTTCTCGCGGTCGACGGCACGCGGGTGGTATAGAGGGTCGAAATCGGCCCGGTCCCCCTCGGCCATGGCGTGCATGCTGCGGACCACGAGGGATATGGGGCCGGCCGACACGGCGGCGGAGGGACTGGCGGTCATGGCGACTCCTTTTAGATACAGTAAAACTGTATCTAAAGTTTGGAACCTGCGATGACGGAAGTCAAGAGGTCCTACGACGCGTCCGGGCGGCGCGCGCAGGCCCGGGCCCGGCGGCTCGCCGTGGTCCTGGCGGCCCGCGACCTGTTCGAGCGCGACGGCTACCGGGCGACGACGATCGCCGCCATCGCGGCGCACGCCGGGGTCTCGGCGGAGAGTGTCTACAAGGGGTTCGGCACCAAGGCCGCGCTGGCCAAGGCGGTGTTCGACATCGAGCTGGCCGGCGACGACGAGCCGGTCCCCGTGGCCGAGCGGCCGGCCATGCAGGCGGTGCGGGACGAGCCCGACGTCCGGCGCCAGATCGCGATGTTCGCGGACGGGCTGGCGCAACGCCAGGCACGTTCGGCCCGGGTTCAGATCCTGATCCGCGACGGGCGGCACGTGGACGACTCGCTGGCCCCGATCTGGGAGAAGATGCACGACGAGGGCCTGACCGGCATGACCGCGCTTGGCCGCCGCCTGCTGGAGACCGGCCAGCTCCGGGACGGGATCGAACTCGGCGAGGTACGGGACGTGCTGTGGAACTACCTCGCGATCGACCACTACGAACGGCTGGTGCTGACCCAGGGGTGGTCGCTCGAGCGGTACTCGCGCTGGCTCGCCGACGCTATCACCAGTGCCCTGTGCCCGTTACCGTGAGACTGACCGGACGACCTGAGAGAAGGGGCTGGAGGCGAAGGCGTTGGCCGGAGACGGAGAACTCGAGCAGCTGCTGAGCGAGCAGGCCGCCTACTATCACGCCCTCGGTGAGGGCTACCTGCACCAGGGCCTGGATCTGCCGGGCGGCCAGGAGCTGGCCGAGGCGCTCGAGGCATTCCGGCCGGCCGGACAGGTGCTCGAGCTCGCCTGCGGCCCCGGCGTGTGGACCGGCCGACTGCTCCGCCACGCGACCGAGGTCACCGCCGTGGACGCGTCCCCGGACATGCTCGCCGCGGCAGCGGCCCGGGTCGGCAGCGACCGGGTCCGGTTCGTTCGGGCCGACCTGTTCGACTGGGTCCCCGACCGACGTTACGACGTGGTGTTCTTCGGCTTCTGGCTGTCGCACGTGCCGGCCGAGCGCTTTGACGCCTTCTGGTCGATGGTGGCCGGCGGCCTGGCGGAAGGAGGCCGGGTGTTCTTCGCCGACGACGCGTACCGGATCCCCGACGAACTGGTGCACGGCCCGGCGTCATCGACCATCCGCCGACGGCTCGGAGACGGCACGTCCTACCAGATCGTGAAGGTGCCCTACCAGGCGGCGGACCTGGAGGAGCGGCTCAGGCGGATCGGCTGGGACATCACGGTGACCGCCACCACGTCCGGGCCGTTCTACTGGGGCGCGGGAAGCCGGGGTTAGCTGGCGGCCCAGATACCGCCGTCGACGGGGATGACGGCGCCGGTGATGTAGGCCGAGCCGCGGCCGCTGAGGAAGACCGCGACGCCGGCCATGTCGTCGGGACGGCCGATGCGGCCGAGCGGCGAGCCGGCCGCGATCTCATCGCCGCGCGCGGCCAGGGTGGCGGCCATCATCTTCGACTCGAACGGGCCGGGGGCAACCGCGTTGACGGTGATGTGCCGCGGCCCGAGCTCGCGGGCCAGCACCCGGGTGAGCTGGTGCAGGCCGGCCTTGCTGGCCGAGTAGGAGTAGGTCGGGTACTCGTACGGCACGCGCAGCCCGTCGATGCTGCCGACGTTGATCACCCGGGCCGGGTCGTCGGCGGTGCCGTCCGCCTCGAGCAGCGGCAGGAACGCCCGGGTCAGGTAGAACGGCGTCTTGAGGTTGAGGTCGACGACCTTGTCCCAGCCGTGCGCGGGGAACTCCTCCAGGGGGGCGCCCCAGTTGGTGCCGGCGTTGTTGACCAGGACGTGGATGCCCTCTTCGAAGCGGCCGACCTCGGTGGCCAGCCGCTGGCACTCCTCCTCGCGGGCCAGGTCGGCGGGTACCGAGATCACCGTGCCGTACTCGGAGAGCTCGGCGGCCGCGGCCTCGCCCGCCTCGGGCTTGCGCGAGCTGATGTAGACCGACGCGCCGGCCTGGAGCAGGCCGCGCGCCATCATCATGCCGATCCCGCGCGTTCCGCCGGTGACGACGGCAACCTTGCCGCTGAGGTCGAACAGGTACACGAGTCCCTCCCAGTCGCGGGTGTCCCCCGGGGCATTGTAGGCCTCGTCCGGTTATGTCCGGCGACCGATGTACCCGCGGGCGACGGTCCGGGCCAGGATGCCGAGCGTGGCGCGCAGCGCCGCCTCGGAGACAACCGGGAAGATACCGGCCTCGCGCCAGTGCGGGTGGATCGAGGACCAGTCGTAGTACGAGGTCACGAGCGTGCCCGCGTCCCCGGCGGGCTCGAGCCGGTACCCGTACACGTGTCCGACCTGGGGCCGGATCCGGCCCTTGACGGTCCAGGCGATCTCCCGGTCCGGGATCAGCGTGGTGATGGTGACGGTCACGTCGTAACGGCCGAGCGGGTAGTCGTTCAGCGCCTCCCGGTCCATGTGAACCACGAAGGTGTCGCCGGCCGCGGTCACCGGCTCCCCGGTCGCGTCCATCAGCATGCCCGTGCTGTCGATGGCCACGTGTCCTTGCGGGTCGCAGAGCACCCGGAAGACCGCATCGGGGGCGGCCTCGATCGTCCGCGCTACCTCGAGTCGCTCGCTCGTCATCGTCATGGGACTCCTTTCCGCTTGGCGCCAGGGCCGCGGCGCAGCCGGTTCTGCCAGCAGGCGGTATGCCAGTGCCTGCGCTCGTCCAGGGCCATGCCGCCGGGCATCCGGGCACCGTCGGCGGGCCAGGCCACGACGTGCGGCGTGCCCGGCGCGATCTCCTGGTCGCAGCCGGGGCAGCGGTAGGCCTTGGCGGTCGCCGCGCCGGGCACCCGGCGGACCACCCAGTCGCCGTCCGGCCACGACTCGACGCGCTCGGGCCCGGGCACGGGGTCCGGCGGGCCGGAGCGGTCGCGGCGGATCCGGCGCGGGCTCACGCCTGCCCAGCTTAGGTGAGCCGGAGCCAGTAGAGTTACCGGTCGTGCGGCTCGTCATCGCGCGGTGCAGCGTCGACTACGTCGGCCGGCTCACCGCCCACCTCCCCGAGGCCCTGCGCCTGCTCATCGTCAAGGCGGACGGCTCGGTGCTCGTGCACTCCGACGGCGGCTCGTACAAGCCGCTGAACTGGATGTCGCCCCCGTGCCGGCTCACCGAGGCGCCGGGCCAGTGGACGGTGACCGGAAAGTCGGGTGAGACGCTGATCATCACCCTCACCGAGGTGGTGAGCGACACCTCGGTCGACCTCGGCATCGACCCGGGGCTGGTCAAGGACGGCGTGGAGGCGCACCTGCAGGAGCTGCTCGCGGTCCAGCTCGGGCTGCTCGGCGACGGCTGGCGGCTGGTCCGGCGCGAGTACCCGACGCCGATCGGACCGGTCGACCTGATGTGCCGGGACGGCGCGGGCGTCAGCGTGGCGGTGGAAATCAAGCGCCGCGGCGAGATCGACGGGGCCAGTTCCGCTAAAGATACCGCTCCGGCGGCCGGGGTTCATGTGGCGGTGGAGGTCAAGCGCGTTGCTGGAATTGATGCCGTAGAACAACTGACTCGATACCTAGAACTATTGAACCGCGATCCATTGCTACGGCCCGTTAAGGGCGTACTGGCCGCACAGTCGATCAGGCCACAAGCGCGGACGTTGGCTGAGGATAGGGGCATCCGCTGCGTAGTCCTAGACTACGACGCTATGCGCGGAATTGAACGTGAGGGCACGCTGTTCTAGCGGCACGTTATCGGGTCCGGTAGACGTTCGCGCGGTGGTCAATGCGCACGACGTGGACCATGCGTTCGGTCTCGTCGATGCGGTAGATCACCCGGTAGGCGCCGCGGCGTGCGGAGTGATAGCCGTCCAGCTCGCGGGTGAGAGGGTTGCCCACTCGGTGCGGGTTGTCCAGTAGCGGACCGGTCAGGAACTCGGAGACCGCCGCCGCCACGGCTAGCGGCAGACCGCGAGGCGGCCCTTCGACGAGAACGCGACGAGCAGAGGACGCCAGCGACAGCGTGAACGCCTCGTCGCTCACTCGCCGCCCTGTTCGGCCCGTATGCGCTGCTCCATCAGCCGCCGAAGCTCATCGGCACCGGTTGTCTCGCCGCGGGCGATCTCGGCCTCCGCGGTACGGATCTCATCCAGCGCGCCCGGCGTTGACAGCAGGTCCAAGGTCTCCTCCAGCGCCTCCAGGTCCGACACCGACATGATCACCGCCTCGGGCCGGCCGTTGCGGGTGATCACCACTCGCTCGTGGGTGTCCCGTACCTCGTCCAGCACGGCCGACAGGCGGGCCTTCGCGTCCGCCAATGGAATCGTCGTCATGACCTGAATTATAGTCACCAGTTACCGGGCTGTGCCGAGCCTGAGCGGGGTAATGTCCTAGTTCGTACCCTTCCGGCGCGGGCGGGCTTCATCACGCCGGCCGCCGCGGCGACCAGGATGGCCAGGGCGGCCGGGACCAGCAGCGCGTCCCGCAGGCCCACGCCGGAGGCGATCGCGCCGATCACGACCGGGCCGCTGAGCAGGCCCGTGTACGACACCGCCGCGATCCGGCCGATGTTGCGCCCGGCCTGTTCGGGGTCCAGCCGCGCCGCGGCCGTGACGATCTGCGGGAAGACGCCGGCCAGGCCCAGCCCGAGCAGGGCGAAGCCGGCGATGGCCGCGGCCGGCGTCCCGATCAGCAGGCCGCCCGCCAGGCCCAATCCGGCGACCAGGCCGCTCGCCCGGACCAGCCGCACCGGGCCGAACCGCGCGGCCAGGCGGTCGCCCGCCACCCGGCCCACCGCCATCGTGACCGAGAAGGCGCCCAGCGCCACGGCAGCGGCGGCCGCCGACGTACCCAGGTCGACGTGCAGGTAGACGGCGCTCCAGTCGCCGGCCGAGCCCTCGCCGACCTGCCCGCACAGCGCCACCAGCCCCAGCACCCAGATCAGCTGCAGGGGGTACCGGGAAGGGCGGCGGGGGTCGTCCTTCCCGGGCCGCACAGCCTGCCGGTCGTCCGCGCGCCGGGGGACGGCCTGGACCACGGGGATCACCACTCGCGGGCCGGCCAGCAGGCCGAGGACGATCAGCGCTCCGGCGGCCGCGGCGAACGTCGGCAGCGGGCTGATCCCCAGCCACGCCGAGACCCCGCCCACCCCCGCGCCGGCCAGCCCGGCGATGCTGTAGCCGGCGTGCAGCGAGGACATGATGGGCCGGCCGTAGCCGAGCTCGAGCCGGGCGCCGCAGGCGTTCATCGACACGTCGAGCAGCCCGGCCACCGCCCCGTAGGCGGCCAGCGTCGCCATCAGGGCCGGGAGGTCGCGGGCCAGGCCGATGGGGATCAGCGCGGCCGGGTTGAGCACGCCCGCGATCCGCAGCACCCGGACCGCGCCGAACCTGTCGGCGATCCGCCCGCTCAGCGCCAGCGTCAGCACACTGCCCGCGGGCACCGCGAACAGCGCCAGCCCCAGCCGCGCGTCGCTCAGGTACAGCGACTCCTTGATGGCCGGAAGCCGGGCGCTCCACGTCGCCGTGGCCACGCCGAGCACGAAGAAGTAACCGAGAATCGCGATCCTGGACTGGCGCAGTGAAGAAGGAAGTCCGGGAGACGTCACGCGCCGGACCCGACCAGGTGGGCGTTGATCGCCCTGGCCCGTCCGGCCAGCTCAGGCACTTCGGTGACGGCCACGTCGGCGGCCCTGAGCTGTTCGGCGCCCTCGCCGTCGGTGAACAGGGGAGGCTCGCGCCAGGCGAAGACGACCCGCGGGATGCCCGCCGCGACGATGTGCTGGACGCAGGTCAACGGGCGGGACGCGCGGGCGCCGCAGGGCACGAGCGAGCTGTAGAGGGTGGCGTGGCGCAGCCGGGGATCGGCCGGACCGCGCTTGCCCGCTGCCAGCTTACGGAGCGCCACCTCCTCGGCGTGATCATGGTCCTCCTGCTCGCGGGAGAACCCGGTGGCCAGCACCTCGCCGTCCTCGCCGACGATGACCGCCCCGACCGAGAACGCCGAGTCCGACGGCGGGCACAGCCGGGACAGCTCCACCGCCCAGCGCAGGTACCGGTGCTCCGGGCCGCCGGGACCGAGCAGGTAGCGCAGCAGGCCTACCTCGCCCACCCGGGAGACTTCGGCGAGGGTCATGGGGCTGGCGGGAGAATCGGGGTTTGCGACGGGATCGGGATTGGCGGCGAGAGCAGGGGCGGACGCGGGGGCTGGGGCCGGGGCGGACGCGGGGGCTGGGGCCGAGGCGGGGAGGTTGAGGCGGGGCGCCGCGGGGGCGGCGACGAAGAACGGGGCCACGGCGAGGGTGAGCTCGTCGGCGAGATCGCGGGTCAGGAATTCGCCCAGGACCTGCGCGCCGCCTTCGACCAGGACACGCGCCATGGACCGTTCGGCCAGATCGGTAAGCATGAAATCGAGGGACAGCGGGTCGCCGGCGTCGATGAGCACGGCGCTGTCCCCCAGGCGGGCGCGGGCGCGGCCGAGCGCCGGCGTGGCGCAGTACACCAGGCGGAGCGCGCCGGGGGCGAAGAAACGGGCCTGCGGGTCCAGGTCGCCGGTGGCGGTGAGGGTGACCCGGGCCGGGTGCGCGGGCAGGCCGCGGGCGGCCCGGCGGGCGCTGCGCCGCGGGTCCCTGATCAGCAGCCGCGGATTGTCCTGGCGGACCGTCTGCGCGCCGACCAGGATGGCGTCGCAGCCCGCCCGCACCTCGTCCACCCGGTCCAGGTCGGCCGGGCCGGACAGGATCAGCCGCTGCGGGCTGGCGTCGTCCAGGTAGCCGTCGGCCGAGGTCGCGCAGGACAGGACGACGTAGGGACGAGGCGGCACGAACCCAGCGTAGCTATCGGGGATGGAGCGATGCTTTACTGGTCGGGCGATGCTTGAGACAGTGAACCCGGCGACCGGGGAAGTGCTGGCCACCTTCCCCGTACACGGGCGCCGTGAGGTAGAGGCCGCCGTGGCCCGGGCCGGCGAGGCCGCGGCGTGGTGGGCCGGACTCGGCTGGTCCGAGCGGCGGATCAGGCTGCTCGCCTGGAAGTCGTACCTGACCAGGTACATGCCCCGGCTGGCCCAGCTGGTGCACGAGGAGACCGGCAAGCCGCTGGACGACGCCAAGC
>WNFY01000628.1_pt1 | contig 32022 bp, 29 predicted proteins | sample 5400091 | NCBI WGS metagenome assembly WNFY01 (sample SAMN13153364, study PRJNA577476) | soil metagenome | isolation source: 60 cm soil or saprolite under grassland replicate 1 | place: USA:California | collected 2016-06-15 | reverse complement strand
ACCGCGGTGAGCGAACCCGACGAGCGATGGGTAGCCGTCGTGATGGCCTGGCTGAAGACGGTCGAGGCGCCCTGCGGCAGCGCCGTCTCCAGGCCATGGACCAGATGCTGCACCATGGACGAGCTGATGTGCAGCAGGCTGGTCAGGCCGAGCAGGGCGATGAGGGCCGGGAACAGCGACAGGAACCAGTGGTAGGCCAGGCTGCCCGCGGTCATGGAGCACCGGTCGAGGGTGAACTTCTTCACCGAGCGCTTGAGGGTGTTCTTCCAGCCTGTCCCGCCCAGTTCGAGGGGGTTATCCGGGCCGCCGGACACCGCGTTCTGCGGCGGTATCGACTCCGTAGTCATCACGTCGTCCTCCGCCTCCGGGCCAGGGCAACGCCCATGACCAGGATGCCCGCGGCGACCAGGGCCAGCGGCCAGTCGCGGCGTACCGCCTGGTTCCGCCTGACCCGCTCCGACGCCTCGGCCGCCTTGACCCGCGCCCTGGTCTTTACCTCGGCGGCCTTGGCCTGGGCCCTGGCCTTCACGTCGGCCTTAGCGGCCAGTTCCTCGACGGTCTGCCCGAGACGTTCCCGGGTCTGCTCGATCTCCCGCTGGATGTCCGGTGCGGACTGGGGTGTGGAATCCGGTGCGGACTGGGGTGTGGAATCCGGTGCGCTCATCGGTGCGCCCTCCCCTTGATCTCCTCGACATCGGCCTTGACCTCCGCCACCGCCTGCTCGGGGAGCGGAGGCGTGGCCTTACTTATGCGCTGCCTGCCCAGCAGCGCGGCCAGGCCCGCGACAGCCAGCAGGGCCGCGCCGACGATGAGCGCGGCCAGCCAGGCCGCCACCACGCCGCTGATAGCGATGATCGCACAGGCCAGCAGGCAGCCCACGCCGTAGAGGGCTACCACGCCACTGGCCCCGAACATCCCGGCCCCGAGCGCCGCCTGCTTGCCCTTGCCGGTCATTTCCAGCTGGGCGAGCTTGAGTTCGTCGCGGATGAGCACCGATACCTGCTCGGTCATCATCTTGACCAGGTCACCGGTGGAATGCTCCCGGTCCTGGCCAGGCTGCGTCATGCTTGAACGTTCCATGAGGACTGCCCTCCCTACCGACTGAGCCCGGTGCGCTACCCAGGGGTGGGCGGGTCTAACGCGAACCGGGAAAAAGGGCCGCCGGCCAGGCGGAACGAGATATGGCCGCCGAGCAGGCTGCTGGCCGATGCCATGGCCAGGCCGGCCAGCCGCAGGGTCCGGCTCAGCCGCGGGGTGCGGGATAGCAGCGAGGCCCCGTACAGGCCGAGCGCGGCGATATTTCCCGCAGCATGGACGACGCCTACCCGCATCTGCTGCTCTTGCTGCTCCGACCAGTCCACCGACCCTGCCACCGCGGCCGGGACCGCCGCGATCAGCCCGGTCGTGACCAGCCGCCGGGCCTGCTCGTCGCCGCCGGTGAAATCGAGGACGCTAGCCGACAGCCAGGTCCCGACCGGGGCCTGGACCAGCATCGGGTGCAGCGGGTGCCCGAGCCAGCGCCCGTGCAGCGCATCGCGTGCCTTGCCCGGCTTGATCAGCTTGGCTATGCGCTGGCCCGCGGAAATGAGGCCGTCGAGACGTGAGTCCTGCTCCAGGCGGGAAATAGGCTGCATGCCCGGCCCGGCTTCCCGCGGCCTGCCCGGGTAAACCGGGCGGCTGCCGGCGAGTGCTCTCGGCCAGCATGGTCAGCTGGTCCTGCACGGCCTTCGGCGTCAGGGTCGGCCGACCGCCGGGATGGCCGACGGTGGCGCCGGCCGCGGCGGCTGCCAGCCGGGCAGCCCGCTGCGGACCGCCATCCTGCGCTAGAGCCGTGATCAGGCCGGCCACGAACGCGTCGCCGGCGCCGGTCGTGTCGACCACCGGAGTATCGGGCAGCGGCAGGAACACGAAGCCATCCGGCCAGGCGACCAGGTTGCCGGCGTCCTCGACGGCCAGCGCGACCAGCGAGGGGCCCTGGCGGAGCAGTTCAGCCGCCGCCTTCTCGGCCTCTGCGGCCGTGGTGAGCGGAGAGCCGGCCAGCAATCCGGCCTCCCTGGCATCGGCACGGACCACATCCGCCACGTCCAGCAACGCATCCCGGCAGTCTTCGTCCGGCGCGCCGTCCAGCACCACCTTGCCGCCGGCCCGGTGCGCCAGGGTCGCGGCGGCGAGCGCCGCGGCGGGCGGCTGCTGCAGTTGCACGCTGACCCACCGGCCGGGCAGGAACAGGTGCCTGGCGGCGATGACGTCGGCCTTGGTAAGCAGCATCCCGGCCGGTATGTCCTCGAGGTAGCGCCACTGGCCGGTGGCGTCGACGATGTCCACGATGAGCGCGGTGCGCACGCCCGGCCGGCGAGCCACCGCGGACACGTCGACCCGGTCCTGGCCCGCCTGGGTCAGCAGGCGCTGGCCGACCTGATCCTCCCCGACCACGCCGGCCAGCGCGGGCCGCAGACCTAGCTGGGCCAGGCCCACCGCCTGATTGGCGCCCTTGCCGCCGAGCAGTTCCCGGCGCTGGTACACGTCGGCGGACCGGCTGGCGGTGGGCACCGCGTCGACGACGAGGACCAGGTCGCGGGCGATCTGGCCGAACACGATCACGTCTGGGCCAGGACCGGGTCGGGTGACCATGGCCTGGCTGGTTCCGTTTCGGCTCATGGCCTCTTAACTTGCTGATCATGGCCGCCTCAAACGTCGCGGCACGGTCCGGCATCGACGGAGCCGGGCTGATCGCATGTCAGCGGATGCGCACCGCGACCAGGCAGGCGTCGTCGTCGGTGTCGGAGACCGCGGTGGCGAGGATCCGGTCGGCTTGCGCGGCGGCGGTCGGCTGGGACCCCTCCTGCCCTGCGGGGACGGGGGCCACGGTCGCGACGAACTCGCGGAGCACGTCGACGATGGACTCACCGCGCTGCTCGATCAGGCCGTCGGTGAACAGCAGCAGCGTATCGCCCGGTTCCAGCGACTGAGTGGCCTCCTCGTAGGTGGCATCCGGGTCCATGCCGAGCAGCACGCCGCCGGGCAGCGGGAGCTCGCAGGCGGTCCGGCCGCGCACCAGCACCGGTGGCAGGTGCCCGGCGCGGGCCCAGCGCAGCACGCTGGTGTCGGGGTTGTAGAGCCCGCATACGACGGTACCGACCACCCCCGAGGTGAGGTCGCACATGACGCCGTTGAGCATTCGGAGCAGTTCGGCCGGACCGGACCCGGTGATGGCCAGGCCGCGTAGCGAGTTGCGGGCCGCCACCATCCCGGTGACCGCGTCGATACCGTGCCCGGCTACGTCGCCGACCACCAGCAGCACGTCCTGGCTGGGCATCAGGAGCGCGTCATACCAGTCACCGCCGACCAGGCGCCCTTCGCCGACCGGCCGGTAGCGGACCGCGACGTCGATCCCGGCCGCTTCCACCGGCTGCTCGTCGGGCGGCATGATGGCCTGCTGCAAGCGCAGCGCCAGCAGGTGTTCCTCGGCGACGCGCTGCTCGCTGTCGGCGAGCTGGTCACGGGTGGCGGCCAGGGCCACCTGCGTGTGGTAATGCGCCGAGATGTCCTGGAAGGCCCCGCGCAGCGCCACCACGGCGCCGGCCGCGTCGGTGACCGCCTCGGCGAACACGCGGATCTGGCGGATGCTCCTGTCGTCGGGGTGGACCACCCGGAAGGTCGCGGTCAGGGCGTCACGCTGCTCCGGCAGCCGCTGCCGGAAGCGCTTCACCACCGGCTTGTCGGCCGCCATCACGTAGCTGTGCAGATCGGCCAGCGGAATCTCGGCGCCCGGGCGCGGTGTCAGGCCGAACAGGCCGAACGCCGAGTCGGTCCAGCGCACGGTACCGGCGACGAGGTCCTCCTCCCAGCCGCCCAGGCGACCGAGCCGCTGCGCGTGATGCAGGACCGCGGCCAGGCCATCGGCCGACCTGTCCCGGTGCCAGGTGAAGATCACACCGTCGAAGAACCTGGCCACCCGCAGATCAGCCAGGGCCTGGTCAGCGGATTCGGCCTCGTTCACCGGCAGCCCGCTGGGCAGCGACTCGCGCAGCGGGCCGGGGACATACTGGCTCACCCCGTCCGCCAGGACCTGCCTGGCCCGGGCGAACAGGCCCGAGCCGGTCACGCTGGCCGGATAGGCCTCGAGCAGGGTGAGCCTAGTCAAATCGGTGTCGGTGTCCACCCGGCCGACCGGGTCGCGGAAGGCCGGGCTGACGTGCTCGATGCTGAAGTCGGCCAGCTCACCGTCGGCGTCCCTGACGGCCCGGACCACGAGCACCGACTCGGCCAGGTCGTCGAGCAGGGTGTAGACCGCCTCCGTGGGATGGGCGGCGGCTAGGTCGCCGTGCGCCAGGCGGGCCGCGATCACCCGGGCGCAGCCGGCCGCCAGCGAAGACAGGTGCTGGCGGACCTTGGCGGTGAAGGCCATCGAGCCCGGCCAGCGGACCTCCATCACGCCGAGCAGCTCACCGCTGCGCTCGCGCAACGCGAGCACCGCGCGGGCACCGTCCGGGTCCCCGGCCACCGGGGCCGGGTCGAAATCCGGCCGGCCTTCACTCCACCACAGGTCGGCGGCACCGTGAGCGACCCGCTGGGCCGGGCAGTCCAGCTGCGGCGGGACGTGCCGCCAGTGACCGGCCTCGCCCCGGGACAGGCCCTGCTCGCCGAGCAGCACGAGGGTCCCGTCCACTCCGAGAAGCCACACCACCACCGCGGCCGCGCCGAGCGGGTCGATGATCTGCGCGGCCAGGGTGCCGGCCAGCTCGGCACCGTCCGCGGCCAGCTCGGCGGCCGCCTCGGCGACCAGCGGCGCGGACCTGGCCGTGATCCCCGGCCTGCTCCCGGGCTGGGTAGCGGGCATGGCGCCGCTCGCCGGCTCGGCCAGCACGGCGGCGGCCATTTCCGCCAGCGGGATCGCGGTCGCCGCGGACAGCTCGGCGAGCTGCGCCGCCGCCTCGGCCGATGACAAGCCGAGCCGCTCCATGAGCGCGCCCCTGGCCATCGCGACGACGGACTCCTGGGCTACGGAGGCACGGATACGGTCCAGCTCGCGGCGCTGGTGGTCGACGACGGTGATCAGGCGCAGCATGTCGTCATCACGGCCCGCCACGATCACCCGCCTCCCCCCAGCGTCACCCGCTTCCCCCGAGGCGGGCATTTCCGGCACTTGCGGTGCTTAAAACTGTGTCGGGCCCATGATAGTTACTTCCGGTCTACCATCGGTATAGATCGCACGACCGTGCCGAACGCGCGTCTCTGCGCGGCGGCGCAGCTGATGGGAGTGCTTGGTGACTGATACGGTCCAGTCCGGTCCGCGGCTCGACGAATCGAGCCTCGAGCAGTTGCTCGCTGGCCTGACCGCGGTACGAGGGGGCGATTTCAGTACCCGCCTGCCGAAGACGGGCGACCCCCTGATGGACGAGATCGCCACCGTCTTCAATGGGATGGCAGACCAGCTCGACCTGTTCACCTCCGAGGTGACGCGGGTGGCCCGCGAGGTGGGCACCGAGGGCAAACTCGGTGGCCAGGCGGACGTACCCGGCGTGTCGGGCACCTGGAAAGACCTGACCGAGTCGGTGAACGCGATGGCCGGCAACCTCACCGGCCAGGTGCGCAATATCGCCCAGGTGGCGACCGCGGTGGCCCGGGGCGACCTGAGCCAGAAGATTGACGTGGATGCGCGCGGCGAGATCCTGGAGCTCAAGTCCACGTTGAACACGATGGTGGACCAGCTGTCGTCCTTCGCCGACGAGGTGACCCGGGTGGCCCGCGAGGTGGGCACCGAGGGCCTGCTAGGCGGCCAGGCGGATGTCAAGGGCGTGTCGGGCACCTGGAAGGACCTGACCGAATCCGTCAACGTGATGGCGGCCAACCTGACCGGGCAGGTGCGGTCCATCGCCGAGGTGACCACGGCGGTGGCCAAGGGCGACCTGAGCCAGAAGATCCGGGTCGACGCGCGCGGCGAGATCCTGGAGCTGAAGGAGACCATCAACACGATGGTCGACCAGCTGTCCGCGTTCGCCGACGAGGTGACCCGGGTGGCCCGCGAGGTAGGCACCGAGGGCAAGCTCGGCGGCCAGGCCGTCGTCCGCGGCGTGTCGGGCACCTGGAAGGACCTGACCGACAACGTCAACGTGATGGCGTCCAACCTGACCGGGCAGGTGCGGTCCATCGCCCAGGTCGCCACCGCGGTCGAGCGCGGCGACCTGAGCCAGCAGATCACGGTCGAGGCGATGGGCGAGGTCGCGGCGCTGGCAGCGACGATCAACCGGATGGTCGGCACCCTGTCCGCGTTCGCCGACGAGGTGACCCGGGTGGCCCGGGAGGTCGGCACCGAGGGCCGGCTGGGCGGCCAGGCGGACGTCAAGGGCGTGGCCGGCACCTGGAAGGACCTGACCGACAACGTCAACTCGATGGCGCAGAACCTGACCGGTCAGGTTCGCAACATCGCCCAGGTCACTACCGCGGTCGCCAACGGCGACCTGTCCAAGAAGATCGACGTCGACGCGCGCGGGGAGATCCTGGAGTTGAAGACGACCATCAATACGATGGTCGACCAGCTGTCCGCGTTCGCCGCCGAGGTGACCCGGGTGGCCCGCGAGGTCGGCAGTGAGGGCCGGCTAGGCGGCCAGGCCGAGGTCGAGGGCGTGTCTGGCACCTGGAAGCGGCTGACCGAGAACGTGAACGAGCTGGCCGGCAACCTGACCAGGCAGGTCCGCGCGATCGCCGAGGTCACCAGCGCGGTCGCCTCGGGCGACCTGACCCGGTCGATCTCGGTGGAGGCGCAGGGCGAGGTCGCCGAGCTCAAGGACAACATCAACGCGATGGTCCAGTCGCTGCGCGAGACCATCCGGGCCAACCAGCAGCAGGACTGGCTGAAGACCAACCTGGCCCAGATCGCGGGCATGATGCAGGGCCATCGGGACCTGGCCGTGGTGGCCGAGCTGATCATGGACGAGCTGGTCCCGCTGGTCGGCGCGCAGCACGGCACGTTCTTCCTGTCCGAGGCGACGGGCAGCGATACCCAGCTGCGGCTGATCGCCGGCTACGGGCTGCGGGCGGACAAGGATGAAGGGTCCGCGCCGATCCAGTACCTGCTGGGCCAGTCGCTGATCGGCCAGGTAGCCAAGAGCAAGCGGTCGATCGTGATCACGAACCTGCCCCAGGGCTACGTAAAGATCTCCTCCGGGCTCGGCGAGGCACCCCCGGCGAACCTGGCCGTGCTGCCGATCTTGTTCGAGGACCAGGTGCTCGGCGTCATCGAGCTCGCCTCGTTCAACTCGTTCAGCCCGGTGCAGACCGACTTCCTCGAGCAGCTGACCGAGACCCTCGGGGTCAACTTCAACACGATCATCGCGAACGCGCGCACCGACGCGCTGCTCGAGGAGTCGCAGCGGCTCACCTCCGAGCTCCAGGCGCGGTCCGAGGAGCTGCAGAATCAGCAGGTCGAGCTGCAGCGGTCCAACGCCGAACTGGAAGACAAGGCGGCGCTGCTAGCCGCGCAGAACCGCGACATCGAGACCAAGAACGCCGAGATCGAGCAGGCCAGGCAGGAGATCGAGGAGCGCGCCCGGCAACTCGCGCTGGCCTCGAAATACAAGTCGCAGTTCCTCGCGAACATGTCACACGAGCTGCGCACGCCGCTGAACAGCCTGCTCATCCTGGCGCGGCTGCTGGCGCAGAACCCGGGCCGGAACCTCACCGCCAAGCAGGTCGAGTACGCCAACGTCATCCACTCGGCCGGCTCGGACCTGCTGCAGCTGATCAACGACATCCTGGACCTGTCCAAGGTCGAGGCGGGGCGGATGGACATCCACGCGGAGCGGTTCCCGCTGTCCGCGCTGCTCGAGGACATCCAGGCCACGTTCCAGCCGCTCACCGCCGAGAAGGGGCTGGACTTCTCCGTCGAGGCGGGCGCCGAGGCGCCGGGCGACCTGCTCACCGACCGGCAGCGGCTCCGCCAGGTGCTCGGCAACCTGCTGGCGAACGCGGTCAAGTTCACCGAGCATGGGCACGTGCTGCTGCGCGTGGCCAGGGCCGGGCGGCGCACCACGGACGGCGGCGAGATGCTGGCGTTCTCGGTGGCCGACACCGGGATCGGCATCGCGCCGGAGAACCTCACCACCATCTTCGGCGCGTTCCAGCAGGGCGACGGCACGCTCAGCCGAAGGTACGGCGGTACCGGCCTTGGCCTGTCGATCGCCCGGGAGGTCGGTGCCCTGCTCGGCGGGGAGATCTCCGCCGAGAGCGATCTCGGCCGGGGCAGTAACTTCACCTTGTACCTGCCGTGTGAGCTGCCCGGGGCCGAGGCCGACGGGACGGGCGCGGGGAGCAACGGCGCGGGGGCTGCGCACAACGGCGAGGCGTACGCCGAGGCGACCGAGGCCCTACAGCTACAGCCGGCCGTGCCGGACGACGCGGCGGCCAGCGGCCGCCGCCTGCTGGTGCTCGAGGGGGCGCGCGGCGGCCTGCTGACGCTGCTCGCCTACAGTGCGGTGTCCGACCTCACCGGTATCCACGAGGCGGTGCACGTGGGCACCGCGGTCAGCCCGGAGCAGGGCATCGAGGCCCTCAGTTCGGCTCCGCACCAGTGCGTGGTGCTGGACCTGGGGCTCGAGGACGCGTCCGCATTCGCCTTCCTCGAGCGGCTGCAGGAGGACCCGGAGCTGCGGGACCTCCCCGTGCTCGCGCACACCAGGGACAAGATCGACAGCGCGCAGGCCAGGCTGGCCCGGCTGCGCTTCGGCGCGCAGCCGCTGGAGCTGCTGCCCTCGCTCGACGAGCTGCGCGAGCGGATCACCCTGCACCTGTCCGCGGCCCAGCCTGACCAGGTGCCCGCGCTGATCAGCGAGCCGACCGGGACGGCGGCCGGACCGCGGGGCACCGCGCAGGCCGAGGGGCACGAGGCGCTGCACGGCCGGCGGGTCCTGGTGATCGACGACGACCCGCGCAACGTGTTCGCCATCACCAGCACGCTCGAGCTGCACGGGATGGCCGTGACCCAGGCGGCCAACGGGCGCAAGGGCATCGAGGCGCTGCTGGGCGACGAGGACACCGACCTCATCCTGATGGACGTCATGATGCCGGAGCTCGACGGCTACACGACCATGAACAAGATCAGGCAGATGCCCGCGTTCGCGACCTTGCCCATCATCGCGGTGACCGCGCGGGCCATGCCCGGCGACCGGGAGAAGAGCATCGCCGCCGGGGCCAGCGACTACGTGACCAAGCCCGTCGACACCGACGAGCTTCTCGCCTGCATGGAGCGCTGGCTCAGCCGCAGGTTACGGCGGGGCGGCTGAGGCCCGGCGTCAGCGGCGGCGGACCCGGCTCGCGAGGGCCAGTCCGGCCGCGGCCGTGACCACCGCGGTGGCCGTGGCCGCCGCGGGATGGTGGGACACGAACAATTGCGCGCTGTGGCGATGCGACCTGTCGTCGAACTCCCCGTGGGCACCGTGGTCGTCGCCCCGCGGCTCATCGACCGGCTCCCGGAGGTTGTCCGGCCGGCTGGGCTCCGGCTCGCCGGTCTGCTGCGAGTCGTAGCCGGCCCTGGCCAGGTACCGGTCGAGCAGGGCGGGCGCCACCCGGGTGGCCATGATCGTCGCCGCCGTGGTCGCGCCGACGACGTACTGCTTACGCCGCGGGTGGTCGGCGGCGTAGACGATGCCGCGGGCCGCCACCTCCGGCTGGTAGATCGGCGGGACCGGCTGCGGATGCCGGGGCAGCCTGGACCGCACCCAGGAGAACTGCGGCGTGTTGACCGCCGGGATCTGCACCACGGTGACATGGACATTGGACTTGTCGTGGCGGAGCTCGCAGCGCAACGACTCGGTGAACCCGTTGATCGCGTGCTTGCCGCCGCAGTAGGCCGATTGCAGCGGAATGCCGCGGGCCCCGAGCGCCGACCCGACCTGGACGATGGCGCCATGGTCGCGCGGCCGCCGCGCGCGATCAGCGCGACACGGTCTCCGCGCTGGCCGAACAGCCGGGCCGCGGCGCGGCCGATGCCGGCGCTCGCTCCGGTGATGGCAACGGTCTGAGTCACGTGTCCTCCTTCGTAGAGGGCTAGGCCGCGACCCTTCGCCTGGCAGCGGCGGCCGCGCGCCGCTTGCGGCGGCGCTCCCGCTGCCGGTCTTCCGGGGTGGTACCGCCCCAGATGCCGTAGACCTGGTCGTGGCTGAGCGCGAACTCCAGGCACTCACGCCGCACTGCGCACCCGGCGCAGATCTTCTTGGCCCGTGCGATCTGCCGTTCTGCTGGGCCGGCCGAGGAGATCGGGAAGAAGAGATCCGGATCCGCGGATTGGCAGGCACCTGCCGAACGCCAGTTCGCGGCGCTCCCAGTCGCACTCATCACGTGTCCTCGCATGGGGGTCTGAGCTGGTGTCAGCGTTCCGTCCGCTGCCCACCGGCTCACCGCCTACACCTCGGACGGGGAAGTTTTTCCGCACCTGACGGCACGTGCGGTTTGAGGAACGGCCCGGGAGGTAGTCGGCTGTCTTTCTATCTGGAGGCGCGCTGGTGAACGGACCAATTGTGACGGCACTGGAGACCGCCGTCTACGTGATACCGACCGAAGAACCCGAGGCCGACGGCACGCTGACCTGGGACAAGACGACCATGGTGCTGGTCAGGGCGCGGGCCGGAGGCGAGCAGGGGCTCGGCTGGAGCTACGCTTCGGCCGCGGCCCAGATCGTCATCACCGAGATACTGGCCGACGTGGTGACCGGACGGGACGCCTTCGACACCGCGGGCCTGGCCGAGGCCATGGCCAGGCAGGTCCGCAACATCGGCCGGCCCGGCGTGGCAGCGACCGCCATCTCCGCGGTGGATATCGCCCTGTGGGACCTCAAGGCCCGGCTGCTCGCCCAGCCGCTGGCCGGCCTGCTCGGCCTTGCCCGCCAGGACGTGCCCGTGTACGGCAGCGGCGGCTTCACCAGCTACGACGACACGCGCACCCGGCAGCAGCTCAGCGAGTGGGTGGACAAGGAGGCCATCCCCCGGGTCAAGATCAAGATCGGCGAGTCGTGGGGCGGGAACGAGCGCCGGGACCTGGCGCGCGCCGAGCTCGCCCGCGAGGTGATCGGCCCGGATGCCGAGCTCTACGTGGACGCCAACGGCGGCTACTGTCCGGGCCAGGCCGTCCGGGTCGCGGACGAGCTGGCCGCGATCGGCGTCAGCTGGTTCGAGGAACCGGTGTCCTCGCAGGATCCCGCGGGCCTGGCCGCGGTCCGGCAGCAGGTGCGGCCGGACGTGGCGGCCGGCGAGTACAGCTGGTCGCTGGCCGACTCCGCGCGGCTGATCGAGGCCGGCGCGGTCGACTGCCTGCAGCTCGACGTGACCCGGTGCGGCGGTGTCACCGAGTTCATCCGCGGCGCGGCGCTGGCGGCGGCAAACCACCTGCAGGTCTCCGGGCACTGCGCTCCCAACCTGCACGCGCACGTCGGGGCGGCGGTGCCGAACCTGCGGCACGTGGAGTACTTCCACGACCACCAGCGGATCGAGCGGATGTTCTTCGACGGAGCGCTCGACCCCGCGGGCGGCGCCCTGCGTCCCGACCCGGACCGCCCGGGCCACGGCCTGACGCAGCGGCATGCCGATACGGAGCGTTACCGGCGCGGCTGACGCTGGCCGAGCTCAGCGGCATGCTGGCGCCGCGCATAATGCGCCCGCGGTAACGGTTTGTCAACCCGTACGGCACCCTGGTGTGACGAGCATCACATCACTTTACGTTTATTCGCCTCGGGTCGGGCACACCGTACTCGTCCGTAATTCCCAGGGTCCTAGGAGGCCACCTTGACGACTGGAACCCTCCGGAAGCCGGCGGCAGGAACCGCCGCCGACGCTACGGCCCTCGGCACCACCCCTGATACCAGCATCCACCCAGGGGACCGTGCGGAGCTGAAGGAGCTGTCCGACAACGCCCTGCTGGGCAAGATCCGGGCGCTGCCGAGGGACAGTGAGCTGCGCGCCGCCGTCTGCGAGATCCTCGTGGACCGCTACCAGAAGCTGGTCCGCTCGTGCGTCAGGCAGTACCGCGGCAGCCCCGAACCTACCGAGGATCTCATGCAGGTCGGGTACGTCGGCCTGCTCAAGGCGATGAACAACTACAACCCCGAGGTCGGCGACAGCCTCTCCGCCTACGCGCAGCCCTGCGTCAGCGGCGAGATCAAGCGGCACTTCCGGGACAAGCGATGGCAGATCCACGTCCGCCGGTCAGCCCAGGAACTCCTGCTCGAACTGCGCAAGGCCACCGAGGAACTCACCCAGCAACTGGGCCGGGCGCCGGAAGAAGCCGAACTGGCCGAACGGCTGGGGGTCAGCCGGCGCGACATGCAGGAGGCCCGCCAGGCGGACCTCGTGTTCAGCACCTACTCGCTGGACGCCCCGATGTCCGACCGGGACGACCCCGCCATGCTCGCGGACATGCTCGGCGACGACGACCCGGAGGTCGCCCACACCATCGACATGGAGGCCGTCAACAAGCACTGGGACGAGTTGCCCGAGCGCGAGCAGCGCATCCTGATCATGCGCTTCTACGGCAACCTAACCCAGACCGAGATCGGCGACCGGCTCGGCATCTCGCAGATGCACGTGTCCCGCCTGCTGGCCCGGGCGCTCGGTCACCTGAAGAGCCGCCTGCTCGATTCGGCCGAGACCGACACCCCTCAATCAGTCTGCCACGGCCTGACAGCGGAAGGACCATCATGAAAACCGGAGCGGGCCTAGCCCTGATCGCCGTCGGCGCGATCCTCGCCTTCGCCGTGACCACGAATACATCGGTCTTCAACCTGCACACGGCCGGTTGGGTGCTTATCATCATCGGCTTGATCGGGATCGTGATCCCGCGCCGCGGTTTCGGCTGGGTCGGGCGCCGCGTGTTCACGCGGCAGACCCGCTGGCGTCCCCGTGCCCGGGTCGAGGAGGTCACCTACCCGGCCTACGTAAACCGGAACCCGGCCAACACCCGGGTCCAGGCTGGCCTGCCCGCCCCGGGCGCGCTGGGCAGCCCGGAGGCCGCGAGCCACATCGACTCCGACTCCAGTACCCGCGATCTCACTGGTGAGGTGCGCCCCGCCCGTGAGACGGAGGTCATCGAAGACGTCTACGAAGAATGACCCCGGCGCCACGAGCGCACGCAGGATAACGACGGCGCGGTCGGAGGGCCTCGCCCGCAAAGCGAACCCGACCGTACGAAGCCTTTGGAGAGATCATGGTCATCACGCTTTCCGTCATCATCTGGTGGATCCTCATCGGCCTTGTGGTCGGCGCGGTAGCCCGCCTGGTCATACCCGGACGCCAGCACATCGGCATCATCGTGACGATCCTCATCGGGATCGTGGCCGCCATCGTCGGCGGGATACTGACGGCCGCGCTGCTCGGAGCCGGGCACACGGTGATCACGTTCATCGTCGCCGTGCTGCTCGCGGCGCTCGCCGTCAGCGCGTTCACCACGCGCGGCTACGGTCGGTACCACACCCGCAGGCGCCGTCGGCCGGCCTGGCGTCGCTGGTAGCCAGCCGCTAGGCACCCAGATCAGCTCGATCACCGCTAAGGCGCGACATCGCCGCCGGTCAGCTCGGCGAGGAGCTGGGCTAGGTGCACTCCTTCCCGGCCGGTGCGGCCGGCGGCCAGCTGGGTGCGGCAGGAGAACCCGTCCGCCAGCACGACGGTGTCCGGGTCGGCCGAACGCGCCGCGGGCCACAGCCCGCGCTCGGCGCAGGCCGCGGACACGTCGTAGTGCCCGCGCTCGAAGCCGAAGTTCCCGGCCAGCCCGCAGCACCCGGTGTCGAGGACCTCGACGTCGACGCCACAGCGGCGCAGGATCTCGGTGTCCGGGTCAAAACCCATGATGGCGTGCTGGTGGCAGTGCACCTGGGCGATGGCGCGGCGGCCGCGGTCCGCGCCGGGGTCATCCCGGCGGAGGCTCTCCAGCAAGCCGTCCGGGCACCAGCTCGCCTCATTGAGCAGTTCGGCCAGGGTCCTGGTGTAGTGGTGCGCGAGGAACTCCGCCTTGTAGGTGGCCATGTCCACGCCCACCGGGCACTCCTTGCGGCAGCCCTTGCAGGCCAGGCACAGGTCCAGCGCGTCGCGGACCTCGGTCGAGTGCCAGCCCTCGCTGACCACATCGCCCCGGACCATCTCCATCAGCAGCCTGGCCCGGCCCCGGGTGGAATGCTCTTCCTCCCGGGTGACCCGGTAGCTCGGGCACATCACCCCTCCCTCGTCGCCGCGGCACTTGCCGACGCCGACGCAGCGGGAGGCCGCCTGGGCGAACTTGCCGCCGTCGTTCGGGTAGCCGAAGAACGTCTGCGGCTCGCGCGGGAACCAGCCGCGCAGGGTGAGGTTCTCGTCCAGCCGGTACGGCCGGACCACCTTGCCCGGGTTCATCCGGTCGTCCGGGTCGAACACGTCCTTCATCTCGCCGAAGGCGCGGATCAGCTCGGGACCGAACATCTTGGGCAGCAGCTCACCCCGGGACTGGCCGTCGCCGTGCTCGCCGGACAGCGAGCCGCCGTAGGACACCACCAGGTCGGCCGCGTCCTCGGCGAAGGACCGGTAGCTGGCGATGCCCTCGTCGGTGCGCAGCTCGAAGGGGATGCGGGTATGCACGCAGCCGTGGCCGAAGTGCCCGTACAGCGACGCGCCGTGGTAGCCGTGCCGGGTTAGCAGGACGCGGAAGTCACGGAGGTAGTCACCGAGCCGGCCGGGCGGGACCGCGGCGTCCTCCCAGCCCTCGTGGGTCTCGTGCTTGCCGGGCGGGTAGGCGGTGGCGCCCAGGCCGAGTTCGCGGACCTGGTTGAGCTCGTCCTCCACCGCCGGGTCCTCGATGTACGCTACGTGCGGCCTGGGGTGGTCGCCGTCGGCCTGGACCGCGTCGATCAGCGCCTGGGCCCGATCGTGGGCCTGTTTCCCGGTGTCGCCGCCGGACTGCACCATCAGCCAGCCCGACCCTTCCGGCAGTTTGTCCAGCGCGTGCCCGGCCAGGTGCTCCTCGCGCTCGAGCGAGATCAGCACGTCGTCCAGGCCCTCGCAGGCCAGCGGGGAGTGGGAGGTGACGAGCGGGACGACGTCGGCGGCCTCGGCGATGTCCGGGTAGCCGAGCACGACCAGGGACCGGGACTTCGGGATCTCCACCAGGTCGATCTCGGCGGTCAGCACGGTCACCAGCGTGGACTCGCTGCCGACCAGGGCCTTCGCCACGTGGAACTGCTTCTCTGGCAGCAGGTAGTCCAGGTTGTAGCCGGAGACGCGGCGCGGGATGTCCGGGTAACGGGTCCTGATCAGGCCCAGGTAGTTGTCCCTGATCGCGCGCAGGCGGCGGTAGATGTCGGCCTTGCGGCCGCCCGCGGCCAGGATCTGCTCGTACTCGACGTCGCTGGTCGGGCCGGTCCAGGTGCGCAGCCCGTCGTAGGTGAGGATCTCGAGCCTGCGCACCGAGTCGGCCATCTTGCCGTAGGCCTGGGCGGTCGAGCCGCAGGAGTTGTTGCCGATCATGCCGCCGATCGTGCAGCTGACGTGCGTCGACGGCTTCGGCCCGACCATCAGCCCGTACTTCCGCACCGCGTCGTTCACCTTGTCCAGTGCGGCGCCCGGCTGGACGATCGCGGTCCGGCCGCCCGGGTTCACCGAGACCACCTGGTGGCAGTACTTGGTCCAGTCGATCACCACAGCCGTGTTGCAGCACTGCCCGGCCAGGCTGGTCCCGCCGCCGCGGGACAGCACCGGGGCGCCGAACTCGGCGCAGACGCTGATAGCCGCCGCGGCTGCGTCCGCGCTGCGCGGCACGACCACGCCCAGCGGCGGCTGGCGGTAGTTGGACCCGTCGTGCGCGTAGGCACCCCTGGTCCCCGGGTCGAACCTGACCTCGCCGTCCACCCGGTCCGCGAGTACCTGGCTGAGCTTGCCGGTGTCCATGCCTGAAGTCACCTTCCGCGCGACGCTGGAACCGGCTCCGGCTACCCGGACGGGTACTAGTTACTCGTCTTGGTTTTCGGCTCCTCGCCGCTGTAGGCGGCCACGACCTCGGTGGCGACCTCGGTGACCTTGACGTGGCGGCGCTGCGACTCCTGGCGCAGGCGCTTCAGCGCCTCGTCGGCGTCGCAGCCGAGGGCATGCATCAAGATGCCCTTGGCCTGGTCGGTGACCGACCGGGCCACCACCGCGTCCTTGAGCTGGCTGGCGGTGCGCTGAGCCTGGTTGTAGGCGGTGGCGTTGGTGAGCATCGCCCCGCCGAACGCGGCGAGCGTGTCGGCCATCGGGTTGGATTCGGCGTCGAGGACACCGGGGCGCACCCCGAACAGCGACAGCACCAGGGCGCCGCGGGGCAGTTCGCGCACGAAGTGAACCGAGCAGCGCACCCCCCGGCGCAGCGCCGCTTCGGCGAAATCGGGCCAGCGCGCCTCGTCGAGTGTGTCCGGGCAGCTGACGGCGGCACCGGCCTCGGCCGCCTCCACCAGCGGACCTGAGCCGCTCCTCAGCTGCAGATCCGCGAGCTCAGCCAGGTCGGGATGGGTGGCCGCAGCGCTGACGACCTCTCCGTCCCGCCAGACGGCGGCGTGCGCCCCCGAGCAGGAGGGCACCTGCCAGGCGGCCAGTTCGGTGAGCTTGTTCAGCGATCTGGCCTCGCCGCCGTTGGTGAGGCTCAGTAGTTCCGCTGCCCCATGCCCGAGCTGCTCGATCGGCACCGGCTCCTCCGTCCCTGGCCAGTTCTAGCACGCTGTTCTAGCACGCCCCGGGCGGGCCAGCCGCGGTCGCGAGCGCCCGGGGCACCGGGAGGACTGCCTGCTCGTTCGTTGTCAGGCTGGTGAACCGGGCGGCCTGGCCCGCGGTGCAGGCGAGCCGCGCGGTGGCGGAAATGGTCTTGCGCACCGCGACCTTCACGGTCTTGCCCGACACCGGGCACGAGGGCCGGCTGCTCAGCGGCGAGACACCGCCTACCGAGTAACCGGCCTCGCAGGCTGCGGTGCTGCTGCGGGTGCCGCCGCCGAGCAGCGCGCCGACGATGATCGCAGCGAACATGACCGGGAGCAGCACGATCGCGTACATGGCCGTGCCGTGCTGCAGCCAGCGCAGCCGCTTGCGCGCAAGCCGTTCCCTCCCGATGGGCTCACCGGCGTTGAGGCGGCCGAAGATCGTGTACATGGACGCCAGATGGGGCTCGCTTGCCCGCAGGGCGCCTTCCATCCGGTCCAGTGCGCGCTGCTGGCAAGCGGGCAGGGCCATCGACACTCACATCCTCACCGAGGTTCCAGAGCCGTGGCGATCGCGGCTGCGGAAACCGTCGCCTACCCGGGCTCACGGAGAGCAAATGACCGAGGCGGACGAGGTGTCAGGCCGCAAACGGCATGGTTTCGTTAGTGTAACGGGCGCGAGGGAGCAGTCGCGCACGGAATGGGATTAGTCACGCACGGAGGCAGTAACTTCGCTGGCGGCCCGCTGGCTGAGCGACACGCGGACCAGCGCCGCAGCGAGCCTGGCGGGCTGGCCGCTGGCCGCCAGCAGCCCGGCTAGCGACTCACGGTCGGCGGGCAGCCGAACCCGGTGCGCACCGCTGGTCACCTTGGCGTCCACGTACGGGGCAACATCGGGCCAAACCTCCTGGACTTCCCGCAGGAAGATGCTCGCGCCGGTCGGCCCGACCCCGGGAAACTCGGTCAGCCGCGAGGCGATGCCGCCCGCGTCGCCGCCCGCGTCGTCGCGCAGCTTGCGCAGGTCGCCGTGCCACTTTCCGGCCAGCAGCTCGGCGCCGTCGCCGAGCATGGTCGCGGTGCGCTCGTCATACCGCCGGTAGTGGCCGCGGCCCAGCGCGTCCACCCGGTCCTGCCAGCTGGCCTTGCTCATCGCCTTCGGGCTCCGGTAGCCGGCCGCGAACAGCTCACGCGCGGCGGCGGCCGCGGTTTCCGCCGTGATGGGCGCGCTCAGCAGCGTGGCCAGGACGAGCAGCTGGTAGAGGGGGCCCGGGCGGTCGGCCAGCCGGATGCCGGCGTCCTCGGCGTACAGCCGCCCGTGCCGGGCGAGCAGCTCCCTGACGATCGATTCAGGCTTGCCTGTCATGCACGATCCCCCGGTCAGTCGTTCGGCGGCGCGGAGGACATGCCGGACAAGACCGACGACGCGCCGCTTTCCAGCGCGAGGTCACCGACGGACACGACGCCGACCGGTGTCCCGTCCCGCAACACCGGAATGCGGCGCACCGCGTGATCGCGGACCAGCCGGGAGGCCTGGGCCAGGTCGTCGTCCGGGGCGATCACCACCAGCTCGCTGCTGCAGATGTCGCCGATGGGGGTGGTCCGCGGATCACGGTTCTCGGCCAGCACCCGCACCGTGATGTCCCGGTCGGTGACGAGCCCGGTGAGCTTGCCGTCGGTCAGTACCAGGACGGTGCCGCTCTCGTGCTCCTTCATGGCCCTGGCCGCGGCGGACACCGATTCGCCCGGCGCCATGCAGACGGGCGCCGCCGACATGATGTCGCGTACCTTCCTCATCGGGCTCCACCTCCTCCTGCGCTGATTCGGATGACGCTACCCCCGGGGGCCGGGCGCAAACGGCAGGTGAACGCCGGGCTCATGATCGTCGGCGGGGAGCCGTGCCGCGGCGGATTAGTGGTTGAGCTTGGCTAGGCGTTGGCTGGCCTCGCCGAGGCCGTGGCGGGACTTGGCGAAATCGGCCCAGGGATTGGGGCCGTCGAGCCTGGCCCGGATCGTGGCCATCGTGAACCGGCTGGGCGTCAGGCCGTCGTCCTCAACCTCGGCCCAGCTCAGCGGGGTGGCCACGGGCGCGCCAGCGCGGGCGCGCACGCCGTAGCTGGCCGCCACCGTCTGCGCGTAGGCGTTGCGCATGACGTCGGCGTAGATCCGCATCCCCCGCTTGTCCTTGCGCTGCTCGACGGTGATGGCGTCGGGGTGCCTGCGGGCCAGCACCTCGCCCACGCGGTGCGCGAACTCGCGGACCTCCTCGAAGTCCGCCCGCCGGTTCAGCCCCACGTGGACGTGCAGGCCCCGGCCGCCGCTGGTCCGGACGAAGCTGGTCAGGCCGAGTTCGCCGTCCAGCAGGTCACGCGCCCACAGCGCGGCCCGCCGGACGTCGGCGAACCGTTCGGCGTCCGGGGGATCGAAGTCGAACACCACCTGGTCGGGCGCGTCGAGCTTGTCCACCCGGCTGGTAAACGCGTGGATCTCGATGCAGGCCTGGTTGGCCAGGTAGACCAGGGTGGCGGGGTTGTCGCAGACCGCGTGCTCGACCTCGCCGCCCTCCTTGCCGATCCGGACGCGGCGGATCCAGTCAGGAAAGTACGAGGGCGCGTTCTTCTGGAAGAACCGCTCGCCGTCCTGTCCGTCCGGGTAACGCACCATGGTGATCGGCCGGTCCCGCAGCCAGGGCAGCATCCGGTCGGCGGCGTCGGCGTAGTACCGGGCCAGGTCGGCCTTGGTGATTCCGTCGGCGGGAAACAGCACCTTGCCGGGATGCGTGAGCGGCACCGTGATGCCGCCGACCGTGATCTCATCGGCCATGGCGTGCTCCTCCAGGCCGCGTCACACGGACACGGCTATCGCGCTGAGCTGGGCGAACGCGAGGTCGGGCTCGTCCTGCATGGCCAGGTCGCCCAGCGACACGATGCCCGCGACCTGCCCGTCCTTAAGGACGGGCAGCCTGCGCACCGCATGCTGGCGCATCAGGCGCATGGCCTCGTGCACGTCGGCGTCCGCGTCCACGCCGATCAGGTTCCCGCTGCTCAGCGGGCCGACCGGCTCGTCCGCTCCCCTCGCCTCGGCCACCGCCCTGACCACCAGGTCCCGGTCGGTGACCAGGCCGTACAGCGACTCGTTGCTGACGACGAGGATGGCGCCAACCCCCCAGTCCCGCATGGCTCGGGCGACCTCGCCGACCGACTGGTGGTAATCCACCCCGATGGGGCCGGGAGTCATCACGTCACGCACCTTGGCGTCCATGATGTGTCGTGCCTCCTCCGTCTCGCGGATGCGTACGTCTGTCATCCGCGCTACCTGAGGCGGCCGGTCTTAAACTACGCACGGCCGAGCAGGCGGTCGAGGGCGCGGCCGACCTCCTCGGCCAGCGCGGCGTCGGGGCGGCCCGCGGCAGTGCTGGCCGAACGGGGACGCGCCGCCGGGACCAGCCCGGGAGTGCGCAGAGCCTCGGGCTCGCGGACCAGGCCGCAGTCCAGGCATTCGACCTGACCGAGCCGCCGGATCAGGTGCGCGCTGGCGCACCTGGAGCAGGACTCGAGCTCAGCGGTCCACTCGCCTGACTCCTGGCACGCCGGGCAGACCAGGACAAGCTCGTCGCGCAGCACGCCCCGGCGCCAGGGGCTCTTCCCCCGCTCCGGGTCCGTCTGCCGCACGCCGCAGCGGTAACACGGCAATCCCCCAGGCCTCCTCGGACCGCGGCGCTAGCCGAGCGCGGCGAGCGCCTTCGAGTATTCGGTGAGATCGCGCGCCTGCGGGGTCGGGTTGACGACCTTCCACCGCACGACGCCGTCCTTGTCGATGATGAACGTCCCCCGGATCGCGAAACCGCGTTCGGAGTCGAACACACCGTACAGCTTGGCGACCTCGCCGTGCGGCCAGAAGTCCGACAGCAGGCCGAACTGGAAATGCTCGGCGTCGGCCCAGGCCCGGTGGGCGAAGGTGGAGTCCACCGAGACCGTGAGCAACTCGACGTCGTCCCGGTTGACCTCGGGGAACTCGTCACGCAGGGAGCACAGCTCGCCCGTGCACACGCCGCTGAACGCCAGCGGGTAGAAGACCAGCACGACGTGCTTGGCGCCACGGAAGCCGGACAACCTGACGGGCGTGCCGTGCTGGTCCCTGAGCTCGAAGTCGGGCGCCTGACCGCCTACTTCCACCGCCATGCCTGGTCCCTTTCACGTGAAGCGGGTATGTGCCACCCACCAAGTCTGCCACCGATCTGGGGGCGCGAAAACCAGGACCGTTCGGGATGAAAACCAGGTGAACGGCCGGTTAGCGGCGCTGCGACGCTGCCCTGGTCAGGACCTCATCGGCGCGCCTTGGGCGCGACCAGCCGACTGCCTGACCAGTCGCGGGCCGCGCTCACGCTCGAGGTCTGCGACAGGCCGGCCGTGGGCGCCGCCTCGCCGATGTCACTCGGCTCGACATGACCTGACCGGCCCGCCTTCGGCGTGAGCAGCCAGATGTTCCCCCCGTCGGCAAGCGGCGTGAGCGCGTCGACCAGCGCATCAACGAGGTCGCCGTCCCCGTCTCGCCACCACAATAGGACTACGTCGACCACGTCGTCGTAGTCTTCGTCGACCAGCTCCACGCCGTCTATCCGGGTGATCGCGCCGCGCAGCTGCTCGTCGCAATCATCGTCGTAGCCGATCTCCTGCACCACCTGGCCCGGTTTGATACCGAGCCGCTCGGCCTGGCCGCGTTCGTCCTGCGCCTGGCCCGCGGTCGCGCTCACTGACGTCCTCCTTGAATCCCTCCCCGCGCCGCCGCGCCCGGAGGTGTGCGGATCCCACGGGAACTGTGGGCCGGATCCCCCTGACGGCGACGGCACGTCAGCACTTCTTGTTGGGACAGTTCACACTGGGTCGGCCCAGTGCGCAAGTGGCAATGGCTCCAGGCTGGCAAACCGCCACCATAAATTGACCTGCCCGGTCCCCCTGCTGGTTACGCGCTGCAGCTCTCATCACGTAGAGTAACGACAAGATCCGCCCTCGGCGAAACCGCCCCGCCGTAGCGGGGTTCCGGAGGTTCGCGTATGGCGAAACCGCCCCCCGCACCGGTTTTGGGGGTCTCTGGGGGGGCGAAGCCCCCCGTCGGTCCGGTTACCGTCAAGTAGAGATGCGCGATGGGCCAGTTCGTACGACGATTGGTCTGGACAACACATCGAGGAATCCGTTCACGCGGCCGACCGGCCGCCCGACTCACAGCGGAAGGCGAGGCTACCCCGTGGCTTCCGGACGTCAGCAATTCTCGATCATCAGCGACGGGTTGCCGACCCAGTTGCCCGACATCGACCCGGACGAGACGCGCGAATGGGTCGAGTCGTTCGATTCGGTCGTGCGCACCAGAGGCCGGGCCCGCGCCAGGTACGTGATGCTCCGCCTGCTCGAGCGGGCGCGCGAGCAGCAGGTCGGGGTGCCCGGCCTGCGCAGCACCGACTTCATCAACACGATCCCGCCGGAGCGCGAGCCGTGGTTCCCCGGCGACGAGCACGTCGAACGCCGGATCAGGGCCTATATCCGCTGGAACGCGGCCGTGATGGTCTCCCGCGCCAACCGGCCCGGCCTGGGCGTCGGCGGGCACATCGCCACCTACGCCAGCGCGGCTTCGCTCTACGAGGTCGGCTTCAACCACTTCTTCCGCGGCAAGGACCACGGCGAATCCGGCGACCAGGTGTTCTTCCAGGGTCACGCGGCGCCGGGCATCTACGCCCGCGCCTTCCTCGAGGGCCGGCTGACCGAGGACCAGCTCAACGGATTCCGGCAGGAACTCTCGCACCCGGGCGGCGGGCTGCCGTCCTACCCGCACCCGCGGCTGATGCCCGATTTCTGGGAGTTCCCCACGGTGTCGATGGGGCTCGGCGCGCTGAACTCGATCTACCAGGCCAGGTTCAACCGCTACCTGCTGGCCCGCGAGCTCCACGACACCTCGCGGTCGCACGTCTGGGCGTTCCTCGGCGACGGCGAGATGGACGAGCCCGAGGCGCTCGGTGCGATCGGGCTGGCCGCCCGCGAGGAACTGGACAACCTCACCTTCGTCATCAACTGCAACCTGCAGCGGCTGGACGGCCCGGTCCGCGGCAACGGCAAGATCATCCAGGAGCTCGAGGCGTTCTTCCGCGGCGCCGGCTGGAACGTGATCAAGGTCATCTGGGGCCGCGACTGGGACCCGCTGCTGGCCCAGGACACCGACGGCGTGCTGGTCAACAAGATGAACACCACGCCGGACGGCCAGTTCCAGACCTACAGCGTGGAGTCCGGCGCGTACATCAGGGAGAATTTCTTCGGCGGGGACCCCAGGCTGCGCAAGATGGTGGAGCACCTGTCCGACGACGAGCTGCGCGGCCTGTCCCGCGGCGGGCACGACTACCGCAAGGTGTACGCGGCGTTCAAGGCGGCGCGGGCGCACACCGGCCAGCCCACGGTCATCCTGGCGCACACCATCAAGGGCTGGACGCTGGGCAAGGACTTCGAGGCGCGCAACGCTACCCACCAGATGAAGAAGCTCACCGTGGCGGAGCTCAAGGAGTTCAGGGACCGGCTCTACCTGCCCATCGGTGACTCGGCGCTGGAGGCCGAGCTGCCGCCGTACTACCACCCGGGCGAGGACTCCGACGAGATCCAGTACATGCGCGAGCGGCGGGCCGCGCTCGGCGGGGTGCTCCCCCGCCGGGTGATCCGGGCCAAGTCGCTGCCGCAGCCGCCCGACACGGTCTACGAGGAGCTGCGCAAGGGCTCGGGCAAGCAGGCCGTGGCCACCACGATGGCGTTCGTCCGGCTGCTCAAGGAGCTGATGAAGGACCCGGCCATCAAGGACCGGTTCGTGCCGATCATCCCGGACGAGGCCAGGACGTTCGGCATGGACTCGCTGTTCCCGACGGCCAAGATCTACTCCCCGTCCGGGCAGAGCTACGACGCGGTGGACCGTAACCTGCTGCTCTCCTACAAGGAGTCCGAGACGGGCCAGATCCTGCACGAGGGCATCAGCGAGTCGGGCGCGATGGGCTCGGTGATCGCCGCGGGCAGCTCGTACGCCACGCACGGCACGCACATGATCCCGGTGTACGTGTTCTACTCGATGTTCGGCTGGCAGCGGACCGGCGACCAGATGTGGGCGCTCGGCGACCAGCTCGGCCGGGGCTTCCTGCTCGGCGCGACGGCCGGCCGGACCACCCTGGCCGGCGAGGGCCTGCAGCACAACGACGGGCACTCGCCGCTGCTGGCCTCGGTCAGCGAGGCGTGCGTGTCGTACGACTGCGCGTGGGCGTTCGAGCTGGCCTACGTGATGCGGGACGCGCTGCGCCGGATGTACGAGGCCACAGCCGAGCACCCGGACGGCGAGAACATCTTCTACTACCTCACCGTCTACAACGAGCCGTACCCGCAGCCCGCCGAGCCGTCGGACTTCCCCGGCGGAACGGCGGCATTGGAGGAGGGCATCCTGCGCGGGCTCTACCTGTACTCGGCGGCGGCCGGGGGCAACCAGACGGCCACGGACGAGCCGGCCGTGCCGGGCTGGCTGGTCCAGACGTCCGGTGAGGCCGAACGGTCCGGCGTTTCCTCGCCCCGCGCCCAGATCCTCGCCTCCGGGGTGGCGCTGCGCCAGGCCCTGACGGCCCAGGAGATGCTCGCCGCGGACTGGGGCGTGTCCGCCGACGTGTGGTCGGCCACCTCCTGGACCGAACTACGCCGGGACGCGCTGGCCTGCGAGGCGTGGAACATGCTGAACCCGGACGAGCCATCCCGCGAGCCGTACGTGGCCTCGGTGCTTTCCGGCGCCCCGGGCCCGGTGGTGGCGGTGTCCGACTGGATCAAGGCGGTGCCCGACCAGATCGCCCGCTGGGTGCCCGGCACGTTCACCTCGCTCGGCACCGACGGGTTCGGGCTCTCCGACACCCGCCCGGCGGCCAGGCGGTTCTTCCACGTGGACGCCGAATCCATCACGGTGGCGGTGCTGTGGGAACTGGCTCGCGGCGGTGCGGTGGACGCGGACCTTCCGGCTCGGGCGATCGCCAAGTACCGGCTCGACCTGCCGGTGAGCGAGGCGCTCTCCTAGGCTGCTGTTCAAGGAGCGGATTACGGAGGACGAACAGGTTCCAGCCAACGTGCGGCCGCGGGTGCACGCGGAGACCGTGCGCCGGATGGAGCGCGCTACCGGGGCGCTCGGCACGGCGGCGATCGCGGCCCTGGACGAGCGGCTGCCGTGGTTCCGCAACCTGTCCGCGGAGAACCGGTCCTGGCTGGGCCTGGTCGCCCAGGCGGGCATCGCTGCGTTCATCGACTGGATCAGGCATCCGGAGCGTAACCGGCCGGCTCTGACCGAGGTGTTCGGCACCGCGCCGCGCGAACTGGCCCGCGCGGTCAGCCTGCAGCACGCGGTGGAGATGGTCCGGGTGATCATCGACGCGGTGGAGGCCCAGGTCGACGAGCTGGCCGCGCCCGGTGGCGAGGCGGAGCTGCGCGAGGCGGTGCTGACTTACGCCAGGGAGATCGCGTTCAGCGCGGCGCAGGTGTACGCGCGGACGGCGGAGGCGCGCGGCGCGTGGGACGCCCGGCTGGAAGCGCTCGTCGTGGACTCGCTGGTCCGCGGGGTGAGCGAGGACTCGCTGCACTCCTGGGCCTCGGCGCTGAACTGGTCGTCCTCCCCCGTCGTGGTCGTGGTGGGCACGATCGAAGACGGTCTTGCCGACGGGGCGGAGCCGCACATCGACGAGATCCGCGCTCAGGCCAGGCGGGCCCGCCTCGACCTGCTGGCCGGCGTGCAGGAGAACCGGCTGATCCTGGTCCTGGGCGGCACCGACGACCCGATCGCCGCGGCCGAGCGGTTCGCGGGCCGGTTCGGGCCCGGACCGGTCATCGCCGGGCCGCTGGTCCGCGACCTGCGGGCCGCATCGGTCTCCGCGCGCGCCGCGCTGGCGGCGCTGCGCGCCGCTACCGCCTGGCCCGAGGCCCCGCGCCCGGCCGGGGCGGACGACCTGCTGCCCGAGCGTGCCCTGGACGGCGACCCCGACGCGAGGGCCACGCTGATCAGCGACGTCTACGAACCCCTGATCGGCGGCGGGCACGCGCTGCTCGACACCCTCATGACCTACCTAGAGCAGGGCTCCTCGCTGGAAGCCACCGCCCGGCTGCTGTTCGTGCACCCGAACACGGTCCGCTACCGGCTGCGCCGCGTCGCGGAACTCACCGATTACGTCCCGTCGTCGGGGCGGGACGGCTTCACCCTGTGGGTGGCCATCGTGCTGGGCCGTCTGGCCCAGGGGCCCGTACTGCACGCGGTGACATAGTGGTGACACCTGGATGAACGCTAGATAGAGGTATCCTACAAATTTTCGCTGCGCAACTTCGTACAGTCCGACATTCATCTAGCGATGTCCTACAGGGCAGGGTTAAAGGATGCTGATCATCACCGCGCCCGGGCAGGGTGCGCAGACGCCGGGTTTCCTGGCGCCCTGGCTGGAACTGCCCGGGGTGGCCGAGCGCCTCGGCGCCGCCTCCGAGCTGGCTGGCTGCGATCTCGTCAGGTTCGGCACGACCGCGAGCGCCGACGAGATCAAGGACACGGCGGTGGCGCAGCCGCTGCTCGTGGCGGCCGCGATCGTGGCCGCTTCGGCCCTCTCCGGCGTCTCCGGCGTCTCCGGCTTCTCCGGCACCGAGGTGCCCGCGGATGCCGCCGCCGGGCACAGCGTCGGGGAGCTGGCCGCCGGGGTCATCGCCGGCGTGCTCACCGCCGACGACGCGATGCGCCTGGTCGCGGTGCGCGGCCGGGCCATGGCGGCGGCCGCGGCGACCGAGCCGACCGGGATGACGGCGGTGCTCGGTGGTGATCAGGAGGCGGTGCTCGCGACGATCGCCCGGCACGGCCTGACGCCCGCCAACGTCAACGCGGCCGGCCAGATCGTGGCCGCCGGGACCCTGGCCGAGCTGGACGCCTTCGCAGCCGACCCGCCCGCCGGGGCACGGCTGCGCCCGCTGCAGGTCGCGGGGGCCTTCCACACTCGCCACATGGCCCCGGCCGTGGCTGCCCTGCGGGACGCGGCGGCCGACGTCGCAGTGGCCGATCCGGCCATGACGCTGCTGTCCGACGCCGACGGAGCCGCGGTCACCACCGGCAAGGAGTGGCTGGAGCGAATCGTCGCCCAGGTCGCCGCGCCGGTGCGCTGGGATCTGTGCATGCGGACCATGGCCGACCTCGGCGTGACCGCGCTGATCGAGCTGCCGCCGGCCGGGACGCTGACCGGCCTGGCCCGCCGGGCGCTGCCCGGCGTGGCCCAGCTGGCGATCAAGACCCCGGAGCAGCTCGACGCCGCCCGCGACCTCGTCGCCGGGCATCTCGCCGAACCCGATGCCCACGGGCACGGCCACCTGCCGGAGTGGCGGCTGATCGTGGCGCCGACCTCGGGGACGTTCCGGTCGGGGGCGGATCAACAGCAACTCGGCATGGTGGTAGCGCGCGGTGCGGAGCACCCGGTCGCCGCACCCTGGGCCCTTAGACCCGCGGAGATCATCGAGTGGCTGGTAGAAGACGGAGACCCGGTCAGCCAGGGCCAGCCGCTCGTCCGCGTGCAATCCGAGGGGGGTCCGGGGGGATGGGTCCCCCCGGAAAGGAGCGAAGGCGCATGACATCCTCCGGTTGCCCGTTCCCGACGGCCTCGGGCGCCCGCATCCTGTCGCTGGGCGGCTATCAGCCGGGCAACGTGGTCACCAACGATGATCTGGCCGCCCAGGTCGACACGAGCGACGAGTGGATCCGCAGCCGGGTCGGCATCGTCAGCCGCCGGTTCGCCGGCCCCGAGGAGACCGTGACCGACATGGCCTTCGAAGCCGGCGCCAAGGCGCTGGCCGACAGCGGCCTGTCCCCCGGCGACATCGACCTGGTCATCGTGGCCACCTGCAGCACCGAGGCGTCGATACCGAACGTGTCCGCCGTGGTCGCGCACCGGCTCGGCATCGTCGCGCCGGGCGCCTACGACCTCAACGCGGCCTGCGCGGGCTTCTGCTACGCGATGGCCAGCGCCTCCAACGCGATCCGGACGGGCACCGCCCGGCACGTGCTGGTCATCGGGTCGGAGAAGATGACCGCCTGGGTCGACCCCACGGACCGCTCCACCAGCATCATCTTCGCCGACGGGGCCGGAGCCGCCGTCGTCGGGCCGGTGGCGGACGGCGAGCCGCCCGGCATCGGCCCGGTCGCCTGGGGCAGCGCCGGGGACATGGCAGAGAAGATCATCATCGCCGACCGCAACTCGTTCCTGCAGCAGGAGGGCCAGGCGGTATTCCGCTGGACCACCACGACCCTGCACCCGATCGCGGCGCAGGCCTGCGAGCGGGCCGGCGTCGCGGTGAGCGAGCTGTCCGCGTTCGTCCCGCACCAGGCGAACCTGCGGATCGTCGAGGCCATCGCGCGCAGGCTCGGCGTGCCTCGCGAGCGCGTGGCCGACGACATCGTGCACGCGGGTAACACGTCCTCGGCCTCCATCCCGCTGGCCCTGTCGCGGATGGTCGAGCGCGGAGAGCTCAAATCGGGGTCGCTTGCCCTGCTGCTCGGGTACGGCGCGGGGATGTGCTACGCGGCGCAGGTGATCACGGTACCCTAGCCGCGCCCAGCCCAGTCGGCTGGACCCACCGCCCCGCAATGGGCCACCTGGGCCCGCCTGGGGCCGCAGACCAGTACGAACACTTCAGACAAGGAGCTAGAGGCATGAACGAGCAGGAGATTCTCGCCGGGCTTGGTGAAATCGTCGAGGAGATCGCCGGCGTGCCCGCGAACGAGGTGACGCCGAGCAAGAGCTTCGTCGACGACCTTGACATCGACTCGCTGTCCATGGTCGAGATCGCCGTCGCAGCTCAGGACAGGTTCGGCGTGGAGATCCCTGACGACCAGCTGAAGGACCTCACCACGGTGCAGGACGTGGTGAACTACGTCAGCAAGAACGCCGGAGGCTCGGCGTGACCGAAGGGCGCGAGACCGTCGTCGTTACCGGGCTCGGCGCGACTACCCCGCTCGGCGGGGATGTCGCGTCGACCTGGTCGGCGATGCTGGCGGGTCGCAGCGGCGTGCACTCCCTCAGCCAGCCGTGGGCGCAGTCGCTGCCGGTGCGGTTCGCCGCGGAGGCGGCCGCCGATCCGGTCGAGGTGGTGGGCCGCGTGCAGGCCCGCCGGATGGACCGCTGCGAGCAGCTGGCGCTGGTGGCCGCGCGCGAGGCCTGGGCCGACGCGGGCACGCCCGCCGTCGACCCCGATCGGCTCGGCGTGGCCGTCACCAGCGGGATCGGCGGTATCGGCTCGACGCTGACCGCGTACGACACGCTCAGGGAAAAGGGCTGGCAGCGCATCTCGCCGTACACGGTGCCGATGCTGATGCCGAACGGCGCGGCCGGCTGGATCAGCATCGAGCTCGACGCCAGGGCCGGGGCCCACGCGCTGGTCAGCGCGTGCGCCTCCGGTGCCGAGGCGATCGGCTACGGCATCGACATGATCCGCTCAGGGCGGGCCGACGTGGTGCTGGCCGGCGGCACCGAGGCGGCCATCATGCCGCTGAACATCGGGGCCTTCGCGGTGATGCGGGCCATGTCCACCAGGAACGACGACCCGGAGCGGGCGTCCCGGCCGTTCGACAAGGCCAGGGACGGGTTCGTGCTCGGCGAGGGAGCCGGCATGCTCGTGCTCGAGTCGCTCTCGCACGCGCGGCAGCGCGACGCTACCGTGTACACCATCGCGGCCGGGGCCGGCTACTCCTCGGACGCGTACCACATCGCCCACCCGGCGCCCGACGGGGCCGGCGTGGTCGCGGCCATCACCCGCGCGATGGCCGACGCCCAGGTCGACCCGGCCCAGGTGGTGCACGTGAACGCGCACGCCACCTCCACCCCCGAGGGTGACGCGACCGAGGCGCAGGCGCTGGCCAAGGCGCTCGGCCCGGCCGTCGACGGCGTGGTCGTCACGTCCACCAAGTCGATGACCGGGCATCTGCTCGGCGGCGCGGGCGCCATCGAGTCGGTGGCCGCCATCCTCGCGCTGCGCGAGCACGTGGCCCCGCCCACCATCAACCTTGACGACCTAGACGAGAACGTTCCGGTCGACGTCGCCACCGAGCCGCGGCCGCTCAGCAAGCGCGGCTCCGAGCCGATGGCGGTGCTGAACAACGCGTTCGGGTTCGGCGGCCACAACGTGTCGCTGGTCTTCACCGCCGCCTGATCGCCCGCATTTCCGTCCGTCTTTCCCGATCGCCTTTCCCGGGCGCCAGGCCCGGTCCGGGCACCCATCGTCCTGGCTTCGTTCCGGCTGACCGGTAAGAGGAGACCCAAGATGAGCGCACTGGATCAGAGCCCGGCGGCCGCGGCCGTCCCGTCACAGGTGTCCCCGCCGACCGAGCCTCCTGCCGCCCTGCCGGTTGCCTTGCCGGTTGTGCTGCCGCGCGACCCGCAGGAGCGCCTCGCGGCCCTGTTCGACCCGGGCACGCTGCAGATCCTCCCGGCCGAGGAGCGCAGCGGAGTGGTCGCGGGCACCGGCCTGGTGCATGGCCTGAGCGCGGTGGCCTTCGCCTCCGACGCACGGGTCCAGGGTGGCGCGATGAGCACCGCGGGCTGCGCCACGATCGTCGCGGCCTACGCCGAGGCCACCTCGCGTGGCGTCCCGATCGTAGGCCTTTGGCACTCCGGCGGGGCCCGGCTGGCCGAGGGCGTGGCCAGCCTGCACGCCGTGGGCACCGTGTTCGCGGCGATGACCCAGGCCTCCGGGCGGGTGCTGCAGATCTCGGTGGTGCTCGGGCCGGCCGCGGGCGGTGCCGCCTACGGTCCCGCGCTGACCGACATCGTGATCCTGTCCGGGCAGGGGCGCATCTTCGTCACCGGCCCGGACGTGGTGCGCTCGGTGACCGGCGAGGACGTGGACATGGAACGGCTCGGCGGGCCCGAGCCGCACAGCCGCCGGTCCGGCGTGGTGCACCTGGTGACGTCGACCGATGCGGAGGCTCTGGACCGGGCGCGCGAGCTGGCGGCCATGCTCAGCGACCAGGGCAAGATCGCTGAGGACGCGGAGGAGCGCGACCTGTCCGGCCTGCTGCCCGACTCGGCCCGCCGCGCGTACGACGTGCACCTGCTGACCGGCAAGCTGCTCGACACGCCAGGGGTCGAACTGCACCCCCGCTGGGCGCCGAACATCGTGACCATCCTCGGCCGCCTGGCCGGCCGCACGGTCGGAGTGGTGGCCAGCAATCCGATGCGGCTCGGCGGCTGCCTGGACGCCGCCTCGGCCGAGAAAGCAGCGCGCTTCGTGCGGATGTGCGACGCGTTCGGCGTACCGCTCGTGGTCCTGGTGGACGTGCCCGGCTACCTGCCCGGCGTCGGCCAGGAATGGGATGGCGTGGTCCGCCGGGGCGCCAAGCTACTGCACGCCTTCGCCGAGGCCGCGGTGCCGCGGGTGACGCTAGTGACCCGCAAGGCCTACGGTGGCGCCTACATCGCGATGAACTCCCGGTCGCTAGGCGCGACCCGCGTGTTTGCCTGGCCGGACGCGGAGATCGCCGTGATGGGCGCGGTCGCCGCGGTCCGCATCCTGCACCGGCGCACGCTCGCCTCGGTACCACCCGAGCAACTGCACGAGGCCGAGACGCGGCTGGCCGCCGAGCACGAGGCCACAGCGGGCGGCCTGCAGCGCGCCGTGGATCTCGGCGTCATCGACGCGATCATCGAGCCCAGCCAGACACGTCGTGAGCTAGCCCGGGCCATCGCCGAGGCGCCCCAACTGAAGGGCAACCACGCCAATATCCCGCTGTAAGGCGTGCTGCTCGCGGCTGGAGCGGGCCGCGGCTGGAGCGCTGCCGGCTCACGCTGGAGCGGGCCGGGGCCGGCTCGCGCTGGACCGGGCCCGCAACCCAGCACGCCCGCTGGAACCTCAACGACCTCACCTTTCACAGCGGCATCCGCAGGCGCGCCAAGTCGAGAGAATGCGGGGGCTCACGGCGCCTTCCATCGGCGCCGCCCATCGGAGCCGGGCCACGCACCCGGGCGGATGCGTCCGCTGAAGATCAGGCATCCCCGGCTGCGCATCCGTCACACCATTTCCGGACCGCCAGGGTGGTGAAACCACGACAGTGTCACATTGCCGTGGTCAGGACCACCACGATGTGACATCGTCGTGGTTCGCTGCGCCGCGGGTGGGGCCAGCGACGCGGGTGCGGCCGGAGGCTCGAGGAAGGCTAGAGCGGGGATCCGCCGTCGAGGCCGGTGCCGCGGTCGGAGCCGCCTGGGGCGGGGCCGGTCGGAGGCTCCGTGTCGGAGGGAGAGCTGGGGCTGGAGGGGCCGCTCGAGCTGGGCGGGGTGGATGAGCCTGGAC
>WNFY01001337.1_pt1 | contig 32058 bp, 29 predicted proteins | sample 5400091 | NCBI WGS metagenome assembly WNFY01 (sample SAMN13153364, study PRJNA577476) | soil metagenome | isolation source: 60 cm soil or saprolite under grassland replicate 1 | place: USA:California | collected 2016-06-15 | reverse complement strand
AAACTCAGTGAGAAAAAGAAAATGCTCAGGAAAATTCGGAGAGCCGGATATGTGGAAACGCATACGTCCGGTTCGGAGGGGGTTTCAGTGAAACCTGACGTAGCAATATGTTAAGGCGCACGGTTACTACCCTACGGAAGCAGAATAGTCCCTTGCAGATCGAGCATATCGTCCCTCGCGCCAGGGGTGGCACCGATCGCGTGAGTAATCTCGCCCTGGCGTGTGAGAAATGCAACACCAGCAAAGGCACGCAGGATATCAAAGTGTTTCTCAAGAAAAAGCCTGATGTCCTCAAGCGTCTTCTCGCTCAGGCGAAAGCCCCCTTGAAGGATGCCGCAGCCATGAACGCAACTCGCTGGGCACTTTACGAGCGATTAAAGGCACCAGGACTTCCTGTTGAGTGTGGGAGTGGTGGGTTAACGAAGTACAACCGCATGATGCGTAAGCTCCCTAAAACGCACTGGTTGGATGCTGCGAACGTGGGCAAGAGTACCTCTGAGAGACTTGAGATACAAGGAGTCATGCCCTTGCTCATCACCGCGAATGGGCATGGCAGCCGCCAGATGTGCGGGGTGAAGCGTGGCTTTCCGATCAGGCACCGCGGGCGCAAAAAGGTGCATTACGGCTACCAGACAGGCGATCTCACCCGTGCGGTTGTACTGAAAGGAGTCCATACCGGGACGCATGTGGGACGGGTATTAGCCAGAGCAACAGGATCATTCGATCTGAGGACGGCCCATGATCGGATAGGAGGAATCAATGTGCGAGATTGTCAATTCCTTCACCGAAACGATGGATACAGTTATCAGTATGCCAGAGGCGGCAATTGCTCCCCGGCCTGAAGGCGCGGGGCTTCCTTGCCGCATTTCTGTGAGACGACAAACAAATAACTTCTTACGAGGTGCATAATGACCACATCCAATAATCAGACAGGCAGGCTTTCACCTCAATCGATGCTCCAGGGACGCTACATTATTGCTGGACAGGTAGGTAGAGGTGGCATGGGAGCAGTATATGCTGCATCGGATACACGGATCGGACAACGGCGTGTAGCGATTAAAGAGATGAGCCAGGCGAACCTGGACGAGGCTGGATTACGCGCGGCAACAGAGCGCTTTCAACTAGAGGCCAGAATGCTTGCATCAATGCAGCACCCGAACCTTCCGCATATCTATGATGCCTTCAGTGAAAATGGGCGCTCCTACCTGGTGATGGACTTCATCGATGGGAAGACGCTGCAGCAAGTCCTTAGAGAGCAGCCAGGCAAACCACTGCAGGTCGCACAGGTCCTGTTATATGCGCGCCAGTTGTGCGATGTGCTGGCATACCTGCACCAACAAAATCCGCCCATCATTTTCCGCGATGTCAAACCAACAAATATAATGGTCAACGAAAAGGGCCAGGTCTTCTTGATCGATTTCGGGATTGCGCGCTTCTTTAAAGAGGGGCAGGAGCAGGATACGATCCTACTCGGTTCACCCGGTTATGCACCACCAGAGCAGCATGGCATCGCACAGACAAACCCACGCTCGGATCTGTATGGGCTGGGCGCAACTCTGCACTACTGTCTGACAGGGCGCGATCCTTATTATTCACCACATCACTTCGACTTTCCGTCTATACAGCAGTACAATCCCCAGGTCCCACCTGAACTTGATCGCCTCATCCAATCTATGGTAGCACAGGATGAAAAACAACGTCCGGCCAGCGCACTTGAGGTCCAAAAAGCGTTAATCGCCATTAGCCAGCAGGCATCTGATTTTACAAGTGCATTAAGTCCTGCTACAGCGGCTACGCAGTACATCCCTTCCGGAACGCCTGCATCGCCACCAGCAACCAGAGAAGCCACGCCAGTTGTGAATAGTGTACCAACAGTCGCAGTACCACCTCGCGCAGGAGGGCAGCAGACGGCACCCGCATTTCCTCTACCTCCAACAGCGAGACCACATCCAGCCAGCGTCTGGACGAGAGGGTTTATCACCCTTTTTGGGCTGTTCTTCGTATTGACAGTTGGTAGCAGCCTCTTCACGTTCGCTACTGTCTGCAATTCCGACCATATGACAGAAGCCGGTATAGCAATACTATCTGGACTGGTTGCGCTGGGCGCGCTTGCAGCAGTGCGGAGTACCATACCACGTAGCATTTTACTCATCGCAGGACTTGGCGCGTTGGCCGCTGGCATTGCATTTATCATACAGACGCAACCAGATACGAGTTTCATCTCTTTTAGCCCATCTGGCTGCCCGAGATTTATACAGCCAGCATTTTTTAATTTTCTCGGCCTCAACCTGAACTCTTCCGAACTCAATTCGCTATTCACGGCAAGTCTGGCAGTAGCAAGTATCATCTCACTCGGTTGGCTACTACGGCCCTTCACATTGGCAGATCGGGGAACGCTCCTCGTGCTGTTCGGTATCGCCACAATTTGCGCACTCGTGCAGTTTCTGTTCCCTGATAACATCGATACTAAACACATTTTATTACTCGTCGCGCTCATTACACTCCTGTTGGGAGTTCTTGTAGCAGCACGAACAGAGAGAGTACGTATCAACAAATAAATATCCTGGCGAGAGTATCCAGAGTCAAGGGATACCTTGCCAGGATTATCCTATCCTGTGCAGAGCGAGAAGAATAGAAATTGCACTCCAGCCATTGTTCAGCAAGTGCAAGAAGATACCGGGCCAGATCGAACGCGTACGCCAGCGCAGGAAGGCCAGCAGTATGCCAATACAGAGCAGCACAGGAAATGAGGCCGGGTCGGCATGTACGGCGGCAAAAATAAGAGCGCTCAAGAAGATGGCCCAGGCGAGCGGCATGTAACGCATAAAGCCAGCAAACATAAAGCCGCGGAAGAGCACTTCCTCACAGATAGGAGCAACGAAGACAGCTAACAGCAGCAGGCTATACATGCTCATCGGAGCAACTTTCCCCAACTGTAAGACGGTCTGATCGTTTGTTTGTAGCTTGAGATGCGCGGTATCAATAATCAACTGGTAAAGCCAGTTGATACCAAAGATGGCCAGAAAACATAAGAGTACCAGGGGTAACGCAGTGCTCGCTCTGAAGCCACGAAAGCTCAAAACTTGTAGTACGGCACGGAGACGAGGTATGATATCCAGTTCCCACAAAACGCGCCTGGCAATATAGACCGGCCCAATTAAGAATGTTGCCTGCACCAATCCATTAAGCACAAAAAGGATGATAGCATTTGTCAGATCTACTCCTGGCGCGAGAGGGTTGGTCGGAGTTGCACTACCGCCGGGTAGAGTAAGTAAAACAGAAAAAACTATTCTGGGGACAAGTGAAATAAAAAAACCAAGAAATGTTTGTTGAAGAGTCCATGGGGCTTCTTCAAGTTTTTGCTTGAGCAAAGTCTTCTCCCTGGGAGTGGATAGCGGCTGGCATATATGCCACTGCTAGAGGTAAAAGTTTAGTGTTTTTTCGCATACTATTATAACATAAGCAGTGTATTTTTGTCTGTAATCGGACTCATATTCTTACATAGGGGATATGGTATACTACTCACAACGTCTCATTCTCATTATTTACAAGTAGTAGGAAGGAAACCTGTTTGGCAGGCACAATCGAAACTCATCCATCTGAAAATTCAAATTGGCGGAAGCATAAAAACGCCTGCCCATTCTATAGGGAGCGCTGGTTCCCCTGCAATGATGTTGCGGCAGGAGAACCGATGTATCAGGTCTTTTGCATGAAGGGCACGCCCCCTGTAACGGCAGAAGAACAAGAAAAGTGTTTTCGCAGTAAAACATGCTGCTGGCGTCTTGCCAATAAGAAACAGCAGGCCGCGCGAGAGTCAGCAGAAGAAACGTCTCTGGCATCCCACTAAACACCACGGGGCATAAAAATAACGCCAGCGATACCCTTAAAGTATCGGCTGGCGCTTTGCTTTGATAGCAACCTGGAGCGTTCTTATTCTCTCTCGCGTGAGGAATAAACAAACCTTTCCAGGGCATCATGGTAGGAAAAAAGTTCTTCTGACTTAAAGAACCGTTCAACCTCAATACGAGCGGTATCCAGAGAATCGGAGCAGTGAATGAGGTTTGCCTGCACACTCATGCCAAAATCGCCGCGGATCGTTCCGGGAGCTGCCTCACGAGCCTTCGTAATACCGGTAACCTGGCGCACAGTATTGACGACATCGATCCCTTCCCAACAGCAAGCAATGACAGGTGTCAATTGCATAAACGACTTCACCTCCGTGAAAAAGTCCTTGCCTACGAGGTGACTATAATGTTCATTCAGCAACTCGTCAGATAGTCGCATCAGCTTCAGCCCAATCAGCTTGAGTCCTTTACGTTCGAGACGAGAGATAATCTCGCCTACAAGGTCTCTTTGTAAGGCATCGGGTTTTAATAGTACCAGGGTACGTTCCATGGTCAAATCACAACTCGCACCCTGGCCCCACTCTGTATATTAGTAGCTAGCAACCAGTTGTGTCAATTGGCGACAGGCCCTCTTCATCTCCAGGCGCACACGACCAAGATTGCCAACCTCGTGTGCAGTTACGACAAGGATAAGATCTCCCGCCTCCTGCATCTGGATGGTCCTGTTTTTCGTTTCAATAACGACGTGCTGGGTGTCGCCACTATCGATCTGGGCAGTAAAACTGGTAATGGAGCCAAAAGCCGCTGCCGCCATTGCCCCGATCACTTCCTCATCCTCGCTATGCAGTATTCCAGAGACGATTAGACCATCTTTGCCCACCAGAATTGCGTCATGGACCTCATTCAGATCGGTCAACCGTTGCAGAATAGTTTCCACCTCATGACTCCTTTATCTGTCTTGTTAATAAGGGTGAGGTTAACCCTCACCCGCTTTATGAGAATTGATCTCGTTCTTGAAACGATTTTAGCTTTTTGCTCTTTTTGCCATTGTGAGTGCTTTATTGTAGGCTTCCATAGCTTGCAAGTACTCACCCTGACGCATGTACGCATCGCCCAGGACACGGTAACCAGCCGAATATTTGGGTGCCAGTTTCAGTAGCGCGCGCACATTGCTTACGACATCGGCCAGCAGTTCGGGTGCACTACGTATGATAATGCGATATGCCTGCATTGCTTCATCGTAGTCACCGACCAGCTGGTGCTGGTACCCTTTAAGTAAACGCTCCTGATAGCTTAAATTGCTCTCCGTTGTTCTACCAGATGGCGTCCGTTCAGACATGCGTGTTCTTCCACTGACAGGAGGTGCAGGATCTTTTTGAACGCCAGGGCGCGGCTGTGGCTGCATGGGTTGCAAACGAACTGCCGGGCGTTTCATCGTCGTCTCTAACTCGTTATCAAGTGCTGCCTCACCATGAGCAACGGGAGTTTGTCGTGACGTCTGCACGCCCTGGGGCGACGAAGGTGTTGCAACTGAATTAAATAGCTGTCCAGATGGTGTCTCTGAGCGCGCAAAAGATGCAGGCGAGGCAAATGCCTCCTGCGCCTCATTCATTTTTGACTGGGCAAGCTGCGTTGATCTGATTACAGGGCTTATAACTGTATCTTCCTGCACAGACTCTACTACTGGAAGTTCCTGTGAGTCGTTGGTCTTTGCTCTGGAGGGTTGCACGGAGTTACTGTCCTGCTGCGTTGGCACCTCTTCTTGCTGCGGATGCTCCTGTTGCGATGACCCCTGCAATAGATCCAGCTCTGCCCAGAAAGGCTGCGCAGGAGCAGAAAATGAATACACTGTGTCCTCCTCTTGAGCGTTTTGCTCCGAGGCGGGAGCAACAGACGGAGATGAGGCCGGAACACTATTCAACGAAGCTAGCCAGGAAGGCTCTTCAATTGGAGCACCTGGCTGCGACACGGATTGAGCTGGTACGTCAGATACATCTGATGTAACCGATGGATTCACCAATGAAGAAGACTGCTGGATAAAGTTACCGAGTTCCGCAAGTGCAGATAAAAGTGCTGGTTCCTTATAAGGATCATAAGCTTCTTGCATAGGAGCAGCTATTTCAGGTGTCTTTGGAACAGATGGAGGCACAGGCTTCTGTGTCTGAGCAATAGACGAGAGTGAATTGGGTTGCAACGGGACAAATCCTTGCGAACGCAGATCCAACTCCAGTTCTTCCAGAGTCTTAAGCGTATGCTGATCTGCAGCTATTGGCTGCTCAGCTATCTCTGATGTCCAGGCTTCGTATGCTTCCTGTTTCGGGGGTTCGTACTGCAACGGCTCATAGGCAGCAGGCTGCGGCTCGTATTTCGGCTGCTCAGGCTGCGTTAACGACGGAGAAAGTGTCGGCGAAGACTCGATAGGAAATGTAGTCTCCATCGTAGTAGCTCCTAAGGACTTCAGCCACTCAGGGCCAAAGGAGAAAGATTCCTCATCCTCTGCGCCCGGTTCACGCTTCGGCTCTTCTTTACGGAGTTCCTGAGAGTTTGTAATAGCTTCAACAGGCGGTTCAGAAGCAGTTGGAGCAGGTCGATTTTGCTCATCCGGTCGGATAGCCGGCATAGAGCCGGTGGCTTGCCGTCTTTCACTATGAGTAAGCATATTGAGCCAGGCAGGGGGAGCTGGCGCTTCCTCTTTTGTTGAAGAAGCCCACACGCCTGAAGCATCGGGAGTACTATTTTCCTTCAAGCCTTCCCATGCATCCATCCTCCCAAAGCCTGATTCTTTATTCTTATCATAGAGTGCCGAGCTATCCCGTGACGCCGGTTCAGCCTGTTTCTGCTCAGCGTCAGCCATGGCATCATGTTGAGGGTCGGGCAAAGATTGCCAGGAAGCTTCCTGCGGTTGTTCAGATTGCTCGTATCCACTCCACGGATTTGCATTTCTTGGATTTGCATTCGCAATCCAGGCAGGAAGAGCGGTAGGATCTTGTGATGGCTGTCTTTCCGGCGCAAATTCACCCAGATGGGCACCACTATTCCAGTTGTTGCCATTTGCCCACTCAGGGCTACTCCAACTGGTAAGCGCGTCAGCCGCAGTATTAGCAGGTATTGACGGATGTGGAGTACCCGCAAGTCGAGCCGCCGCTTTCTCCATATCAGGCACATAGGTCACGTCAGATGGGAGCGGTGAGGTTTCTACAACAACAGGAGGTTTCCGCAGCAGCTTTAAAAATGGCTCAGCAGGCTGGCTTGTCATTACATCAGCAAAAAGTTTCTGAGCCAGCAGCAAATCTGGATCCAACCCTTCCGCGCGTTTCAGTAGCTCCTGGGCCTGCTGCATATTCTTTGCTGAGGTCACATAAGCGAGCAAGAGCACTGCTTTCAAACAACCGGGCACATCCTGCAAGATCTGCACTGCCAGTTGCTCAACTCGATCATACAGGCCTTCACGCCAGCAGGTTTCCAGCAACCCGGTGCGTGCATCAAGGCGCTCCGGACTCACCGTGAGCACTGCTTCCCATTCTTGAATAGCCTGTGTCAGCAGATCACCACGCATATAGAGGCGAGCAAGTCCTGCGCGTGAAAACATAAACCCTTGCTGTCCCGCTCTTGCGCTCAGTTGATTGAACTCTTTCCGGATATCACTATTGCCACGGCTTAACTCGTAGGCTTGCTGGTAACAATCCAACGCTGTATCATAGTCCGATCTGCGCTCGCTGATTAAAGCACGATCGCAATAGGTCACAACGTTCTCTGGATCATTGGTCAGTACCCAATCGAAACTCTGCTGGGCCACATCCAGTCGCTCCTGGGCCAGATAGACCTCACCGAGCAAGCGTTGAACCTCAAGCGACTCTGGAAATTGAGCAAGAATGTTCTGACAATGAGAAAGAGCATCATCGATACGACCAGCACTGATCGCATCTTCGGTCTCCTGCAAATAATCACGAAGCGTTATTTGTGTCATAAAATCTGGTCTCCTCTTCGCGCTTTACACACCTGTAAGCAACCTTCCAAAGTACTCTGCTCGACGTGTATCCTCTGGTCCGATAATTGCCAGACGACGCCATTCAGGAACAAAACAGGCCTGCGCCACACGCTGGATATCTTGTGCAGTGACAGCATCCACGCGAGCCACTACCTCATCGATCTCCCGCACACGATTATGTAAGCACTCCTGGCTCCCCAACCAGGAAGCAACCTGTTGTGTGCCTTCAAGGCCAAGCACGATGCCGCCTCGCACGTAAGCTTTGGCCCGTTCAAGTTCGTCGGCAGGCACAGGCTTATCACAAAGCTGCTTGAGTTCTGTAATAATAGCGCGGATGGTCTCTTGCGTATGTGAAGGATCAACACCAGCGCTCACTACCAGATTCCCCGTTTCAGCATAACTATTAAAGTAACTGCCAATATCATATGCCAGGCCCTGTTCTTCACGAATAGACTGAAAAAGCCGGGAGCTCATGCCATCACCGAGTACGCCATTCATAAGCAACAATGGATAATAATCAGCGGAAGCATAAGAAGCCCCGGGGGTCGCGAGACAAATATTGGTCTGTTCCGTCGCTTTTTGGATAATGCGTACGGGAGGCGCATTTAGTGGTGGCAAGCTCTCGGTCCAATGAGGATGATCAGCAGCATCCCAATCACCGAATAGCCTTTCCGTTAGCTGTACGACCTCTTGCTGATCAATATTGCCCGCGATGCTTACTATTAGAGAATTCGGGCGATAATAGGAATACAAGTACTCAAGCATCTGCTCGCGTTGCAACCGTGCAACCGTCTCTATGCTCCCTGCATCGTCACGTCCCAGGGGCAAACCAGGCCACACCACCTCATCAATCAACAGATTCACCCACTCCTGTGGATCATCTTGAGTCGAACTTAGTTCTTCAATGATCACTCCACGTTCTTTCTCAATCTCCTCAGCATCAAAGAGAGGAAAGCGGACCATATCGGCCAGGACCTTCATCACTATCGGCAAATATTCACCAGGAACACGAGCAGTATAGCTTGTCAGTTCTTTACCGGTACTGGCATTAAAAACGCCACCGACACCCTCTATTGCCTCCGAGATGAAGCGGGCTGTTGGATAATGCTGAGAGCCTTTGAAGAGCATATGCTCGATAAAATGCGAAACCCCTGCTATATGATCCTGCTCATAGCGGGAACCAACAGAGAAGAAAAATGCAATACTGGCGGAACGCATACCGGGCATATGAGTAGTGAGTAGACGTAATTCATTCTTAAGTGTAGTTCGCGCGTAATCCATTCGAATATCTGGCACAATATCTCTTAACATTTATATGTAGAAACAGTGTACCACATCTCCTTATAATTCCTGATCAAATGCTCTCAATACAAATATCAACGGTTGAAAGATTTCTTTTTCCGACATACTAAATCCGGTTCACCTGAGTCAGGCACTATTATAGACGGTTTAAGATGCTGCCGCAACAGAATACTGAAAGAATAGGAAGAAGAGTAGCCAATTTGGGTACCCGAAAGGGAGATAGTACCTGGGGGAGTTGGGGCGGAACACCGTTCAGACGGGTCGCCCCCTGGTTTACAATAAGCTTTTAGAGGCCAATATCGTCTGCCAGCTCACCCAGACCACCCAGTAATCCTTCTTCCCGATGATGGTAGCGATACTCTCCATAGCCCCTATCACCGTCGATACGATTCTCGATATTATCGACAACACCGTTGAACAACATCTCCCCACCAATCACAGCAGCCGCGCCCCCAAGGGCGCCCATGGCATATTTTCCAGCATTACCCTGCATGAAGCCTCCCAGCCCCCCGGCCTGACCCTGCATAGGCATATTCTCCGGCACAGGTACAACCCCTGCAAGACTTGTATGACAACTCACACAGGCAGGAGTACCCAGTGGCGCCATCGCCATACAGGTCGGACAACGCAGCACCATCGGAGGCTGTCCCAACATCGGTTGTGGCTGATAGCCGCCCTGAACATATTGTTGTGGATATTGCTGTTGCGGATAGGAAGACTGAGCATATGGTTGCTGATATTGTGGCTGTGGATACTGCGGATATTGCTGCTGTGGATATTGAGTATACTGGCCCGAAGGCGCATAATTTGGCTGAGCACCCGGAGCTACCGAGAGCTGATTGCCACAACCTGCACAGAAATGCATACCAGGAGCATTCTGTCTGCCACAATTTGTGCAAAAGATAGGAGTAGAAGCAGCACCTGACGGGGCGGCAGCGGCCACACGCATATCATGCCCACAATTTGTACAAAATGCAGTTCCTACAGCTACCTCTGTATTACAGGCCGGGCAGGGACGTGTTGATGGTGGAGGCGGTGGAACAGGAGCGCTCTGAACCTGTGGGCGCAATGACGCGCCACAATGCATACAAAACGCCGCTCCAGGCTTTACCTCACCATTGCACTGGGGACAGGTCTGAACACTAACCGCAGGAGTAGCCGTCGGTTGTACCGCGGTTCCGCAACGAGGACAAAATTTTTTACCGATGACATCACTGCCACAGGATGTACAGGCTATCATTGGGCTCACCTTCTCATAATATGCATGGTTATATATTTTGCAAGGCCTATTACACACCACATCTTTAAACGCAGTGTAGCACAGTTTCCCCAATTCGTCGAGGGCAAGATATGTTCACAGGGCTATCCAAAAGTCGCCGCCATGGGTCCGTAGAGGCATGCCTTGCGTGTGCCGGGCGAGCGGGCTCAGCTCGCGAGGAGTCTACTGCGGGGGCGACCCGGCACACGCAAGGCATGCCTCTACGGGTGCCGTGATGTTCCTAAAATACCCAGGAAAGGGATTCAAAGCTCCATCAAATAGTGCATCGGGTTGTTAGAGTCAATGAAGACCAGCACTCTTTCCCCAATGTGCTTATTGGGACGCAGTTCTTGAGGAGAGCTGCGGAAGGTATACGCCTGCTTGCTATGGGCGTCTATCCATGCCGCAACAACCACCCAGCCATCACGCCAGGTTGTTGCATCAAGTGAGACCTCGGTGATGGTGGCAGGAACGCACCCAATGCAACCACGAAGCCTGTTCATTCTTCGTCTCTGAACATGTATAGCGCGGACGACGTAAAAAATAAAGATCGGAAGGAGGCTTGCCAGCAATACCAGCACAGGGACTGGTATCATGAGACATAATTGTTGGATGGTCATCTCTTGTTCTCCCCTAACAAAATCTCGTCTTTCCCCGAAAAAGACATCTGCATTATTATAGATGGTGGGCGCTCGGGCATACCTGCAAGTAGCCAGAAAATCCTATGCCTCCTCCCATACCTCTTTCTTCTAAGATGGTGCCTGGGTTCTGCGTTGCGACATCGTTCTTGCTATATGCAAGGCTTCAGTCAAGCGGCTCACCTCTCCTCGGAGCTGCTTATTTTCTTGCTCGATTTGCCCCGTTCTCCACAGACGCGTTAACAAGAGGTTCAGTGAATTGCTGACACGCCACAGCTGGTCGTCCTGTCCCAGTTGCGCGCGAACCGAGCGCTCGCCATTGGCAGCGCGTATCAGGATCTGCGACAAATACTCGACCCCTGTATCCAGTTGTGCCCTTTGCTCCACTTCGCGCCTGCGCAGTTCCGCGATCTCTTCAGCACGGTCGGCCCGGGCAATAGCACGCAGGGCACTGCGAACCCAGATGTAGGCGATCACCCCCACGACCAACTGCAAGGCGATCGGTTGCATGATAGCATTGTAGCCCATGCTCGACGACAGCATCATGTTTAAAGCTGGCGTGCGCATCTGAAAGATGAGGTCAGCTACAATGAAGGCGATGTTGCTTGCCGCAACCGGAAAAATACTGGTCGCTGGCAGTAGAGAGACCGCGATCAGTTCAGACACCACCAGCACATCAAAGATCGGAAGGTCCCCCACATCCAGACCCATTGGTGTCATCAAGAGCATGAGGCCACATCCCAGGTCCACGACTGCAATGAGCAAGAGGCTAACCACGGTAAGCTGCCCAAGACGATTGAAGAGCGCCGCGAATCCGCACAGAATCAACCCAAGCACTACCGTTCCAATCGCCATGGTACTGTGCATCAGAATGGCACCTGGGAGATTGATTATTTGAAAGATACTAATAATCAGGAGCACAACACTGACCACCTGTTTGCGGCGATCGACTTCACGGGTAAGCCGTGCTGCATTTGCTTCCAGTTCTACCAGGGACTCTCCCCTATTTTTGATTGGGAGTACCGCCATGATCTGTCTCTCTTTCTCTCGCAGAGCGAGTACTGCACCGACCCCCTCCGGGCTGATGGCTGGTGCAGCAGTCATCGTTCACTCAACGTCCCCTAGAGGACACTTTCTACTTTTATCTACGACACCAGGTCAGTAGAACCCGGTGTCATGCCATCTTTGACCAACTGATCAGCTTGCTATCCATTGATATACTGTTGCGCTCTAGTCCACGCCTGAAGCGCAACGTTGCTTCCAAACACTATGTGCAAAAGAAATGATGCCATTTCCCTCATAAGCATTACACAAGTATAACGCACAGCCATTAAGAGCAAGCTGCGAAAAATGGAGGAATTAGGAATAAGGTAATAATCCTGTAAAGAAACAGCGTAGAATTGATAAATTTCATAGAGAAACATTAATTCATATTGCTGTGTTTTAATGCGCAGTATGATCGCTCATCTCCTGATTGATAACAGCAAAATAAAGGGACACAATAAGTTGATTGGTCTCCCTAATGCAACTTGACTTGACCTCTTCGGGTTTCGTCTGTATACTCTTCCTTGGGAGAGGCGGCAGAAGTCGGTGCGCTTTTACGACCCGTTTGAGGGGACTGAAACTAACAATTGGGCTGTTTTCTCCGTAGAGGCACGGCCTTGCGTGTGCCGGGTGTCTTGCGGGCTGAGGGGAAACATCTTCTATAAGACAACACCCGGCACACGCAAGGCCGTGCCTCTACGGGTTAGACGTTGTTACTCGACGAGCAGGGCTTCCAGCTTCTCCTCGATAGTTTTTGCTGATGGTAAAAACGCTGTCTCCTCCGGGCCATTATAAGGGGCTGCGGGAGAGGGAAGTGCAGAGACGAAAGCGGGGATACCATCCAGATCGTAGAAGCAGTGCTCCACAATCCATGAGTGGATATGCCGCCCAAAGCTGGTCAGATCGGACTCTTCGGTCGCGACGACCACACGATTCGCCTCCTTGACAGCAGTCGCTACGGTCTCCTCGTCAAAGGGAGCCAGCGTACGCAGATCGACAACCTCAATAGTGCTTCCTGTACGTTTGACGATATTTGCAGCAGCCGTACAGGCTTCAAGGACCATCGTGCCCCAGGCGATAATTACGACATTGACCGGACCCGCGCCGATACGAAGACGACGCGCCTTGCCGATCGGGAGCGTATAATAGCTATCGGGCACGTTCCAATATTCTGCCATTGCGGCAATGATATTACCTTCGCTATCCTTTGGGGGCTCCGAACGATAGAGGCGACCACGTTCTAAGAAGGCAACAGGAGACTGGGAACGCGCGGCCTGCAGGAGCAGTCCCTTGGCATCATACGGAGTAGCGGGACAGATGGTAATCATGCCAGGAATATTTGTGAACCATTGCTCACCAGCATTAGAGTGTCCAAAGGCGCCACCACCTGCCGTGCTGCTGGAAATGGGACCACCGCCACCACTACCCGATTTTGTGCGCATGAGGAGTGGAGCGTGCCAATCGCCATAGCTTTGATAAGCGATACGTGCCGCCAGGCGGATCGTCTGCGTAGCCGACTGGTGATAATCGACAAACTGAAGCTCAGCACAACGTGCCTTACCGTCCTTCATGCCTGCTCCAGCAACAAGTCCCACAATCAACTGCTCGTTGAGCGGGCTGCTAATAGCGTGTCCGGGGAACTGCGTGACCAGCGCGGCAGTTGCACCAAAGACGCCACCTTTCGGGCTACCAACATCCTGACCATAGACAAAGAAATCGGGATCACGCCGCACCAACTCCGTCAGCGCCTCATTGATCGCTCCCAGCATGGTCAATTGACGTTTTGTACCACGAGGATTATTCTCGTGCCACTCTGGCACATAAAACACGTGGTCCATAACACGCTCAGGTGTGGGCTCTGGTTCTTGCAGTATTTCCTGTTCGATACGCTCCAGTTCGCGCCGAATCTCTTTGCGTATGCCCTCGATATCGCTATTTTGTAGCCGCCCCTGCTCGACGAGCCAGCGACCGAAGTTCTTCACGGGATCTTTGGTTGCGGTAGTAAGTTCAATCTCATCTTTTTTGCGGTAAGACTTGATATCGGTGGAGCTGGAGTGGGCATCGAGCAGTCCCAGGCGCAGGTGCATCAGCGCCGGACCCTGGCCCGAGCGGATATGCTGTACGAGCCGGCTCGTCGCCTCATATGTCTGCATCACATCTGTACCATCGACCTCTTCAGCGTAGACACCACCGCCCTTTGCCCACTCGACGAGGGAACCAGCCCATTGAACAGCAGAGGGTGCGGTAATGGCCCAGCCATTATCCTCAACTACTATCAATACCGGAAGCTGGTGGACAGATGCCTGGCGCAACAACACACTAAAATCATTGGTTGCCGCACCACCATCTCCGGTTGAGCACAAAATCAATTCCTGCTCCTGGTGCCACTTAATCGAGAAACCAACGCCACCTGCAAATGAACATAATCCGGCAACCTCGCTAAAGCCGGGAAGGATACGATGGCGCTTACTACTATAGTGCGAGGGCATATTGCGACCTGCACACATGGGCCCGGTTGTGCGTGAATAGGCTTCACGCAATGGTCCATACATATCGCCAGTACGCTGGAGCCATGCCGCCAGGTCGCGATAGTATAGGGCGAGCCAGTCGTTATCATTGAGAGCAGCGGTCACAGCCGCCATACTCTCGTGTCCGGCACACCCGATATAGAAAGGAAAACGCCCCTGCGTCTTACGTGTCTTGAGCAAGTCGTTAGTAACTCTAGCCGTCATCATAGTACGGTAGAGTGCAATGACATCCAGCGTCGTTGCTGGAGCACCAGCTCCCGTAGCTCTAATATCAACTGTCATCGGCTAATTGCCCTCCAAAAATTTTTTTGAAATTGCAGGCTTAATTCATAGAATCAGACGGTTCATTCACGATCATTATAAAATTGCTAACAGTGAAATGCAATGCCAGCAATATATTTTATTCAATCGGAAACCAGGCCCTCAACCAGTAGGGATGGGGCTCACTCCCATCCGGCCATCAGACGAATCACGAGCATTGTTCTTGATTGGCCGGATGGGGCGAACTGGGGATAGTTGATAAAAAAGTGGCCATCTCCTATTAGAGACAGCCCTCATATCAGTGTCCTACCGCCTTGACGCGTTCGGGTCGCCTGACGAAGTAGTAGATCAGCGCTCCGATCAGGGGCACCAGCAGGATGACGAGTACCCAGGCAACTTTATCATTGCCCTCGGAAGATTCTTTTGTCAGACAGTCAACGAGCACCCAGATCCAGAAGATCATAGCGAGTGCCGCGAGACCATTCCTGCTCACGAATAAAAGTCGAAATAGAAATGGCAATAAACTGATCATGTGTGTTCCCTCCTGTTAATACTTCTATAGAGATTATCTGTTTAGCACCAAAAGATTTAAAAGAGGTTCACCATTCAGTGTTACGTATACGGTTATGGAAAGTTGTAAGCGCGCACTCTATCGCGCTTCTGGTAAACGCTATCCCCATGCCGATGTCAATGGCTCGTATAATATACTGAGAAAAGTAGCACCTGAGATCTTCAAAGGTGTAGAGGATCTGGTAGTCCATCCTATGCCATGACGATTGAAAAGTCGCCGCATGGACCCGTAGAGGCAGGCCTTGCGTCTGCCGGGTGGGTGGGCCGAGTGCCTCGCGGGCCAGGAGGCAGACGCAAGGCCTGCCTCTACGGGGGCTATTGCCTGTACGAAGCAAACAAATATGTAGTACAATGGGGTGCCGGATATCTTGGGACTATAATTATTTCGGCGTTGTAAGAGAACAGAAATTGTAGGATATGTTATGCTGCCGGGCAGGTTGCTGGTCAACAATTTAGGAGATAGTAGGCAAGAAGATGGAAGTTATGCGCGGATGATGGCCATGTCCCCATCTGCCACTTTTATGAAAGACCTCTACGCACGAATGCTCTTGACTCGAATTGTCGATGATTGGGCATGGAAGATGCATGAGCAGGGCTACATCGATTTTGTCGCGAGTTGCCGGGGTCACGAAGCCGCACAGGTAGGGAGTGCGGTCTGTATCGAGGTGGGAAAAGATTTCACCCTGCCTTACTACCGAGATCTGGGCGTTGTGTTAACCATAGGTATGACGCCTTATGAAGTCTTCCGTACTTATCTGCAAGCGCATGGTTCCAAAACGTCGACCGATGACGATACACAAAAGTCTGCGTCGACGCTGCACTGGGGTTATCAAAAACATAATACGGTGACAGGTCCGGCACCAACGGCCACACAGATTCTCCACGCAGCCGGTATTGCCTTTGCCTGCAAATTACGTAAGGCCCCGGTTGTCACGATAGCCTATTGCAGCGACCGCGTTATTACTGAAGCTGACTTCCTCGAAGGCATACGTTTTGCTGCACTCCATCAACTCCCCGTTGTCTTCGTCTGTGAGCAGGATTGCACGCGAAGCAATACCTATGCTCCATCTGCGCCTTCTTGTACACAATGCATAGAACTTCCTGCGGGCCTGACGCATCACCGCATCGATGGCGCTGATATCGAGACCGTCTACACTACTATGCAGATGGCAATGCAGCATGCTCGCGAAGGACATGGTCCTGTACTACTAGAAATGTATGTGACGCGCTCCACTCCCACAGATCAAGACCGACAGGGAGAAGAGGTAAGCAGTGCTACCTGTAATGATCCACTTGTGCGCTGCCAACATTGCTTACAAGAGCAGGGCGTATGGGACGAAGAATGGGCCACTCAACTTTACACACGCCTCTCCACAGAAGTCGAGCGCGCTATGCAAGATGCTATTCGCGATACACCCCAATAATGGACAGGAGCTACGCTATGCAACAATATTTCCCTGCTACACTTCTTTATGGTGGCGACTACAATCCAGAACAATGGTCTGAGGATGTGTGGCGCGAGGATATGCGCCTGATGAAGCTGGCAAACGTGAATATGGTGTCGGTCAATATCTTTTCGTGGGCGTTGCTGGAGCCAAGACCGGGGCAGTATCACTTTGGGCAATTAGATCGCATTATGGATATGCTGGCAGAACATGGGATCGCGGCTGACCTTGCAACCGCGACAGCATCACCTCCAACATGGATGAGCAGGCTATATCCTTCGATGCTGCCCGTTACGCGTGAAGGTATACACATGAGTCATGGCTCAAGGCAGCACTATTGTCCGAATAGTCCCGATTACCGGAACAAAACAGCGGAACTCGTGCAGCGCCTGGCCGAGCAGTATGCAAAGCATCCAGCGCTCAAGATGTGGCATATCAATAACGAATATGGTTGTCATACAAACAAGTGTTATTGCGATAACTGTGCTGAAGCGTTTCGTAGCTGGCTACAAGAACGCTATCACTCGCTCGAAACGCTTAATTTCGCCTGGGGAACTAACTTCTGGAGCCAGCACTATTATCATTGGGAAGATATCTTGCCCCCACGCATCTCGCCTGCACAGGGTAATCCGAGCCAATGCCTCGATTACTGGCGCTTTATGTCCGATTCTCTTCTGAACTGCTACCGTGTCGAAGAGGATATTCTGCGCACAGTTACACCGAATGTTCCGCTGACGACCAATCTAATGGCTGTATTCAAGCCTATCGATGATTTTGCCTGGGCTCCGCACATGGACGCCATTAGCTTTGATATGTATCCCAGCAATGCAACACCTCCATGGGAGATTGCGCTGCCACATGACCATATGCGCTCACTCAAGGGAGGACAACCACACCTGGTGATGGAGATGAGTCCGAGCCAGGTGAACTGGATGGCACAGAATCCACAGAAACGTCCCGGACAACTGCGCCTGCACATTATGCAAGCCATAGCTCACGGCGCAAACGGAACAATGTTTTTCCAGTGGCGCCAATCACAGGCAGGTGCAGAGCAATTCCACGGTGCAGTGGTCTCGCATGAAGGAAGCGAGCACACACGCATCTTCCAGCACGTCGCACAGGCTGGTGCGGACCTCAAACGCCTGGCTCCTGAAGTGGCCGACTCGCGCATTGACGCACAGGTTGCCATTTTGCTGGACTGGGAGAACTGGTGGGCAGTTGAGTATCGACCAGGCCCCAGCGATCGCCTGCGCTACTGGCAGCAGATCGGCACCTGCTATCGCCCATTACACCAACTCAACATTGCAGTAGACACGGTCGCTCCTGATAGCGATCTCAGCAAGTATCGTCTCGTCATAGCACCCTTGTTGTACATGCTGCGTCCTGGTGTGGCCCAGAACCTGCAACAATATGTCGAGCATGGAGGGATATTGCTCACAACATTCTTCAGTGGTATCGTTGACCAGTACGACCATGCTGTGCTGGGCGGCTATCCTGGCGAACTACGCAAGCTGCTAGGCATCTACGTTGAAGAGTTCGACCCCTGGACACCAGAGATGAGCAACGAAATAGTAGTGAAAGAGGGAGCATTGAGCGGCACCTATCCTTGCACTCTATGGGGAGAACTGGTGCATGCCGAAAGCGCGCAGGTCCTGGCCACCTTCGCCCACGACTATTACGCCAATCAGCCTGCTCTGACGGTCAACCAGGCAGGCAAAGGACAGGCCTATTATATCGCTACTCAAGGCAATAACGAACTGCTGGACAGGTTGGCGCAACATCTTTGTAAGGAGGCAGGTGTCGAGTCAGTGCTGGAGTCGCCTGACGGAGTAGAGGTAACGAAACGCATCAGAAGTGATGGACGCCCGGTCTACTTCCTACTCAATTATAATGAGCAGGCCCAACGAGTAGGCCTGCCCAGAGGTACGTTTAGATCGCTGCTGGACGAGAAGAGTGTACAGGATGAGGTAGAGATTGCAGCGCGAGACGTGGTAGTGCTGCTAGGGTAATAATCAAGAGGAGTTTTTCTTCAGAGAAGCGTTCCGATCCTCTCATCTAGGCTTCTTGCCCCAGGCAGTGAGAAGTTCCCAGGTCGAGGAGAAACCGCTCTGCTGCATCTCGCTAAGTAATTGCTGGTAGATGGCCTGATAGTCCTTTGAGGAGCATCCCCATTTCTCTAAAAACGGGCGGATCGTTCGATACACGTGCCCCATATCTCTTTTCTGCGTGGTTTATGCTTTTGCGGGTCCTGGGGGGTCGGCATCGTCCTATCCTTTTTTTACCTTACTTGCCTCAATGAGCACTCTCTGCACGCTATTATACGCGTGCAGATACGATTTGTCGAGTATTTTTTAACAGAGTCGAGCTTTCAATGGCGAGGCAGCGAGCGTGGCAGGACCACCACTTCGTGCCTCGCGCGATAATCCTGGTTCTTACTCCAGGAAGCCAAACAGGTTGTTTAGCGATTCGGCTAAGGTGGGATGTGCAAAAATTCCTTCTTGCAATACAGTATATGGGAGTTTGCCCAGCATGGCTATCTCCAGCATAGACATGATTTCGCCACCTTCGATACCCAGGATAGCAGCGCCCAGTATCTGCCGCGTATCGGCATCAACAATGACTTTCATGAAGCCGCGAGACTCGTCAACTTCCAGGGCACGCGCAACATAATCCATAGGCATCTTTGCAACCTTAATGTTTCTTCCCTGTTGACGCGCTTCGCTTTCGCTGAGTCCTACGCGCCCAAGCTGGGGATCAATGAAAACAGTGTAAGGAACAATCCGCTCTTTGATGCTGGCATGGCCTTTTTCGATGAGATTGGTGCGGATAATGCGGTAGTCGTCGTAGGAGATGTGGGTGAATGCGGGTGGGCCTTTCACATCGCCCAGTGCATAGATACCGGAGACATTGGTCTCTAGCCGATCGTTGGTGGGAATGTAGCCGCGTTTGCCTACTTCTACTCCGGTTGCGGAGAGATTGAGCTTTTCGGTGTTGGGACTTCGCCCTGCCGCCGCCAGCAGGTGCGATCCTGTGAGGACACGCTCTCCATCGGCAGTTTTTACGGTTAATTCGATATGCCCTTCGCCTGCCTTTTTTACACGCGCGGCAGAGGTTTGCAGGAGAACTTCGATACCGTCCTGGCGCAGGATGTCGGCAACGGCTTCCGCTACATCGTGATCTTCACGAGCCAGGAGTTGGGGACCACGCTGCACAATTGTGACCTGGCTGCCGAAGCGGCGAAACATTTGCCCAAATTCCAGGCCGACATAACCACCGCCCAGAATGAGCAGGTGCTCCGGGACGCTGTCGAGTTCCATGATCGAGGTGGAGTTGAGCCAGGGTATGTCGTCAATACCTTCTAAGCGGGGTCTGGATGGTCGCTCGCCAGCGTTGATAAAGACCTGTGTGGCGCTGAGTTGGAGGATTTCGTCTGTGTTGAGATGAACTTCTATTGTTTTGGGACCAGTAAATGTGGCCTCGCCCATTAAGAGATCGACGCCTTCTGTACTCTTGATACGGCGCTCGCTACCACCACGAAAGCTGTCGACGATGTCGCGTTTGCGCTTTCTCACAACGGTCATATCCACGCTGATGGGGCCTGCTTGCACACCATAGTCGTCGGCTCTGCGGGCGAGATAGGCGACCCTGGCGCTGGCAACCATCGTTTTGGTGGGTGTACAGCCTTCGTTAATACAGGTACCTCCTACATGTTCACACTCAATAAGGGCGGTCTTCTTGCCAGCGCGAGCGAAGGCAGTGGAGAGCGGACCACCGGATTGTCCAGCGCCGATAATAATCACATCATAGTGTGCCATAAACTTTCCTATTCTCCTGCTTTACAAACAGGTATCATCTTGTGAGTTCTTAGCAGACGGAGGGGTAGCATACAGGTAACAGGCGTTGCGTTACCCGGCTGCATCAGGAGGTAGTTGTTGATCAACCTCCGAGCGGGTGAGTTGGGCACGCATAACCGCGTGCGCCTGGTTGAGTAGAGCGTCCTCTACGCGCTGCCGATGCTTGGGCAGGGTGTTGAGCGGCAAAGCGTCGGGAGCAAAGTAGCGACACTCGCGCGACTCCTCGGTAGCTGTGGGTGTACCGCTAATGATGCGGCAACGAAATGTCAACACCACCTCCCGCTTCTGTGGCTTGGAGTAGACACCTACCAGGTACTCGACTACAATCTCTAAGCCAGTCTCCTCGCGCACTTCACGACAGATTGCTTCCTCAACCGTCTCACCTAGCTCCATTCCACCGCCGGGTAAGTTCCACCAGTCGATATCACGACGATGAGCAAGAAGAACGCGTCCTTCCTCAAAAATAAGAGCATTAACACCTATGCGAAATTGTGCCAGGTTCCCTACTGAACTGGATAAATCTGCCATGATACGGCCTCCCTACATGTCGTGATGTTTTTTTTGTGATATTGTGTTCCAGGGCGGGCTTATAAATCGCGCCCCTACCCAATCGCGCCCCTACCCAATCGCGCCCCTACCCAATCGCGCCCCTACATCTAGCGTGCCCCTGCGTCTAGCGCGCCTCTACACAATTGCGCCCCTATGTTAGTTTGTAAACGGTGTACGCGGTATCGTGCAAGATCTGTTGCGCTAATCGGTACGCCTGCTGCTCATCGATCTCGTCGGCATTGACCATCTCTTGTAGCACCTGCCCGATGATCTTGCGCCCGCGTAAGGCAGCGGCCCAATGCATCTCGGGTACATGGATGCCATCTGAACTATACATCAATTTGCTTACGGGCGCTATACTTAAGGCCTGGCGTGTAAAATTAAGCATTTCTAGTTTGTCCACAAACGGGATCGTGTACGAAAGATCGAAGTAGACATGCGGATAGATTGCGGCAAGATAGGCACCGAACTGGCAATAGGGATAGCTTTCATGCAACAGGACGACTTGCATACTCCGATAATCAGGCCGCTCTAACACGGCGCGCAGATGTAAGGGATTGGCCAGGCGCATATCGAGATCGCCATCACCGTAGCCCGTGTGAAACTGGATGGGAATCTGCTGTTCCGCGGCCTTCGCGAACGCTATGTGCAACAGATAATCGATCAGCGGCTTATGCGCGATACGGAGTTGTCCTTTAGTTGCAGCCTCTATACGTGCTTCTGCAAAGGATGATACAGCATCGTCTTTGCTCCACTCGGCGATATCCAGGCCTGTCCGGTAAGCGACAATACTTTTGAGGCCACAATAGCCCTTCTCGCGAATAGCGCTCACTTCTAAAGAGAAACGTTCAACCATCTCGTCAAAATCGTTATGCTCAGCAACCAGGCGTTGCATCAATGTTTCGAGGCGCAATAAGCTAACGGTACGACATTGCCCGACCTGGCTGATACGTTCTGGCGAGTAGCACTCGTCCGAAGCAGGATGGGCAACATCCAGAACGAGCGTATCAATATTGGCCGCCTGGATGAGACTACGCAGCAATGTATCGGCGCTCTGTCTACTTCGTGCTGCGATCACCGCTTCCTCAGCGCGACTGGAGCCGTAAATACTCGCCATTTGCCGAAGCAGCCACAGGTAATAGACGGTATTGGGTAGATGCTTCTGCGCAAAACTCGGATGTGTTGCTTCGCTGAAATAGCTACGGAATTGCAAAACATCCATATGCTGCTGCAATAATATGGGATGGCAGTGATTATCGACAACAGGGATGCTATTCAGGTCAAGCATATCCATTCCTCAATCGCGTTATCAGGGCGCTTCAAACGTCCGTAAATGAACGCCTGATGATTGAGGTAGGGACCACGTTTTACGGCGTCCGATTTATCACCCCCTCTACGATCAAAATCTGCATTTTCGTGGAGGAGGCGATAATGGAGATTAACAAATTAAGAGAGGGTATTTTCTGCCGTGCGTGCTCAAAGATAACCACCCCTAATTTGTTAATCTCCATTATCGCGGACGCGCTGATGCTGGTCCCTACCTCAGGAAAACCGTACATAATTTGTTCATACGAAACTGGACAAAGTTATACAGCTTTAAGTATACTACATCACAAAATTAGTTGTTTTAGCTCGCATAAGAGGGTATTTAACAGTTGCTCAAAAAGTACCATTATCCTCAGTTATCGATAGTTCTCTTGAAAGCTGATGTTTTCCCTCTTGCCAGTACCCCTCTCTTCTGGTACACTTTCAGAAAGAGAGGGACAGATGGGACAACACGGACAAGAGGTGAGCCGATGAGCAAGAACAGGACGACTCAGTCACTCTCGTATCCCCTGCGCCTACCTGACGGCGCGCAAGAGGATGCCTTGCGCTTGCTCGATGTCTCGCGTGAAGTTATCAATACTGTGATCACAAACTTGTGGCCCCGTCTGGATGAATTTACCACGCGCACCAACAGCTATGCCTACAAGCAAGTCGAAGCGATGATGGCATCCCCTTTGCCGCACGGGCATCGCCAATATCGGTGCGAAGCAGAACAAGCAGGCAGAATTCTCCGTACCCAGGCGGCACGCAAGCAACAGTTCGCATTGATCCTCCCGTTACTGTCTGAAGGCATGATCAGGCCACCCAGCGAAAAGCTCCGTGCGGGCAAGGAGCGGAGGGTCATCAAGCAGGCCCTTGCCGACTTCAAACAGAGTCAGGAGGATGGAGGAAATTACGTCGAACTGCAAAGTTTGATCGAGCAAGCCTGCAACTATTATCTGAAAAACGGCTGCTTCCCTGACAGTTATGAAGACATGCAGGAGATCCCCATTCAACAAGCCGCACAATTACCCTACGCTGGGGATGACGGTGGAGCAATGGGACAGACCTATCGGATGAGTATCGATCTGGACGCCAAGCACATTACGCTTGCTCTGCGTGCTCCTGATGCGGCAGGGCAGTGGTCTCGCACCTGGCGAGCGCGCCCGATGACCCTCGCTCTTCCAGACTACGTCGTCCTCAAGATCAAGCAGGGGAGCATGCAAGCGCCGGTCTTACGTGAGATCAAAGAGCCAGTTGGAACACGCTATGTGATGCTAGATCTGATCGTGGAGGTACCGATAACGGAGGTGCCCGAACCAGAGCACATGAGCAAGGTCCTGGGATTCGACTGGGGGGTACGGACCTTGCTGACCATGAGTGTCGTGGATCTGGACGGGCAGCAATTGACGCCGCCTCTCTTTCTCGACACGGGATGCTTCGATGGTCGGCAGGCGCGTACGCGACGACAGATCGATCAACTGCAAGCGAAAGTGGCAATCCTCGAAGAAAGACGGGATCGTTTTCCCGCTGGCGACCCTCGTCGAGATCCGAGCCAGAAGGCACTCTCAGTGCTGCGCAAAGAGATCAGTCGGTGTTGGCGCAAATATGAGGCGAGAAATCATGATCTCGCTCATTTAGCCTCCAATATCTTACTGATCTTAGCGGCGGCATCAGGGTGCGAGCTGATTGCAGGGGAATCGCTCAAGTCAATGAAATCGCAGGGAAGAGGACGAGGCACCAAGAGCAGGTGGCGCAACTGGCGCAATAACGCGCAAATTCGGGGTGCCTTCTGGCAGGTGCTCAAATACAAGTGTTTCCTCACCGGAAAACACTTGACATGGCAGCAGCCACGGGGGACCTCCCATACCTGCCCCCGCTGCGCACAAGCGGCGGATACTTACAAGTCCCCAGAACATCTCTCGAAGGTCATTGACTGGGGAGCCTGGTTGTGTTGTGCACACTGCGGCTGGAGTGGGTCACGCGATTACGCCGCAGCACTCAATATTGCGAGGTTGGGAGCAACCTATCTCAAAGAGGCCCAACGACGACAACGACTGGTGGGCATCGGTCATCCACAGATTGCTGAAGAACGCGTTCAAGCCGTTTCCTACATGGGAACGGATGCGCTGCTACGGTTTCCAGCGCCGAGTCCTCGGGCTCGCCTGTTCTCTCAGGGAAAAATGTATTGTAATGGATGGTTACGTGCTGTCGCTTTGCATTCTTCGTATCCTACAGAGAAGATGATCCGTCTGTGTGGATAAGCACAATGCACTTCAATAGCAGAGGCAAACTCAAGATAACAATACATTTTAGAAACGGTCCCCACAGAAGGATGCTGCTATGCTGGTTGCTTACGGACCTGATGGGCGTCTGGCCATTGCGGAAGAGACGCCGCTGGAACAGTTACAGTCCTGGTCACATGAACGATTGCTGTATTGTCCTAATTGCCGTGGCATTGTACACGTGCGGGGAGGAGCGGAGAAGCGCACACAATTACACTTTGCGCATCAAAAGGGCGAGTGCGCGTGGAGTACCGAGACCGAATCGGTACGGCATATGCGTGGAAAGGTTGTACTTGCGCAGTGGCTACGAGAGCAGTTTCCAGCGGCGACAGTCACTTTAGAGGAACGGCTCCCAGAGCCCAACCGTATCGCGGATATCTTTGTGGCACACGCCGATGGACAGCGCTGGGCCATTGAGTTCCAGTGCGCCCCACTCGACATAGAAGAATGGAAACACCGTCATGAGGCGTATCATAAGGCAGGTATTATCGATACCTGGATCATTGGTACAAACCGACGCGAGAAACAGGAGGCATTTATCGAGGCAATTCTGGCCATGGCGCACGAGGTGATATTTCTTGATCCACAGGTTACTCCGCCACGCACCTGGTTACGCTGGCCCATCAATCGCACTCTGGCCCAGGAATGGCAAAATGGCGGTCAACGCAATACGCGTGCACCTTCGCTCGATGGCTGGGTTGGACGTCTGGGATACGGCGCTACATTGATCGGCTCACTTCACGAACTACGCCTTGACGAACAGGCCCACATCCTTCATCCCATTCGCACTGCTATGGAGACCCGCACGCGACTCCTCCAGACCATGAGCGCGGCCTCCACTCCCGACGAGTCTTTGCTAGCTGCGTACTTGCGGCAAACTATCGGTGAAGAGGCACTGCGCACAGTCATTCTCCCTCTCCTACGTGCCTATTTGCTTGATCCCGACCTGTTGCGACGCTATAACTATGGAAGAGGTCCAGTAGACCAACCACTCAATGATAGTGATGTACAGCGCGTGCGCAAGGCGCGAGAATGGCTCGTCAATCTGAATCGGCGGGGTTTCTCAACAACAAGACTACAAGAAATCATGAAAGAGATCCCATTTGTTGGTCCGTATGCTGCCTTTGTCGGGTACATAGAAATGCTTCTCGCCATAAATACTCCTCTCATTTCATAGTAAAATGCATATCCCTCAGGATAGTAAAGAGCTATCTTACTTCCTGGCAGGATTGTTCACAAAAGTTCTTTTCTGAAACTTATTGCCAGGCTTACGCGTGTCACATGCAGTAAACTTATACAAGAACGACTATGCACACTTTGCTGCATGGAGTAAGATAGGAAAGGGAGTTTTAGATGAACAATTTTCTAAGAGGGCTTCTTCTGGGTGTAGGTATCGGTCTACTTGTAGCTCCAATGAGGGGTGAAGAGATGCGCAACCTCCTCAGCGAGCGTGCTTCCGAACTGCGCGGCTATCTGCCAGAGAATGATCAACTGAACCAGTACAGGCAACAGGTCACTGACCGCGTCTCACAGACCGCCAGCAATCTGAAGGATTATGCACAGCAAGCAGCCACCACCGTGAAGAGCTCGGCAAGCAATCTGAGTAGTATTGGTCAGAATGCCGCTTCGGAAGTGAAGAGCGCTGGTCAGGACGTTGCGAATACGACAAAGAACACTATCAACTCATAAGGTAAACAGGCAAGAAAAACATGGCCTCTACATGGGAAGCCATGTTTTTCTTTGTCCTCCCGAAGCGATCTTACATTAGTACTTATAGAAATGCTGTAACGCCTCTTCCTCTGGCGATCTCTCTTTGAAGTAAGCAACTTCTTCACGCTTGACGGCAATATAAGATTTCGCCAGTAGTGGTCCCAGGGCTTCGGTCAGAACTTCGTCGCGCTCCAATTCGTCGAGGGCTTCTTCAAGCGATGTAGGCAGGCGACGGATACCCAGGCGTTCGCGATGTTCGTCGCTATAGTTGCCAGGATCAATCTCCTGTGGAGGGCCAGGATCGATACGCTGCTTTATACCATCCAGCCCGGCGGCAAGAAGTGCGCCTATTGCGAGGTAGGGATTGCCACTGTGATCGGCGGATTTCAGCTCCAGGTTGCTCGACGATGCTTCTCGCCCACGGAAAAGAGAGGGGATACGAATAGCACCTTCGCGGTTGTCAAAGCCATACGCGCCATAGGCCGAACTCCAGAAATGTGGCAGCAGGCGACGATAAGAGTTAGGGCTACCACAGGTAAGGGCCACGAGTGCTCGAATATGGCGCAGAACGCCACCGATGAAATATTTGCCCAGTTGACTTAATCCCCCGCGCTCATTGGAGTCGTAGAAGAGATTCTGCTGTGGATGCTCGCTATTATCGGCTCCCCACAGGCTAAAGTGGATATGTGCGCCACTGCCCGCCTGGTTCAGAAATGGCTTGGGAGCAAATGTGGCGAAGAGAGCAAAGCTACGTGCAACGCCACGTACCGTCTCGCGCACAAGGCATACATTGTCGGCTGCTCTCAGCACATTGGAATGATGAACAGAGAGTTCCTGCTGCCCCGGACCCAGTTCGCTATGGAACAGCTCAATGGAGAGTCCTTGAGCTTCAAGCGCAGCCAGAATCGCATCAATCACTTCAGCCTGCTCATCCAGACCAATCGTACTGTAGCAGAGGCTCGTATCAGCCGGAGCATAATTCCCCATCTCCTCGCGTGCCAGGTAAAATTCATGCTCGACCGCAGCCTCCGCGTGCATCCCCTGCTCCCCCAGGCGAGCTATCATACGCTTGAGGAACGTACGCGGGCAGGCTTCCCACGGCACACCATCCAGGCGGATCATATCGCATAGCATACTGCCCGTATTGGGCACATAAGGCAACACTACAAACGTATCGGGATCAGGCATAAGACGAAACTCGCCCACAGGCCCCATCCCCTCGACAGTAGCCAGCGTTTCAACCCCCGTAAACGCCTGCATAGCCAGGGTCTGGCCGATGCCTTCATGCATACGTGTGGGCAACTTGCTGGCGTGAGTAGCTTTGCCCCGTATAATCCCTCCATTATCGCAGTACAAAAAGCGTACAAGTCGTAGATTCTCTTCTTTTGCCCGGTGCACAACATCTTGAGCATTCATAGACACCAGTTCCTCCTATCTATCTTTTCTAATGGACATAAAAATAAGGGAATGATGTTATCAACATCATAATTTCAGTATAAAGAGGGCGCCCCCATAAAACAAGAGTTGGGGACTTACAGAGCTTTTTTATTTTTGTAGTGAGCTGCGTCAATAGTAATAATCGGACGGCGAAACCATGTAGTAGCAACAGCGGGCTTCATGATATCCTCAGGCAGGCGCGTGGGCATCAATACCTACCCACCACATCTACAGTTGCAAACATACAGGAGGTGCAAAGTGGTCTCTCGATCATGGCGAGACATAGACGAGTTATTAGATACTCTCGTACAAAAGAAGAATGAGCCTGGGGATTTATATGACACGTTACGCAGGTTGCATGAGACAGGCCAGCTTCTGACTCGACGGCTCGACTCGGGATACACCTTACAAGCGATAGTCGACCAGATCCGGGATGCAACGCAGGCAGATCTCGTAGTTCTTTACGCTTATGAGCCAGTACTACAGCATTTTGTGTTCCCTCCCTCCCTTGCAGGCAATCTACAAGATGCCAATTCCTATCAATTCTTGCAGTTGCATCAGCCCGATGATATCGCTACTTTGTTGTTACATCAACCACAACCGATCTTTACGATAGAAGGGAAAGATATTTGTCCCACGGGGTGTAGAGATGTGCAGATACGGCAGAACCAGTTTCAACAACGCGAGGAGATTCGTTCAATCGCAGCCCTACCATTACAGATGGGCGATGAATCGATTGGAGTAATGTTTGTGAACTTCCGTCAACAACAACGCTTTGACAGCCCACAAAAGCTCTTTATTGAAGGGCTGGCCCATTACGCGGCCATTGCCATCAAAAACGGTCAGGACTTTGATACACTTTATCAGCGCCGCTTCCGCGATCTGGAAACACTCCAGAATATCGACCGTGAACTCAACCGTGTGCTGGATCTAAAAACCGTTCTCAAACGACTCCTTGAACTGGCTTGTGAGCGCGTAAGCGCGAACGGCGCCTCCATCTGGTTTCCCAATCCACGCACTAAGGCATTAGAGGTCGTAGTAGGCATCGGCGATCATAGCGAAACATCTCTACATCCTCCCGTCGAGGAGACACGGGGTATTACACAATGGGTAGCTCGACATAAAAAATCCGCGCGGGTGAACAATGTTCATCGTGATCTGCCCTGGTGCGATCTCTACGTCCAGATTATGCCTGCTACTATGGCGGAATTGGACGTACCACTTCTTGATGAAGGAGAAGTCATCGGCGTCCTCAATTTTGAGAGCGCCACAGAAGGAGCATTTCGCCGGGCGCACGAAGAGTACTAAACTTGAGTCGAGAACTCAAGCATGTCGCAGCCTCGGGCGTTGCCATAGACAACAAGTTTGAAGTGGTACCAATCAAGATAGTTCTCGCAGAATTACAGGAACAGATCACTTCAGTATGCCCACCTGCTATCCAGATAGACGTACGAATTGATGATGATATCAATGACGTTGAGATCATTCCGCGCCTGATTATCGATTGTTTACGTAACCTGGCTACAAATGCCATCGATGCTATGCCTGATGGCGGGCAACTGGTTCTGCAAGCCAGAAACGATGATATGTTCGTCGCGATAAAAGTGATCGATACAGGTATTGGTATTCCTGAAGACATGCAGTTGAAAATCTTTAAACCGTTTCTAAAAAGTAGAGTTTTATTTAGTTTCCTACCACTCTCAACAGTGCATTCTCTCTCCACAGAGACGGATCATGCTATCGGTGGGATAAGGAAACGGGTTTGACATGTTCTTCAGAGATCTGTGGATGACGGATGCCCACCAGTCGTTGCAGTCGCTGTGCCTCTTCGAGAGAGGCAGCCCCAAGCCGTGCAATATTGAGTGCTGCGGCATAATCTCGTGACCCACTCCATCCGCAGTGCTTACAACGCAACCAGGCCCCCCAATGTATGATCTTGCTCAGATGCTCAGGGGACTTGTAGGTATCCGCTGCTTTTGTGCAGCGTGGGCAGGTGTGAGAGGTCCCCCGTGGCTGCTGCCAAAACAAGTGGACCCCGGTAAGGAAACACTTGTATTTGAGCACCTGCCACAATACGCCCCGAATTTGCGAATTATTGCGCCAGTTGCGCCACTTGCTTTTGGTGTCTCTTCCTCTTCCCTGCGACTTCATCGACTTTAAGGATTCCCCTGCAATCAGTTCGCATCCCGATGTAGCAGCTAAGACCAGCAAAATATTTGAGGCTAAATGGGCGAGATCATGATTTCTTGCCTCGTATTTGCGCCAACACTGGCTGATCTCTTTCCGCAAGACCGAGAGCGCCTTCTGACCCGGCTCTCGACGAGGATCACCCACCGGAAAACGATCCCGTTGCGCTTCGAGTCTTGCCACTTTCGCTTTCAGTTGATCGATCTGTCGTCTCGTGCGTGCTTGTTTGCCATCAAAGCAGCCGGTGTCGAGAAACAGGGGAGGCGTCAGTTGATGCCCATCCAGATCCACAACACAGGTGGTCAGTAACGTGCGTACTCCCCAATCGAATCCGAGAATCCTGCTCATATGAACTGGTTCTGGGACTTCGGTGATCGGCACTTCGACAATCAGATCAAGCACCGCATAGCGTGTTCCACCTGGCTCTTTGATCTCACGTAGGACCGGAGCCTGCATACTTCCTTGTTTGATCTTGAGCAGCACGTAGTCCGGAATGCTGAGAGTCATGAGGCGTTCGCGCCAGTGACGCTCCCACTTGCCTGCTGCATCAGGACAACGCAGAGCAAGCGTGATCTGTTTTTTGTCGAGATCTACACCCATTGTGTAGGTCTGTCCCATCTCACCACCGTCATCCCCAGCGTATGGTAATTGTGCAGATTGCTGGATGGGGACCTCCTGCATGTCCTCATAGCGGTCAGGAAAACATCCATTTTTCAGGTAGGAGTTGCAAGCTTGCTCGATCAGACTTTGCAGTTCGACGGAATTTCCCCCATCCTCCTGACTCTTTTTGAAATCGGCAAGGGCTTGCTTGATCACCACCCGCTCCTTGCCCGCACGGAGCTTTTCGGTGGGTAGCCTGATCATGCCTTGGGAAAGCAGCGGGAGAATCAGGGCGAATTGTTGCTTGCGTGCGGCCTGTGCCCGTAAGATTCTTCCCGCCTGCTCTGCCTCGCATCGATATTGCCGATTCCCATGTGGAAGAGGGGATACCATCATCGCTTCAACTTGCTTGTAGGCATAGCTCGTGGTACGCGTGGTGAATTCATCCAGACGGGGCCACAAGTTCGTGATCACGGTATTGATGACTGAACGCGAGACATCGAGCAAGCGCAATGCGTTCTCTTGCGCGCCCTCAGGTATGCGAAGGGGATAGCTCAGCGACTGAGTTGTCCTGTTCTTGCTCATCGGCTTGCCTCTCGTCCGTGTTGTTCCATCTGTTCCTCTCTTTCTGGAAGTGTACCAGAAGCGGGGGTATACTGGCAAGAAGGAAAACATCAGCCTTCAAGAGAACTATCGATAACAGAGGATAATACTACTTTTTGAGCGACTGTTAACAACCCTATCTCGGTGGAATTAGCTACTCACTTCTCGGTATGGCCAACGGTCGCCTGGAGGATTTTGGAAGCTTCTACCGTCGATCCACGATACAACAGGTCGAGAAGATTATTGATGAGCTTTTCCAGCGAACATGTAGCACCTGGTATGCCAATCCTGGAGTGTTACAGCCCCACAACCTGACCGAGGACTACCAGCAACTGTTTGGCTACAGGTGGGACAGCCTGGAACAGAGCGCTTCTCACTACCTGAAATCTGTGCAAGGAAAGCAGAAACTGGCTTTTAAAGCATTGAACAGCGGCCGCTCTTTTACGAATCCTATCAAGGCTGCAACTGGCGCATCGATCACGCTGCCGACTTATGTCTGCACTACCCACGGCGATTTTAACCAGCACAACATCCTGATAGACTATGATGGACATGTATGGCTGATCGACTTTCAAAACACTGGCCGTGGCCATATTCTACGCGATGTCGCCATGATCGACTCAACCATACGTTTCCAACTGCTCGCCGC
>WNFY01000668.1_pt1 | contig 32059 bp, 40 predicted proteins | sample 5400091 | NCBI WGS metagenome assembly WNFY01 (sample SAMN13153364, study PRJNA577476) | soil metagenome | isolation source: 60 cm soil or saprolite under grassland replicate 1 | place: USA:California | collected 2016-06-15 | reverse complement strand
CGATCATCGCCGCGAACAGCGAGAAGATCGGACAGGCTATCTTTGCCGCCTACGGGACTGCGTTGCCTCCGGACGCGACATTCACGCTTCGGATCAGCGATGGACTCGTGAAGTCATTCCCGAGCAACGGGACGATCGCGCCCTACAAGACGACTTTCTATGGGCTGTACGAACGGTCAGCTGCCTTCGACGACAAGGATCCGTTCAAGCTTCCCAAGCGCTGGGTGGAGCGAAAGAACAACCTCGATCTGACCACACCGTACAACTTCGTTTCGACGAATGACATCATCGGAGGGAATTCGGGGAGCCCGGTGATCAACAAGAACGCGGAGGTCGTCGGACTGGTGTTCGATTCGAACATTGAGGGGATTTCGAATCGGTTCATCTTCTCATCGGACGTCGGTCGGACGGTGAGCGTGCACTCGCGCGGGATCGTGGAGGCGTTACGGAAGATGTACGACGGCTCGCGCATCGCCGACGAGCTGCAGGGTCGATAGCTTTTCGGCTTCTTCGAGATCGCAGCGCCGGTCAGTCGCGAGGGGTCCTCTCCGGCGCTACGCTCGCTTGGTCGAAGCCCCTAACTACGCTCCCTCGCTCTGCTCGGTCGCGGGTCTTCTTCTCGCGCTCGCTTTGCAAAGCGCCTACGAGGACCCCTCGCTCCTTCCCTGTCAGGCAGTGGTCTCAAACGCCCGCGAGACTCCAGGACCGTTGCACCTCGTCGACGCTGCGCTCGTTTGCGGAGCTGTCGCGCGAAGCGCGACTGCTTTGCAGCGCGTTGTTACAGATCTCGATAGGAGGGGACCCAAACCGAGATGCAGAGGTAACGCGGCGCTCAAAGCTGCGCGATTCGAGAGATGGCGCCGAAAATGAGGCGAGTTCCGAAGTGCAGCGATCCTAATGGCACGCGCTCATCATTCCCGTGCATGCGCTCCTCGTCGGACTGAGCCATCGGGAACGGGAGAATGCCGTACGCCTGAACGCCGAGTTTGCGCAGTCGCGCGCTATCAGTGACACCGGTGCTGAGGTAAGGCACTACCGCGATCTTCGGATCGAGCTCGCGCGCTGCATCGGCGATCGCGTTGAACATCGCCGAGCCTGGATCAGATGCCGGCGCTTCCTCGCCGCGTTGTGTCACCTCAATGTTCACCCCCGGCTCCGTCACTACGGCGCGCATCCTCTGTATAACCTTGTCGATGGATTGGCCCGGTAAGGTCCGGACGTTCAGAACAGCGCTAGCAGAATCGGGGATGACATTAAACTGCTTTCCTCCATCGATCATCGTTGGAGAAATGCCATTGCGCAGCACCGCATTGAACACGGCGACACGGGACAAAACGCGCGCTCCGTCTTGCGTCCGCTTCGGATCGCCGGCGACCAGATCGAGCATCGCCTTTTTCTCGTCCGCGTTCGGCCAGATCGCAGCCAGTCTCGCAAAGAACTGTCGTGTGATATCGGTCAGAATTACCGGCTCGGCGTAAGCCGACAATTGCTCGAGCGCGCGACCGAGGCGGAAGATGGTGTTGTCAGGAAGCGGAATCGCGGCGTGGCCGGCAGTGCCTCGCGCGGTAAGGGTCACGACGTGCGAGACTTTCTCCGCGCTCTGCACCGCGAGATAGGTTGGGCCGCCATCGATGATGCGAGTCCGCCCGCCTTCGTTGAGCGCGAACTCGGCCTCCAGAAGTTCCGGATGGTGGGCCACCAGCCAGCCCATTCCCCATTCACCTCCTGCTTCCTCATCCGCCGTCGCGACAAAGACGACGTCTCTCGACAGCGCCGCGTCCGACTCAGCGAGCATGCGTCTGAGCAAGAGCATCGTCATCAGATTTGCCGCCAGCATTCCCTTGTCGTCTATCGTCCCTCGCCCGTACAAGTAGCCGTCACTGATCTCGCCGCCGAACGGATCATGCGTCCATCGCGCTCGCTGCACTCCCACCACGTCCATGTGCGCCAGAAGGATTACCGGACGACGCGCACCGTTGCCGCGGATGCGCCCAATTACCTGAGCGCGATTCTTTGTCGGCTCGAGCAGTGTGGTCTCGATGCCCTCATCTCTGAGAGCGCTCTCGAGGTAACGCGCCAGCGGCAACTCATTGCCAGGCGGATTCGTGGTGTCGAACCGGATGATCGCCTGGAGTCTCGACACCGTCTCGGCTTCAACTCCCGCCCTGTCAGGCGTCAAGCAGGGCCTCGATCTTTCTGATCAGCGGCCGGAATGACAACTTGTCCGCGCCGGCACGAGCGGCGATCTCGTCCGCGCTCTCGCGCTGGCCCTGCGCGAATAGCTCTCGGGCGAGCCACGGCCCGGCGCTCGGATTTCGAAACCAGTCTACATCGAAGCGATCAGTCAGCTCCTCGTTGAGGACTGACTGTAGCTGCCACGCGCGCAGGTAGCGCGCAGAATAGTATCTGGGATCGACGTCGACGAACGCGTCTGCCGGGTCGTACTCGAAGCCGGTGGCGTTGGTCAGCAGCGAGACGTATACATCCGGCAACTCCGACCAGCGCACGTCGCCGCTGTACAGCGCGCGCTCATAAAGAAATTTGGCGCAGTACCGTCGCAGAAAATGCAGCTCCTCGACGCCCGCGGTGCGCAAGAACATTCCGACCCTGTTCGTCCCAAGCTTCGTATAGCGCAGCAGCCAGCCCCTGTCCTGCATCCTGTGGTCAAACAACATCGCGTACGATTCAGTGACGGAGTTGTCGCCAAGCCATCTGAACTCGAATGGGTAGTCGGGGCTGGCGTAGCCAAAGTGCAGCGCGTGTCCGAGCTCGTGCAGAAACGTGTTGTAATCGCTCTGCCCGCCGTGCGGCCGCAGCACGAGGTACACTTCCTCGGGCACGCGAACCGGTGAGCAGAATGCCCGGGATCGCTTGCCTTCCCTATCACCGACGTCGAAAATGATCCGTCCCTCGGCAGTCGGATCGATCCCCATCTCCAGGATCTGCCGACGCATTACTCCTTCCATTTCGCCGGCGGGAAACGCGTCGTCATACTCCGACGCCCGGAAGAGGGCCAGCCCGTCAGCGCGTTTTGCTTCTGATGGCCTGATGCCAAGGGATTTTTTCAGAACCTGCGCGAGTGTGTCCTCCCACATCGACTCGGTATCGCGCAGAAATCTCTCGCAAAGAGTGCCGAGTGCGTCGAGGGATATGCCAGAAACAGCCTCGAACGACGCGTTGTAGTCTCCCGCGATGTCGAGAGATTCGATGTATTCCTTCTCGCGCTGTAGTCGTTCCAGCCGGAGCGGGCTATGCTCATTCTTTACCAGCTTTGCTCTCACCTCATCCAGCGCCAGTCGCAGCGCACGGTCGCGAGTGTTTGCGATCTCGATTGGAACAGCCTGATACTGGATCACCCGCCCATCCGGTGATCGGATAACGGCGGTATTCTCCCACTCTATCTCGCGCTCGTCGAGCGCCGCGAGCGGCTTCGCAGCCTGTGACTCGATCTCCCACTCGAGCAGCGATTGCGCGGATCGTTTGTCGTCGGTTTTCTCCGGCGCCGAGCGGAATACATCGAGCGTCAGCTCTAGTGCTTCGATGCCGAGAATATGGTTGTACTTATCGTAGATCGGGCGCAGCTCCGCGGTTTTCTTGAGACCAGCGAACGCGAGATAGCTCTCCCGCGAGATTGCTTCCATGAAGGCCTGGCCTTCAGCTCGCAGGCGCTGAAGGTCGAGGGCAGTCACGTCGCGAGCTTGCGAGTGAGGTAGTCCTTGAGTTGTCCGGCTTCCACGCGCTCCTGCTTGAGCGTATCGCGGTCTCTGACCGTGACAGTCCCGTTGGTGAGCGATTCGCCGTCGACGGTGATGCCAAACGGCGTTCCGACTTCATCCTGACGGCGATAACGTCGACCAATCGCTCCGCCGTCGTCGTAAAAAATCGGAAACCTTTCTCGAAGCTCGTCGGCGATGCGGTGCGCCATCTCCGGCATTCCGTCTTTCTTCACGAGCGGGAACACTCCTGCCTTTATTGGTGCGATCGAAGGATGCAAGCCGAGTACGGTTCTGCCTTCTGACTCTCCTTCGACCGCCTCTTCCCGGTATCCATTTACCAGAACGGCGAGCGCGGTTCTATCCGCGCCAGCGGAGGTTTCGACGACAAACGGAATGTAGCGGCGATTATTCGGCTGGTCGAAGTACTCGAGCTTCTTGCCGGAGAATTGCTGATGCTGTGACAGATCGAAGTCCCCGCGGTTGTGCACGCCTTCAATCTCCTGAAATCCAAGGGTGCCGCCGAAATCGAATTGCACATCGAATGCGGCGCGGGCGTAATGCGCCAACTCCTCTTTCGTGTGCTCGTGAAACCGCAGTCGGCTTTCCTCCAGGCCGAGACCGACGTGCCAGTCCATGCGCTGCTGCTTCCAGTACTCGAACCACTTCATGTCGGTGCCCGGCTCGACGAAGAACTGCATCTCCATCTGCTCGAACTCGCGTGTGCGGAAGATGAAGTTCCCCGGCGTTATCTCGTTGCGAAACGCCTTTCCAATCTGCGCAATGCCGAATGGCATTTTCTGCCGCGTCGACTGCTGAACGTTGAGGAAGTTGACGTAAATGCCCTGCGCGGTCTCCGGACGAAGATAGACAACGGACGCCGAGTCTTCGACCGGTCCCATGAACGTCTTGAACATGAGATTGAATAGGCGTGGCTCACTGAGCGTGCCCTTCATCCCGCACGCCGGACATTGTGCGTCAGGCTTGCCAGGAGTGCCCTTGATCTTCGGATCATCAGCGCGAAACCGCTTCTTGCAGTTACGGCAATCGACCAGCGGATCGACGAATCCGCTGACGTGACCGCTCGCCTCCCAGACGCGCGGATGCATGAGAATAGCCGCGTCGAGACCCTCGATGTCTTTCCTGGCGCGAACCATCGCGTGCCACCAGCGATCCTTCAGGTTTTTCTTGAGCTCGACACCCAGCGGACCATAGTCCCACACCGATCCGGTGCCGCCGTAGATCTCCGAGGACTGAAAGATGAATCCGCGCCGCTTTGTGAGCGACACGAGCTTTTCCATTACATCAGGGTGGTTGGGCATCCGGGAAAACTAGTCGGCCCGAGCGTCATGCATCCAGTTCGGCGCTCAGTTTCGGCTCCGCCGGAGCGCGCTGTCCCAGCAGCCGCGCGACGATTCGATCGCCGTGATAGCGGCCGTTTTCGATGAACACTTTGTTTGCGTCGTATCCGGCGACAACGACTCCGGCGATAAATAATCCGGGAATGGTAGTCTCCAGAGTTTTGGAGTCGTGCTCGGGAATCCCCGTCGTCGGGTTTATCGGCACTCCTGTGTCGCGCAACAGGTCGAGGCTCGGCGCAAACCCAGTCATGATGTACACGCGATCGGCTTTCATTCTGTTCTCTTTGCCACCGGTGGTCAGCACAACCTCGCCTGGCTCGATCGCGGTGACCCGGGTGTCCCACTTAACCGCGATCTGTCCCTCCTTCACGCGATTGGTGAAGTCCGGCAGCACCCACGGTTTGATTTTCTTGTCGAACGTCGGGCCGAAGTGAACGAGTGTCACTCGCGCTCCTGATCGCCACAGATCCAGCGCCGCCTCCGCCGCGGAGTTGCCTCCGCCGACAACCGCGACATCCTGCAGAAACGCTTCATGCCCTTCGCGGTAGACGTGCGTCACGTGCGGAAGATCTTCACCTGGCACGCCGAGTCGGTTGGGAGATCCGAAATATCCGGTTGCAACGACGACCGCGTCACCGGTCGTCCTTCGCTCTTCACCAGCGGTCGTGCGCGAAACGACGGTGAAGTCACCTGACCTTCCTTGAATGGCTGTTACTCGCTCTCGCTGTCGTACTGGAATTCCGAAATACGTGACCACCGTCCGGTAGTACGCGAGCGCGTCTCGTCGGGTCGGTTTCTCGGTCGCGACGACGAACGGCAATCCACCGATGGTGAGCTTCTCGGCCGTGGAAAAGAATCTCACATAGGTCGGATACGAAGCGATCGTGCTCACCACGACGCTGCTCTCGATCACTTGCGCGCGCATCCCCGCGCGTTGCGCCGAGACAGCGGCGGCGAGACCGCACGGCCCCGCGCCGACGATCACGAGGTCCGCGTCGTTTGCCATTAGTTGAAGCGACTGGTCAGGCGACGCCGACGGGGCTCGCCGGAAGCGTGCCCTCTACGCCGATGATCTGATCCCGCCTGGTGCCGACGCTGACGTAGGTGATCTGCGTCTCGACGAGAGATTGAATCCGATCGAGATACCGACGCGCCTCTACAGGAAGGTCGGTGAGACTTCGGGCTCCCGCCGTGCTGGTTCTCCATCCGTCGAACCACTCATACCTGGGCACAGCCCGCTCGAGCACATCGAGATCGCCAGGAAACTCGACGTACAGCTCGCCATCGGCCTCGTATCCGGTGCAGAGACCTATGCGCTCGAGTGTGTCGAGCACATCGAGCTTGGTCACAGCGAGATCCGTCAGACCATTTACGCGAGCGGCGTAGCGCACCACGACACCGTCGAACCAGCCGCAACGACGCGGACGGCCGGTGGTCGCGCCAAACTCGTTGCCGAGCCGGCGGATTTCAGAGGCGAGCGGCTCGTCGAACTCAGTCGGGAGCGGTCCATTTCCGACTCGGGTTGTGTATGCCTTGACCACACCGATCACCGAGTCGAGCTCGCCGGGCGCGATTCCGACGCCGGTGGCGGCTCCCCCCGATGTCGTGCTGCTCGACGTCACATAGGGATAGGTGCCGTGATCAATGTCGAGGAGGGACCCCTGCGCCCCCTCGAGTAGAACCGCAGCGCCCCCGACGATCGCGCGATGGATCTTCAGCCCAACATCTTCGGCTAATGGAAGCAAACGCTTCGTGAAGCGCTCCAGCACGCCGAAGGTGTAATCCACGTCAGCCCTCTTCGCCCCCGACATTGCCAGCTGGATGTTCGCGTGAGCCACGCCTCGCTCGACCAGCTTGCGCAGACGGTCCGGATTCCTGAGGTCGAGAACGCGGATTCCGCGCCGACCAAACTTGTCCTCGTACGCCGGCCCGATTCCGCGCCCAGTCGTGCCGATCTCCTTGCTGGCGGAGCTCTGGCTGTCGACAAGCTTGTGATAAGGGAGGACGAGGTGGGCGCGATCGCTCACGTACAAGCGTCCCTCGACGTCGATTCCATCCGAGACGAGCTCGTCGATTTCCGAGAACAGCGTCTCGACATCCAGCACCACGCCGTTGCCAATCGCGCATCGGACGCCCGGATGGAGAATCCCGCTCGGAATCTGGTGAAGCACGAAGGACTTCTCGCCGATTTGCACGGTGTGCCCGGCGTTGGCCCCGCCTTGATACCGGACGACCCAGTCGGCGCGCTCGGCGAGGACATCAACGAGCTTGCCTTTACCCTCGTCTCCCCACTGGGCGCCCACGACGACGATGGTGCGCGTATTCGTATCGAACATTCAGTCTGGGGAGCGGGGGACGGAGGAACGGGTGGACTTGCGACGCAAAAAAGCAAACGCCCCGAGCGGCTCGGGGCGTTGGTTCAATCTACTTCCAGGAGCGAGTGTGTCAACGTTCGACCGGCGGCGGCGGCGGGACTTCATCGACAACCCGCGGCGGATCATCCGGCCGGATCACGCTTCTGATTGGGAGAACGACCGTGAATGTCGAACCCTTATCGAACCTGCTCTCCGCGAAGACATGGCCCCCCAACGCGTCGACCAGCTTCCGGGTGATGCTGAGACCCAGACCGGTGCCACCGAACTCGCGCGTCCGCGACTGATCGACCTGCCTGAAATCCTCCCAGATTGACTCGAGGTCGCCCTCGCGGATGCCGATACCGGTGTCGTGCACATCGAAGCGCAGATCTTCTTCGTCTTTCGACACCGACACCGAGACTCCCCCGTGATGAGTGAACTTCACCGCGTTGGAGAGGAGATTGAGCAGGATCTGTTTGACCTTCGTTCTGTCGGTGTGAAGCGTGAGGTCGCCCGACGGCAACTCGACCTTGAAGGTGAGTTGCCTTTTCTTTACGAGCGGCTCGATCTGCTGCGAGATCTCGGTCATAATGTCGCCAAGCCTCACGTCGTCGAGATGCAGAGGCATCCGGCCGGCTTCGATCTTCGCGAGGTCGAGAATGTCGTTGATCAACGCGAGCAGATGTTGCGCTGCGCCCTGAATCCGGTTAAGACCCTCTTCCTGCCGCGGCGTGAGGTCACCGTAAATACGGTCGAGCATCAGCGACGCATAACCGATGAGTGCGTTGATAGGTGTCCTCAGCTCGTGGGACATGCTCGCCAGGAATTCGGACTTGAGCCGGTTCGCCTTCTCCAGCTCGCGCGACTGCCATTGGAGTCGCGTGTTCTGCTCGGCGAGATCCGCGGTCGCGGCCTGAATACGGTCCTCGAGCTGGATGGAAAACGTCTTGAGCTCCTCGTATAGACGCTCGTTTTCAGCCTGCTCGGTGAGGTCGTGCAAGACCGACACGATCGCCAACGGCTCTCCCCGACGATTGAGAATTTTTCCAGACACTACCTCGACCGGAAGCTCCACGCCCGTATCTGGAAGGTGAAGCTTCATCTGCTCGCGACGCGCCAGCGACGGGCTGATGGTGAAAGCAGAGATGAAAGTCGTGAATTTGGTATCGTTGGCCTGAACGGCCGAAGCCCGATCCCAGCTTGCGCTGTCGTCGGCCTCGAATAGCTGCTCGGCCTCCTTGTTCATCAGGATGATGTTCGAGCGGTCGTCGGTGACGAGAATCGGATCGGCGACGTTTTCCAGGATGAGGTTCAGCCTGTCGCGCTCGCGCTTCGCATCTATCTCGGCCAGCCTCACGCGCTGCACCTGACGCTCCAGTTCGTTGGCCGCTCGCCTAAGATCCGTGACATCGCGCAGCACGGAGATCGTCGATCCTGTCGGCGCTCCATCCCCCGGACCCAGTGAGTGCGTCAGCACCTCGAACAGTAGGTCGGTTCCTTCATCGGGGTCGACGAGATTCAGCTCGCGCGAGCCAGCTGTCTCCTTCGAGCCCATTGCGGCTTTCGAGAGGTGAGAGGTGAAGAGGAGATTGTTGATCTCGACGGCGCGCCGTCTTCCTTCTGAATCCCGTTCAGTCGTCGAGAGCAGGTGTTCGGCGCGCTTGTTTTGAGCGACGATGTTGCGGTCGGCGTTGATGATAACGATCGGATCGGGGAGCGAATTCATGATCGTGGTCAACATCTCGCGCTGCTGATTGAGGCGACCTCCCGCGAGACGGAATTCCTCGACTGCGGCCATGCGAGCCAAAACCGGGCCGGCAAGGGAAGCTGCGTGCATTAGTGCAGCTAGAGTCTCATCGTCGACGCTCGCTTCGAGAAGTGCGACGCCGGCGGGGGCGTGACCGAGTCTTCTGCGGCGATCGACCAGCGACCGGCGTCTCACCTCACATCCTTGCAGCTGCACCAAGTCGAGCTCGGCGTCGCTGAGGAGAGCCGGAGCACCACGGAACTGGGGCTGAGGGAAGGGAATCGTAGTCCACTCGCCGAAAGGAAGGCCGGGGACAGTGCCGGCTCCGTCGCAGCTCACGGAGTGCAGCGACAGCGCCGATACGACTACAGGGTTTGACAGATCGTCAACGGGAATGGCTACGTCAGGAAGTGAATCTCTGTCGAATCCGACGTTCGCCGTACGAACGAACTGTCGAGGCGGACTGTCGAGCGTCACCGCCAGCGCCCGACGCGCGCCTACGATATCGGCAAACTGAGCGAGCATTGAGCCCGCGGCAGTTACAAAGTCTGGTGCTTCAGAGATTGCAGAGAGGAGTTCCGCGAGCCGCTCTCCGCTGAGTTGTGGGCTGGAGGCTATCGCGGAACTGAGTTGCTGTCTGGCGGCAACCCCTAGGGTCTCACGCTTCGAGTCGCTCAAGTCGCCGCTTCAGATCTGCATTTTCTATCCGCATCCGCTCGAGCTCTTCCGACCCACCGGGGCTGAGCTCGCGCATCGGTCGGGATCCCGGTGGGGCGAGACCAACTGCTTCAGAGTATTTGAGATAGGTGTCGATGGATGCGACGACGATACGCGCTTCGACGGTGACGAGATCGATACCAACCAGTGAGACTCGCACCCAGGCGTCGATGACGATACCCTTGTCGAGAACGCGATCGAGAACATCGATTAGCGAGCTACCGCTCGGGGAACGTTCAACTGCCATGTCGTGACTCCTGTTGTCTTGCTGCCGAGGCGGCGGGTGTTGGCGGGATGGCGCGAGCCGGCGCATGCGAGCTCAGTCTTGGGTCCGTTCGCCACCAGTCCATTCCGATTTGTTCTGCCTTGTCGATCGAGCAGATCAGTAGACGCACTTGAATCGTAAGCAACTCGACATTGGCAAGGTTGATCTTGATGTCACCGACCACGACGAGACCTTTGTCGAGCACGCGATCGAGAATGTCGACGAGACCGTAGGTGCGCGACGGGGATACTAGTTCTGCCAAGCAGTTGTCTCCGTTCGGCTCGTGCGCCGGGTTATCGTAACCTGCCTAGGGGGCCCAGGTCTATCTGGAGATCGTCATCGGTCAGGCCGAAGATCCCCTTCATATCCTGCATCCGGTCGTTGAGGCGGAGCAACGCGACTCCTAGCTTCTCGATCTCCGCGTCGCTCAGATGTCCCCCCTCCATTCGCCGAACTGCCTGGTGCTCTAAGACCTTACGCAATACCTCAATCAACGTCAAGACGAGCTTCGCGAGCCCGTTCTCCACCTTGTCGGGGTCGGTATTAAGACGCTGAGGCAGGCTTTCAGCAACCGCTTCCAGCGGCGCGACTGTGGCGTCGCCTGGGGGTGCGAGAGACTCGACGACCTGGCTCTCCATCGTCGATCCCGACGGCGCCGCGCTGACCGGCGACCGCGGGGCCGTTGGCAGTCCGAGCGCCCCGGCACCGCCCGGGGGCGGTAATCTAAGTGCGCTCTCAACGGCGGTGAGCAACAGCCCGAGATCCAGGCGGATCAGGTCAATGTCAGCGACGGCGAGCATCACCTGCCCTCTGAGAACGACCCCTTTGTCGAGAATGTGACTGAGGACTTCAGAAAGTTCGACGCGGGGCTCGCCCAGTAAGTCGTCGATGCTCACGCTGATCTCTCACCCACAAAATGATAGGGTGGCCACGGACCCGTAAAATCGAATTTGAATCCCGAGGGCTCGTGCTTGTTGACCATCGAGGTCAGTGCGCGCTGGAACTCGACCACCTTAGGCGGCGCGACGAGGAATGACGCATTGAGAATCGCACGCCCTTGCTCGCGCGGCGCGCCGGAGTTGACGGGTTGCTCGCGCACGGTCTCCATCGAGCAACTTCGCAGCCCGTCGTGAATCTCACCGGCAACCTTCGCGCTGACATCACGCCCCGCATCGCGCCGAAGGTTTTCGATCTTGCGCTCGAGAAGGTATTTCTGTCCGGGCGTCGCATTCGCCGCCTGTGCTTCGAGCGCGCTCAATTCAGCGCTGTGCTCGCCGAGTCGGTCCTTCAGCACGCCGGGCTGAACGTAGACGCGAACTATGAACTCGCGTCCGTCCGCAATGCGTGCGAACGTCTGCTCCAGCTCGTCCCTCCTCTTGGAGAGCATCGCCTTCACGGCCTTCGCGTCGCGAAAGAGCGTCCACATTGGAAACGGAATCACTGCGCCGTTGTCGGATGCCCACGTGAGAATGCGATCGTGTGCCATCGCGCGCTGGCTCACCCAGTCCACATCGGCGGTCAGTGACTCGACTCTTTCGGGCGCGTAATCTTCGGCGCTGACGGAAGTTGCGAGCGCGGAAACGTCCTTGTTAGAAATGAGACTGACCGGCCCACCGTCTATGCCGTTCGGAGCGGTCGTGGGATCAACCGAAGAACGGACCACCCCGTAGACGTAGCACAGACGCTCGATCATCTAGCCGCGCTGGCGATTAATCGGATTCGCCGCTCTGAGCAACACGAACGGGACCGCCGCTGGTCGACATCCCGAACCTTTCGCGCCATTCGCGAACTTCGCGAAGCCGCTTCATGACTTCCGCCTCGCGACGAACGTACTCGTCGTCGTCGATCTCTCCCGTCTCGAGCTTCATCTGGAGAGCCAGGAGATCTTCCTTGATCGGAGTGTCGTCGGTCAGCTCCTCGCGCACGACGCGATCGATTTTGTCGAGCGTCCACCTCGTTCCCCAAACAGGCCCGAGGAATGGAGCGAGTAGAATGTTAGTGAGAAGTCCCATGAGATCAGACCCGCGTCAGGTTGCCTTCTCCAGCTTCAGCTTGATGTTCACGAAGTTGTAAGGAGGCCACGGTCCTGTGTATTTGAACGTGAGCAAGTCTTCGTACTGCAGGCTGATCGCCTTCACGCGCTCGTCGAACGACTTCTCGTCCTTGCGGTCGACGAGGAAGGCGGCATTGAGGATCATGCGGTCGCCGATGACTTTGTTGCTTCGACTCGCGACCGACACATCTTTAAGCTGCTCGTGAATGTCGGCAACGTAGCGATTGCTCGCTTCTTCCATCGCTGCTTCGACCAGGCGACCGAGCTGCATCCGCGCAAAATACGTTGATGAGGCGGCGTTCCGCGTGATTTCGTCCTTGAGCCGACGGATCTCATCGTTCTCGCGCTCGATGGCAGCGACTACTTTGTCGCGGTCCCAGAGAATCTTCAGCCCGAACTCGATCTTGTCCTGCATCTTGTCGAGCACGTCTGTGAACGCCTGATAGGTTGACTTCAGAAGAGCGAGCACATCATTCTCCGCGCGGAACACGGTTCCAAACGACATCGGGATGAGCGTGAACTCGCGCATCACTGTCTCGTTGACGAATTCATGCGCCAGAACGTTCTCGCGCGTCGGATCGTAGATGACGATGGGGGTGTCGCTGACAACCGCGGCAAGGTCTTTGTAGCTGATGCTATAGACGCGCGACCCACTGCCGATGCCGATCTCGCCGAACTCTCGCGAACGGTCATTACGGATGATGCAATAGACGTATTTCCCCTCGACGGGTGAGGGCTCGGCGGCTGCGGCGGCGCTTTCGGCTGCGGTCATAAGGCGGTTGCTGCGGCGGCGATTTCTGCTGCGGTCATTAGGTGGTCGCCATCCAGTGATTATCTCATGGCTGCAAGGAAGATCCAAACGCCAATCGTGAAGCCTATTCCAATCTTTAGAGCAGTCGATATCACACGCCCAATCAAGGCGCCTTTGGCGACGCGAGTGGCATCACTTGCAGACGATCCACCGGTGAGCTCCGCAATGAGCGCCCCGAGGAACGAGCCAACAAAGGCGCCAATGACGGGACCAATGATGGGAACCGGGACCCCGACCATCGCTCCGATAATGCCTCCCAGAATTGCTCCCCAGCCCGCTCGGCGTGACCCACCATACTTGCGGGCGTAGCGTCCCGCCAGAGAGAGCTCGAGCAGCTCTGCCACCAATGCCAGCACACCGACAGCGACGAGCGTGAACCAGCCGATCGGGTCGCCCGGGACTACCAAGTTATACGTGACAGCGGACGCCACCATTATCCACAGGCCCGGGAGGCCGAGGACTATCAGGACTAGCGACGCAATGATTACGCAAGCGAGAATCAGAAGCGGCATCAGCTCAGTTCCTTCGCTAAAGCAGAAAGGATGACGCTCGCTTCCGCGGCGCCCTGCCCCGTAAGCGCATTGGAATTATCGCGCCGTGTATGGATGCGCGCGAGAGTCGACAAGGTTCCTCTGCTGAGCGTGATGGCGTCAATGCCTCGATCAGCGAACGCCATGCTATCGGCGAGGATGCCGGGAATGAGCCGCCGCATCGCCAAAGGTACCCGGAGTCGACTGGCGACTCCTTCGACCGCCGGCGCGATTCGCTTCGGCCTTGAGCCGGTATACATGGAGCGCCAATCGCCCGCGTCGTCGATTGTATCGCAGTTCAGGACCGTGATGGACCGCTCAGCGTGACGCGCCCAAACCCGCGCACCCGCGAGCCCGAGCTCCTCACCGCTGGTCACGAGTACTCCGACATCACGCGGCGCGGACGCCGACCGCGCCGCGAGCAGGACTGCCACAACCCCGCTAGCGTTGTCAACCGCGCCAGCCGAGTCATTTCGAACGAAGCAAAACATCGACGGAATCGCGGCAATCACAGCCGCCACCTGCAGCCCCGGCCAAAGAGCAGCCATCCAACCCAGTCCAAGAGCCGACAGCAGCAAAACTAGCAGCGCCACGCCGAGAACTATCGCGAGAGAAACGGAGCTCGCGATTCGTATCAGCATCGGGACCGTTTGGGATTTCGAATCCAGGTGTGCTATCAGCCATACTGCCGGGTTGCCGCGACTGGCCTCCAGGTTGGCCGAGTGTGCCCGCTGAAACCGAAGGACTTCGATCCAGCGTCGTTTAGCATCAGCATTGATAAAGAACAGGATCGTCAACAGCACGGCTCCCGCCAGTACCGCCGCAAGTACCCCATTCGCGACAAACGTACGCGCCACGACAATAACGGTCGCAGCCTGAAACGTCGCGGCCAACGGGGATCCCCATTTGCCTGGCCACTGGGAGTACTCGACTGGGAGCTCTCTGCAACTGAATCCAGCTCGCTCAAGCTCGCTTCGACACACGCCTCTCGCCGCCGCTTCCTCGGCGCTGCCAGCGAACCGTGGGTGCTCGGACAGCTGGTCGAGAAGTATCTTCGCGCGCTGAACGAGCTCGGTGTCTGCAATCGCGGACGTTCTAGACGAGCCCCATTTTTTTCTTCACTTTACCCATCGTTTGCTCGGCAATGGAGCGAGCGTGCTCGGCCCCAGCTGCCAGATCCCTCTCCAGCTGCTTCGGATTGGCGGCAATCTCCTTGGCCCGCGCGCGAATCGGAACCAGCTCCTTCTCCATCGACTCGTGCAGAACTTTCTTGCAATCGATGCAGCCCCAACCAGCGGTGCGGCATTGTACGGCGACATGATCGACCGTTGCTTGCGGGCTGAAGGCTTTGTGCAAGTGATAAATGTTGCACACTTCTGGAGTTCCGGGATCCGTGCGCCTGACGCGCTTCGGGTCCGTTACCGCTGGTTTCAGCTTCGCCCAGATCGAAGCTGGATCCTCGAGCAAATCGACGGTGTTTCCGAGTGACTTTGACATCTTTGCCTGGCCATCCAGCCCCATGATGCGGCGTGCGGGGGTGAGGAGTGGCTTCGGTTCGGGGAAAAAACCCTCGTTGCGGGCATCGAAGCGCGCGTTCCACTTGCGCGCGATCTCGCGAGAGAGCTCCAGATGCTGTACCTGGTCCTCACCAACCGGAACCAGCTCGGCTCGATACAACAAGATGTCGGCGGCTTGCAGAACCGGATAATTCAGCAGGCCGGCCGGAACGCTCTCCTCGCGACTCGCCTTTTCCTTGAATTGAGTTTGCCGCTCGAGCTCCCCCAGCGGCGTGATAGTGTTGAATATCCAGGCTAGCTCGGTATGTTCCGGCACGCGCGACTGCACGAACACAGTGCATTTCGAGGGATCCAGTCCCGCTGCGAAAAGCGACAAAGCCATGTCCGCCGTGCGTGCGCGCAGATCGGCAGGCTCGTACGGAACTGTGATGGCGTGATAGTCGACAATACAGAAGAACGACTCGTACTTGTGCTGCAGTTCAACCCAGTTCTTGACGGCGCCGAGGTAGTTTCCGATGTGTAGCGAGCCGGAGGGCTGAATGCCGCTGAAGATGCGGGACATTGCGCGAAATTAAAGAGCGAGCGAGAGGAGTTGCAAGCAATTTCAACAACTGACAGTGGAGATTCCGAGCTGCTCGGCATCGCGATTGAAGCGGCTCGAAGCGGAGCCCATGTGATTCGCGAGGCGACTGCTCAGCGCGAAAAGCTGGTTTGGGAGACGAAGGGACATTCTGATTTCGTTAGCGAGGTAGACAAAGCCTCCGAGCGTGAGATCGTCGCCATCATCAATCGCCGTCTTCCCGATGCGATCGTGCTCGGCGAAGAGCTGTCGCCGACGGTAATCGCAAGTAACGGCGTCGTTGTAATCGCCGACCCACTCGATGGCACTACCAACTTTCTCCACGGCTATCCCGAATATTCCGTCTCGATAGGTATCGCGAGGAGCGGTGTACTTTGCGCAGGCGTCGTACTCAACGTCGCTCGCGACGAGGAGTTCACAGCCCGGCGCGGCAATGGTGCCTTTATGAACGGAAAGCGAATTCACGTATCCAATCTCAGAGAGGCGGGCAGGTCGTTGATTGGAACCGGGTTTCCGTTCAAGAGCCTCGAAAAGTTGCCGCAGTACCTTGAGCAGTTCAGTTTGGTAATGCGCGGGACCGCCGGAATTCGCAGGGCAGGCTCGGCGGCGCTCGATCTATCGAACGTAGCCTGCGGAAGATTCGACGCGTTCTGGGAGCTGGTGCTCGCACCGTGGGACGTCGCCGCAGGGTTGTTGATGGTGCAGGAAGCCGGAGGTGTCATCACTGATCTCGACGGGAATCCAGCGCAGCTCACTCCTGGAGCGTTCGTCGCCGGAAATCCGGCTATGCACGCGTGGCTGCTGAATACGGTGAGGCGCGCCAACATGGGTGGAAAGGACTGAATGAAGCTGGTCGAATGCGTTCCGAACTTCTCCGAGGGTCGCCGTTCGGAGGTCGTCAGCGCCATCCGCGACGCGATCGCCGCGGTAAAGGGCGTCTCGGTGCTCGATGTGTCTTCCGATGCTTCACACAATCGATCGGTGATCACTTTCATCGCGCCGGTTGACAATGCAGTGGAGGCTGCGTTCGCCGGCATCAGGGTCGCAGGAGAGGAAATCGATTTGTGCAAACATTCCGGCGAGCATCCGCGCATTGGCGCGACCGACGTCGTGCCTTTCATTCCCCTCGAAGGATCCACGATGGAGGATTGCATCGCTCTCGCCCGCGCACTCGGCGAAAAGGTAGGACGAGAGCTGAAGATTCCGGTTTATCTCTACGAACGCGCGGCAACGACTCCAGCCCGTGAGAATCTCGCGGAGGTTCGCCGTGGAGAATTCGAGGGATTGCGCGAGGAGCTGGGAAAAAATCCGGCCCGCAATCCTGACTTCGGCCCCGCCAAGATCCATCCCACCTGCGGGGCGATCGCGATCGGGGCGCGACCATTTCTAGTCGCCTACAACGTGTACCTCGGCCCCGCCTCGAATCTTCAGATTGCGAAGAGCATCGCCAAAGCAGTCCGCGGATCGTCCGGTGGCTTCAAGTACGTAAAAGGTCTCGGACTTGAGGTCGATGGTCAGGCCCAGGTGTCGATGAACCTGGTCGACACCGAGAAGACTCCACTTCATGTCGCCTTCGATTTCATAAAGATGCGGGCCGAGGCACAAGGAGCGCAGGTGACCTGGAGCGAGATCGTGGGGCTCGTGCCCGAACGAGTTCTGTTCGAGACTGCCGTGAATCATTTGCAGCTCAAGCAATTCACGCCCGCGCAAGTCCTCGAACGCCAGGTGCGCGAGGTAATGAGCGGCGGCGAGAGCGTGAGTGGATTTCTTGCCTCTATCGCATCATCGAATCCGGTGCCGGGTGGAGGAAGTGTCGCCGCTCACGCCGGCGCCCTCGCGGCAGCGCTCACGCAAATGGTCGCGGCCCTCACCATCGGAAAAAAGAAGTACGCCCCCGTCGACGCGGAAATGAGGGAAGTTGCTCTCCGAGCAGCCGCACTTGGCAATCAGCTCGCAGCACTCGTCAAGCGCGACGCTGAGGCGTACGCCCGTGTTTCGGAAGCGTACAAGCTACCAAAGGAGCCCGCCCAGGCGGCAGCTCGTCGCAGCGAAACCGTCACCAATGCGCTGCTAAAAGCAGCCGAGGTGCCGCTCGAAACAGCGCGTGCAGCAGTTGAAGTCGCGCAGCTTGCTGCGGTAGTAGCCGAAAAAGGAAACCCGAACGCGATGACGGACGCAGGCGTTGCCGGGCTCCTGGCTCACGCAGCGGCGAAAGGCGCCGCGTACAATGTGCGCGTCAACGTGCGGGCGCTCGACGACAAATCGAAGGGACAATCACTTGCACGCGACGCCGAGCAGCTCGTGAAAAAAGCCGGCGAGCTCGCCGAGCGGGCGACATCGATTGTAGAGCGGGCGCTCTCCAGCTGATGCTTAGCGGGTGAGAACTCGCGGCCCGTTCTCAGTTATCGCGATCGTGTGCTCGAAGTGCGCCGAGCGGCTGCCGTCAGCACTCACCACCGTCCACCGGTCCGGCATCGTACGCGTCACCGGCTTCCCGACGTTAACCATCGGCTCAATCGCGATCGTCAGGCCTGGCTGAAGACGAACTCCTCGCTTGGGTTTTCCGTAGTTCGGTACCTGCGGATCTTCGTGGAAGCCGACGCCGATTCCGTGACCCACCAGATCACGCACGACGCTGAATCCCGCCGCCTCGACGACACCCTGCACCGCGGCGCCGATGTCGCCGATGTGATTTTCCGCGGTCGCCGCTTCGATACCCGCGCCTAACGCTTTCTTCGTAACGTCGAGCAGTCGCCTGGATTCAGGATCGATCTTTCCAACCGGCACTGTCGTGGCGGAATCCGTGTAGTAACCATCCAGTCTCACTCCGATGTCGATCGAGACGATGTCTCCCTCCTCGATCACTCTCTTCTTCGACGGGATTCCGTGGACGATCTCCTGATTGATCGATGTGCAAATGCTCGCCGGGAAATTGTACAGGCCCTTGAACGCCGGCGTCGCACCGGGATGCGAGCGAATGAAATCGTCGGCGATCTTGTCCAGATCCATCGTCGTCATGCCGGGACGCACACTCTTCTCGAGCAGGCTCACGGTCTCGGCGAGGATCTTGCCGCCGCGCGCCATGATCTCGATCTCACGCGGTGACTTGATTTGAATCATTTGCCCAACGCCTTCAGCGCGCGCGAAGTAACCGTGTCGACCGGCGCGTCGGCTTCAATGCGGAGAACGGGCATCTTATGGTCGCCATACCAGCCAATTACCGGCGACGTCTGCTTCCGGTAAACGTCAAGACGATTGCGAACTGCTTCCGGCTCGTCGTCTTTCCGTCGCACTAACCTGCCGCCGCACTTCTCGCAGGTGGATCCCGGCTCACGACCCATGTATGGAGTCTGGCAGCCTTCGCACACCGTGCGGGTGCTCAGCCGATTCACCAGTTCATCGTCCTCGACATCGAACAGCAAAACCTTGTCGACCTTCTTGCCGATCTCTTTAAGCATCGCGGCAAGCCCCTCGGCCTGCGGAACCGTGCGCACCGCGCCGTCCAGAATCGCGCCTTTCGCGGCCGCCGGTGACGTCATCACATCCTGAAGAATACCGAGAATGACGGAGTCTGGCACCAGATCGCCGCGGTCCATATACGATTTTGCTTCGCGGCCACGTTTAGTGCCGTCACGCACAGCGGCACGAAGCACATCGCCGGTGGCGACTTTTGGGATGCCCAGCTTGGCGGAGAGCTTGTCGGCCTGAGTTCCCTTTCCCGCTCCGGGCGGCCCGAGCAGTACGATGATCATCCAGATACCCTGAAAAGATTCGGAGGAGCTTTTGGCTCCTCCGGAAAGAATCTAGTAAGTGCCGCCGCCGCTGCTGCGACCCCTGAATCGCACTCGACCCTTCTTCATGAAGCCGTCGTATTTCCGCAGCAGCAGGTGCTGGTTGACCTGCGCCATGGTGTCGAGCGCGACACCGACCACGATCAGCAGCGAGGTTCCGCCAAAGCGGAATGGAACGTTGATCGCGTCAGCGATGAACACTGGTAGCAGCGCGATGAACGTGAGGAACAGCGCGCCGGGGAAAGTGATGCGCGATACGACGTGATCGATGTACTCGGAGGTCCTTTGCCCCGGTTTGACGCCCGGAATAAAGCCACCCTGCTTCTTCAGGTTCTCCGAGATGTCGATAGGGTTGAAGATGATCGACGTGTAGAAGTAGGTGAAGAAGACGATCAGGATCGCTTGCGACAGGTAGTACAGCCAGGTGCCCGGCGCGACCTTCTCGGCCCACTGGCTCGCAATCGGACTGCCGCTGAACTGCGCGATCGCGCCAGGAACGACGATGACCGATGACGCAAAGATGATCGGCATCACGCCGGCGGCGTTGACGCGCAGAGGGATGAAGTTCTTCGCGGCTTCTCTTTGACGCCCGCGCGCCATAGTGCGCTGCGGGATCTGAATCATGACCCGGCGCGCCGCCATCGTCACCGCAATCGTGCCGGCAACGACGCCGACCATTACGATACCGAGAACGACGAGCGAGAACGGACCAACCGCCTGCGTCTTGATGAAGCCAAAGGTGCCGAAAATTCCCGGCCAGAACCTTTCGACGATCGAGAAGAAGATGATCAGCGACGCGCCGTTTCCGAGCCCTCTCTCCGTGATCTGCTCACCGAGCCACATCACGAATATCGCGCCGGACGTGAGCACGAGCACCATCTGCAGCTTGAACCCGAACCCTGGGTTTATCACTGCGCTCTCCAACGACGACGTGAAGAGCGCGAATCCCCAGCCCTGAATCGCGGCGAGGACTACAGTGATGTAGCGCGTCCACTGCGTCACGCGCTTTCTGCCCTCTTCGTCCTTTTGCATCTTCTCAACCGTCGGGATCACCACACCGGCGATCTGCATGAAGATGCTGGCCGAGATGTAGGGCATAATGCCGAGTGCGAATACCGTCGCGTGCGAGAGTCCGCCGCCCACGAACAGATCGTACAGTCCGAGCAGACCGCCCTTGCCTTTGTTGGCGAAGAAATCGGTCAGCGCGACGACATCGACGCCCGGCGCTGTGATGTGTGCGCCGACTCTGTAAATCACGAGACAGATGAACGTGAAGACGATCTTGTCCCGCAACTCCGGCGTGTTGTAGATGTTGCTTACTGCCGCCGCTGGGGCTGATTGCGCCATTTAGCTCTCTACCCGGCCTCCGGCCGCTTCGATTTTCTGCCGGGCGCTCGCGCTCATCTTGACACCGCGCACAGTGAAACCCTTGGCGGTATCGCCGTTCGCCAGAATCTTGGCCGGACCTTTTCCTCTGCGAATCAGTCCTGCTTCGATCAAGGTCTCTTCTGTCACCTCAGCACCCTTCGGCAGTCTGGCAAGGTCGTCGAAACCGACGACCTGATTCTCTACCCGAAAGATATTCGTAAAACCACGTTTCGGTACACGACGAGTAAGCGGCATCTGACCGCCCTCGAACCGAGGCTTGCCGCCCCCGTGACCGTGATGACCCGAGCGCGCCTTGATACCCTTGTGTCCCTTGCCGGAAGTTTTACCAGTGCCTGAGCCCGGACCGCGCCCGAGTCTCTTGCGATTCCGGTGCGATCCCGGCGCGGGAACCAGATTGTGCAGGCCGATCTTCTCGACAGCCGTTTTCGTTTTCGTAGCCACTCGTTATTCCTCTACCGCCGTCACTTCGAGGAGGTGACGCACGTGCTTGATCTGTCCGCGCAGCGCGGGTGAATCCTGCTTGATCACCTCAGACTGGTGATTACGAAGCCCAAGGGCTTCGAGCGTAAGCCGCATCCGCCACGAGTGGCCGATGCCGCTTCTCACCTGCTTGATGCGAACCTTGCCCTTGGTGATGGTTTCTTTCGCGGTCGTCTTCGGCCCGCGCGTTCTCCACCAGACGTGTGTTCTAGGCATGTGCCACCGCTTCCTTCGACTTGGCGCGTGAGCGGTAGCCGAGGCTCGAGACCTCGATGCCGCGCTCGCGCGCAATCTGCTCGACGGTCGTCAGCTGCTGAAGTCCATCCAACGCCGCCAGCACCATGTTGTGTGGATTGGTCGAGCCGAGGCTCTTCGTGAGGATATCGGCGATGCCCGCGCACTCCATGATCGCGCGCACGGCTCCGCCGGCAATCACGCCTGCACCCGGCGCGGCTGGCTTCATCAGAACTTTGCCCGCGCCATGCGAGCCGACGACTTCGTGCGGAATCGTTCCGCCAGTCATCGGGATCGCGACCATGTTCCTGCGCGCTCCATCGACAGCTTTGCGCACAGCCTCAGACACTTCGTTGGCTTTCCCGGTCGCGAAACCAACACGACCCTGCCCATCTCCCACCGCGACGAGCGCGTTGAAGGAGAAGCGGCGTCCGCCTTTCACGACCTTCGCGACGCGATTGATCGCAATAACGTTCTCGACGAGCTCACTGCCGCCGTCTCCGCGTCCACCCTCGCGATCGCGTGACTTACCGTCGCGACGTCCTGAGCGACCTCCGCCCTGGCCACCCCCCCCTTCACCGCGCGCGCCGCCTTGTCCGCCTGCACCACGTCCCCGGCCAGCCCCGCCACGTCCGCCACGTCCGCCGGCGCCGCCGCCGCTGCGCGCGCCACGCGGTCGCTCCTGAGCCGGTTGCTCGGAAGGCGATGCCACCGACCCTGATTCGGGATTCTCGTTCTCAGCCATTTATCAAAACTCCAATCCGCCCTCGCGGGCTCCGTCGGCTACGCCTTTCACGCGGCCGTGATATTTGTATCCAGCTCTGTCGAACACAACGCGCTTGACGCCGGCATCCTTTGCCTTGGCGGCGATACGCTTTCCAACTTCCACCGATCGCTCAGTCGGCTTTCCCGAAAGACCCGAGTCGGTCACCGTCATCAATGTGCGCTGCGCGGTGTCATCCACCAGCTGCGCGTAGATGTGCTTGATCGAACGATAAACCACCAGTCGTGGCCGCTCTGCACTGCCAACCACTTTTTTGCGCAGGCGGAAATGACGACGCGTGCGAAGCTGATCGCGAGACTTTGGTCTGGCCATTTTCGGCATTACTTGGCTCCCACCTTACCAGCCTTACCAGCCTTACGACGGATCTGCTCTCCAACGTACTTGACTCCCTTGCCCTTGTACGGCTCAGGTGGACGAAGGCTGCGCAGCTCCGCAGCGACCTGACCCACGACTTCCTTGTTCGCGCCCTCGATGACGATCGATGTCGGCTGAGGTGCGGTGAGCTTGATTCCTTTCGGCGCTTCATACTTCACGGGATGCGAAAACCCCAGAGCGAGCTGCAGCCCGTACGGGCGCTGCTCCGCCTTGTAGCCGACTCCAATCAGCTCGAGCTCCTTTCTGAAGCCCTTGGTAACTCCCTCGATCATGTTCGCGACCAGGGTACGACTCAGTCCGTGTAGTGCCTTGTGATTCGATTCATCCGACGGACGCTCGACCACGATCTGACCATCCTTGAGCGAGACCGTCAGGTCGGGATGGAGCGTGCGCTCCAATTCGCCTTTGGGTCCCTTCACGTGGACACTGTTGCCCTCCACCTTCGCGGTCACGCCCTTCGGGACGATTACCGGATGCTTTCCAATTCGTGACATCTGCCTCTATCTCCCTACCAGACCAGGGCGAGGAGCTCGCCGCCGGTGCGTGCCTGTCGCGCCTGACGATCCGACATCACTCCCTGTGATGTGCTCAGAATCGCCATGCCGAGCCCGTTCCGTACTCGCGGGATCTCCGTTACCGCGACGTACTTCCGCAGTCCCGGTGTGGAGATGCGACGCAGCTCGCGAATCACCGGCTGGCCACCCTGCGCGTATTTCAGCACGACGCGCAGCATCTGCCTTCCGTTTTCGGTATCGAGCGTCTTGTAGTCCTGAATGAAGTTGTTCTCCTTCAGGATCTTCGCGATCTCCACCTTCAGCTTCGAGACCGGCATGTCCACGCGACGGTGCTTCGCCCCGCAGGCATTGCGGATGCGCGTGAGCATATCGGCTATCGGATCGGTCATACTCATTAAATAATTTTCCTCTCTCCTACCGTATCCCGTTGCCGGGACTCGTAGAAATGAATGGTTACCAGCTTGCCTTGCGGACGCCGGGGATGTAGCCGGCCAGGGCCTGCTCCCTGAAACAGATTCTGCAGAGGCCGAACTTTCTCAAGAATGCGCGGGATCTTCCGCACCGGCCGCAGCGGTTATGCTGTCGCACCTCGAACTTCGGTTTCCGCTTGCTCTTCTCTACCATGGCTTTACGCGCCATTACAATCTCTCTCGCTGTTGGTTGACTACTGCTGCGTTATGATCGGCTTCTCTTCACCACGGAAGGGCATTCCGAGCTCGCGCAGCAGCGCGAATGCCTGGTCGTCCTTGTTCGTTGTCGTGACGAAGGTGATGTCCATTCCGTGAATCTGCTCGACCATGTCGTAGTTGATCTCAGGGAAGATCATCTGCTCCTTGACGCCGAGCGAGTAGTTGCCGCGTCCATCGAATGAGCGCGTGTTAACGCCGCGGAAATCGCGAATCCGCGGGATCGCCACAGTGACGAATCGATCGAGGAACTCCCACATCCGCGCGCCGCGTAGCGTCACCGCGGCACCGATCTCCTGACCCTGACGGAGCCCAAAGTTCGCGATTGACTTCTTCGCTTTCTTTCGGAGTGGCCGCTGACCGGTGATGATGCTCAGCTCGAAGACGACGGTGTCGAGAATTTTCGGATTCTAGATCGCCTCGCCCACTCCGCAGTTGACCACGATCTTCTCCAGAGTCGGGATCTGGTGAATGTTCGTGAAGCCGAACTGCGACTTGAGCCGATCGCGCACTGTGTTCTCGTAATAAACGCGAAGACGCGGCGGCGGAACCGGCAGGTCCTTGCCGGCATGCTCGGCCTGAACCTGTGCCTGAACCTCACGCTTTTTTCCTTGCTTCTTCTCTTTCGTTGCCATTCTCTATTTCCTCGCTCAGCGCACGCGGGGAATCGGCTCCCCGTTTTTGACGCTGACGCGTTCCTTGGTTCTGCGACGCTCGATGTGTGTGGTATCGGTGTCGAACCGCGCTCTCGTTCTGGTCGGCTCGCCTGACTTTGGATCGAGTAGCATCACGTTCGAAGAATGCACCGGTGCCGGTGCTTCACGAATTCCCGACTGCTCCTCGGCCGTCCGCGCCTTGCGATGCATCTTCACGAGGTTGACGCCCTCGATGAGGACGCGACCCGTCTTGAGATACACGCGCAGCACCTTGCCTTCCTTGCCTTTCTCCTCGCCGCGCATGACGCGGACTGTGTCGCCTTTGGAGACGTGCAGCTGCATACGCTTGGAATTAAGGGCATGACGCGCGTGCAGCCGCTTCTTCGCCGTCTTTCTGTATTTCAGGATTCTCACTCTACAAAACCTCAGGAGCGAGGGACACAATCTTCATGTACTTCTTCTCGCGGAGCTCGCGCGCCACGGGTCCGAAGATACGGGTCGCACGCGGCTCACCCTGTTCGTTGATGATCACTACTGCGTTCTCGTCGAAGCGGATGTAGGAGCCGTCCTTGCGGCGCGTCTCCTTCGCCGTGCGCACGACGACTGCGCGCGCAACGTCCGACTTCTTAACGGTGCCGTTCGGAAGCGCGTTCTTCACGGTGACGATCACGACGTCACCCAGCGACGCGTAGCGCCGGCGCGTTCCGCCCAGGACGCGGATCACGAGCGCCGTCTTCGCGCCCGAGTTGTCCGCTACCTTGACCACCGATTCCTGCTGGATCACTGGTCGTCTCCGTTAACGTGCACGTTCGATGATCTCGACCACGCGCCACCGCTTGTCCTTCGACAAAGGTCGGGTCTCCATGATGCGGACGGTGTCGCCCGTCTTGGCCTCGTTTTGCTCGTCGTGCGCTTTCAGCTTCTTGGTGCGACGGACCATTTTTCCGTACACCGGGTGCTGGACTCTGCGCTCGATCGAGACGACGACCGTCTTCTGCATTTTGTCGCTGACGACCATGCCGACCCGCGTCTTGCGCGAGGTCCGCTCGATCGCACCGCTTCCACTTTCCCTTCTCGCCAATTCAGCCATTAAGCCCTCTTACTCCTCTTCGCACGGTTGATCGCCGTGGCGGCTTTGCGCCCGCGTCTTCCCGTTACATGTCTGGCCTTCACTCGCGGCGGCTGTCCTTCTTGTGCCTCGGCGATGCCAATGATTTTTTCGCGCAGCACCGTCTTGAGCCGCGCCACATCTCTACGAATCACCCGCAGTCGAAGCGGGTCATCGAGGGTGCGCGTACCGGACGCGATGCGGAGATTGAATCTCTCCCTCTCCAGCTCGGCGATGCGGGCATTGATATCCGCTTCGCTCATCTCGCGTATGTCCTTAGCCAACATCGGTATGCGCCTCCTCACGTACCACGAACTTTGATTTCACTCCGATCTTCGCGGCGGCCAAAGCCATCGCCTTGCGTCCGATCTCGGGCGTTACTCCCTCGAGCTCGAACATCACCCGACCAGGCTTGACTACGGCAACCCATCCTTCCGGTGAACCCTTCCCTTTGCCCATGCGGGTCTCGGCCGGCTTCTTGGTGATCGGCTTGTCCGGAAAGATCCGGATCCAGACCTTGCCACCGCGCTTGATGTGGCGCGTCAGTGCGACACGCGCCGCCTCGATCTGCCGGTTGGAAACCCAACCCGGCTCGATCGCCTTCAATCCGTAGTGTCCGAACGAGACTTCATTGCCACGCGTGGCCAGTCCTTTCGTCCTGCCCTTGAATCTCTTTCTGAACTTTACGCGCTTGGGACTAAGCACCTTGCAATCTCCTTAGACGCCAGTCGAGTAAGTCTTGCCGCGGCGATCTTCGACGATCTCGCCCTTGAAGATCCAGACCTTCACACCGATGGTGCCGAAGGTCGTCTTCGCGGTAGAAGTCGCATAGTCGATGTCCGCGCGCAGCGTGTGGAGAGGCACACGACCCTCGTGATATCCCTCGACGCGCGCGATCTCGGCGCCGCCGAGACGGCCGCCGCACTTGATCTTGATGCCACCGGCGCCCATGCGCATCGCACTCTGTACCGCGCGCTTCATTGCACGACGGAACGAGATGCGCTGCGCCAGCTGGTTCGCGATGTTGTCGGCGACTAGCTGCGCGTCGAGCTCGGGACGCTTGATCTCCTCGACGTTGATCCCGACTTCCTTGCCGGAGAGACGTGTGAGCTCGTCACGGAGCTGATCGACTTCCGCGCCTTTCTTGCCGATGACGACGCCCGGACGACCCGTGTGGATCGTGACGACGACCTTGCCGGGCTTCCGCTCGATGCGAATGTCGGCAATCGCCGCATGACCGAGACGCGCCTTCAGATACTTGCGAAGAAGCTCGTCCTCACGAAGCAGCGCTGGAAAATCGCGGTTCGCGTACCACTGCGATCTCCATGTCTTGGAGATGCCGAGGCGAAATCCGATCGGATGTGTTTTCTGACCCATTAACGTTTACTCCCTGAAGAGCTAGAAGCCCGTGCGGTCGACCGCTCAGCACTGCGTGCGGAGCGCAAAGCGCGAAGCTTCTCTTCGCGTGCGTCGAGAACGATCTCGACGTGACTGGTTCTCTTTCTGATCGGAGTCGCGCGACCTTGCGCTGCCGGCATGAAGCGGCGGAGCGCCGGACCCTCGTTCACGATTGCGTGCCTGATATAGAGCGTATCCACGTCGATCGACTCATTCCCCTCTCTCGACTTGAACTCGGCGTTCGCGACGGCGGAGTTGAGAACTTTCTCGATCTGCTTCGCGGCGTGCTTCTTGGAAAAGCGCAGCAGACCCAGCGCTTCGTTCACATCCTTGCCGCGGATCTGATCGATGACGAGGCGCATCTTGTACGGCGACTGCCGAGTCGTGCGCTGGATGGCGCTCGAAACCCCTTTTTTCTCCGCGGCGTGACGCGCCGCGCGGATTCTCGATCTCTCGCTCACTTGACCCCCGCCGTTCCCTTGGCCGGTGTTGCCGGTGCAGCGCCGGGTCCGCTGGGTGCGCCGGGTGCGCCGGGACCGCCGGATGTCGGAACGCCGCCAATCTTCTTGTCGGTCGCCTTTACGGCGCCCGTGTGGCCGCGGAAGAGACGAGTCGGTGCGAACTCACCGAGCTTGTGACCCACCATGTTCTCAGTGACGTACACCGGGATGAATTTGTTGCCGTTGTGAACCGCGAAAGTGTGACCGACGAAATCGGGCACGATCGTGCTCGCGCGCGCCCAGGTCTTGATCACCCGCTTTTCGTTCCTGCCGTTCATCGCCGAGACTTTCGTCATCAGCGCGTTTTCGACGTAGGGACCCTTTTTAATACTTCTTGCCATAGCCGATTCTCAGAATTGGTTGCCGATTACTGGGTTGCTTTGCCGCGCTTCCGTCCGCGGACGATCAGGCGCTGCGATGGCCTATGCTTGTTGCGCGTCTTCACGCCTTCCTTGTTGCCCCATAGGTCAACGACGTTGCGCCCGCCGCGAGTACGACCACCGTGCGGGTGATCGACCGGGTTCATTACTTCACCGCGAACCTTTGGACGCTTGCCGAGCCAGCGACTTTTGCCCGCTTTACCATGCGACATCAGCTCATGCTCGGCGTTGCCAACCGTGCCTATGGTCGCGAGGCAGTTCCCGTGAATCATGCGCACTTCGCTGGAAGCCATTCGAAGCGTCACGTAATCGCCTTCCTTGGCGACGACCTCGAGCGCGGTGCCGGCGGAGCGCGCCATCTGGCCACCCTTGCCCGGCTTGAGCTCGACGTTGTGCACATCGGTACCGAGCGGGATCTCCCTCACTGGAAGAGCGTTGCCGACGCGGCTGTCGGAGCCGGGTCCGGAAACGATCTTGTCGCCGACGGAAAGTCCCTTGGGGTGCAGGATGTATCGCTTCTCGCCGTCCTCGTACTCGACGAGCGCGATGCGCGCGGTGCGGTTCGGATCGTACTCGATCTCACGCACAGTTGCGGTCATGCCGAACTTGTTGCGCTTGAAGTCGATGATCCGGTACATGCGCTTGTGACCGCCGCCGATGCGACGCATGGCGATGTGACCGTGATTGTCGCGGCCGCCTGACTTGGTCAGCGGCTCCATCAGCGATTTCTCGCCGTGGCTCCGCGTGATCTCCGAGAAATCGGAGACGCTGCGGAACCGCGAGCTCTTGGTGACAGGCTTGAATTGACGAATGCCCATTTCCTATGCCTCGAAGATTTCGATCGAGTCACCGTCTTTCAGGGTGACAATCGCTTTTTTCCAGTGTGGACGACGTCCAACCGTCTGACCGACGCGACGATCCTTGCCGCGGTGGTTCGAGGTCCAGACGCCCGTGACCGTCACGTTGAAGAGCTCCTCGATCGCTTTTCTGATCTGAGTCTTCGTCGCTTCCGGGTGCACGCGGAACGTGTACTCGCCGCGGTCCTGATACGCCGCCGAGGTCTGCTCGGTGACAATCGGAGTGACGACTGTACTTGTTATGGAAGGCATTAATTACGTCCTTTCTTCTTACCAGCCGATTTCTTTGCGGCCGGCTTCTTGGTTTTCGCCTTTGCCTTCGGCTTGGCTGCCCTGGATTCCTGAGCGGCAGTACGAGTTGCTTTCTTCGCGGTCGCCCTTCTGGTCGCAGCCTTTTCAGCCTTGGCCTCCGCCTTCGCAGCGCCGCGCGACTTCCCCTCGGGCTTCGGCCTTGCCCCCCGTGCCTTCTCTGCTACGCTCTCGAGCTGGTAGCCGAGCGCGCTCGACTCGACGAGGACGACATCGGACCAGAGGATGTGGTACGTCGAGACATCGGCGTACGGCATCACGTGAGTCCGCTGCAAGTTGCGACCGCTCAGAAAGACATTTTTCTTGAGGCCGTCCGTAAGAATCAGAACTTTCTTATCCGTCACGCCGAGCGCACCGAGAAGCGAGACCAGTTGCTTGGTGCTCGGCACTTCGTAATTGAAGTTGTCGATTACGATCAGCGCGTCCTCACGGGCGCGCGCATTGAGTGCACTCTTGCGAGCGAGCGCACGAATCTGGCGCGGAACCGTTTGGTCGTACTTCCGTCCAGTCGGACCAAATACTGTACCGCCTCCCACCCATTGCGGCGCGCGACGCGAACCCTGACGTGCGCGTCCGGTCCCCTTCTGCTTCCATGGCTTCTGGTTGCCGCCGGCGACGAGGCCGCGCGTCTTGGTATACGCGAGCCCGAGCCGCTGATTCGACAGGTACGCCTTAACAGCCTGATGCATCACCGGCATGTTGATCGTGCCGTCGAACGTGTCGCCCGGAAGATCCACGCGATCACGCTCGGTTCCGCCCGATGTGTACGCGACTGCCTTTAGCGTTGAATTCGTAGTCTCTGCCATGATTAGCCTTGCTTCTTCACCAGCACGATCCCGTTCCTGGGACCGGCAACTGAGCCGCGGATGTAAAGGAGATGGCGCGCCGTATCCACGCGCTCGACACGAAGGTGCGTCTGCGTGTGGCGCTCGGCGCCGTAGTGACCTGGCATTCTCTTGCCCTTGATGACACGCGACGGATCGGTGCCGGGGCCAACGGAGCCGGGACGACGGTGCTTGGTGTTGCCGTGCGTGTTGGGACCGCCGTGGAATCCGTGGCGCTTCACGACGCCCTGAAAGCCGCGACCTTTGGACGTGCCTGTCACCTTGACCTGCTCGCCCGGAGCGAAGATTTCGACCGTCACCTTGTCGCCAAGATTGTAAGTCGGGACGTTTTTCTTGTTCTCGGCCAGCTGCGCGTCGTCAAGACGAAAGCTGCGCAAAACCAGCGGTGCGACGCTCAAACCAGCCTTCGCCGCGTGACCGACTACAGCTTTGTGCGCGCGACGGCCGCGTGGCGTGCGCTCGCCTTTCTTCGACTCGCGCGCGTGCCGCTTCTCGCCGAAGCCGAGCTCGACCGAATCGAACCCGACCTGATCCTTCTTCAGGATTTTGGTCACCGAGTTCGGAGTCGCCTCCACAACGGTGCAAGGGATCTGCTGTCCCTCCTCATTGAAGACCTGGGTCATCCCCAGCTTTCTGCCGATGATACCGATCATTGATTCCTCTAATTAGTCAGCAGTCCGCAGTAGTCGTTGGCCGCGACTACTCGACCTTGATCTCGACGTCGACGCCCGCAGGAAGATCGAGCTTGGTAAGCGCGTCAACTGTTGCTGCGCGCGAATCCAGGATATCGATCAGCCGCTTGTGTGTCTTGAGCTCGAACTGCTCCCGCGACTTTTTGTCGACGTGCGGCGAGCGGAGCACGGTCCATCTCTTCGTCTTTGTCGGCAAGGGAATCGGACCACTCACCTGCGCACCCGTCTTCTCGGCCGTACGGACGATGTCCGCTGAAGCCTGATCGATGACGGCGTGGTCGAACGCCTTGAGCCGAATTCGAATTCTTCCTGCCATAACTTTCTCTCGCGTGTAAGTCGCGTTGATTAGTTGAGAATCTTGGTAACTACGCCAGCGCCTACCGTTCTGCCGCCTTCTCTGATGGCGAACCTAAGGGCCTGTAACCCTTGAAGAACGGCGTGTGCCTGCCGCCTTCCTCTTTCGTCAGGACGTACACTTCGGCGTTGAACTTGGTGTGCGGCGTGATACTCCCAGGCTTGGCCAGCACCATACCACGCTCCACGTCCCCCTTGTCAATTCCTCTGAGCAAGAGACCGACGTTGTCTCCCGCCTGGCCGTCGTCCAAGAGCTTCCTAAACATTTCAACGCCAGTGATGACGGTCTTCTTCTCAGAGTTGAAGCCGATAAGCGCCACTTCCTCTCCAACCTTGATCTTCCCCTTCTCGATTCTGCCAGTAGCGACCGTGCCTCTTCCAGTGATGGAGAACACGTCTTCAACAGGCATCAAGAAGGGCTTATCGGTCTCACGCTTGGGCTGCGGAATGTAGGTATCCAAGGCATCCATCAACTCACCGATCTTCTTCCCGTGCTCACTGTTGGGATCCCCACTCTCCAGAGCCTTGAGGGCACTTCCCTTGATGATCGGCGTGTCGTCGCCCGGGAAGTCATAAGAGCTAAGCAGCTCCCTTACCTCGAGCTCGACCAGGTCCAGGAGCTCGGCGTCGTCCACCATGTCCACCTTGTTCATGAACACGATGATGTAGGGCACGTTCACCTGCTTGGCGAGCAAGATGTGCTCTCTCGTCTGGGGCATCGGGCCGTCAGCCGCACTTACCACCAGTATCGCTCCGTCCATCTGAGCCGCACCCGTGATCATGTTCTTCACATAGTCAGCGTGTCCCGGGCAGTCGACGTGGGCGTAATGCCTCTTGTCCGACTCGTACTCGACGTGAGCGGTGGCGATCGTAATGCCCCTTTCCCTTTCCTCAGGAGCCTTGTCGATCTGGTCAAATGCAACGGGCGATGCCAGTCCCTTCTTGGCCTGGATGGCAGTTATAGCTGCCGTCAAAGTCGTCTTACCATGATCGACGTGGCCAATCGTTCCCACGTTCACGTGCGGCTTGGTGCGCTGAAATTTGGCTTTGCTCATTTC
>WNFY01000812.1_pt1 | contig 32102 bp, 28 predicted proteins | sample 5400091 | NCBI WGS metagenome assembly WNFY01 (sample SAMN13153364, study PRJNA577476) | soil metagenome | isolation source: 60 cm soil or saprolite under grassland replicate 1 | place: USA:California | collected 2016-06-15 | reverse complement strand
GCGAAGTTACGCGAAATCAAGAAACAAATTCCCGAAGGAGTAAAGATCGCCGACTGGTACGATCAAGGCGACCTGATCACCGCATCCGAACACAGCACGCGCGACGCAGTGCTGATCGGCATCGCTCTTGCCGCGTTCGTCCTGCTTATCTTTCTCCGCGATTGGAAAGTCACTTTGCTTGCGACCATGACTGTGCCGGTCGTGCTGGCCGCTACGATCGTGCTTCTTTACGCACTGAAAATGAGTTTCAATATCATGACTCTCGGCGGCATGGCAGCTGCCGTCGGACTCATCATCGATGACGCGATCGTGATGGTGGAACACATCGTCCGTCGCGTGCGCGGCATGCGTAAAGGCGATCCTCGCTCGCGCGTGTTGAGCGCGGCCAGCGAATTTACCAACCCGCTGGCCGGTTCTTCTGCAGCAACGATCATCATTTTCACGCCCCTGGCATTTCTAACTGGAGTCACCGGCGCATTTTTTAAAGCGCTTTCCCTGACGATGGCCGCGAGTCTCATCATCTCGTTCGTTGTCGCGTGGCTGGCCGTGCCGATCCTGTGTGCGGCATTGCTGAAACAAAAAGACGCTGAGCTGGAGGAGCACGGAACTTTCACGCGCCGTGTGCACGAAGTTTATCGCCAAAAGATGCAACGCCTTCTCCGGCGTCCGCTTTTCGTCGCCTTGTTTTTGGTCCCGCTGTTGTTGCTTGGTTTCATCGCATTCAAGAACGTCGGCTCCGGCTTCATGCCGGTGATGGACGAAGGCGGGTTTATTCTCGATTACATTTCCCCGGCGGGGACTTCGCTCGAGGAAACCGATCGCCTTCTTCGCCAGGTCGAATCGGTGCTGCAAGAGACGCCGGAAGTGCAGACCTATTCGCGCCGCACCGGCTTGCAACTCGGTGGCGGTATCACCGAGGCGAATACGGGCGACTTTTTCGTTCGCTTAAAGCCGTTCCCGCGCCGCGGAATTGAAGAAGTGATGGACGATGTTCGCGGTGAAATCGAAAAGCATATTCCCGGTCTTCAGGTGGAGCTGCTGCAATTGATGGAAGATTTGATCGGCGATCTCACCAGCGTGCCACAGCCGATCGAGATCAAGCTTTATTCTGATGACGAACAACTCCTGCGCACGCTTCCGCCGCGAGTGGCCGACACGATTTCGAAAGTTCGCGGCGTAGTCGAGGTTAAGAACGGAATCGTGCCGGCAGGCGACGCGCTCAACATTCAGGTCGATCGCGTAAAGGCCGGCCTCGAAGGCATGGACCCGGAGGCGATCACCAAAGCGCTGGATGATTTCTTGACCGGCAATGTGACGACCCACATTCAACAGGGGCCGAAGTTGGTCGGCGTCCGCGTTTGGATTCCGCGAGACGCGCGCGACACCATGCGCAACATCGACAATCTCCTTTTGCGCGCGCCCGATGGCCATTTGTTTCCGCTCAAACGCGTGGCCACGCTCGTCCCTGTCAGCGGCGAGCCCGAGATCATGCGCGACGATCTCAAACGGATGGTCGCAGTGACCGCGCGCATCAGCGGCCGGGATCTCGGTTCGACCGTAAGCGATGTGCAACGGACGCTCACCAGATCCGGCGTCATTCCCAACAACGTGCTCTACACTTTCGGCGGCCTTTACGAACAACAACAAATCGCCTTCCGCGGCCTAACGATCATTTTGATCGCCGCAATCGTCCTCGTTTTTCTGCTCCTGCTTTTTCTCTATGAAAATTTCCGGGTCGCCATCGCGATGTTGCTCATCCCGCTGTTCGCCATCGCCGGAGTCTTCATCGGCCTCTGGGTCACCGGCACCGAATTCAACATCACCTCGCGGATGGGCATGACCATGATCGTCGGCATCGTCACCGAGATCGCGATTTTCTATTACTCTGAATTTCTTTCGTTGCCTGCCAGCGGCGACCGCTTCATCCTCGCCGGAATCAACCGGATGCGCGCAATTTCGATGACGGCTTTCGCGGCGATTTTGGCGCTATCGCCGTTAGCGCTCGGCATCGGTCACGGTTCTGCCATGCAGCAACCGCTGGCGATCGCCATTATCTCAGGGCTAATCTTTTCGCTGCCGCTCGTGTTAATCGTGCTGCCTGCACTGCTTGCCATCTTCGAGCCAGGAGCGACCGGTAAGCGATCAGCATGACACTCGTCAGGGTTTCGCCGACTCGGCCTGGCCATAAACCAGGAGCTTCAACGTGTTCGGCACAATCATCGGTCGTCCTGGAGATGCACCGGGCGCTGGCGAAGGCGGCAGATGAAATTGCGCCGTGGGTAAATAGATCCGATGCGTCTGCGGATCGAGCCCAATTGTGCGCGCGCCGCGCTCGGTCTTGAGTGTCTGAATAGTTGTAAGTTTCTGCGGAGTTTCTTCTTTTGCGATCGTCGTGGTGCCATCGCCGCATGATGCAAACGCGAGTTGCGTGGCGTCGTCGAAGGCGCAGCCATCGACGCCGGCGCCGATCGGCACCGTGGCAACAACTTTTCCAGTTTCAGTGTCGAGCATCGCCATCAATTTGTTATGACAGCCGACGAACAACCGGTGATGCGTCGCGTCGAACGCCATTCCAGTTGGCTCGGTGCCTGGCGCGAGTGACCAGCGCGCCACCACTTCGTGCTTTGCCGTGTCGATGGCTGCGACTTCGCTCTTGTCTTCCACATTACAGTAAATGCGGTCTGCCGCCCTATCGGCCGCCGCGAACTCTGGGTTGCCACCGAGCGCGATCGTGTTGACTGCGCCTGCCGTTTTTGCGTTGATCACCGTCGCCGAATTTCCGCTGTGGTTGAAAACGTAAACTTCGCCGCGACGCGGTTCGTAAACGAGCGCGTCGGGATTCGTACCGGTGTCTATTTTCGAAATCGTGTGAAGTGTCTTTAGATCGACAACGCTCACTTTCGATTCCTTGCCATTCGACGAGAAACCTCGCTCAAGATCCGGCACGACAATAAGCCCGTGAACGCCGGGCGTGTCGCCGATCTCCCCGGTCACGGCATTCTTCGCAAGATCGACAACAACGACTTTCGTTGCGTGCGAGAGATAGAGACGGCGCGCCACCGCATCGACGGTCACATAATCCCAGCCGCCCTCGCCGCCGATCGGGATTTCATTGAGAAATTTGTACGCCTGTTCAGCGGCAGCAGTCTCGCATAACAACGCAACCGAAAACCCCAACGCCAGCAGAGCTTTCAGATGCATCAGACGTCAGGGTCTGCGCTTTTACTTCGGCGTTGCCGTGGGACTCGTTGCCGTTTCGACCGGCGCCGCAGTTGGCGAAGCGGCGGTCTGCGCAGCCGAGGATGGGGAGGTCGCTGGCGCTGCAGTGGGAGAGGAGCCCGGCAAAGGTTGACCAGTGGTCGGCGCAGGAGAAGTCTGCGGCGCCGCTTGCGATTTCATCAGCGCACGTCGGAACGCGCTATCCGTTGTGCTCTGATGGGCATAAAGGATCGATAATGCAAAGGTGAGCGCGAAGAAAACACCGGCGAGCCACGAAGTGAACTTTACCAATACGTTAGTGGTTTGTGCGCCGAAAATGTTTTCCGTGACCGCCCCGCCAAATGCCGCGCCCAAGCCTTCGCTTTTCGGGCGTTGCATCAGAATTACGAGCACCATAAGCAGCGCCACGAGCACGAAGAGCGCCAGGCATAGATTGAGTAAGAGCGACATCGGGAGGGGAAATATGGCGAAGGCCGAAGCGGAAGCAAACGCTCGAGATTAGGGCCGCGCCTGGTGCTCAGGATCGAGTTGCATCGCTCGCTGGAAATGTTTTTGAGCAAGGTCATTCATCTCGAGATTTTGCAGCCTTCGACCAATCATCCAATGGAAAAGCGGATTGTCAGGAGTGAATTGGTCGGCTTGTTTTTCATGCACGACGGCTTCGTCAAATCTGCCCAGTGATCGCTCAGCGCCTGCGAGTTGATTGTTGGCCAAAACAAGGCCCGAATTACGTTGTACGGCGTCGCTCCAGACAGAGATGGCTTCTTCCTTGCGACCAAGTTGCCAGAGCGATTCGCCTTTTTCCTGGCGAGCGAGAATTAAATCGGCTCGCTGCGCGAGGGCCTCGTCGAGACTCGCCCCCGCTTGCTCGTAACGTCCCAGACGGTTCAGGATCGTGCCGCGATAATAAAGGCTCAAAGCCTTGGCCTGGCCCAGTTGATTAGCCGCCGCCTTGCTAAGCAGCGCGACCGATTTCTCCGCATCGCCAGAGAGATACTCAAACCAGGCGAGCTTCGGTAGCGCCTCGCTATTGATGAAGAGCCCGAAGTTCGAAGCGGCCTGGAAATGTTTTTTTCCTTCAAGGATGCTCTCCCGATCGATCGGGCTGAGCCAGGGGTCGGGGTTTGCCTGCGCAAGCGCGAGCTCATCGGGGATTTGGAGTTTCTGAAATGCGCGACCGCCCAGATATTCGTGATAGCGAACCCATCCGCTGTGCGCGGTCAAGCCAATCCAAACAGCCGCAAAGCTGACAAATCCCCATCCTGCTTTTCGAATTCTGCCCGAAGACTTCAAATTGAACCGGTAAAAGGACAATTCTTTTACTTTGAGCAATCTCCACGTTTTTAGAGTGAGATACGTTGTGATCGTCGCGCAACCGAGCGCCATCAAGAACGGAACCAGCGCGTAAACCCCGCGGACAGCAAGGAAACTTCCGAGAAAGACGAGCGCACCGACGATTTCCTCAGGCCATGTTACCGAGTAGTTCTTCTTGATCGCATTCGATTTCGGAACCAGAAGCGTGGGTTTCCCGAAGCCGAAGTACAAGGCATCATTGGGACAGACGCTGACGCAATCCATGCATTTCATGCAGCCCGGATCGACAACCATTCCGTACTGTTTCACCTCCGCGTGGACGAGAACATTCGAGGTACACGTCGCAGTGCAATGGCCGCATTGATTGCAAGCATCGGTAACGCGAATTTTTCCGGGCGAGAACTTGTCGGCGAGACCGAAAAATCCGCCATAGGGGCAGGCGTAGGTGCAGAAACCTTTTTGCCCCAAAAAGTAAACGGTCATAAAGCCGCAGACGAAAAGGAACGGGATGGCGACTGAGACGGACGGAAAGGTTTCCCAAAAATTGGTCGTGACCAGATGATTGGTGAATTTCGGGATCAGCGGGCCAGGCTGCGAGCTGAAGAATCGATACGCCGTAGGCCAAACAAACATATACAATGCGCCAATGAGCGGGACATAGACCAGCAGCCTCGAGCGAAACGGCTTCGGAGTGAGCCCAATTTTCTTTAACATCCACCCGCAGAAATCCTGCAAGGCGAGAATGTGACAGCCCCAGCCACAGACAAAGCGACCGAAGATCAGCGTAGCCAGGATCGCCAGAGCAAAGAAGATGAATCCCGCGTTGATCGCCCCACGCTGGAGCGTGTGCATGGTCTCAGACGGTTCGATGGGCGAAATCGACTTGCCCATGATCCGCCACTGAATGATGTGCGCAATCATCAGCAAATTGAGAAGGATGAGCGCCGCCCCGCGCCAGCGGCCGGTCTTTGATTTGCGAATGCCGCTTTTGTGGACGGGAGATTTTCTAAAAATCCCGGCTTTTCGGGAACTCGATCCCTGTTTTTCTACTTCCCGACTTATGCAGCCGGCTTTCATAAGCCTTTCCGAATTTTGCCCAAAGCGACAAGAAAACTCATCTTAATCCCGACTCGATTCAGATACCTCAAAGAAATTTTAAAGGTAATTTACTTCTGTCCCGAACTTGTGTGCTAATAGCGGGCTTTATTGGGCCTATCCATAAACTTATTCAAACGGCCCACAAAAATTGGAGGGATTACGGACAACGCTAAAGTCAAAGTTGATTCGCATTACGCTCCCACTGCTTTTGCTTTTCTGCAACAGCTCGGAGAATTCTGGGGCAGGATCCAAACAGAAAGCCCCGGACGCACGGACCGGAGCTCTTGAAAAGATGATCATTGGCGATATCCCCACGAGAGGAAAAGCAACATCAAACTCAGAGGAGTTCGGCGTTCGGCCTTGGATGTTCGATGTTGGGCGCTTTTTCCTTAATCGCGTCCCAGATCGCATCCAGCTCTGCAAGATCGACATCACCAAGCTGCTTGCCCCGCGCCTGCAGCTCATCCTCCAGTCGGTGGAACCGCGCGACAAATTTGTCGGTTGCACCTTGCAGCGCAGTTTCCGCGTCGAGACTGGCTTTGCGCGCCAGGTTCACCACCGCGAAAAGCAAATCGCCGATCTCATTTTCAACCTCATGACATGCGTTTCCGGCACGCGGGTCATTGGCAGAATGCTGATGTCGCCCTTCAATTGCCTGCCTTATTTCTCCAAGCTCTTCTTCAACTTTTGCGATCACTTCATCCAGTTCGCTCCAGTCGAAATTGACCCGTGCAACTTTTGATTGCGCTTTCTGCGCGCGCGCCAGGGCGGGGAGCGCTGATGGCAGACCGTCGAGATAATGTTTGCCTGTTTTTTCTCCGCGCTTGATCGATTCCCATTGTTTTAGCACCGCCTGGCTGTCGCGCGCGTCGCTCCGGCCGAAGACATGCGGGTGACGCCGGATCAGCTTCTCCGTCACGTCTTTGAGCACATTATCGATGTCAAATCGCCCGGCTTCCCGCGCGATCTCGGAGTGCATCACGATAAGCAGAAGAAGATCCCCGAGTTCTTCGCGAAAATTTGCAATGTCCCGGCTGCGCACCGCTCCGGCGACTTCGTAAGCCTCTTCGATTAACGCAGGCAGAAGCGATTCGTGTGTTTGCTCACGATCCCACGGGCAACCGCCCGGCGCCCGCAAGCGCGCGACGATTTCGCACAATTTGTTAAAAGCTGAGGGCTGAGAGTTGAAAGATTCAGAAGATTCCGCCATTGCGGTTCTCTCAACCATCAACTCTCAACTATCAACTTTCTTTCAAATGCGCCATAGCGAACGATGGGTACCGAACTCGGAAATTTCGCCAGAGGATTTCTGGCTGACGTAAATCGTGATCGCGATCACGCTCGCAAGAGTGCCAACAAAAACGAAGGCAACCAGCCAGGAAGGTATGTGTCCGATGCGCAGCGCATGGTAAAACGACGGCAGATCGTCGATTGGCTCGCTGGCATGCAAAAATATTTTCGTCACCCACGCGATCATGATGAGGATGAAAATGAATACGTAGTTGCGTTTCAATCGCCGCCCGACCGCTTCCAGTTTGCTGATCTTGAAACAAGGCAAAATTAAATCTTCGCAAACCAGCTTTTTCCATTCACCCTGGAGCATCTCGCGATTCTCCATCACCATCGGGACGAGAAAGTGCGCTTCGAGCATGCGTACGCGCGCGCGGAACGCGTCGTAGAAACGGTAACGGCGCGCCTCGATCCAGAGCATCGCCCAGACGATGGCGAGGTTAAAAAAGAAAATGATGTGCGGCACTCCGCGAGTGGAAAATGCAATGGTAATGATGGCGGTGCTGCTTGTAATTGCCCAGTTAGTAGTAATGTCGAGCCGCTGCCGCCAGACCATGATCCGTCCCATTTCGCCGCGATAAAAATGCGACATCGCGTTGACGTATCCCGGATCATAAATGCTGCGCTGCAATGAGATCGTCGTCTCCTCGTTCGACTCGCTCGGTATTTTTTCAGTTGCCACGGCTATCCGATTAACTGGATAACTGGGTTTGCCTGGATAATCCAATAAATCTCGCTGCCGCCAATGGCTATCGCGCTGGCTGATCTTCTCGATGAAAAGCAGGTGATCCTGCGATTGCGCTCCCGCAAACCGGCGAACGCAGTGCGGGAAATCATCCAGCTGCTGGCCGCGAATGGGAAGATCGACGATGCAGACGAATTTCTTGAACAAGTGCTCGCCCGCGAGCAAGTGCATCCCAGCGCCGTAGAAAATGGCGTCGTATTCCCCCATGCGCGCACCGATTTGGTTGATCAAATCATCCTTGGAATTGGGCGCAGCCGCGCCGGCATTCCGTTTGGCAAAAATGGAGTGCGCGCCCGTCTGATCTTCGTCATCGGGGTGCCGCAGCAATTGGTCAATGATTACTTGATCTGCGTCGGTACACTGGCGCGGCTCGTGAGAGATGATGCGATACGCTCGACACTGCTTGGTGCCGAAACTGCGCGGGAATTTCTGGACGCGCTCATTGTGGAAACACTGTAGCCGGGGTCGGTGATCGCGGCCGGCCCAGGATCAGCGATCCCCGCTATGGCGACACCGCCGCGCGCTCGGCTTTAATCTCGACCGCCGAAGCGATCGCGCGCTTGCTCATTCGGTATCGCCAGATCGCAAACGCAATGAATAAAAGATCGAGAATGACAAATGTTGCCACGTAGGTCTCGCCGCCGATGCCAAATCCGTAGCTGTGTAAACCTTTGCCAAGAACAAAATTCACCCCATACCACGCCATCAAAACTGCGAGGAAGCAGACAACGCTCGCGACCACCAAACCGAACTCACTCCACCAGCCGGCGAGCCGCCCATGTAGCGTGAGGATATAACAAAGCAAAGCGATCAGCGCCCATGTCTCCTTGGGATCCCAGCCCCAGAACCGTCCCCAGGAATAATTTGCCCACACGCCGCCCAGAATCGTTCCCGCGGCAAGCAAAAGCACGCCGAGCTGGAGCACGCGATAAAGCCAGAAATGCATTGGGGCGTCCACACTCGCCGCCGCCGGATCGCGTGCGTAGCGCCAGAGCAGAATGTGCCCAAAGCCCATCGCCAGTGCGAAGGCCGCGTAGCTCAGCGTGATGGTGAGCACATGAATGGTGAGCCAGAAATTATCGCGCAACACGGGGACCAGCGGATCGATGCTCGAGGGCATCGCGATTGGCATCTGATGAACCAGCAGCAGCGCGATCAGCGTCACCGGCAACGCTGCGAGAAGATATACTGGGGTGCGATAACGCGCGAAGAAGATCATCCCGAAAAAGGACACCGCAAATGACACCCAGATGATAGATTCATACATGTTCGTGACCGGGGGACGGCCAGCGATCAGACAACGCATCACAATTCCACTTGCGTGAAACGCGAGACCCAGGAGCGCAATCGCCACGCCGACGTTCTGCAACGCGCGTCCCCGCTTGCGCAGATGCGCCGCGATTAAAATTACGAGCGCAATCCCGTAACACCAGATCGCGCGGTAAAATCCTTCGAAATAATTGTAGAAATACTCGAGCCGTAGTTGTCGTTCCTGCGGATAAATCGAGGGACTGAGCGCTCGTAAATTGTCCTGCAACTGACGCGCGGCTATGCTGAAATTGAATGCGTCGGCCTGCGTGTAGGCGCGCATCATTGTTGTCAGTTCGGAGGTGACCGGAGCGAACTGCGTTTCGTTATAGTAACCCGCGACTGCCCCCGGATCGGGCGCCATCCACGCATCCGTTTCTCTTTGCGGTGATGGAACGATGAGCAAAGCATTTCCATTCATCACATTTCCAAGCAACGCCAATCGGTCATTTACGCTGAGGGCTTCTTGTTGAACCCGATCGAGCGGTTTTTCCGCGCGCTTGAGAGCGCGTGCCTCGCTTGCGATCCGCTGCAACTCCGTTGACCCGGTCAATTGCGCAAACGAAAATCTTCGCTGTGTTTTATCAAGCCTGAGCTGCTCGATCAGTTGGCCCGACGAAATCAGCATCATTAGCTCGTTTTTCCAATCGCGCGTGTCGAGCAGCGCCGACAAAACAAAATCGTTCGGCTGCCATTTCCGGCCGGCCTTATCGCTGTATGTCGAACGTCCAGTAATCCGTATCAACGTTTCGCGCGCGAACGTATCAATCGGCTTACGCCGTCCCCCATCCTGTATCGCAAGTAAACCGAATTGCTTGAAATCCAGACCACCACTATGCGCAGCGGGCGGATCAGACTGCCCATAACCAACGCTCCTAAAAAGCATGCAAGCCGCCGCAACGAACATGAATATGCGCGTTCTCAAGCAGAGCGAATGTAGTCCTCGCCGCGCGTCCTGTCGAGCAAGGGGGTCATTTTCGACTGGTGCGATGAATATTAGAAAGGCGACCATCCCGACACGCAGGTCGGCGGTCTAAACCGGAATTTCCTAGGAGGCGCTTTCGCGGGCGGCTATTGGGACGAAGCCGGGTTCGGAGTCACTGGTTCAGTCAATGAATCGACATATGGACCGGGCAAGCCAAACATTTCGCGCACACTGTTTAAGGGCTGCGATGCGGTCAAGGCGTTCTACAACGCGTCGTCTCAGTCCGGCGGCGAGCTTATCACCGCTAGGACGAAGCCGCGAGGCGCGTGAGTAAGGCGCTGACTGATTCGTTTCCGTTTGCGTAAGGTCAAATGATGCGGCTAACTTAAGATCCGTGTTCAGCTTGACGATGCTCGGCAGCGGCAGCGCGGGAAACAGTGCGTTGGTCGCCACGGATCATTGCAAGATTCTTATCGATGGCGGCCTGAGCGCGCGGCAATTGGTATTGCGTCTGACCCAGTGTGGCGTCGCGCCCGATCAGCTGGATGGCGTGCTTCTCACGCACGAACATGGCGATCACGTTTGCGGTCTTGAAGTGCTCTGCCGCAAGTTTGATGTGCCGATTTATTGCAATGCGCTCACTGCGGAGGCGATTCGTTGTGGCGGATTCTTCGCGCGACATGGTAACTGGCGAATTTTTCGGACCGGTTCCGAGTTCTCTATTTGCGACGTCACAGTGCAGACGTTCCCTGTGCCGCATGACGCCGTTGATCCGCTTGGATTTGCTTTTTACGCGGGATCGGGCGGTCTTGGTTTTATCACCGATCTCGGTTACGCGACGAAAATGATTGTGGAACGCTTGCGAGCCGTGCAGACGCTCGTGATCGAAACCAATCACGACGAAAAACTTTTGCAGAACGATTTACATCGGCCGTGGCCAGTGAAACAAAGAATTCAATCGCGGCATGGGCACCTGTCGAACGCGGCAGCGGTTAGTGTAATCGAGGAATTGCTGCCGGGAAAAATCGAGCGCGTCGTGCTTGGACATCTCAGCCGCGATTGCAACACACCCGAGCTTGCCTTAGGCACCGTACACGCGTTGCTCGCGGAATGCGGCAGGATCGACATGGAAGTCCATTGCGCCACCCAATCAGAAATCAGTCCGCGATTTCGAATCGGGGAAACAAAGCCCGGCCCGTTTCAACCGACATTCGAAAACGCGTTTTTCCGGGCGATGTGAGCGCAGTCGGGTCGGAAAATCTACGGTTGGCGACCGCGGCTACAGCTACCGATATGATTATCCGCGACGCGCTCGAATCCGATCTCCCCGCAATCGTCGACATTTACAATGCCACTGTGCCGACACGCATGGTAACGGCCGAGCTCGAGCCGACCACGGTCGAAGCGCGTTTGCCGTGGTTCCGCGAACATTCACCGAATCAACATCCATTTTGGGTGGCGGAATCCGACGGTCGCGTGATCGGTTGGCTGGATTTCAAAAAATTCCTGCCACGATGCGCGTATCGTGGCTCGGCCGAAATTAGCGTTTATGTCGATGAAAAACTCCGCCGTCGCGGCGTTGCTCGGCGATTATTGGAAGAAGCAATCGGCCGTGCGCCGTCGCTCGGGATCACCGCCATTGTCGGCCTGATCTTTAGGCACAACGAACCGAGCCTGAAATTGTTTGAGCGGCTCGGCTTCCAGCGCTGGGGACTGCTTCCAGGCATTGCGCGACTCGACGGTGTGGAGCGGGACCTCATCGTGGTAGGACGGCATTGCCCCGCGCGCCAGGACGCGACCGGCGCCTCTGACCTGCAGAAATCGCGACCGGCGGACAACCCTGAAACCTTTCGGAGCCAACTCAGCGATTCCCTGAACCTGATGCACACACTCATGCAGTACCGGCACGAGCCAATTCATTCGAGGTTACTCAAAGTCCGTGACAAACATTCCATGCTTCATCTGGACGTGCTGATCCTCATCTATCATTTCGCAAAAATATGCTCCGGATCAATCGTCGAAGTAGGCGCGTTCCTTGGCGGTGCGACAATCGCCGCGGCGTTCGGTGTGCGCGATTCTGGAAAGGGAAAGGTGTTCATTGCGATCGAACAAGGAGGACGCCTGAAACACAAGCGGCTCGGTACCCGCAATATTTTGCGCGACTTGGAACGAAACCTCGCCAGGTACCGCGCGTCGGACACGGTCACCCTGATCAAGGGCCACTCCTTTGATCCGGCAACGGTCGCCGCAGTCCGTCAAGCAGTTGGCTCGAGTGAAATAGGCCTGTTGATCCTTGATGCCGACGCTGCCAAGCAGCGCGACATCGGCTGCTACGGCGATAAATTGGCGGACGGCTGTTGGATGGTCGTCGACGATTATTATGGGCCGACTGCAGACGCCAAAATAACACCAGCCCGCGCGGACGTGGACGCGTTAGTTGCAGCGGGCTGCCTGGAACCGCTGGGATTCTATGGCTGGAGCACGTGGATAGGGCGATGGCGACGCGGCCGTGCCACCGAGGTTGTTCGTTAAAAAAGTTACAAGGTTAAAACGGGTAACTCCTTGTAACTTTGTAACGCTTTTAACGTTTCACATTCTGCTACGCTTCCTCCGGGCCGATGACGAGATGGATCACGCCGCTCGGCGCGGAAATGAAGAAGCCGTTGAAATCTTCGCGTAATTGTTCGACTTCATCGCGTCGCGCGAGGCCATGCACTTTTAGGAATGACGCAGCAGCATCGGTGTCGTTTGTTTCCAGTTCCAGCCAAATATCTGGATGGCTCAGGTTTGGCACGTTGTCGATCCAAAGCCGGTTCGGACCGAATTGAAAAATGCAACCGTCCTTTTCTTCCTCAATTAAAGGCAGTCCCAGCGTGTCGCGATAAAAGGCGACTGTCTGCTCATACGTGTGACTTGGACATTTGATCGCAATGTTCGCTCCACCTGAAAACTGAGGTCCCTCGAGTTTAGCAACCATAGGTCAAACCTAAGAGCTTGTCGGCATGCCGACGAATACGACACAAACGATGAACCTTCTCATCCCCCATTACTCCACGACTCCGCCACTCCATTACTCCGTGCCTTTGTCGCCTGGTTTCGTCATCGCAACTGGGTCAAGCGCGCGCTCGAGTTCTTTTTCCGGCAACACTTTTTTCTCCCGGGCAATTTCACGCACAGTGCGTCCGGTTTTCGCGCTCTCCTTGGCAATTTCAGCCGCACGATCGTAACCAATCTTCGGAGCGAGACTGGTCACCATGGCCATGGAAAGCTCAATCAACTCGCGGCAGTGCTCTTTGTTCGCCACGATGCCGAGCACGCATTTTTCGCAGAAAACATCGGCTACGTTTGCCAACAACCGGATCGATTCGAGAAGATTATGCGCCATCACCGGCATCATGACGTTGAGCTCGAAGTTTCCGTTTGCTCCGGCCCAGGTGATAGATGTGTCGTTGCCCATCACCTGTGCGCAAACCATCATTACCGATTCGCACATTACCGGGTTCACTTTGCCCGGCATGATTGAACTGCCCGGTTGTGTCGCGGGAAGTTGAATTTCGCCGATACCGCAACGCGGGCCGCTCGCAAGCCACCGGATGTCGTTCGCGATCTTGAATAAACTGACCGCGATCGTCTTTAGATGACCGCTCGCTTCCACGACTGCGTCCCTGCCCCCTTGCGCTTCGAAATGGTTCTTTGCCTCGTAAAAGGCGATCCCCGTGCGCTGCTCCAAATGCCGCAGCATTTTTCCCGGAAGATCGACATGGCGATTCAGGCCTGTGCCAACCGCTGTTCCGCCGAGCGCAAGCTCACGCAACGCTTCGATCGATTTTTGCGCGCGCGCCTTCGCATAAGCAACTTGTTGCGCGTAACCGGAAAATTCCTGTCCCAATCGGATCGGGGTCGCGTCCATCAAATGGGTCCGACCGATCTTGATGACGTCCCAGAATTCCTTCGCCTTGGCTTCGAGAGCGGCGTGTAACTTTTCCAGAGCCGGAATCAGACAGTTTTTTAACTGTTCCGCTGCGCTAATGTGGATCGCGGAGGGAATCACGTCGTTGCTCGACTGGCCCATGTTGACGTGGTCGTTCGGATGAACCAGTTCACGCGACCCGATCGTTTTGCCCGCGAGCTGGGCGCACCGGTTCGCGATGACTTCGTTCGCGTTTGTGTTTGTGCTCGTACCCGAGCCTGTCTGAAAAATGTCGAGCGGAAAATGGTCGTCGAGCTTTCCTTCGACGACTTCCTCGGCTGCTTGCACGATCAACGCTGCGCGCTCCGCATCGAGCAGACCGAGATCATGGTTGGCCTGCGCGGCCGCCCATTTGATCAAAGCCAGTGCGCGAATAAACGGCCGCGAAAACCGATAACCGCTCACGGGAAAATTAAGTACCGCCCGGTGGGTCGAGGCGCCGTGAAGGGCGGACGCCGGAAGAGACATCTCGCCCATCGAATCCTTTTCTACACGCGTCGGCCTGTCCTGCGTCATGCCGGGCGATCAGCGCTAGCCAACTCCGAAAGCTTTCGGGGCTGCGCGGTGCGGTACTCCCAGCCACTCAGCGATTGTGCCGATTGCGCCTTTTGAAAAACGGTAATGAACATCGGCGGTATGTTTTGCAGGAAGTATTCTGATTCGGCGTGCTCGAAAAGCTTGGCGTGCTGCTTCAGCTCGTTGGTCACTTGATAAATGATGAAACTGCCGCCAGGCGCCAATGCGTCGTGTGTTTTTTGGAGGAGCGCGCGTTTCTTGTCGATTTTAAGAATACTGAACGGAATGCCTGAAAGAATGTAATCGCAGCAGCCGAACCCACGACGCTCCAACTCCTGAGGTAACCGTGCCGCGTCTCCGTGGATGACGTGCACACGGCGATCCCCGGCGAATTGTCGTTCGAGATCGCGAGCGAAAGCTTGGTCGAGCTCAAACAGGAGTAGATGCGAATCCGCTCTCATCCGTCGCGCGATCTCGCGCGAGTGCACGCCTTCACCCGGGCCGTACTCGGCGATCACGCGCGGCTGGCTGAAATCCATTTTGCTGGCGACGCGTTCCACGAGCGCTTTCGAGCTGGGAACAATCGACGCGATTTGAAACGGCCGTTGCAGAAAACGCTTAAAAAACAAAGTACTCACGAGATGCGCACAGTCGCCTCGCACCCCCATGTTGTCCAGTGTTGAAGTGTTCGCGATGGCGTCTGAAAATGCGATCTGCTCTCAACAAGCAACAAACGCAAAAATTGATTGCGCTAGAGTATACGCCGCCGAAGGATGGCACGGCGTGATTACCGTGTGGTTTGGATTTTGTTGCTTTCTCCGCGCTTGCATGCGCCGGTTTTTTGCGAGGGAGACAATCTTGTGTGCACTGGGGTTACTTCCAGGATCGATTCTTGTAATGGCTCGACTCCCGCCGCTTTGGCGGGGTACCGACGGCCTGTTTCAAATCGCGTCTCCGCCAGGAGACGTAACACTCCTCCATTTTCCGCCTTTGTATCCCTTCCTAAGTCGCCTCCCGATTTTACTGGTTTCCGCGTGGTGTAATGCGGGGCATCTGCACTCGTTGCAGCTCGGGGTCAAGCGATGGGTCGCACTGAACGATACCGGTCTGCTCCTGCTCGTCGCAGGGCAACAGTTGGCTCTCATTTTCGCTCTGGCGCTTCTAACTGTTAGCTGCACGAGGCGTCCGATTCTGCGATGCTTCATTGTTGTCGTGTTTCTCTGCACTCCCGTCCTTTTCATCGGAGCCCAACTGATCTCTTCTGAAGCGCTCGCATCGATTCTCCTTATCCTGCTAATCGCCATCGCGGTCGAACTTTCTCGCGGACAGGAACTCAGCCGGAATGGCATTATTGCGCTTGGCGTATGTCTTTATGCCAACGTAATGACGCGGCATGTCAACGCGATCGGCGCAGCGCTTGTGCCAATGGCTTATCTGCTGGGCGCGATCACGCACATTAAGAAACGTGGTGAAGGGCGCATCTGTTTGAAAAAATTTGTGGTGACATGTGCCGTTGGTTTAGTTGCGATTGTCGCGGCCAATTTAACTACGCGAAGCTTGTGCGTCGTTTTTCGGGAACCGTACCGTTCTACGGTTGCTCGAACGGCGATTTCTCGATTGGATTTGATCGATCAACTGCCCGCTGCCGACACAGCCAATTACCTGCGCAGACTGCAAGCCAACGCATCAGATCCCATCACCAAAGAAGCGATTCCGGCCATCCTCGCTGCCAAAAAATATTGGGGCGGGTCGATGCGCGAGATCGAACGTCTGATTCAAAGCCATGGCGGAAAACTTAAAAGTAAAGAGCTTCACGCGATGGCCGATCATTATCTGGATGAGATATGCCTGCTGTATTATCGTTCTCTTCCACCAATTGTTGTCGCGGATATAAGTGAAGCGATCGTCCGCGCACTCACAAGCACGACGCCAACAGAAGTGATCCAATACTTTTATAGAATGGCCGCTGATCATTCTCCAAAGGTTTTCCGATCAGACTCCGCTCTGCACCGGAGAACTGCGCATCTCAAGAGCTGTTCGCCAATCGCGGGCGCGGCCATTAAGCGGGCCGAAACCACGTTCTGGTTGCGCGGTCTCGATAAAATCCCTTGCGGAATTACTCTGGTGCTCTTGCTCGGACTAGCGACGATCCTGCGGTTGCTGAAGCGCTTCGACTCGAACATGCTATCTCTGCTTTACGCACTCGCGATTACTGACGTGCTTCTAATGATCGGCACGTTTGCGCTTGGCCTCTATCTCCCTCGCTATGTATTACCGAGTTGCGTGATCAATGCCGCTGCGTTGGCGATCCTTTTGGGAGGCATAACTTCTTATAAACCCTAATAAGCCTTTTAGCGGTCTATATCGCCCTATTTGCCTATGAATGCGCGGTTAGCTCAGTGGTCGAGCTCGCCAATGGCTTAATCCAATCAATCGACATGTTTTGCGCGGCGTTTAGCAGCGCCACCAGACCATGCCCGCGGACTCCAACATTATGAGTATCTGGCGTACCGGCTCAGCGGACGATCCGACGCCCGCCGCGACGATCGATATCTCGCTTGACTCATCACTGGTCACTCGTCACTTATCACTTCGGTTTAGTGCGCGGTTAGCTCAGGGGTAGAGCACTACCTTGACACGGTAGGGGTCAGAGGTTCGAAACCTCTACCGCGCACCATCTCTTACTTGCGGGCCGATGTTGTTTTTGAGCGCACGTCGATTTCTCCTCAACGCTCTTTGGTCTTCGTCTCCGCAGTTTCGAAACTCACGCGCGAGCACTCGACCTGACAAAGCTCGATGAGTGAGTGGCGGTGCGCTTGGGCAAGGCAGCGGCCACTTCGTGGCGAAAATCCGCGACCCGCTTCAAGTAATGGCGCGACTCGAAGAGGTCGTCGTTATTTCGCGCGTGCGTCAGCCAGCGCGACCTGCCGGCGTCCCAACCACAGACTGAGCACGCACCATCCAGCAGCCAGCGGTGCGGCGACAAAGGAAATGCCGGTGAGCCCAAGCCCGAGCCACATCAGCAGCGGATACGACCACGCTCCGACTTGATCGCCTAGGCGATAAACAAAAGTGTCGATGAAGCTCTTGGCTTTGTATTTGTCTTCGCGCCGCAAGACGGTGAACAACACTTCGCGCGCCGGCCGTGTGACAGCGAAGTTTCCCGCGCGGCGGAGAACTTGGAACAAGGCAAGGAGGGCGAGGACAGGCACGAAACCCATCGCAATGAAACCCATCATGCTGAGTACGGGCAAGAACGCGAGCGTAAGACCGACGCCGAACCATTTTAATAATCGGCCGGTCAGAAAAATCTGCACGCCGATTGTTAACACGTTCACCCAACGATCGATTTGCGCGAAGAAGGCGATGCGAGCGTCGCGATCGTGAAACCCATGGCCGGTGATGTCGGCCTGCTGGAAATAGACGAGCGTGGAAGTGATCGCGTGCAGCAACATGAACGCGCAGATGCCGAGTAGATACGGTGAGCGCGCGACATGCGTAATCCCGGCCCAAAGGTTGCCGCCGATCGGTTTTTCCGATTCGGAGTTGCGTTTTAAATCTGCCGGCGGTTGCTGTAAAACCTCCGCATCTGTCAGCTCTTTAGCGCCGGTCTTGTCACCTGAAGTGGTGCGTGTCCCTTTGAAATCTGCGGGGAAAAATTTCACGCACCACGCGCCGGCTTCAAGCGTCCCAACTGTAATGAGAAGTAAATTGGCTGCGCCGATTTTCCAAATGAACAATTCGGTGATCTTCGCGCCAACAATTGCCCCGAGTGTGCCGCCGACGCTGATAGCACCGAAGAGTCGTTTACCCTGATCACTGTTGAAGACGTCGGTCATGAACGCCCAGAAAATCGTGACAACAAAAAGATTGAAGACGCTGACCCAGACAAAGAAGGCCCGGCCGACCCAAACGTTCTGGGTGGGCTTGAGGAAATAGAAAATGACGAGATTTGCCATGAAAAAGCGGTAGGCAATCGGAATGAATTTTCTGCGCGACATGCGCGCTACGATGGCGGAGAAGAGCGTATTCGCGATCAGCATCGCAACGAGCGTGCCGGTAAACATCCACGAAAGACTCTCGAGTTTGCCCGCAGCGCCGATGTCGTCGCGAATCGGCTTCACCACGTAGTAACTGGAAAGAACGAGAAAGTTGAAAACGAAGGCGAAACAAAGGGCCCGCACTTCATCGGCGTGCACATCCACTGCGCGGTTGCGCAAATTCGAGAAAAACGTGCGCATGGTTACCGCGAGAGCTGCGCGATAAGAAACACCGCAGCGACCATCTTATCGCACCCAACCAAGCAGTTACTTCTTCTGCTGTGCGTGCCAAACTGCGAGGACTTCGGCTTCGCGTTCCGGCGACAGGCAGCTTTCATGTGCGCCTGACGGCCCGGCGGCAATGATTTGAACCAACGCAGCGTGTCACGCGTTGTTTCCGTACGGAGTGTCATTTCGGGTCGGGAGCGACTTCCAGAACAGGATGCTGCGATCGCGACGTTCGCCGAGCAGCGCATCGAGACAGTAGGACACGCGTAATTAGTCTGTGGATCAGCATGACCAAAACTGTGCCATGGCCGGGTCGGCATTTTCTTTGGCGCGAAGCGCTTCTTTGGTTAAGCCTCGGAGCTAGGTCTTTGGGCTGTACTTGTCGATCAAAGCCTGAAAGCGCGGATCTTTGCGCAGCGGGTCCCACATGGGCTCGAGCTTAAGCATTGGGACAGTCAGTCCGTTTGGGACGTCGAGCAGATGATCGAGCAAGCGAAATGCTTCGTCGAATTCCCCGGTCCAGGCATAAATCTGGGCGAGCGCAGCGGTGCCTTGTGGCCCATCAAAGGCGTCCTGGGATTCCGGCAACAATTCGACCGCGCGCTTGCCTTCGTTGATCGCTTCTTCTTTTTGACCCAGGGCAGCAAGCATAAGACCCAATTGTCCGTGTCGACCGGGATCTTGAGGCGCTTCACGCACGAGTTTCTCCGCGACAGCGCGCGCATGCTCGAACGCGATTCGCGCCTTCTCTTTATCGCCCTGATACAGAAAAAGCATCCCCTCAAGAAGAGCCTTCGGGCAAGGTGCAGTCGTAGCGGTAGCCAAGGTCTCACCACGAAATTGTTGCACCACTTGAAGGGCCTCGGGGAACTTCCGCTCTAGCGTCAGAATCCCAACCCGTATCCAAGTGATCAGTCCCTCTGGGTCGGCTCCAGGCGGAACTGAAGAAAATTGTTTTTCGACCGCGCTAAGGTCGCCTGTCGATTGAACCGCCACGGCTGCTTTCATTCCAGCCGCCTGTAACGACTGTGGCTCTGCGACAATTGCGTGATCAAAAATTTTGTCCGCGGCTTCGAAATTGCGCTGAGCCATGTAGCTATAGCCAAGGTTGCAGAGGATGCCCACGTTCTTCGGATCCAGCGCCGCCGCCTTTTCCAAATTCTCGGTTGATTCTATCCACTTGCCCTGACGTCGCTGAATGGCGCCGATGGCCATGTAAGCCTGGGCTTCATTCGGCAGACCACGCTTGGCGATTTCGAACTCGGCGAGCGCGCGCTGGTAATCGCGGTCGCCATAATAATAAGAGAAGCCGAGTGCGAGATGTCCTTCCGGAAGATCCGGTTGCAATCGCAAGGCCTCATCCGCGGTGAGACGCGCTTTGTCACGCCGGGCCGGTAGCGGGTCGAAACTGTGATAAATCCAGCTCTCCACCATGGAGAGACCGGCATAGGCAAGGGAAAAGTTTGGGTCGAGCTTGATCGCTTGTTCGAAAAGCGGCTCGGCTTTTAACGATGTATCGCGAAACATGTCCGTGCGGTTGGCGTAATCGTGCGCTTGCACGAAAAGGAGGTAGGCATTTGGATTTTGAGTCGGCCGGCGATCGAGCCGCGCTTTTTCATTCGGCGAAAGCTTCGCCTGCAACGTGTAGACAATTTTTTGTGCAAGATCAGTTTGAATGGCGAATACATCGGTTAAATCTCGGTCGTAATCCTCCGCCCAAATGTGCTCGTCGGTGCTGGCATTAATCAGCTGCACGTTCACGCGCACCCGGTTGCCGATGCGGCGAACGCTGCCTTCCACTAGCGTGGCTACGCCAAGCGCTTTGCCAATGTCGCGGGCGTTGCGCGTCCCGCTGCCGCGATACGACATGACCGACGTCCGCGAAATCACCTTCAAATCGCCGATTTTCGAGAGGTTTGTCAGAATATCGTCCTGGATGCCATCAGCAAAATAGGCATTATCCGGATCGCCGCTCAGATTCTCGAAGGGTAGCACTGCGATTGACTTGTCGATCATGCGGGCGGAGACCCGTGGCAAGAGGAAAAAACCTGCGGCTGCCGAAACGATCACGCCGGTTGCAGCAAGGATGATCATGTTCCGACGAAGGTGCGTTTCGGCGGCGGTTTTCTCTGTCGCTCGAATTCCTTCTGGAGTGACGTCAAAAGCCCAGGCAAGAATCAATGCGATGGGAAATCCGATCAGTAAGAGCACTACCACCAAGCGGAATGTCCAATTCGGCAATTCCCATGCCGGCAAAATTGCCGATCCGATCTGAATGATGAATCCTGCCGCAATGACGTACGCCGCCGCGACTCGATAAACTTTTCGACGCTGCAATTCCTCGAAAAAGCCGCCGCTCATAAAAAGGAATTTAGATGGCTCGCGCATCGCGATCATAATTCAATTCGTTACTCCACAGTTATTACGACTTTTCCTCGAGCATGCCCTTGTTCCAGATATCGGATAGCTTCAGCGATTTTACTCAACGGGTAAGTCCGATCGATGACCGGCGTTACCTTTCCGGACTGCATCAGGTCGCCAAGGATCGTCAGGTCCTTTTTATTCAGTTCCGCCACAAGCATGCCCATCTTCTGGCTGATGAACGGTGACAACAGGAGCGCTTTGACCGGACGGCCCAGCGGACCGATCAACCCACCGTCATTTGGTCCTCCGCCCCCAATCATGACGCAGATCCCCTTGGGCTGTAAGGCGCGCCGGAATCCTGACAACGGCTGGGTGCCAACGTTGTCGAGAATCAAATCGTAACGTTGCCCGTTTTTAGTGAAATCCTCTTTGGTGTAATCAATCACGTGATCTGCGCCGAGTGATCGGACCATGTCCAGATTTCTCGTACTGCACACACCGGTCACATCTGCGCCGAACGATTTGGCGATCTGGACGGCGAATGTGCCGACACCTCCTGACGCGCCGTTGATCAAGACCTTCTGGCCCGGCTGAATCTTTCCCTTGTCGCGAAGGCCCTGCAAGGCGGTGATTGCCGCTATCGGGACAGAGGCCGCTTGCTTAAACGTGATGTTGGCCGGTTTCAGCACTATGGCTCGATCCGCGCGAGCGCACACGTACTCAGCAAAGGCCCCGCTTTTCCCGCCAAGTACCTCGTCGCCTGGTTTGAATTGCGTTACATTTTTCCCAACTGCTTCGACCGTCCCCGCGTAATCAACGCCCAGTCTTGGGTCCTTTGGTTTGCGCAGGCCAACCCCGATCGCACGCATGATGTAGGGCGTGCCTTCCATGAAATGCCAGTCGAGTGGATTGATAGAAGCCGCCCGGACTTTGATCAAAACTTGGTCGTCGTTAGGTACCGGTTTTTTGATGTCTCTGATTTCGAGAACGTCCGGCGATCCATAGTTGGTGTAGACAACTGCTTTCATGTGGGGCTCTCCTGTTTCGATCGGTTCTTGCCGAGCGCCAGTAGCCCAGGCGTAGATAGCGAAGATTCCGATCAGTATTACAATCAGATAGAAGACGCGCTTCAGGACACGGCGAATTCTACCCTTGCGGCGCGGCGATGATTCTGCAGTCGATTCGTTTGTTAGGCTTGTGCTCATTCTTTTCTCCTTTTATTCCAAATTGATCACGACTTTGCCTCGAGCGTGTCCTGTTTCCAGGTATCGAAGAGCGTCACGGGTCTCGTTCAATTTGTAAGTCCTGTCGATGACCGGTATCAGCTTTCCAGACTGCATCAGATCGCCCAGGATATTCAGGTCCGCTTTGTTTAACGTGGCGATATAGGCGATGAACTTCTGGCTGACGAAGCGGGACCGCACATATGCATTGAGCTCACCAGCCAATCGCGTCCCGATACCGTCGTGCCATCCTGCTCCTCCGATCCCGGCCATGACGCAGATCCCATTTGGGTTCAAAATGCGCCGGCGCTCGGAGAACGAATGGTTCCCAACCAGGTCGAAGATCAGGTCGTAACGCTGATCCGTTTTGGTGAAATCTTCTTTCGTGTAATCAATGACGTGATCCGCGCCGATTGATCGAACCATATCGAGATTGCGCGTACTACATACGCCGGTCACCTCAGCCCCGAATGACTTGGCAATCTGCACCGCGAACGTGCCCACGCCTCCCGACGCTCCATTGATCAAGACCTTTTTTACGGGCTGAATTTTTCCTTTGTCGCGAAGACCCTGCAGTGCGGTGATTGCCGCTACAGGGACAGAAGCGGCTTGCTCAAAGGTCATGTTCGGCGGTTTCAACGCGATTGCTCGATCCGCGAGGCCACACACGTACTCAGCCAGGGCACCGTCTCTCCCGCCGAACACTTCGTCGCCGGGTTTGAACTGTGTTACGTTTTTGCCAACTGCTTCAACTATTCCCGCGTAGTCGACGCCTAACCGGGTATCTTTTGGTTTGCGCATCCCTAAGATTGGGCGGATCAGCCACGGGCCTTCGATGGTGAGGTCGAGTGGATTTACTGAAGCCGCGCGAACTCTTACCAAGACTTGATCATCATTCGGAATAGGCTTTTCAATCTCTTCAAGCTTGAGGACATCGGGTGAACCATACTCGCAATGAACAATCGCTTTCATCGGGTTGGCCGGAGTACCGGTGTTCCGATCACAGTCGTTAGTCGATCTCCAATAGGCGATGAACCCCACCAGGAACGCCAAGATTAACGCGAGCAAAATCGCGCGTGCGCTCCACTTTAGAATAGGTTTTAGCTTCATCGGCCTAACGAGGCTTGCTCGTTCCATCGTTGAGAGTTCACGCCCATCACGAGCAGCCACAGCATCAGCGATAATTCTCCGGGGGCGGACAGGACTTGGTTGTAAGGCGAAAGGTAACGACCAAGCGGCGGCCACAGAAAGGTGAGCCAACACAACCCGGCAAACGCCTCCAGCACGCCGATAATTCGAGGCATGAAAGTCGACCTGAAAATCAAGTAGCCCATCAACACGCACCAAATTCCAAAGAACGCCAGGTAGGTGTTGAAAGCCCGAGCGCTGAATCGGAGAGACATTAGGGTCAGTGCCTGTAACTGGTCGACGTTGAATGCGCTGAATGACTGCCCAGCTTCCATTACTATCAGCGGGGCGACTTGAAACAGGCTGCTGCAAGCCTGAATAGCGATCGCCACGAGACCAACGAACGCCGCAAGTAAAGAGAGACTCCTATTTACAGGCTTGAATAACTCATAGAAGAGAAAGATCCACGCGATGTGGCAGGCGACCCCAATCAGCGCAGCTAGGATAGACAACCGAAATAGCAACCCATGCGCGAGGATGTTGGCCGCCGTCGCCTTGGCGTTACCAGCCACAACGAGCATTCCAGGAACAATCACCTGGCCGAATCCTGACGTCAGGGCCTCAAGCAATTCAAAGACACCGGCCATCCTGGCCTTCAAACGCGGCGACGCTTCTGCAATCCGTTCCATCATTACAGCTGTGCTCATGTTAGTTCTTCCCTATGCGAGTGATTGAATCAACGGTCGTGTGAATCAGATAGGTCCGCGATAACGGCGCAGCCGGATTGTTAAGGCGAGGAATGCGACCGCGAATAACAGCCCGATCCAGAGACCTGGCGTGCTTAGGTATCTTCCCGGAGTAAGTTGTGCCAGCGAGTCGATCGTGGGGTTGTGGCGGCCGTGAAAGTCGAAAGCGTCCGGCGCGAATCCCATCAAGCGGTGTTTCACGAACGCACCGAAATACGAAGTGCCGAACGTAATCCTTTCGAAGATTTGGATCGCGATAATTGGCAACACGGCCCAAAGAAATGTCGCGCGCCGCACCCAGCCGGAAACCAGCAGCAGCCAGCCGTAGATCGGCGCGTGCCAGAGTGCCAGCGCGGCCAGAGCGTAGAGCAGCACCAACCAGTTCTGAAACACCGGGAAGTGGGCCCACGTCGTCGCCGGACTCATACCGTGGAATATGAGGACCACGCCGGTTTCCAGCACCATGACCAGCTGCACGCAAACGATGATCGCGATGGCAATCAGCGGCAGAACCACCAGCGGAATGATCGCTTTCGACAGTACTGTGGTGAGATCCGACACCGGCAGCGATTTCCAGAACAGAATGCTGCGATCCCGACGTTCACCATGGAACGCGTCGAGGCAATAAAACACGCCAACGATGAACACGGTAAAGATCATCATCGCCGCCGCGAGGTCGTATGGCTGCTCGATTGCCGCCCGCTGGTGCTCAGGGTCGAGCAACAACACCGCGCGCCTGCGGTCCGCCAGACCAATTGTCGTGATCGCGAAGCCGAACACCTGGACCGCGGCGACGATCAGCGGCACTATATACAGAGAGCGGTTCTCCCACACCTCCCGCCGCACCGACCAGTACAGTGGCCGCGTCGTCGACATAGCGGCGGGCGCGATTGGCTGCGAGTCGCTCGAAGATTCGGGCACGGTGTTCGATTGAGTATTCATGTAGTCGCTCCTCCTTGGCGTGCCGTAGCCTTGTGCGAAGGCGGCTGTGCCACGCCGGCTTGATTGCCCATCACGGCAACGAACAAGTCAGCAATGCTCGGCCTGCGCACCTCTCCAAGCGTGGCCAGCTGCTGCCGATCAACATGATCGAACAGCATCACGCTGCGACCGAACACCGGGCGCTCGTGAATCGGGTTGAGCGCCCGTGCTGCGGCGAGATGCTCGGGATTCACCATCACTTCCACATAGCGCGAATCAAATTCTTCCATACTGCATTCGAGCGCGATCCGGCCGCGGTCGATGAACATGAGATCGGTTAGGACGTCCTGGACCTCTTCCACCTGATGTGTCGTCACCACGATGGTGCGGCTGCGATCGAAGTAGTCGTTTAGAAGTGAATCGTAGAACTGTTTGCGAAACAGGATGTCCAGGCCAAGCGTCGGCTCGTCCAGCACCAGCAATTTCGCGTCAATCGCCATGACCAGAGCGAGATGCAACTGGGCCACCATGCCCTTCGACAATTCCCTTACCTTGCTGGTGCGTTTGATCGTGGTCTTCTCCAGAAAACCTTCCGCCTTCGCCCGATCGAAACGCGGATGCACACCGGCGACGTAGTCGAGCGCCTGCGAAACCCGAATCCAGCGCGGCAGCACGGCGACATCGGCAATGAAAGAGACATCGCGCATGAGCTGTTCGCGCGCGGCCCAGGGATCGAGTCCGAGCACCTTCAATTCTCCCTGATATGAGGTGAGACCGAGAATCGCATTGAGCGCGGTGGTCTTGCCTGCGCCGTTGGGCCCGATGAGTCCGAGGATCCGGCCCTCTTCCACACGCAAATCGACGCCGTCCAGGGCGATGGTTGTGCCGTAGGCTTTGCGGAGACCGCGTGCTTCTATGGTTGCCATGGCTTCAGCGCTCCTCCTTTGCAGGTTTCGACGACGACCGCCGCATTGCGGCAGCCATCAGTTCTTTTGGTGTCAGGCCTAACCGCTCGATGGTAGCCGCGATCCGTGGCCATTCTTCCGCGAGAAATTTTTTGCGTTCGCCCTTGAGCAGAAGATTGCGCGCGCCGGCATTGACGAACATGCCGAGGCCCCGCTTCGTCTCGACCAATTGCTCGTCGACCAGTTCTTGATAACCCTTCAGAACCGTAAGCGGATTGACCCGATATTCGGCCGCGACATTGCGCACCGAGGGCAGCGGATCGCCTTCCTTGAGCACGCCGTCGAGAATCATGGCGACGACACGATCCCGGAGCTGTCGATAAATCGGCTGACTGTCGTTCCATTCACTGTCCATTCTGTGTTCCACCGAGCCTCATATGGTGATATAGTTAACTATAACACAAGTTCACGTGCAAGCTTTTTTTATTTTTCTTTGCCCCGTGTCAAAAAAGGTATGTCTCTCGCTCTCTCTGCGGCGCAGAACGACGCCGACTGCAGTTATTCTGGACCGAAATTCCCAAGCCCGGCCCACTATCCTGAAATTCGCTCAGTCGCCCCGGATTACGTTATTGATTTGCTTACGGTCATTCCCAGGAATCGTATGCGCCTTTTGGCGGGATCGTTCGTCTTCCGTATTGTGGTTGTGATGTTACAGGAGAAGGAACGAACGAGTGCCAACCGGTCTTGCGTCGAGTACGCATGGCAGCAATTGCGTAGCGAATTGCTCCGGTTTCTCGCCGCCCGTTTGCCAGAATCCTCGCCGGCGGCGGACGATCTTTTGCAGGATGTTTTTCTGCGCGTCCAACGCAAGGCGGCCGAATTGCCCGCGATCACCAATCTGCGCTCCTGGCTTTTCCAAATCACAAGAAACGCGCTCATCGATTATCAACGCGCTAACGCACGACGAAAAACGGAAGAGCTTGGCGACTCAGTCGCAGCTGAATCGCTCGATCCGATGGCCGAGCAAATTCGGCAAAAGCTGGCGCCTTGCCTGCGCGTGATGATCGACGAGCTTCCGGAAGTGTACGCCGGCGCGCTACGTCTGGTTGATTTGCAAGAAATCTCGCAAGCAGAGGCAGCGAAGGCGTTGGGGATTTCGTTAACGGCGCTCAAATCGCGCGTGCGGCGCGGGCGCGAGCGTTTGAAAACTCTCCTGCTCGAATGTTGTCAGTTTGAAGTGTCGGCGAGCGGCCGCGTGCTCGACTACTGGCCGCGCAACGGTCGCGGCGTCGACCATCTGCCGCTTAACTGTTGTTCGAACAACAGCAACCCGGCTGGCAAACAAGGCCGTAAGTGTTCGTAAAATCCTATGCTCAAAAAAACCCTTGCTGATTTCGAGGACATCCGAGCTGCGGTGCGCGAACGTTACGGCGCGATCGCCCGCGAGAGGGGCCAAGCGTCTGGGAATTGCTGCGTCCAGAATAGCGCGCCCGTCTCGAGCTGTTGCGGTAACGTCGGGAGCACGTTGGATTCCGCCGCGCTCCTGGGCTATTCCGAGGAAGACATCGCTGCCGTCCCTGAAGGCGCTGACCTCGGCCTGGGGTGCGGCACACCGTTGTCGGCGGCTGCGCTGCGACCCGGCGAAACCGTCCTCGACCTCGGCAGTGGCGCAGGTTTCGATTGCTTCCTCGCGGCACGCCAGGTCGGACCCACTGGCAAAGTGATCGGCGTCGACATGACGATCGACATGGTGGTGAAGGCGCGCCGCAACGCGACAGCGGGCAGCTATCGACAGGTGGAATTTCGTCTAGGCGAGATCGAACATTTGCCGTTGGCGGATGCGTCGGTCGATGTCGTCATCAGCAACTGCGTGATCAATCTTTCGCCGGATAAGCCACAAGGATTTCGCGAAGCCTTTCGCGTTCTGAAACCCGGCGGGCGGCTGGCGATTTCAGATGTCGTCACAGCAATTGAGTTGCCCAATGAAATCAAACATGACCTCGCGTTGCACACCGGTTGTCTCGCGGGCGCTTCCCTCATGAGTGAATTGCAAGCGACGCTTGAACAGTGCGGCTTCGAGAAAATCCGCATCGCTCCGAAAGCGGCAAGCCGCGAATTCATCAAGGACTGGGCTCCAGGTCTGAAGCTGGAGGATTACGTCGTCTCGGCTGTGATTGAGGCGATCAAGCCGTGAACGGCCTTTCCGAAAATTCTTTCGAACCGGAAGGAGGTGAAACGAAAACAATGAAGAAACTTACTCTCATTACCGCAGCGTTGGCCTTGCTCGGCGGCGCTAGCATCGTGGGCGCAGTCAACCAAAACGCCAAATCGGCAAAAATTAAGTCCACGCAAACTGCGTCGTCCCAACCAGAATGCTACGGACAAGCCGGATGCTGCAGAGGTTGCTGCAAGAAGGCCAACGGTCACTCGTGATCGCTCGAGCGGGCGGCCGGCGCTGCTGTTCGCGACTTTGTTCAATCGGGGCGGCGCAAATTCTGGGTCTGGTAAGATAAAGCCTGACAAGAAGTAGGGGTATCCATTTCGTCCAGCGTCATTTCCTGCCTTCTGCAATGTGCCTTTCGTTTCCACAGACCCCATTACGATTTTTCGGACCTTGGGATTCCGAATCCCGTAGTTGGCTATGTGACGCAATCATCCTCCTCGCTTGCGCTGCTCGATGAGCCATTTTGGTTCTGTCTAAAGGCGCAGCCCAAGCGAGAGCATCTGGCCGCGACCGCGGTCCGACGTCTTTTTCACATCGAGTGTTTCTCGCCTCGATTGCGTTTCCGCAGGATGACCCGAAGAGGGCCAGTCTGGTTCGTGGAGGCGATGTTTCCCGGTTATTTGTTCGCGAAATTTGTTTATGGGGAACAACATCGCGCCGTTGAAAGTTCTCACGGTATTCGAGGGATCGTCCACTTTGGGGATCGCCTGGCAACCTTGTCGGAAGATATTATGGTCGCGCTTCAATCGAGAGTGGGTGCGGAAGAAGTCGTGACCGTCGATTCATCCATCAAAATTGGCCAACCGGTTCAAATTACGGAGGGAGCTTTTCAAGGATTGGAGGGCGTGGTTACTCGTTTGTTGCCCGCGAAAGAACGGGTTCGAGTTCTGCTTGAGTTTCTCGGGCGATCCCTTGAAATGGAGATTTCGACAGCAAGATTGCTCGCCGCATAACGCTCATCGGGCGGATGGAATAATGCCTTACCCGCTGTCCACGATCTGACGAAACTGTCCAAAATCTGACGGATTGTGCCGATAAAACTCGGCGAGGCGCAATGTGTGGAAAGAATTCGTTGATCGCGGGCGTTAGTTTACGCCGGGCATCCTCCCACTGGTAAGATTACCGGATTGAAAACGCTAAATCGTCTATTGGCGCGAAAGAGTCGAAGCAACTAATTAATAATGGCGCAAATCTTGCTCAGGTTTGGTTATGATCCTAGCCGCAGGCCTTCTCGTGTTCGGAGTGAGCTCGCTGGCACTGATTGCCCGAGAACTGCGCAAAGCACCGGAAGGCTACGAAGACGAACACGGCTTACACATCGTCTCCAGAGGAACGGCTGGGTCGGGTGTATCGAGATCGGTGACAACGAAGACTCGCGGAACACGCAGTAGCCGGCATCAGGCGATGCGACGCGTGACCGCGCATTAGAGTTGGCGCTGCTTTTCGGATTTTGCGGAAGCGGCTAATAAAAAACGCCTCGAAAGCCGGCTGGCCTGCTCCCCGAAAACGGCCCAATTCGCCATAAGAGTTGTTGTCCGACTCACACTCGGGGGACGGCCGCCGACTCAAATGATTGCTGAATCCAGTTACCAAGGCATCGCCGCGGCGAAAGAGCGCGGTTTTGCGATCCTTTTGCATTACGCTCGGCAGCCCCGTGGGAGAACTTCATCAGCTACTCTTGCGATGATTTCGGCAAGCGGGAAAGCTTCACCTCGCTGTGGAAGCCACCGGCAAAGAAACACTGGCACAGAGTCCGGGCAGAAGCTCGCGCAGTGCCAAAATTATTGCTCGTGGTTTTTTTGAGACGAGAGAAGCTTGGCAGGCGCGCCGACGAACCGGATAAAACGTCGCGAAATGCGAGCACACTCTCACAGACCCGCCCAACTGAGCCCACTTCCATCTCCGGGGGTACAAGCTAAAAGTGGCCGTTCAACGAACGGCCACTTTTTATTCAAGCTTTTTAGCGAGGTCGAAACGCTCGACTGATTAACTCATTAGGTAGCGCCGCGCCATACCAAGCGCACCGAGGGCAGCGCCAAGCAACATTACGGTCGTTCCACCATCGGGAACCCCAGCACCATTTTCGGCAGCGAAACCGGTAGCGAGTGCGCTGTTTGAAGCGTTGGCAGGTGATGTTGTAACAAAGATGTGAGCCGCCGCATCAAAGCCCTGGCTGTTGAAAGCGAGGACGTTAGCGGCACTAGCCCAAGTCCCGCTCGTGTTAGTCAGGGTGAAGCTGATAGTGGACGACGAGTGCGTAAAGCCGTCAAAGCTATTGATTCTTAGATTGAAACTTCCAAATCCGTCTTCATTCCCAGCCGCACCCTGACTGTAGGGTCCCGGGGTGAATCCTGTCCCGCTGTTTGACCCCGTAATACCGCTGACTGAAAATGTAGTAGCGTTCACATTGAGAGCAACGCTCCCCCCGTCTCCAAATAGATAAGCATTCCCAGCGACCGTGTTGGAGGTGAACGTGACGGTGGCGGTGGTGGAACTCGTTATAGTGATCTGCACGGTGCCATAAGGCCCGGTAAACCCGCTGATGGCTGTATTCCCGACATTAAGGGTAGAGGTGAATGTAGCAGAAGTATTGATCCCGTTAGCGACCCTGTTGGCGCTGGCATTGTGGCTGAATGCGAACATTGCGGCGCAAACGGCCACGGAAAGCAGTGCGAGTTTGTTTGAGGGAACGATGTTTATTTTCATAGTGGATTTCATGTTGCAAAGTTAAGAAGCAAACCCTGTGCCAAAGCCAAAAGCGACAATGAAGAAATGTCATAAGAATCTGTTTACTAGTCAGTTAACATGATGAGGTAATCTCGCGAATTTGTGTTGCCACTGGCCCGGAATCGTAAGGTATTCCGACGGTCGTAAGGTATTCCGACGATTCGGCTGCCGCCCCGGAGAAAAAGAGAAGCACAATCACGGGCGAAGGAGAGGAGATTATGCTCGCTTAGCGATCACGCACCGCGAGTCGGCGATCCGACGCCAATCATTTGTGAGATTACGCCACGGACGGAGCGGGCTATCTACCGCGACAACATGCGGATTCAATCGTTTACTGGATTTTCCCGGCTTCAGGATAAGGGCTGCCAACCGACTGCACACGAGGCGGAGAAAGTTCGCGTGACTGGTTATCTCCTGTGGGACGACGAACCGCAGAGGTAGGTTCAACGATCCGGTACTTCGGCAGCAACGGATTTCATCATCCGTGGCGCTCGACGGCGTGGGAAATTCACCCGGATCATAAAAATCGAGGTGATGGAGAAGTATTGGGCGATTATCGCTGACACAGTTGAGGGTTTGGATTAGAGCTTGGCGATGCCGCGCCAGCTGCGCATGCTCCATTTCACCATCTCATCGAATTTACCGTCAGTTGTGATTGCCCGATTCCACTGCTGGAGTCTTATTCAAAGCTCCCGGGTCTCGCAGTGGACGGTTTCTCTGATAATTGGTGATGTTTAATTGAAGATCCCAGATCAAAGCGGAGTTATCCTGAGCCATTGCCAGTTGCAGGGCTTGTTGAGCCGTCTCGATAGCCTCAGAGAACCGGCCGCTCGCCGCGTACCCTGCCGCCAGGGTTCGAAGAACGATTACGTCCGCGTGGCCGGCATGCTCGAGCACCTTTTTTGCCAACTCAACCGCCTTGGCACCATCCCGCAGCGACGCATCTGGAGAGGTGGCGAGCACCCAGGCCAGGTAGGCCTGGGCATTCATATCATCTGGCCTGATTTCCAGACTTTCTTTCCAATGAGCGACTGCCTCGTACACGCGTCCTTTTCGGAAAAGGCCGAACGCCAGCGTGTTGTGGGCACTCCCGTTGCGGGAATGAATCCTTAACGCTTCTTCAGAATGAGAAATTGCTTCGTCGATGCGATCACGTCTCAGAAGAAGGTCGGCGAGACTCGCATGTGCGACATCGTTATGGGATGTAACGG
>WNFY01002514.1_pt1 | contig 32148 bp, 23 predicted proteins | sample 5400091 | NCBI WGS metagenome assembly WNFY01 (sample SAMN13153364, study PRJNA577476) | soil metagenome | isolation source: 60 cm soil or saprolite under grassland replicate 1 | place: USA:California | collected 2016-06-15 | reverse complement strand
CGATATGCTTTCGATAACGAATGTAAGCGATCTTAAAAACGGCGATATAAAAAAACTGAACTATGTAAATGAATCGGGCAAGAGCATACATGTGCTCAATAAATTTATTTCGTTTGATGATGAGCAGCAGGCAGTTTTTGGGTTTCATCCGCCACTTATTATTATAGGTTCTGCAGGCAGTGGCAAAACAGTATTGGTGCTCGAAAAGCTGAAGCAATTAACGGGCAATATCGCTTATATTTCTTTGAGTAATTACCTGGTTGAAAATGCACGTAAAATGTATTACGCTAACGGCTATGAAAATGAAGACAGTGAAGTGGATTTTCTATCGTTTCAACATTATCTTGAATCGTGGCAAATACCCGAAGGAAGAGAAATTAATTTCAGAACTTTTGAACAGTGGTTTAATCGTCATGCACAACATGTAAAACTAAACGAGCCTTATCGTGTGTATGAAGAATTTAAAGGTGTGCTTACAGGTTCGCCGCTGCATACTGCTTTTTTAAGCAAAGAAGAATATTTATCGCTTGGTATTAAGCAATCTATTTTCCCTGCAGATAAAAGAGGGCAGGTTTACAACCTGTTTACCAAATACCTGCAATGGATGAAAGAAAATAATTATTACGACAGCAATATGCTTTCATTTGACTATTTACAATTGATAAAACCGCGTTACGATTATATAATGATAGATGAGGTGCAGGATATTACGGGCATCCAGTTGAAATGCATTATGCAGTCGCTCAACAATAAAGGACATTTTATACTTACAGGCGACAGCAATCAAATTGTACATCCTAACTTTTTTGCATGGTCAAAAATTAAAACCTATTTACACCAGCACGGTACTGATAATAAAGAAGTAAGAATACTGCAAACAAATTATCGCAATTCACCGCAGGTAGTGCAGTTATCCAATACATTGCTCAAAATAAAAAATCTTCGTTTTGGTTCTATTGATAAAGAAAGCAATTATCTCATCAATACCATTTCAACACAACAGGGTGAAGTGCAGTTAATCGCTGACGATGATAAAGTAAAAGCAGAACTGAACCGCAAAACGCAGGACTCTACACATTATGCTGTTATTGTTACCGATAATCATTTGAAAGAAGAAGCGCGTCGCTATTTTAAAACACCACTTGTTTTCTCCGTGCAGGAAGCAAAGGGTTTGGAATATGAAAATATTATTTTGCTCAATTTTATTTCGGCTAACCCCGCGGAGTTCAAAGAAATTATGAATGGTGTAAATCAGGAAGATTTGCAAATAGATGCCTTGCACTATGCAAGAGCTGCCGATAAAAGCGATAAGGATGCAGAGATCTATAAATTTTACATCAACTCATTTTATGTTGCTATTACAAGATCATTAAAAAATATTTATTTGTTTGAGAAGCAGGTAAATCATCCTGTATTAGAGTTACTGGCATTGAGAGAATCAAAAAAGCCATTACGGGTAGCGGAGCAAAAATCAGACAAACACGAATGGCTGGAAGAAGCACGCCGCCTCGAAGAACAGGGAAAGTATGAGCAGGCAGAACAGATACGGGCAAAATATTTGGGCTACGAATACATCAGTCCCGAAAAATTAGAGCAAATAAAATTATTGGCTCTTAATCCTGCAAAGAAAGAAGCAGAAGTAAAGAAAGAGAGAAAACAATTATTTCAATACGCGCAGGCACATCATAAAATTCAATGGATAGATCAACTGGCAAAGATCCAGTTTCAGCGGGCCATACAATATATGAAGGAACTCCGCCAGGATGGAAGAGAATATGCTAAAAACTGCCGTCTTGGCCGTATAGAAGAAGTAAGAAGAATAATGCAAAAATATGGGACTGAATTTGCTCCCGTTGATACTGCGCTTACAGGTCTTATGGTAGCGCTCCATCATGGGCAGGATGCAGTAATGGAGTTGCTTCTTCAATCGAATGCCGATATAAGCACACTTTCAGCGAAAGGCTTGTTCCCGCTTGATTACCTGTTACAAGGTTATTATAAAAACGTTATTTACCGTCACACTTTTGTAGCCGGCAAAAACACATTGCTTAAATACTGGCATCGTGTAAAGCCTTCGTCCATCGCCATACAGTTTGAGCGCAGAAGGCTCGATATAAGTTCGCATTCTATGACTTTTTTCCTGCTCGTTTGCATGCGCTGTATAGAGCAGGAAATGAGCGAAAAAGTAAAGGTTAAGCACAAGGATGAAAATGAATCTGATCGAATAACCGGTGTATTTTCTATGGATGATGTAATGCGATTTGTTGAATGTATGCCGGATGAAATACTCCCTCCATACCGCAAGCAAAGGCAGTATGTAAATTCGGTTTTATCACTGCATGAAGTAGAACGCGAAAGTCCTTACAATAAAAAATTATTTGTAAGAGTAAAAAGAGGTAGTTATATAGTTAATCCGCAGCTTGTATTTTGAATTTTTTTTTTGTACTTAACTCTCTGCATCTTCTATAAATAACATCTACTTTATTGTACAGTTAAAATTTTATTTATCTAAAGAAATTTTGAACCGCTATTCCACTTATTGCTTTGCTATAACTTTTGTTCTTTGAATGCCAGTCATCACTTGTCACGCTGGGGAGCTCGCTTTTTTCTTTAGTAAGAAGTCATCCTGAGAAGCACTTCTAACAATGAAACAGGATTCCTGTTTATTTTTATTCATACAGATAAGCCATCAGTATATCATCCAAAAAGAGGTTTTCATGTTTGAGGTAAATATATTTTTTTAGCAGGCCCTCTTTTTTAAAACCCGCTTTTTCGTAAAGATGAATAGCCTTTGTATTTATAACTGATACACCTAATTCCATACGAAGAAAGCCTCTTTCTTCTGCCAGGTTAATAATTTCATTCAGCATCCGCTGCCCATAGCCTCTACCTGAAAATGTGGGATGAATAGCAACACCGCCGAGATACACAATGTGAGACATGCGATGCTGTTTGGGCACCAGTTTAAACATACCAATCAAACTATTATCTTCTCCATATGCATATAAAATATCCTGCTCCAAAAGCTCATCAAATATTGGTCTAAATTCCTCTGCACTCATTATTTCATAGAATAAAAAACGGTTTGTCTGTGGATGCATATGCAGATCATAAATAAAATTAAAATCATGCTGTGTTGCTTTTCTTATCATGGTTAGTGTTATTATTTCTATACAAAAGTTTCTTGAGATACGGTGGTAGTACCTTGCGACAGTGTAGATAAGAGTGATGCTGATTACTCTTTAAAAAAAATTATCGGGAAGTAAGTTCACGCCTGCCTGAAATATTTCCTTTAGTTATAGTAGACAATTGTTTGAAATAATTGGCGGCTAAATCTTTCCTGCCAGATTTTTTTGCAGCCATTCCGGCACCATAAAGACAATTAAATCTGTTGGGATGTTTCCTGAGAGCTGACTCATACATTTCAAGTGCTTTGTCCGGTTTATTCATTTGCATCAGCATATCAGCGAGGAGTTCCCTTGCAGGCAACACTTCACCGGGTGTAACAGGATGCTTCTCAGTTTTATCTTCTATGTCGGCAGCAACATTCATTAGTGCTAATGCTTCATCATTTTTTCCTTCTTTAAAGAGTATCCATGCTTCAGATGAATTGATTTGAATTTGCACCTGGTTGGCTTTATACGAATCCTTTTGTTGCATCAATGTGTCGCGGATTGTGTTCAGGTTTTTTAGCTCAGCCCTCGCTGAATCAATTTTACCAATATGAACAAAACCAAGAAGCCGGGTAAAGTGGATAATAGCTTTTTGCCATGGAAATTTTTCCCATGGAAAATCAGCCGGGTGTGTTTTCAGGCTGGCAGCTTCTTTCCAAATTTTGTTTTCAAGTACGTAACGTGATGGAATAGCAGCAAAGGCATAGGCGACTTTAAAATTAACAGGATAAACTTCATTGATCGTTTTAAGATAATCGCACTGTTTTTTTGCAAGATCATTTTCTCCTTTTTGCAGGTACGCATAAACAAGATAGTCCATGCCATGAAGTTCCTCATCCCAATGTCCTTTGATACCAGCCGATTCTGCATAGCATTGAGCTGAAGAGACAGAAGCAAGGTTTGAATGAATGCTTTCATCCCAAAGCCCTAACCTTGTAAAAATATGCGAAGGCATGTGTTGGGCATGTGCCGAAGATGGAGCTATAGAGGCATACTTTCTTGCTGCCGGCAGTGCTAATGCCGCAAGCTCAGGATAATCGTAAGTATGAATAATGTAATGTATGATGCCGGGATGATTAGGTTCGTTGGGATAAATAGTGTTTAATATTTTCCCGGCTCTTTTTTGATTGGCAAAGGACTTGTCAGCAGGATCAGCAGATGCATCCAGTGCCAATGCATAAAACACTGCGGCTTCCTTATCATCCGGATAGTTTTTATATAATTCTTCCATTGCTTTTTCATAGCGTATAGCTCGGGTGTGATGATCTACTTTATCCCAATCTTTATAAAAAACAAACATAGCTTCAATATAATCTGATTCTCTTTTTGTTTTTTGGTTAATTGATCTTGCTATTTCAATAGCTTTTACTCCTTTTTTTATTTCATCCTCTGTTGGCGGTGTCCAGAGAGGATGATAATTGCACATGGCTACTCCCCAATAGGCCATGGCACATCCCGGATTTTCTTCAATGATCTTCGCGAAAGCTTTTTCTGCTTCTTCATATTCAAAAGAGTGCAATAATGCTGTGGCAAAATTGAATTCCCTTTTTACTTTTTCCTCACCCGATATCATAAATGCTACTGTCCCCACTTCTTTATCAGAGGGGCCACATAAAATAACAGGTCCTTTTTTCAGGTTGATAGCATTTATATCTTCTGCAAGCGGCAATTTATTCTTTTGTTTACACGAAATCACTACGACGGAAAAAAGCAAGAGAATCCGGCATTTGTTTTTTTTAAGGAATTTCATAATTCATAAGCATTATAAAATTTAAAAAAGAGACAGGCAGTCAACGGGTAATATTTTTCAGATAGTATGCTGCAAATTATCAATGGTTCAAGCTTCTAAATTATTTTTGAAAACGCGTATTAAAGTTAAACCATTATCTGTATTCATCTATTTAAGCGTTGTTTGTAAAACCGGCTGTTAGCATAACCAAAAACCGGCTATTGTACATATTACTTTATCGCAACTTTTTTTATTGAATGTCAGTTTTAGACTGGCATTTATCTTTTAGTCTGAAGTCACTTCCTTATATCTTGATAACGAGGGAAACTATCATGAGATATAATAGCATTATTATTTTTCATTTGCCACTTCATTAATAACATTAAGCAATGATTTTGAACCTGGTGCATCTCCCGACAACTGCCATATCATTATCCCGGATGCTTCTTCTTTTGCTAAAAGAGTTTTCATCTTAATTGTAGAAATACCATTATAATACAGTATCCTGCCTTCAGGCATTTCTAATTGATCTGTAAATTCAGCCCCGCGAAATTCAGATATAATCTCTTCGTAATTCATGCTGATACCCGGCGTAGTAAGTGTAGGTCCGAAGCCATACCCATAAAAGGGCACCCCAAGCGTCAGTTTTTCTTTAGGTATCTCTCTTATAATTTTAAAGTATGCCAGGTCTTCTACTGCCTGCGCGTAGGTAGAATGTGGCCCCGGTTTTTCCGGCGCCCATGAACCGGTATGATCGTAACTCATGACATTCATAAAATCATATTGCGCAAGGGCTTTATCAGTAAAGTCTCCTTTATAAAAAACCGCAACAGCAGCAGTAATAAGTTTTTTATGTTCATGCAATGACTTTGCTAACTCAATTGCAAAGTTGTCATAATTCTCGTCAATATCACTGCCTTCTATATCTACATCTACTCCATCTAAATCATATCGCAGCACTATTGAAAGTAAATTGTTGATCAGCATCGCCCTGTTATTATCTTTTAAAAGCTTTGCATAGTAAGGATGCTTACCTCCTCCTGCAATGGAAGCGAGCACCGCTACATTTTTGGTATGGGCCGCTTTAATAAAAGGAATAAGCGCAGAGAAATTCCGGCTGAAATTGCCTGATGAATCAGGATTTAAAAAATACAGGTTTATATGTGTGAGCTTATTAAAAGGAAAAATTTTAAGATCTGTTGTCATAGCAGAGTCCAAAGAATAATATCCAACTACTCTAAATCTTGCTCCACCATTTAATGTTTGAGCATTATTTGCAAAAAATAAGAAAGCAAAAATCAGGATTATTAAACAAGATTTTATTTTCATATCTGTCAAAAAGAGGATCAAGGTAACATTATAAATTAATTTTTTCTTCTGGGTGCTTCTCGCTTTGTCAACCAGACCACGAACGTTATTAAACGCTAAAAATAATTATATAGCCGGCTTTGAGATTTCCATATAGCTTTCGTCGTCACTCATTCACTACATTCGAACTCTATACAGCTGCATGTCACTCTGAATTTATTTCAGGTCTCTCGGCATGTTTGATAAATGCGCTGCCAGGAGATGCTGAAACAAGTTTATAATGACAGCGCTATTGTACTTATTGCCTTATTACAACCTTTGTTTGTTGAATGCCACAGGGTCTCCCCTTTGCAATCAAAGTACAAAGGCTTTCCTGTGAAAATTCTGTGGGAACAGAAAGCTAAACACAAAGACTTTGGAGAAACCGTTGCGGAGAAGGAAAGATATCTTTGTTTTTATTGTGGTTGTCCTTAATTTATTGTTTTATAACTTCTATTGTTTGCTGTTTCTGAGCATTTCGGTATACTACGATGTAATTTCCTTTCGCAAGTTTTGACATATCAATGCTGGTTTGCACAGCATCTTTTTGTACGCTGTAAGAAGCTACAACTGTACCATTTAATGAAACGATCCTGATAGTAGCACCATCTAATGCTTTTGGATGAGAGAGCACAAGGTTGTTTACAAAAGGATTGGGAAATACGCTGATCTTTGTTGGCAGTTTACCATCAACAGAAACGATGCCACTGTAGCTTGACTTTCCATCGTTATCAACCATTCTTATTCTGAAATATGCAGTGCCTGCTAACTCTTTTGCATCATTATATGTATATATTGTGCCACACGATGCATTCCTTGCAGGAATATGGGCAACCGGTAAAAAATTTTGTGCATCCGAACTCTTTTGTACTTCAAATTCTTTCACGTTCACTTCATTGCAGGTTTGCCATCTAAGGTTTGCATAACCGTTGTTATTTAGAACATTGAAAGACAGCAACTGTAAAGGCAATACCGCATCGTCCCATGTAGTGGATATTTTAATAGCATCTATTTGACAAACGGGTGAATGTTTACTTCGCTGGTATAACCCCAGTTTGCTTATCTTCAGTGAATCCCCGGTATCAATGTCAATTACCTGTGCATCCGGATTGGGTTGAAGACTACCTGTTGGTGGATTTATCCAGAGAGATGCTACATTGTTGCTATCACCTGAAACAAACTGATACCCGATTGTTAACAGCAAAGTATCTTTGACAGGATAATCTGCATTTGCCCATACAACACCTACTCCTTTTCTTGGGAAAATACCTAACTTAAAAGTTAGGGCAACACTTCCTCTTTTAATTGCAACAGGTGCAATACGATTTGAATTATCTGAAGATAAATAAGAAACAAAGTACTCTATAGTTGGGGAATCACGAGCAACCAGATTGTGTGTTGAAAGAACTTTTAATAAAAAACTGCAATAAATAGTTCCGGTATCTTCCTCTGCAAATGTTGTTGAAACGCTTTCTGCATTGGTTGTTGAACTATCCAACTTAATTTTTCTGCTGGTATCAGCAGGGTTTGTAACATAACCCGGATAAGTTAAGTTTCGCGGGATAACCATGATTTTTTCGGTTGTTCCCGAAAGATGCTTCCACACGCTATCGCTTACAACTGTAAGTTCACCTTTAGCGTAGTTAAAATCTTCTGTTAGTAATCTTTGCGCAGAAACAATAGAAACAACAAGTAGACTTAGCAGCAGAAGCATAAAATTTCTTTTCATAAATAATTTTTTGGAAATTCATAATTTAAAGATAGGGATTGCAATTTCTCAAAAGCAGTTTAAATTCGTTCTTTAACTTTAATAACAAATTTGTTACCAGAATTTATATCCTTACTATACTAACCCGTTGGTGATTGAATTAATTTGAATAGTGAAAAAAGAGGTTGTACCTAAAGAAAGTCCAGCATTGAATTTGCAAGAATAAAGCTATAGTTCCTCCACCTTCTTAAAGTCCTCCAATATTTTGCCCTGTTTTTACGACAAAAAATTCAATAATGAAAAAATATGGTCAGTGAGGGTTTTTATATTTAATTCCTTGTTTACACAACTGATGATATTGTTCAAAGTTGATGGGTATTGCTGCCTTATAACAGAGGAGGTTCTCCACCTGCCTTTTTCCCTGGTCAAAAGAATATTTTCATTTAAATCATAAGTATTGTCAAGAGGAATAATTAATACCGCATCTGATAAAGTACTGAAGTTATAAAATACTTCAGCCCGAATAGCTTGACCATTATGATCAAACTCAATGATTTTAAGTGGCATGGTTTAGAGTTGTGGCTTTTTGGATTTAGGATTTTCAAATATAATAAGGATTGCATTCACATAATTTTTTCGCATATTTCTAAGTTGATTTTAAAGACAATTTAATAAAACAGTCATCAGCTATAGAGAATCACACAATAGTTTTATGTGCTTTATTCAGCTTTTTATCCCGGTTGAAAAATTAATATGAAAAAGTTTTACTGGCACATTGCGAACATAATGAATGCTATTGCACTTAATGTTTGTTTGAACACATTATTTTAAACGTATTCCACAGTCTCTTATAGTGCTCCGATAATTCTAAGTTAAAAATTGAAAAGAAATATTTTGCCAGGAGATGCTGAAATCAGTTCAGTGTGACGTGCTATTGTAATTAACCTTTGTTGCCGCTTTGTGTTCGTTAATTGTTCTGCAAGACAATGCAGAGAAATCGTGAAGGGAATAACTTTACTTCAACACTTGATTTAATAACACCAATATGAAAATGACAAAGTATTTAATTGTGCTTGCATTTGTTGCAGGCGGATTTTCTGCAGTTGCACAATCATCAACCACAGATGATAGAAAATTATTAGAAAAAACAACAGTGGCTATTCGTGATGCCTTCGCTGCTGGGTAATGTACCGGCAATTGTTGCTTTGCACCATCCAGATGTTGTAAAATATTTCGGTGGCAATAATGTTGTAATTGGTCGTGCTGCTTTAGAGAAGGGACTGACAGAAATGTTCCGTACATCTACACTGGAATTCATAGACAACAAACTGGAAAGCTTAATATTTGTCGGTGAAACAGCCATTGAGACAAGCATTTTTACGATCAGGGCTACGCAAAAACGGAGGTGAACCTTCTATATCGAGGGGTAGTGCAATGGTTGTGTATGTATGTTATAAAGATAATCCTACAGTTGGGCATCCATTTGTGAAATGGCACAGGCTCCTCCCAATGGAAAAGTAAGCAAAACACAAGCTTTTGGAGAGAGATTGTGGAAGAAAATGTATTGATAATAATTATAACTTCATCGTATTACACTAAAAAAATAATTATAAATATGAAAAATGCTGCGGGTTTCGACTTGTTATTCAAACAAGCTGTATCGGCTATTGATGCTGGCGATGAGATCAGGCTAAAGGAGTTGCTGGATGCTCATCCCGAACTGGCAACCGACCGTCTTTATTCACCCGGTGAATGGCTCACAAATGTAATAGGGGATGCACTTAATAGTTTCTTCAAAGATCCTTACCTGCTATGGTTTGTTTCAGAGGATGCAGTAAGAAACAGAAGCCTTCCTCCGAATATTGCCAACATCGCCGCAATTATCATTCAAAAAGCAAGATCAGAAAAAGCAGCAAGCCTGCAGGAGCAACTGGATTATGCAATCAAATTGGCAGCATGGTCGGGAGTGGCACGTGAATGCGGAGTCCAAATAGATTTGCTCGATGTGTTAATTAATGCCGGCGCCTATAAAGAGGATGTTAGTAATGACGCATTGGTCAATGGAAATTTTGCTGCTGCGGAGCATCTCATTGAAAGAGGTGCAAAATTAACTTTGGCAACTGCACTTTGCCTGGAGAAATGGGAGGAAGCAGACAAGCTTGCTTTTACAGCCACTAATATTGAAAAACAATTCAGCCTTGTTCTTGCAGCCCTTAATGGAAAGGCAAAAGCTGTAGCACGTGCTGTTTCCTATGGCGCTGATATCAATAAACCAAGTGAACATTTGTATTCGCATGGTACGCCGCTTCATCATGCAGTATGGTCGGGTTCGGTGGAAACAGTAAAAGTGTTGGTGGAAGCAGGTGCTGATGTGAATACAAAAGACAGCCTTTGGGATGGAACACCATTGGGATGGGCAGAGTATGGAAAGCGCCTCGAAGTAGCTAAATACCTGAAGCAGATAGGTGACAAAGAACAAAAAAATAATTAGGCTTCGTTATTGGCTATTGCGCTACTGTACTTTCACCTGCTGAGCCTTGAGTGCATCGCATTTACTTACTTATCTTTTTCTGTTTTTGTGTTGTGAATACTTTAAATGTTTTACCATGAGATGCTGAAACTATTTCAGCATGATGCGCTATTGTACTTATTGCTTTGTTGGAACTTTTGTTCTTGAATGCCACAGGGTTTCACCCCTTGCACAAGTTTTGCTGTGAAGACGGCGTGGAGATTCACTGAGAGATCCTCAGTTATGCATTCTACGTTTATTAAGCGAAAGTTTGTAATTACTGTAAACCTATTTTAGCAATTTGAATTTGTGTTCCCTGCATTACATGCAGCAAATAAACTCCTGCTGATAGATTGGTGCCATCTAAAACAGCTTCCGTACTATTTGCCTGCATTGTTTTAAGAGGAATTCCGTTTAAGTCGAACAACACTATTTTCGAGTTAGAGGCTTTAAAGAACTTGATATAAACAGTCTTGTTAATTTGAGTAGCAGTAAATAAAGTATTTGTTTCTTTTTTTATGATTGAATTTTGCTGAACAATAGTTGATGAACTTTGCAGAGCGCTTTTGGGGCAAGTTGCTGTATTACTGCAAGTGGTAGTGGAATCTGAATTACAGCCATACCGGGTATTTAAACAATTAACAAATTTTGTATGGGTTAAAGTATATGGAAAATTAGAGTTTATCACATACTGGAAAAAAGTTGCAGCTCTTTGTACAATATATATTTGTACTTGTTTATTGGTAACTGCTGAAGCGTCACCATTGGCAAGTCCAAAGTCTGAAGTTGATTCAGTTAAACTGTGTGTCATATCACAGTCTATATACAGTTCACAGGGAACGTTTAATGAAGTTGTAAAAATTTCATATAGTCTTTTGGAGCCCAGTTGTTTCAAATCCGCATTATTGGCTCCGTTATCAGGTAAAGTGTAGGTACTATTAGCACACAGTGATTCAGAATTGTAAATGGAAGTGGAGGGTGAGAAGAACATATCGCTTGAATCAATTTTGATTACATTATCAGAATTCCCGTGGAATGAAATCAAAGAAGGTCTCTTGGAATTTTGCGAAAAAAAATTAGCTGGATTAGCAGCAAAACTTAAGGGAACATTAGCCTCCCCCCACAAATCTAAGACTCCTTTTATTGTATAACTACTTGCTGCAGCATTCCCTAAATAATTATCAACATCGATAGCGCCCAGGTTGGATGATACCTTTGGAAAAACCTGATTGATCATTTTTGAATTGTAACAACCTGCCATTAAAGCTATAACTGATCCCGAGCTTGGACCAGCTAGAAAGAGATGTTGTACATTAATTCTGTAAGATGTAACCATATTTAATTCCCTGGAAACAATAGTTCTTATAGCACCCCTTGCATCTTGAATAGATCTGTATAATGCAAGGAATCTGCTCGCAGACGTATATTTTTTATTAACGTCCTCAACCTTACCCCTTCGGTATTCTACATTAAATACAACAAAACCTCTTTTTGCAAATTCATTACAATATGTTAGCGTTGGACTACTGTGAAAGTTTATACAATCAGTAAATCCGCCGTCATGAAAGAAAATAATTGCAGATAGCCTGCGGCTATCGGAATATTTAATGTTTGGGTAATAAACTTCATATATCAAATTGCTGCTGCCATCAGTGCAGTTAGTAGTCGTACTGCATTGGTGGGTTGATCCTCCTCCGGATAAAGAATCATCTACATATTTTACATCCAATATTTGTGTGTTCGGTTTTGCATAATTCACCGGAGGATTATTTGTACTATTCGGCTTAATGATTTCGGAATCTTTATAAACTTCGTTTATAAAGTTGGCACAAGTAAGATTTTGCGAAAATAAATGCGATGTATACAATAATAAAATACCACTGAGAACAGTTAGTGAACTTTGCTTCATGGCCGTTAGTTTGAAGGTTATACAAATTTATAATTAAAATGATTAGCGCCGGGAATATGGTTTTAAAAAAAATCAAGTTTAATTTTTCCTTTCGCTCTGTATTCTGAACTTTATGCTGCAGTCACCAGGATTATTTCATGGTCTCTTGGTGTGCTTCAATAATTCTAAGTTGAAAATTGAAACAGATTGCCAGGAGTTATTGAAACCGGTTGAACATGTTGGACATCACCCTGTCCTGACTTGATTCAGGACTATTTCAGGCTCTCTCGGTGTGCTTAGTAAATGTTTTCCCAAGAGATGCTGAAATAAATGCAGCAGGACGGGCTATGTATTTATTGCTTTGTTGCAACATATCGCCCTGTCCTATCCTGAATACATTTCAGGGTTGATTTAGGATTATTTCAGAGTCTCTTGGTGTGCTTCAATAATTTTTTTATTTTACTCAATGAAAAGAGGTGGCTCTGTTCATATTCTTACTAATATTTCGAATGATGTGCTTTGCATCGGTAACGGCTGATTTATTTTTTTCGCTTGCAGGAACATAAAAGTAAAAAATAGCCGTCTTCTTTTACTTCAAAATATAATTACACAAAACTTATTTATTACGAGAATTTTTCAACAATTGATGAAGCTATCTCCAGAGAAAAGCAATTAAAGAACTGGCACAGGAAATGGAAGGAAAATTTGATTGTTTCATTAAATCCTGCATGGAAAGATTTGTCGAAACAGATTGAACATTGAAAGAATATGTTTTATCAGGAGATGCTGAAACTTGTCCAGCATCACGGACATCACGCTGTCCTGAACTTGATTCAGGATTATTTCAGGATCTCATGGCGTACGTAATAAATGTTCTCAGGAGATGCTGAAATAAATTCAGTATGACACGCTGTTGCAATGCCAGCTCCGGACTGAATTAAAAATAAAAAGGCTGTCTCTTCCGGCAGCCTTTTTAGATAAACCAGCAATAATTACTGCTTATAATAATTTCTTTCTGCATCAATGATTGCCTGGTCTCTGTCATGTCTTAATTCACGAACCTCTTTTCTTCTTTCTTTGCCAGATAAGGTCTTATCATGTCTTGCATACCATATTTTTTCTTCATAGTCATTTTTTATATCTGCTATCTCAAGATCTAATTTGGTAGGTCTGTAGTAGTAACGGTAAGCCGGATACACATAATATGGATAATATCCGTAACCGAAAGGATGATAATAAAGAGGAACGTAGGTTCCTACAACAAAAGTTGTATGAGGTCTGTAATAAAAACCTCCTCCAAAACGTCCGTGAATACCGACAGCAATCTTTTGAGCTGATACTGTTATGCTAAGTCCCAATGCAATCACTATTACCATTAGCTTTTTCATAGTTTTCTTCTTTATAAGCTTTAGAAAGTAAAACAGTTCTGAAGTAAAATGGTAAATATTATTATAACGGTATTGTAACAAAGTATTGAAGGTGGATTAACATAACTTATTTAGAAATTTTTTGGGGGTAAGTTTCAATGATCTTCATGGTCTCTTGTTGTGCTTTAATAATTTCAACAATAGAAAAATAAAAGAAAATGTTTTGCCAGGAGATGCTGAAATAATTCTGAATCAATCCTGAAATTTACTCAGGATAAAACGGTATGACGAACGTCACCCTGAATTTATTTCAGGGTTTCCCGACGTGTCTAATAATTCTAACAAAGAAAATTAAAAGAAAGTGTTTTATCAGGAGATGCTGAAATGAATTCAGCATAACGAAACCGTTATTGTGCTTATTGTTTTGTTGTAGCTCTTGGTCTTTGAAGCCGCAATGTCCTCAGCTAAACACAAACCTTTTGCAGAGACATTGGTGAAAAGGGAAGAAAATTAAAAGAAAGTGTTTTATCAGGAGATGCGGAAATAAATTCAGCATGAAAAAGAAATCAATGAACAAAATGATTCTACCATTTCCTCTTCAAACCAGAATAATCAAATCAGTTCGGGTAAGTTTGTATCAAATGAACTTCTTATCAAATTCAAAAGCGGGTTTTCAGAAAATGAAAAATTAAAAGCCTTATCAGTTATAAATGGAAATATAACTGAGAAAATTTTCACAAAAACAATGCAGCATTTTGGTGAAAAAGAAGGAGTATATATTATTCATACTCCTTTAGCTGTACTCGATGCCGTTGGAAAGATGAAACAGCAGAAATTAATAGAGTTTGCCGAACCAAATTATACGTATCAACATGATGTTACTTCCAATGATCCTTATTACACCGATGGCTCTCTATGGGGCATGTATGGGGACGCATCTACCCCAGCCAATAAATTTGGTAGCCAGGCTGCCGAAGCATGGGCTGGTGGTCATACCGGTTCATCTTCTGTTTTTGTAGGTGTACATGGGTGGGATTTTGCGAACAATGATAACACTACATTCGATGGCACCACTGATGATCATGGCACGCATGTCTCAGGAACGATAGGTGCAAAAGGTGGCAATGGCAAAGGTGTTGCCGGTGTAAATTGGAGTGTAAAGATTATTTCCGCGAAATTTTTGGGTAGAAATGGAGGTACCACTGCCAATGCCATAAAAGCTGTTGATTATATAACTGATCTTAAATTAAGACACGGATTAAATCTGCCTGCCACTAATAACTCGTGGGGTGGTGGAGGTTTTTCACAGGGGCTAAAGGATGCTATTACACGTGCTAACAATGCAAATATTTTGTTTGTCGCTGCTGCGGGAAATAGTGGTAATAATATAGATGCAACTGCAAGTTATCCTGCGAGCTATCCCAATGCAAACATTATTGCTGTAGCAGCTATCGATAGTAAAGGAAATTTAGCTTCCTGGTCAAATTATGGATCAACGAGTGTTGATTTGGGCGCCCCGGGTGTTGATGTTAACTCAACATTACCGGCAAGAAGCGGTTCTTCTATTATATCTTCTTATGGCTCCTACAGTGGTACTTCTATGGCTACACCACATGTAACAGGGGCTGCAGCATTATATGCCTCCACTCATTCCGGAGCCACAGCAGCCCAAATCAAAAACGCAATATTATCAGCAGCAGTAGCTACAACTTCTCTTGCCGGCAAAACGGTTACAGGGGGACGTTTAAACGTAAGCGGATTTTAAAGAACTTATTTTTATAAAAAAACCTCGGAAATACTCCGGGGTTTTTTATTACCTATTTTCCATCAAAATATAACGTATTCTAACTTCATAGGGCAAAACGAACTTTAGATCGCTACAGTGCTTATTGCTTTGTTGCTGCACGTCACCCTGAATTTATTTCAGGGTCTCTTGTCGTTGTTTAATAATTCTAACAAATGAAATTGAAAGAAAATGTTTTATCAGGAGATGCTGAAAGCGAAGCTTCGCGAACACAATTGAATAAATAATTGATTAGTGAGCAAATTAGTTTAGCATGACGGAAGCATGACACCCTATTGTACTTGTTGTTTGTTGCGAGTTTTGTTCATTGAACCGGCCTGCTGATAGGCAAGTGCCACAATGTCCTCAGCTAAATACAAAATCTTTAAAAAGATATTGCGGAGAAATGAGTTATTGAAGTGAAGATGTATAAAAAGAAAAAAACCACCGGGTTTAGTAAGTGGCTTTTCTAAGAAATGGATAATAATTTGGTTTTTCGAGGATGTTGGGGCTGATTCTCCGCCTTTCGTGATACAAAGTAAAGATGGTTTGCAGTAAATACAATCACATAAAAACCATTTTAATCAAATGTTGAGAGCTATTTAAGTACATGATTAAAGCCTTCTGAAAATGACCATATTGTTATAGAGTTTTTAATTTTTACGTCACCCTGAATTTATTTATTCGCTTATTTATTATTTTTTATTTGTGCTCATGAATGCAAGCATTTCAGGGGTCTCTTGTAGTGCTCCAGTAAATTTAAGTTGAAAATTGAAAAGAAATGTTTTACCAGGAGATGGTGAAAGCGAAGCTTCGCGAACACAATTAATTAAGTAATTTATAAGTGAACAACCAAGTTCAGCATAACGGCAGCATGACGCGCTGATGTTCTTATTACTTATTGAAACTTTTGTTTTTTGAAACTTTGTCTTCGGCAATGTCCTCAACTATACACAAAACCTTTGGAGAGACATTTCGGAGAAGGGGACCCAAGACACGGATTTAGTTTTGTTTTAATTCTACAAAGTACATTTCGATTTCCCCTTTGCCTTTCGCTTCTATCTTTCCCCTGTTTTCAAAATAAAATTCAGGTTCATCTTTTAATAATTCGTAGGTGCTTTGTGAAATGTTCACCCGACCTACTGCTCCTGCACTTTCCATACGACTGGCAGTGTTTACTGTATCGCCCCACACATCATACTGAAATTTCTTAACACCCACTATACCCGCCACTACGGGGCCTGAATGAATACCTACGCGCATATCAAAAGCAAGCAAACCTTCGGCTTCACTCTCTACTTTACGTTTTTGAATAAAGACCTGAATATCCAGCGCAGCGAGCACGGTATTTTTCACTGACTCGGTTGAAATAACAGGCAAACCACCCGCCGCCATATAAGAATCTCCAATGGTTTTAATTTTTTCAATGTTGTACTTGCTCATGATTTCATCAAAGGCTTTAAAACAGTAATTGATTTCTGAAACTAACTCTTTGGCACTCATTTTTTCCGACATCCGTGTAAATTCTTTAAAATCTGTAAACAGAATAGTTACCAGCTCAAAATCTCTCGCCTCCGCTCTCCCGTTTACTTTTAATTCTTCTGCAATCTCTGCAGGAAGTATGTTGAGTAAAAGGTTTTCAGAACGGTCTTTTTCTTTTTTAATTATTGCTCTTGATTTGCGTATATAACGCAACCGGTTCCAAAGATTTGCGGTTACAACAAGTATCCCCAACCCTCCATACATGAAAATATTGCGTTGCTCGTTCTTTTTATGTATCTCATTCTGATGCGCTATCTGTATGCGGAGTTTCTCTTCTTCCTTTTCCAGGCTATCAGCAAGCATAACTTTTGCAAACTCCATCTGGTCAAGCTTCTTACTGGTTTCACCGGCCTCCAGGCTATCATTTAACAAAAGAAATTTTTCGTGATAATCAAGCGCCTCATTGTTGTTACCCAATATTTTGTTGATTTCATAAAGACATTTGAAGGCATCACGCTGATAAACAATAACGCCGATCTCCTCACTTAGGTCGAGTGCTTTTTTACATGAAACTATCGCAGACGAATAATCTTTTTGCTTCAAAAATAAATTTCCGAGGCTATTATAAACACAGGCCATTAAATCTTTGTCGTTCAGTTCTTTGGATATTTTCAGACTGTTCTGATAATATTTACGCGCTTCAGAGAATTTGTTTTGTTCAGTATATATATCGCCAATGTTCATGTTAGAATTGGCTATTCCCTGCTTATTTTCCAGATCTTCTTCCAGAAGAAGACTATTTTTAAAGTATTCTAGAGACTTTGCACAATTATGTTGTTTTCTGTACATGATCCCGATATTGATATATGCATTGGCTATTCCCTTTTTATCTCCCAGTTGCTCATTTATAGCGAGGCATTTTTTATAATAATCCAACGCCTCAGACTGATTGTTTTGCAAATCATGTATAATTCCAATGTTATTGTAAGCATCGGCTATTCCTTCTTTATCACCCAACTTCTCATATATTCCAAGGCTTTTTTGGAACTGCTCAAGAGCTTTGGCGTAGTAACATTGAGAAAGATACACACCGCCCATATTGTTATATGAAGTGGCCATTCCGTGCTTACTTCCCAGTTGTTCGTACATATCAACACTTTTTTGACAATACAGCAGGGATTGAGCATAGTTGCCCTGGTCTGAATATATATTTGCAATGTTGTTATAAGCAGTTGCCATGCCTTTTTTATTCTCAAGTGCTTGCATTATAACAAGGGCTTTTTGATGAAATCCGAGAGCTTCGGCATAGTTACTTTTTATATAATTTGCTACTCCAAGCGTGTTATAGGCCTTTGCCTGCCATATCTTTTGCCCTTTTATAGCAGCATATTCCAATTCCCGGGTTGCCCATGTCAAAGCAGAATCCGGGCTGTTATACCTTATATCCCACGCGAGGTCATCAATAGCCTGTAAACGCACAGTATCTGGTTGACGGGTGTCAAACCATACTTTCCATAAACTGTCATTATTTGCTTGCCCCTGAACAGAGAAGAGAGAGAAGCATAAGCTAATAAGAGTACAAATTTTTTTTCTCATAAGGTTTTTTTTAGGGATATACTTGCTTTCCAGGCTTTGACTTTGCCTGTAGTTTTTTGTTCTGTTTTTTAAGAGGGGAGAGAATTTCTTGTTCAGTAAATCGCAGGTCGTGCGGCATTTGCCGATGAATTGCCTATTGCTGTTTATGCTTTAGCATTGTGAATTAATATAACAGCGGCAACAACAGTAGCTGCAAAAGTTTTGAGAATGTTTTTCATTTTTTAATTTTTGTGTTTGATAAAAGATTATAATTTTTTTTGTCAATTGTTACAACATGTTTTTTGAACGACAAGATTGCTTTTGCCCAAAAAAATATTCAATACCTGAAACAGATAAATAATAATCACTCAACGTGCGAGGATGAGATGAAACAGTGAATGACAAGTAATCACCGGTTTTTATTCACGTCTGCAAATACGGAGAAAGTAAGCACCAGGGGTATGATTAAAAATACCAACTAAATTTTTCATATAATTTTTTAAGAATAAATCCGTCAAAACCAGCTTAGGTTTTATGGTATTGCAAAGAAAAGTATAGCTTATATAAACGTTTTGCTGCAATTACCCAATGGCAAATATGGATTACCCAATGGCGAATATGGACTGTGCAGGTTAGTGTTTTTCGTAGTTGAGAGCTTTTGGAAAGTATAAAGCTTTCGAGGTATCGCTAATATGGGATGTTGGCTCTTTGAATCTGTCTAACTCATACGGATACCGGTTATAGACTTACTTTAATCTTTATTCAAAGTGACTACGGAATACTTCGAACAACAAGGACGAAGAACCGCTTTTATACTTATTGCTTTGTTGCAACCGTCACCCTGAATTTATTTATTCGCTTATTTATTATTTTTATTTGTGCTCACAAATGCAAGCATTCAGGGTCTCTTGTTCTGCTTTAATAATTCTAACAATAGAAAAATAAAAGAAAATGTTTTGCCAGAAGATGCTGAAATGATCCTGAATCAAGTTCAGGACAGCATGAGGGAAGCATGACGCGCTACTGTACTTATTACTTTGTTGCAGCTTTTGTCCGCCCTCTGGCGGATGCCGCAATGCCGCTGCTAATCATAAAGCATTAAGACAGACAATTGTGGAGAAGGAAATTTGTAAAGATTACAAGGGGATAAATTCTATCGTTCGCTCTACTCTTTCAGGCTGGATAAGACCGTTCACCCATTTTTTATTGTGATTTTTTACCGCATACTTTTTCTCGTAGGCTTTATTGATTGCATCAGTGACTATGCTGACATCGGCTGGCTTCTCACCCTTAACGTTTATAATGCCTCCTCCGCATTTAATATCCCCGGGATTGCCATCCAAAAAAGCTGTATACCAGCTTCTTTCGGCATGATAATAGGAACGGGCAAAAATCCTGCCCTCAACTTCAACCATCCATATACCCGTGAATTTCGTTCTGTCTTTACCCACACGAACACTGCTAATCTCTGTTTCTCTTATACATTTTAAAAATGTCTCTGAAAATTTTTTCATAATAAATTTTATTATCGCGGTTAACAGGTTTAGGTATCAGCAAAGTTAGAGCGAAGGTTTTTACTGCATCATTTAACCTCACGCGGATGCCGCAGCGTCCTCTAAACAGTCGTTGGAGAGATGTTGAGGAGAAAGGAAGATTCTACTATAAACTATACTCGTGTTCTATTTTTTGTCGCTCCAGTTTATTGTGTGCTTCATTTGCACGCAATTCAACGCGTCTTATTTTTCCACTGATGGTTTTAGGGAGCTGCGTTACAAATTCAATAATTCGCGGCATTTTATATGGTGCTAAATTCTTTTTGGTATATGCAAAAATGTCGTCGGCAATTTGTTTATTAGGAGTACAGCCGGCATTGAGTACAATAAATGCTTTTACCACAAAACCTTTTGTTGCATGCGGACTACCAACCACTGCTGATTCAATTACATATTCATGTTCAAGCAACACACTCTCTACTTCAAAAGGACCAATGCGATAATCAGAAGATTTTATCACATCATCATCTCTGCCCACAAACCAGATATAGCCATCCTCATCAACATATGCTTTATCGCCTGTGTAATACAAACCATGCTTAAACGCTTCTTTCTTTTTCTCCGCATCATTAAAATATTCTGTAAATAATCCGTTTGGTTTTGTAATGTTTGTTCTTACGGCAATGTTTCCCTCTTCACTTGCAGGCAATGCATTTCCATCATCATCAGCAATAACAATATCGTACAAAAAAGTTGACTTACCCATAGAACAATTTTTCTCCGGGCAAATTTGCAACAAGACAAGTACTTTCTGTTTGCCCGTAACCATCGCGCAATATTAAGCCTGTGCCTTTCTTCCACGCTTCTACTATTTCCGGATTTAACGGTTCTCCTGCCGCTACACATTCACGCAAACTGAATGAATAAGATTTGATATCCTCCAGTATCAGCATGCGCAATGCAGTTGGTGGTGCACAAAAAGTTGTTACTTTATTTTTTGCGATCATGGTAAGATGCTCTGCCGCACTGAAACGCGTTGTTTGATGAAAAGCAAAAACAGTTGCACCCATACTCCATGGTGCAAAGAAACTGCTCCATGCAAATTTTGCCCAGCCCGGTTGAGAAATATTATAGTGTATATCTCCCTGCTGTAAACCAATCCATGATGCAGTGGTCAAGTGACCAAACGGGTAACTGAAATGAGTATGCGTTACAACTTTTGGCATTCGTGGTACCCGATGTAAAAAATAAGAACAAAGCATCATTTGCATACGTAGGCGCTGCATCTGCTACAGCTTCTTCTGTATAAATTTCTTTAAATGATATCCACCCGTCTCTTGTTCCATTCACTAAAATTTTTAAAGAAACAAATTTGCCTGATAATACTTCTGCCTCATCAATCTTTATTGCATTGTCAATATCTGCAACAACTGCCTTTGGCATTAGTTTACCAAAGCGATACACAATATCGTGTACATTTAATATAGTTGCCGCAGGTATTAAACGAAATCCTCCTTTTATGGAAACAAGCACCGTTAACCAGTTTTCAGGAACCAGGGGCATCTGAGAAAAAATCACGTCCTGCTGCTGAAGTTGATGCTTACGCAAACAATGTAAAAAGCGGTTGCAATGCAAACTTAATTCGCGGAAAGAAAATGTTTTTGTTTGCACGCCGTCTGTCCATATAAGTGCGTGTGCATCGGGCGTATCTTTTACATGTATGTTTTCGAAAACTTCTGCAACCCAGTTAAATTGTTGCGGCTTTATTATTTCCAGTGTGCGCAAAGCTTCGAATTGTTTAGCTGCAATCATATCACGTATCTGCCGATACAAAGACGCTGTATTCATATGCAAGGCATTTTGATAAACTAAAATTATACATAAAAAGCTGCAATCTTCTTCAGCAAAAAGATTTGTTACAACAAGTTTGAAAGAGAATATTTTTTATGAGCCAGGCTGGAGTTTAACTGTTATACTTCTGTTGCGTCGCACTCTTGTACATTCTGTTCTTTACTGTCATTGCAAGGTTTTACTCTTTGAATTTGTGTGCAGGCAAAACCGTGGCAATCTTATACTTCTTTTGTCTTGACACAAAAGAAGGCAACCGATTAGTAGGTTGCGAAAAGAAAAAGTCAAGAAAGAAAAGATATACATCACTTTTTTTTCATCCGTCCTTGATTGGGCTGTGTGCAACTGTGACTTTAGCAGTTAAGCATTGATGACTGATTGAAAATTCTTGATAAAAATCTATGTGGTTGTTTTGCAAAATTGAACTTTCCTATAATCCTTTTAACCTCCCCAAATCCCGGTTCAGACAAGTTAAGCGTCGAATGCCGCAATGTCCTCTGCTAAACACAAAGCTTTGGGAGAGACATTGCGGAGAAGGGATAACTTTGAGTATGCATTACAAAAACAAAAACAACCATTAAATCCCAAACATGAAAGAGAGCTCTACAAAAGCAGCGGGTATTTTATCCACAAGAATGTTGCCTGGTATCATTTTTTTTGTGCAGGGCTTTAGGTAAAATATTTATATACACCGTTCCCAAAGTGTATAACATGTTCTTCAAAGATTTTGAAACAACTTTTCTTCCTAAATGGCTTATATGGGCAACTGCATATTATACTTCCTATGTTGAAATGATAGGCGGTTTCCTGCTTATTATTGGTCTGTTCAAAAAATATGCTATATACCTGCTTGCTGTTGATCTGCTTATTGTTTCATTCCGGTCACGGGTTAATGGAACCGACCTGGGATTTAAGCCATGTAATGCCGAGAGCTATTTTACTTATAACTCTTTTTTGTGCCACAGGAATGGGACAGATGGCATGCGGATAAGCTTTTCAAAAAATAAATGCGGGGCTTAGTCATTGATTGTGCTTCGTCAGGCTGTTGTATTACTGTAACTGTAACTACAGAAGTTGAGTGATATGTCACCCTGAATTTATTTATTCGCTTATTTATTATTTTTTATTTGTGCTCATGAATGCAAGCATTTCACGGTCTCTTGTAGTGCTTAAATAATTCTAAGTTCAAAATTGAAAGAAATATTTTGCCAGGGGGTGCTGAAACGATCCTGAAACTAGTTCAGAACAGCATGACGGCAGCATGACGCGCTATTGTACTTATTGCTTTGTTGTAGCTTTTATTCTTAAAATGGCACACTGCAAGAGTGGTTAGTTCCTTAATCAAGATAAAAAAGATAGTTGGCTTTATCTTAGAACACCTCCGGAATAAAGGTTTGATCAGTCATTGGTGGACGAACATAGCCTGTATCTTCCTGTCGTGATGGCAAGATCATCTCCTCAGGTGTAAGATCCTCATAAGAAATTATGCTTAGCAGGTGATGAATACAGTTTAAGTGAGCACGTCTTTTGTCGTCGGAATTAACCACATACCAGGGCGCTTGCTTAATATCCGTATACTTAAACATTTCATCCTTGGCACGGGAATATTCTATCCATCTTTTACGCGACTCCAGGTCAATAGGGCTCAGCTTCCATCGCTTTGTAGGCTTAGCGATACGATCTTGGAAACGACGTTCTTGCTCAGCATCACTCACGGAAAACCAATATTTGATCAGGATAATTCCAGAACGGATAAGCATGCGTTCAAATTCAGGACATGAACGCATGAACTCATGGTATTCCTCATCAGTGCAAAAGCTCATGACCCGCTCAACCCCTGCCCGGTTGTACCAACTACGATCGAAAAGAACCATCTCACCCGCAGCAGGCAATTGGGCGACATATCGCTGAAAGTACCACTGCGTTTTCTCACGTTCTGTTGGTGTGCCCAATGCTACCACCCGGCAAACACGTGGGTTAAGGGGTTGTGTAATTCTCTTTATAACACCACCTTTGCCAGCAGCATCACGACCTTCAAATATCACAACCACTTTCAATCCCTTATTTTTAATCCATTCCTGCAATTTTACTAACTCGATATGGTGCTTAGCCATTTGCTGCCCGTAGACCTTACCTTTAAGTTTGCCTTCTTTTCCATTATCTGTTTCCCCCGATATTGAAGAATCACTTTGATCTTTAGGGGTCTTCTTTCTGGAATTTTTTGTGAATTTAGCCTTCTTGGTCATAGAACAGATTTTGCAAAAGGTAAAAATAATTTTGCAGGAATTATAGAGAAGATTTATGTTACAGCTAATGTATATAATATCGCCGTTTATGTTTCCCTTTGTACGTTTTAAACTAATGCGGTTAAGCAAACTTTTGAATTGCTATTGTACTTATGAAGTTGTTCAATCACCCTGAATTTATTTCAGGGTCTCTTGATGCGCTTAATAAATGTTTTGTCAGGAGATGCTGAAAGCGCAGCTTCGCGAACACCAAAAAAAATAATTGATAAGTGAGCAAACAAGTTCAGCATGATGTACTGATATACTTATTGTTTTATTGACATTTTGTTTTTTGAACGTCACAGGATTGCACCCATTGCAAAAACAAAGGGTTGTTTCTAACCAAAAAAATAATCCTTAAGTTTTGAATCCTGAATTTATTTCAGATTCTCTTGTAGTGCTTAATAAGCGTTTGCCAGAGATGCTGAAAGCGCAGCTTCGCGAACACCAAAAAATAATTGATAGGTGAGCAGAGAGTTCACCATGGCAGTGCATAACGCGCTATTGTACTTATTGCTTTATTGCTATACGTCACCCTGCATTTATTTCAGGGTCTCTTGTTCGCTCTTTATATCTTACCAAGAGATGCTGAAACAAGTTCAGCATGACGCGCTATTATACTTATTGCTTTATTGCAACTTTTGTTCTTGGAATGCTGCACAGTCGTGGCTAATTCGCAAAGCTATGGACAGACTGTGAGGAGAAGAAAACAGAGTTCATGAATGCAAGCATTCAGGATCTCTTGTAGTGCTCCAATAATTCTAAGTTGAAAATTGAAACAAATGTTATCCGAAGATGATATCCACTTACATATATTTGAAGGAAATAATTGTTATGGAAGGAAAATACATATTTAAAAACTTTACTACTGAAAGTGGTTTAATGAGTTTCTTAAATGATGAAAAGATCTCACCTGCTCATGTTATTTCAATAATGTTTTAATAGTGCTAACCTAAGATTCTACCTGGTCTATTTTACGCATGAACAGGATTAAATAAGTTTTAAAACTATTCTCCCATCTAAATCCCCTACGTATGCAGGGCATTAGGGACGTCACCCTGAATTTATTTCAGGGTCTCTTGTAGTGCTTAATAAATGTTTTGTCAAGAGATGCTGAAGCCAGTTCAGCATGACGGTAGCATGACGCGCTATTGTACTTATTGCTTTGCTGTATCATGTACCTCGAATTTATTTACTCGCTTATTTATTATTGTTTATGAGTGCAAGCATTTCTCTTGTTGTACTCTTTATGTTTTGCCGGGAGACGACTTATCGAAGTTAAGGTATAAAAAGAAAAAAACCACCGGGTTTAGTAAGTGGTTTTTATAAGAAAATGGATTTAAGTTGATTTTTTAAAGGATGTGGATTGGGGGCTCATTCTCCGCCTTTCGTGATACGAAGTAAACATGATTTGCACTATATACAATCACATAAAAAGCATTTTAATCAAATGTTGAGGGCTATTTAAGTACATAATTAAAGCCTCCTGAAAATTTCAAATTGTTATACGCTTTTTTAATTTTTGAGACTTTTGTATTATCACTTTCTCTGTTCGGTTATACAGGCAATTTCCTCTCCCAGTTTGCTTTATCTTCTGCAAAATCAAGTTGTCCCGTTTCCTGTTTTCATTGCTACTTTATTCATATCAAATTCGTATCTTACACCTATCAAGTGGGCAGATCTGCCCACTTGGTACGAACAAGGCAATAACCAGATACGGTTAAAAGAGGTACTTGTTATTATTCCTGAACCTTTTATTATAGATTGCCCGCATTGCTTCCTCTGCTGAATACTGGTTAATATTTTCATTAAGTATTAAACAACAAAAATTATTGTCGTGGCAATACAAACAAGAATTTATTTTATCGGTAGAATGGGCAATGTGGTTGGCTCTGCCTGGAAGGGTATTCCTTATATGTGTTACCAGCCTGATACAATCAATCAAAGTGAGCCTACAAAAAAAAGCAGTGCAAATATGGGTAAGGCATCGAGAATAGGTGCGGGCTTAAGAAGATTGTTTGAGCATGTGCTTTCGCAACCTTTGGAAAAATCTGTACGTGACAACTTTACGGGTGCAATAAAAAAATGGCTGCAGACAAAACCCTTTGAACAAACATTATCCACCACCGTGTTACCCTTTATTAACGGCTTTGAGTTTAATGCGAAGGAAAGATTTCGTGTACCGCTAACACTGCAAACAAATATGCACGGACAACTGATGCTGAAGATACCTGCATTTATTTCCAGGCAGGCTATTATTGCTCCTGCGTATACTAACGCGGTAAACATAGACATAGCCGCGGCAGGCTATAATATGAATGAGTTTGTTCCTGTTGGCAATTACCACACATCTGTAAACATTACCTACAATAATATTGCAATACCCGAACAGGTGATACCATTCCTCTTCTCTATACCAAGTGGCAGTATAACAGCAGTGCTTATAACACTGAAATATTTGCAACGGAAAAAAGGAATTGAAACAATTGTACAGAATTTACGCTGGCTGCCATGCGATATTGGGTGTGGGTATTTGTGTTGACAGGTGACCCTGTTCTGAACTCGATTCAGGATTATTTCAGGGCTTCCTGCTTGCTCTTTTATATTTAATCACGAGATGCCGGCTCCATCAAAGGCGGATTTGGAACAATCGTTAATGTACTTGCAATTTTTTTTGTTCTCCCTCACCACCCTCAATCACTTTCCGTAACTGCGGACTTTCTTTCTTCTCCCTGCTTAGCACTTTGTAAATAATAATAATGCTTAGAAACATGCACGCGGCGCCGATGAGAAAATGCATGCCGGGAAAATAAAACGGCGCCTTATCAGTAGTAAAATAGCTGAAAGTAAAACTCATGATCGGCGGACCGATAATAGTTGTAAGGCTCATCAGGCTCGTAAGCGCCCCTTGCAATTCTCCCTGCTGATTACGGGGCACATGCCCTGAAATAACCGACTGTAGCGATGGACCGCAGATGCCACCCAGGCAATACGGTACAAGAAAGGCAAACATCATCCAGCTTTGTGTTGCCAAAGCGAAAAGTACCAATCCAATTGTATAAAGAGTTAAACCCAGGTAAATGCTTTTCTCGTTCCCGATTTTGGGGTTTACCACACGCGTAAGACCTGCCTGAACGCCACCAACTAAAACACCTACAACCGCCAGTGAAATGCCCACCATTTTCTCGCTCCAGTGAAAGCGGTAAATAGTAAAAAAATTCCAGTTGCCCTGGATAGACTGGCTTCCTAAATAAATAAGAAAAAATCCCAGGGCAAGTCCTCCAATTTCAGGATGCCGGGTTAAAAACTTTAATGAACCAAACGGGTTAGCTCTCCTCCAATCGAAAGGTCTCCTGTGTTCTACACTTAATGATTCAGGTAAAAAGAAATATCCATACAGGCAGTTGAGGAGGCACAGCGCTGCCGCAGCATAAAAGGGTGCACGAATACCCCAGCTTGCAAGCAGCCCGCCAAGCGCAGGACCCAGCACGAAACCCAGTCCAAAAGCTGCTCCTATTAAACCAAAATTTTTTGCCCTGTCCGTTTCATTTGTGCTAACATCCGCTATGTATGCCGTACCAGTAGTAAAGCTGGCACCGGTAATGCCCGCAATCACACGTCCGATAAACAGCCATCCATAAGCAGGCGCCAGCGCAAGTATAATGTAATCAATTCCAAAACCGAGTAAAGAAGATAGTAAAACCGGGCGTCGTCCAAACCTGTCGCTAAGATTACCAATTACAGGTGCAAAGAGAAATTGTGTAATGGCAAATACCGAAAGCAGGGCAGCGCCATAAGTACTGGCTATGTTAACGGGAATATGTTTTAACTCCGCAATAAGATTAGCCATTACAGGAATAATTAAGCCCCACCCCATTACATCAATCAGCAACGTTATGAAAATAAAACCCATTGCTGCTTTTGTATTCTTCTTTTGCATAAGTCCGATATAAATTGAGTTGGCAAAAATGCTGGTTTATTTCGGTAAAAATATTTATTGCACTAAAAAGTATTTTTAAAAAGAAATGTTTTTTTGAATTGCTTTTTGTACTTATTGCTTTAACGAAGCTTTGTTCTTTAAATGCCAGATGGAATCCCGCTTTTCATAGCTGGGACCTTGCTGGTTCAACACAGAACTACAATGTTATTAATAGCTATGCTGATTATCGGGTTAAGCTTACCTGTGGCCTGTAACTTGCCTTGAATGTATTTACAGTAGATTTTGGTGTGAGCACCGTTGATTTTCCATTAGGAGAAAGTGCTATTTTTTTTTGTGTAACCAAATGGCGTCCATAAGTATATGTGCTTATTAAATACGAGATAAGGCTCGTTTTCAATAGCAATAAAAGTTCCATCAGGAATAATGCTGTTTTTTTCTTCAAAGGTTTTTTTAAAACCATCTTTATTCATTCTTTCTTTTTGTAAAATTTTATCTATTTCGCTTATAGATGTTTTTTCACTGAACTTATATTGTGTGTTTCCTCTCAACCACGCCGTTTTGAATTTATTATAGTCTTCCCTGCGGCATTCAAAACAAGGACGATGACCTGCTGCAAATGATGTTGCTTCATCAAGAAAAAATAATTCTGTATAAAGATTAGGTGCCATTATCTCACGCTTTCTTCCTTTGAACTCAAGCTTGCAGGTAATCCATGCTTTTAATTTATATGCGCGAACAATTTTTTTATCATGATTATGAATATTGCCGCGATTGCCCATCCATAAACCACGTGCGGTAGTTTCAATAATTTCTCCGAAAGGATTTACACGGTTCTGCATAATTTTTACATTTCTTCAATCATTGCAACACAATCTATCTCGATATCAAAATGTCCGGGCCATGCGGGCACACAAACAAAAATCCGCACCGGTGGATTTTCAGGGAAATAACGTTTGTACACTTCATTAACCGCAGCAAATTTTTCAACAGAAGTAAAATACACATTGCATTTTAAAACATTGCTTAAAGATGATCCTGCAGTTTCCAGGCAAAGTTTCATTTGCTCTAATACAAGTTCTGTTTGCCTTTCAATAGATGCATTCACAACTTCACTTGTTTCAGGATCAAAAGGGGGAAAACCGGAAACATAAATTGTATTGCCATTGCGTGTAACAGCAGATGTTGGCGCTTTCCAGTTTTCCAAATAAGTTGATAAAGGTTCTACGCGAATAATTTCTCTTTTCATGATTATAATCAATCTTTAAAAATCAGCTCTTTTTAAATCAGCTTTCAAATGATTTTGAAAACCAGCTGCATGTGTAGCCATGTTCAATTCATAATGAAAACTATCGCCCTCAACTTTAAATATTCGCTGTGATTGCGTTGCCTTTGGGTCTTCCAGAATAGAAGTGCTGGTAAAAGTAAAGCTGTTGTTATCGGCATTTACCAATTCAAATATTTCCATTCTGCCGCCAACCTGTACACTATGCAACAAAATTTTATCTTCTTTTAATATAATAAAGCCTGTATCCCAAAACACAGTATGTCCGTTCTTCTCCGTATCATTTTTGTACCATGTTTTTTGCTGATAAAAAACAGCATCTTTATATTCATCAGGTTTATATTCAAGATGCTCTGTATAAAATGTGTCATCAATCGTGGGATACTTTGCAAAGCCTTCGCCCACCCATTGGCCTGCAAATAATTTTTTGATCTGCAATAATGTTTCTTTCATATTGTAAGCATTGTTTTAAAAATATTGAGTGTATGAAATTAAATCTGTAAATCGCATAAAGCAAAACTAAATGATAGGATATGTTACTTAAACCCGGTTCTTGCGATGTTAGATGATAGATTAACTTAACAAGAAATTAAGAAAGCTGTTTGAGTTATTTGTTTTTGATACCAACTAAAAATTTTCATGGCATCTTCGTTGCGTCGCAATCACTTCATCTGCAAATTTTATGGCAACAACAAGCACTATAATAAATCTTTTGCAATTAATTCAAACAGCTTCTAAGACTATCTAGCAAGAAGCGGGTTTTATATCGTTGTATTCATCAGTAAGTTTGATGTTTAAAAGAAAGAATCATGAACACAAAAATAAAAACTCAAAATAAGCCGGGATACAATTTAACTGACCTTAGGTTGATAGATAAAACAGTATTGAAAGAACGCATCAATCATACACAATTGAAAACTGAACACTCTTTTATCATTCATAAATGGAAAAGTGGCGATGAACAGTTGCCCGTGTTTTATAAAATTGAAGATACAAGGATCGGTGAAGTTTTAATTGCAGCTACTGAAAAAGGTGTTACCTATTTAGGTTTTGTAAACAATGACATGCAATATATCCTTCATGATCTCAAAAAAAGATTTCCGGATAATGTATTGATTGACCAAGATTCAAAATGGTTGAACCTCGCTTTTGATCGCATCAATGATCCTTCATTACAATCAAAGTTAAGCCTGCATTTAAAAGGCACCGAATTTCAATATAACATTTGGGAAAAATTGGTGATGATTCCAAAAGGCGGCTTATCAACTTATGGAAGTTTAAGCAAAGAAAGCCGTGATGCACGTGCAGTAGGAGGAGCTGTCGGTGCGAATCCTGTAAGTTATTTTATTCCCTGTTATCGCGTTGTTAGAACTGATGGAAGCTTCAATGGATATTTTTGGGGAAATGATAAAAAAGAGAAATTGCTCATCTATGAAATGAGTAATATGATCGGAGAAAATCAATAATTCTATTTCAACATTGTAAATAAAAAAATGTTGGTTTATTCCGGTAAAAAGTATTTAGTATAAAAAGAAATGTTTTTTGCCTGCAGTGGAATTACTATTAGGATGCGGTTGTGTCATCTTGTTTCATCCCCTTCGCGGGACATTTCAACGTTCGGAACTTTATGCGCTAAACACAAATCTTCGGTGAGACGTTGCGGAGGAGGGAATTGCTATTATACTTATTGCTTTGTTGTAGCTTTTGTTTTGAACGTCGCACAGAGACTGGCTTTTGATTTTTATTCCGTAGCGTCCTGCGCAACACTACTGAGAGGTGGAGAGATTTTGTAAAGATTACAAAGGAATAAATTCCATTGTGCCGGTAATTCTTTCGGGTTGATTAAGACCATCAATCCATTTTTTATTGTAGGCTTTTACCAAATATTTTTTCTCATAAGCTTTATTAATTGCATCAGTGATTATTTCAATGTCGATGGGTTTCTCACTTTTAACATCAACAATTTCTTTTCCGCATTTAATGGAGCCTTCATCGCCATTTAAAAAAGCTGTGTACCAGCTTCTGTCTGCGCCGTAGTAAGAGCGGGCAAAAATTCTTCCATCAACTTCAATCATCCATATCCCGGTGAACTTAGTTCTGTCTTTACCCACACGCACATGGTTGATTTGTGTTTCTTTTATGCACTTCAAAAATGGTTTTGAAAATTTGTTCATAGTTAATTTTTTATTAGTAACAGTAACAGACTCACTATGTGCAAAGTAGTGCTGATCTTAACCTTTTCTCTTCAAGAAATGTGAAGCATTCATGAAACAAATAGACTTTTAATTCACTTCTAAAATGGAATCAAAACTGTCCTTGTTGAAATTTGGATTTTGGGATCGGTTATCCAAACGCCGTCAACAACAAACTTATAGCAGTAAGTGCCGGGAACTTGAATGTCGCTAAACATAAATTGTTGGAGAGACGTTGCGGCAAGTAGGACACAAAGTAGCCTATGTGCTACGAAAGCTTTTCTCCATACTTGCGCTGGCGCGGCTGTATTAAAAGGAATTTACTTACTAAACTCTGCCATTTTTTTAGCAATATGTTCCATTACTTCATTAAGCTCCTTTTCCGGGCTAAAATCAATTAGTTTGGCATCTCTTTCAACAATGGCAGTATGCCCTGGTTGCATATAAAAAACATCTCCGTTTGTTAACCGCTCTTCTTTTCCATCATCATATTTCATTAGTATCTCGCCCTCCAGTACATAACCCCAATGCGGGCATTGGCAACTAT
>WNFY01001431.1_pt1 | contig 32155 bp, 26 predicted proteins | sample 5400091 | NCBI WGS metagenome assembly WNFY01 (sample SAMN13153364, study PRJNA577476) | soil metagenome | isolation source: 60 cm soil or saprolite under grassland replicate 1 | place: USA:California | collected 2016-06-15 | reverse complement strand
GGGCGTTGAAAATGCCGCGCCCACCTGCCTGCATCATGATGACGGCCTATGGGTCGGTGGATGTCGCGGTGGAGGCGATGAAGCGCGGCGCCTACGATTTTGTGACCAAGCCGCTCAACCTCGACAAGGTAGAGTTGCTCATCGCGCGCGCTGTGCAAGGCCGCAGACTCGAGCAGGAAAATCGCGCCCTCCGGGAGCAAGTGGATGAACGTTACGGCCTCGAAAACATTTGGGGCGACTCGGCCGCGTTGCATGAAGTGCTCGATACGATTCGGCAGGTTGCGCCCTCGTCAGCCAATGTGCTCATTGAAGGCGAAAGCGGGACAGGTAAAGAATTAGCTGCGCACGCCATTCATAATCTAAGCCGGCGCAACAAAGCGAGATTTGTGGCGGTGCATTGCGCAGCGCTTTCTCCGCAACTTCTGGAGAGCGAGTTATTCGGTCACGAGAAAGGCGCGTTCACGGGCGCATACGAACGGCGCATCGGCCGGTTCGAGCAGGCCAACGGCGGCACGATTTTCCTCGACGAAGTGGCCGAGATCGACCCGAGCACCCAGGTCAAACTGCTGCGCGTCATGAGCGAGGGCCGCGCGTTTGAGCGTGTTGGCGGTAATCAAACGCTGCACGCAGATGTGCGGATCATTGCGGCCACAAACAAGAATCTCGAACAGTTGGTGCGCGAAGGAAAATTCCGCGATGACCTTTATTTCCGCCTCAACGTGGTACGCATCACCATGCCGCCGTTGCGCGAACGAAAGGAAGATATCCCGATTCTGGTCCGCGGATTCTTGCGCCACTTCTGCAAGACAAACGACAAGCCTCTTATCGATCTGACACCCGATGCGATGGACGCGCTCCTGACCTACAACTGGCCGGGCAACGTTCGCGAGCTCCGCACTGCGATTGAACACGGCGTTGTGATGGCCACCGGGCCAAAGATCACATTGCGCGATTTGCCAATGGCTGTGCGACAGGCAGCCGGGGCAAAATTGCCAGGCGGAGTTTCAGCTCAAGCTTTCGAGCAAAAGACGAGTCCGCTCGATCTGCACGAGACCGAAAAAAAATTGATCGCCCAGGCGCTTGCAGCCACGAATGGCAACGTCACCGCCGCAGCGAAAAAGCTCGGCATTAGCCGCCGCACACTTCACCGAAAGATCAACGAAATGAACGCCATGAAACCGGAACCACAAATCAAGGATGATGGAGGATAGCGTTTTCGGGTGTCACAAGCCGCGCGCTTCCAGCGTGGCGCGGGTTTGTAGTTATCCCATACAATTGGTGCCCGGTTTATTTTGGCGCCAGAGAGGCGACCTCCTTCGCCAAGGCTACGGCGTGGTTAGAAAATGAATGGACTATCTTGGAGCAAGGGAATTAACGATTTTTTCGAAGCGCGGGTCGCCGCGCAATGGGTCCCAATCGGGCTCCAGCTTTAATTGACCATAACTCACGGTGCTAGGGGGCTGGACGGCGATAGCGAGCTGCTCGCACGCGACATCTTTGTCGCCGGCCCACGCGGCGATCATAGCCAGGTATTTGATCATGAGCGGACCATTAATTGCATCTTGTTCTACGGGGAGAAGCTCCACGGCGCGGCGACCTGCGCGCACTGCTTCCTCTTTGCGTCCGAGAGCGGCGTCGATCAAGCCAAGCACGCATAGCGGCGGGCCGTAATCCGGTTCGTCTTGAACTGCTCTTTCCTGAAGCGTGCGCGCCGCGGTGAATGCGGCGCGGGCTTTGTCTTCGTCTTTCGTCAGACGAGCGAGAACGCCTTCGATGAGCGGCCGATTTGCGTGAACTACGTAATCAGTCAGCGGTGTTTCGCCAAATGAATTTAACGCGTCGGTTGCTTCGGCGACATCCCGTTCGGCTAGCGCACAGCTTAGCCAGTCATTGGCGACATTCGGCAGCGCGCCCGGATTTGTAGCTCTAATGGAATTAATTGTTTGATGTAACGGCCGGGTATCGGCTTTCCAATGAAATTGAACCGCCGCCAGCGCTACTTTCGTATTGACATCATCAGGCTCGATAGCCAATGCCCGCTGCAGCACGGACATTTCATCAGTATAACGCCGGAGAAGCCCGTAACTAATGGCAATCTGCTGCAGCAGGTAAAAATTCCGCGGGTCGAGATCAATGGCGTGCTCAAGGTTTCGTGTGGATTCTCCCCAACGTCCCTGACGCCTCTGTATGTAACCCTGCACCGCAAATACTTGGAGGTTGTTCGGTAAACTTCGGCGGGCCAGCTCCAATTGAGCCAGAGCGCCGTCATAATCGAGGTATCCGAAATAAAGATTTTCCGCGCGCGCTAGGTGCGCTTCACCTGCATCGGGACGGAGGCGAACTGCCGCCTGAACTGCCTGCTCCATTGACACCAACCGCTCCGGAGTATGGTCGACTCCAAGCAGGTACAATAGGCCGTGAGTATGAGCGAGCTGGCAATACGCATGGAAAAACAATGGGTCATGCGCAACTGCCTGATTCAATAGATCGGCAGCCTGGAGCAACTTGGATCGCGCAGCACTGCTAAAGCTTGTTAGCAGAAGGTTGTTGGCTCGAACATAAAGATCATAGGCAGCAGGGTCGCTGGTTGGTGGCTGTTGAATGGAAGCTTTCTCAGCAGCTGAAACCTTGGCGTGCAGTTCCTCTGCGACTTTTTGCGCGATTTCGCTCGGAATTGCGAATGCCGCTTTGAGCTCGCTTTCGTATTCGTCCGCCCATATGCCGACGTCAGTGCGGGTGTCCACTAACTGCGCGTTTACACGCACCCTGCCACCAGAACGTCGAGCAGTTCCTTCGAGCACATGTGAAACGCCAAGCGCGCGCCCAATCTGACGCAAATCCCGTTTACCGCGGTATCCCATGACGCTGGTGCGGCTGATCACTTTGAGATCTGCGATCTTCGCCAGCTTGGTTAGAATGTCGTCCTGGACGCCGTCCGCAAAAAAGGCGTCCTCTTTGTCGTCGCTTAAATTCTCAAAGGGAAGGACAGCGATTCCTGCCGGAATCCTGCGAACTGATTCGCGCTCCCATGTCATCACGCCTAAACCTGCCGCAAGAAGAACCGACAAAGTGATCAGGGCGGCAATCGTCGGATTCCGTTGCACCCACTTGCGTGCATGCGTGAAGAATCCACTGCGTTTCGCGCGGATTGGTTCGTGCCATAGCCAACGTTCAAGGTCTTCGGCCAGCTCCAGAGCCGAGGAGTAACGGTAACGCGGATTTTTCTCCAGACACTTCAAGCAAACAGCGGAAAGGTCGCGGTCTATTTTCCGGTTCAATAGGCGCGGTTGCCGCGGCTCCGAATCCAGCAACAGGTGAATCGTTTCGTAGGTTGTTCCCCCGGCAAAGGGTGGATGGCCAGTGAGCAGTTCGTAGAGAACCGTGCCGAGTCCGTAGACATCTGTCGCTCTGCCGACGGCCGCGTTGTTACCTACCGCCTGTTCCGGCGCCATGTAACTGGGCGTCCCCATTATCTCCAGTGAGCCCGTCACGGTACTTCCATGTTCGACTAATCGGGCCAGACCAAAATCGGTCAGGTGTGGTTCCCCGTTTGCGTCCAACAGAATGTTTCCCGGCTTGATGTCTCGGTGCAGAATGCCGTGTTCATGTGCGTAGTGCACAGTGCGCGCAACTTTCGCAATGAGCTCCACGGCTTGCCGCACCGGCATCGGCCCGCGGCTGATCACTTCATCGAGCTGGCCTCCTTCGATGAGTCTCATGCTAAAGTAGCACCTGCCGCCGCGCTCGCCGACCTCGTAGATAGGAACGATTTGTGGATGATCGAGCTTCGCCGCGGCTTCAGCTTCCCGGCGAAAGCGTTTCAGGTGCGCGTCAGTCGCCCACTGACCACTACCAACGATCTTTAACGCGACTGTGCGGTTGAGACTTCTTTGCCAGGCGCGGAATACCACGCCCTGACCGCCACGGCCGATTTCCTCCAGCAATTCGTAATCGCCGAACTCTCCGAGCAGCTGCTCTGCGGGCGCTTCCTTTTGGCCGTAGGGCTCAGCATTCGCATCGCTGGGTGCAACATTTTTAGCGGAGCCGCTGTCCTCACCGGCGACTACGGGTCGCCGCTCCTGGTCTCTTGGCGTCATTCTGTGGAGATCAACTCCAGATTTGCACGCCGGAATGTATCCCACCGCCCAAGCGTGGCAACCAACCGCAGCATCGTCAGTGACAGAGTGGAGCTATAGCTAAAGAAATTTTGCCGTTTACGAATTAACGTTCGAGCGTTTCAATTACGTCGTGACTGAAAAGAAGAAGATTTTTGGAACCGATGGCGTGCGCGGTGTGGCGAACGTCGAACCTGTCACTGCGGAGACCGCGCTGAAATTGGGGCGCGCTGCTGCGTATGTCTTCACGCAGCTAAATCCGCGCAAGACTCCAGCAGGTGCACGGCCCAGGATCGTTCTTGGCAAAGACACGCGGCTTTCCGGTTACATGCTCGAAAACGCGCTGGTAGCCGGGATCACTTCACTCGGCGTCGATGTCCTTGTCATCGGACCGTTGCCCACGCCCGGCGTGGCTTACATCACGCGATCGCTGCGCGCCGACGCCGGCATCGTCCTTTCGGCTTCGCATAATCCTTATCAGGACAATGGCATCAAATTTTTCCGGCACGACGGCTATAAGCTGGACGATCAGGTGGAGGAGAAAATTGAACAGCTCGTTTTTACCGGCGAAATCGATTCGATCCGGCCAACCGCCAGCAACATCGGACGCGCGACGCGCATCGATGACGCGCTTGGTCGCTATGTTGAATTCGCCAAGGCGAGTTTTCCGCGTGGGATGTCACTTGAGGAAATGCGAGTGGCTGTGGACGCCGCAAACGGCGCCGCTTACAAATCGACGCCGTGCGTTCTGCGCGAACTTGGCGCGGACGTCGCGGTGGCACACAACCAACCAAACGGTGTTAACATCAACGACGGCTGCGGCAGTATTCATCCGGAGGAAATCCAGCGCATCGTGAAGATGAGCGGCGCGGACGTTGGCATTACGCATGACGGCGATGCCGATCGCGTCCTGTTGTGTGACGAAAATGGCGATATTGTTGACGGCGACGAGATACTGGCCATTGCGGCCCTGGATCTCTTAAACGCTGGCCGGTTGGAGCAAAACACGGTCGTTGCCACTGTCATGAGCAATTTTGGCCTCGATGAGACACTCGCCGCCAAGGGCGGAAAAGTAGTACGGACGAAAGTCGGTGATCGCTATGTGATTGAAGAGATGACGCAGAAAAAACTCAATCTCGGTGGCGAACAAAGCGGTCACGTCATCTTCCGCGATTTTACCACTACCGGCGACGGCATCATCAGCGCGCTCCAGATCCTGTGCATCATGCACAAGAGTGGCCAACCGTTAAGTAAATTGAAGGCGTGTTTGGAAAAATATCCGCAGGCTCAACGCAATTTGATCGTGAAAGAAAAGCGTCCTCTGGCCGAATTGAACACTGTGATGAAGCTGGTAAGCGAAGCTGAGAAAGAGCTCTCTGGCAAAGGCCGCGTGCTCCTGCGCTATTCGGGTACCGAGCCAAAAATTCGTTTGCTCATTGAAGGTCGCGAACTCGATAAGATCGACAAACAAGCGGACCGGATCGCCGATGCGATACAAAGCGCGATCGGAGCCGACTAAACACAATGTTTAAACGCGCTGTCATCCCGAACGAAGTGAAGGACCTCACAAATGGTGATGGATCACGCAATCAAATCCGTGTATCGAGAGCTTCGAGTGAGGGGTCCTTCGCCTCGCTCAGGATGACACGTGGTGTGGTATGACTTTATGTAGGGTAATTGAAGCGCTTCTGTTTAGCGCGCAGAAACCGCTTTCAGTCCGTGAACTGACGGAAGCTATCAAGAGGGCCGGCGCCGAGGATGAATTTTCGCCTAACGAGTTTGCGCGGGTGCGCGAGTCTGAGGTTGCCGCCGCACTGGAGCAACTGAAAATCGAGAATATCGAACAACAGCGAGCATTTCAGGTTAACGAAAAGGCGGAGGGCTGGCAACTAGCTAGCGACCCGAAATACGCGCAGTGGGTGCGCCAGCTTTTTCCGGCGCCAAAACCGGCGCGTTTGAGTGCGCCTGCACTCGAGACGCTAGCAATCATAGCCTATCGCCAGCCTATCACGCGCGCAGATGTCGAAGCAGTTCGCGGCGTAAACATCGACGGTGTGCTGCAAACATTAATGGAGCGCGGGCTGGTTAAAATCGCTGGGCGCGCTGAAATCCCCGGACGTCCGCTTCTTTACGAAACCACGCAATTTTTCCTGGATCATTTTGGGCTTCGGAATCTGGATGAATTGCCGAATGTGGAAGAGTTGCGTACCCGCCATTTGCCGAAGGCGCGTGCTCCAACTAGCGCTGGCGATGCCGACGCACCGGAGTCATCGACTCCGGCTACACCACCGGAATCATAGGCGTTCGGCCTCGGCGACGCCATTCACACATGCGTGGTTCTTCATGGTTATGCTTCCAGCTAAGCAGCGTCCTACTCCTTGCGCTTGCAGCATCCACGTCAGCTGGTACTGAGATACAGCCCGCTGATTGCGCGCGTGCAGCAAAATATTCCGAGAGCAAACGCGGTGTTTCCATGCTGGTCATACAAAATGGCCGGACAATTTTTGAGCATTACGCCAATGGCGGTTCGGCGCGCGGAAGGTGGCCAATCTTCAGTGGAACAAAAAGCTTTTGGGGGATCGCCGCGCTCGCTGCGACGCGCGACGGATTGTTCAAGCTCGACGATCCGGTTTCGGATACGATCACGGAATGGAAGAGCGACCCGCGCAAATCGCAGATCACGATTCGGGAATTGCTCAGCCAGACCGATGGGATTGAAGGCGCTTCGCGTCTTCAACGCGCGTCGATCCGTGATCGCAATGCCATGGCAATTCGACTATCGATCGTCGCCGAACCTGGATCGGCTTTTATTTATGGCCCGAGCCATCTACAAATCTTTTCCGAGCTGCTGCGACGAAAACTAAGAGGGCGCGACGTCATCGGCTACTTCGAAGGACGTGTGTCCAACCGGCTGGGGTTGGGCCGACTCAACTACAAGAAAGACGCTCGCGGCAATCCGCTGCCGGCGACGGGATTTGAGCTCACTGCCCGCGAATGGGCGCGACTGGGCGAGCTCGTTCTCGGGCAAGGTAGTTATCACGGGCGACAACTTGTTCCGGCAGCTATTTTGCGAGAGGCATTTGCTGGTTCGCAGGCAAACCCGTCGTACGGCCTCACATTCTGGTTAAACGAGCAAGCGTCGAACGGGCGCGAGACAGACATGGAACGAATGCTCGACTTGCCATGGCAGAGCGCACAATGGAGCAATGTTTGTATTTGCAGGGATGCACCTGCAGACATGGTGGTGGCACTTGGCTCAGGCAATCAACGGCTGTTCGTTATTCCGTCGCTAGAGGCCATCATCGTGCGGGAAGGATCGAGCGCGAAATTTTCTGATGCGCATTTCTTGCGACTGTTGCTTGGCCGCAGTCAGTGACCCATATGTAGGATTGACTTACTTGTCTGTCTGGCAAACGATCAGACGTTGATGAAACAAAACTCGGATGACGAGCAGGCGCTCATAAAGATCCAGCACGACTGGGCAGAAGCGCGCATCAAAGGCGATAGCTCATATACCGGGCGCCTGGAGGCGAAAAATTGCACAGTTGTGTGGCCTGATGGCAGCATCGTGAACAAACGGGAAGATTTAAAAAGCATGAGCGGCGACATCGTTTTCGCTGAATTCAAAATCGATGATCTCCAAGTGCGTTTGTATGGAGACGCGGGAGTCGTGGTAGGCCAGGGCACGATCAGGGCCCACGAGGGAAAACAAAATCTTCTGGGCGGGAAATTCGTCTGGACGGATACTTTTGTAAGACAGCATAACGTATGGAAGGTGGTCGCGTCACAAGTAACTCCAGTCTTAAAGAAATAGTCCTTAACGATCGTCAATATTCCTTATGAGCAAATTCACAATGGGTTGCGGGGTGCTACTCGCAATCCTGCTTTTTATTGTCGTTATTGCTGCCCTGGCACTAGGCGGCAGTTATAACCGTCTCGTCCGTTTGCAGCAAACCGTCGATCAAAGCTGGGCGCAGGTACAAAACGTCTATCAGCGGCGTGCGGATTTGATTCCGAATCTCGTGAACACAGTTTCGGGCGCGGCGAATTTCGAAAAATCAACTCTCACTGAGGTAACAAATGCGCGTGCCAGCGTCGGCCGCGTGCAACTTGATCCAAACAAGGCGCCTACCGACGCCGCGCAACTTGAACAATTCCAGGCTGCGCAAGGACAGTTGAGCAACGCGCTCTCGCGTCTGCTGGTGGTCGTGGAACGATATCCAGAGTTAAAAGCTAATCAGAATTTTGTTGGTCTGCAGGCGCAACTGGAAGGCACGGAGAACCGGATCGCGGTCGAGCGCGGCAACTTCAATAATGCGGTGCAAAGCTATAACGTCGCGGTGCGCAGTTTTCCGACAAATTTGATTGCGGGAATGCTCGGTTTTCCGCCGCGACCATTTTTCACAGCGCAAGCGGGTGCGGAGAAACCGCCGCCGGTGCAATTTAATTTCGGCCCTGCGCCGACGCCGGCTGGGAATTTGAATCAGGGCTCCGCGCCGACGCCAGCGACAGCCGCGTCGCCATAAGGTGATTCTCAATCTTGCGGTAGTAGCGGGCGGGCGGCCCGCGATCCGGTGGCCGACACGTCTGCCGCTGCAAATCTTGCGTGCCAAAAAAGTCGCTCTGCTGGTCGCAGCATTGTTTGCATTGCTGGCAACGAAGTCCCAGGCCGCGGAGGTGATTCCACCAAAACCGGATCGGTATTTCAATGATTACGCAGGCGTCGTCTCCAAATCCGCAGCGCTGCGATTCGATGAAGAGCTTGCTCGATTTGAGCGCGAAACGTCGGACCAGGTCGTGGTCGCGATCTTCCCGAAGATGCAGAGCGACTCGGATATCGCAGATTATACACAACGTGTGGCTCAGGCATGGGGCGTCGGCCAAAAGGAACGTCGCAATGGCGTTGCCCTTTTCGTGTTCGTTCAAGACCGCAAAATGTTTATCCAGGTTGGTTACGGCTTGGAAGGCGCGCTACCCGACATAACCGCGTTCGATATCACCGAATACAAGATCAAGCCGCATTTTCGCAATGGCGATTACGAAGGCGGGATCGCGGTCGGAATCGATTCAATCTTCAAGGCGATTCGCGGCGAGTACAAGGGATCAGGAAAGACCGTTGCGGAAGAACATCGCGGTGGTGGCGCTTCGAGTATCTGGTTCTTCATCATTTTCCTGATCGCGCTGATCGTGATTTCCAGAATTATGCGGCGCCTTGGCGGCTGGGGCTATTCATCCCGCGGTGGCGGTCCCATATTTTTCCCGACGGGCGGCGGCGGTGGCGGTTGGTCATCTGGCGGTGGAGGTGGCGGCGGATTTAGCGGGTTCAGCGGCGGAGGCGGGAGTTTTGGCGGCGGAGGCGCGGGATCGAGTTGGTGACCGATGCGAACGAGAGACTTTCTCAGCAGGCTTGAGCATGCACGAATTATGAGCGCGATTCGTGAAGCGGAATCGAAAACCTCCGGCGAAATTCGCGTTTATATTCAGCGCGGCAAATTCGACACCGATCCGGTGATGGTTGCGCAGAAGAAATTTCAGCGTCTCGCAATGCACAAGACCCGCGAGCGCAACGCCGTCCTTATTTTCGTAGCGCCGAGAGCCCACAAGTTCGCTGTTGTCGGCGACAAGGCGATTCACGAAAAATGCGGCGAACAATTCTGGAGGCACGTTGTGGATGGAATGCGGGTTCATTTTCAGAATGAAAAATTCAGCCACGCGTTGATAGAAGCGATTAACGAAGTCGGCAAAGTGCTGGCGACGCATTTCCCGAGAACATCGGCAAACGCAAATGAGTTGCCGGATGAGATTGTTGAAAGCTGAACAACAGGCCGATTTCAGGGCGGACTAACAGCCGGCTGAGGAGGAACGATATTGGCATGCCGCGCGATTTGCTGCCACCGTCCGCCTTGTTTGATCCAGACGGCTGTGAACCGGAGATTTTCGCTTTTGCCGGCATTTGGCATCCTACCGCCCCAAACGACGGCTTCTCGGCCAGCGACAACCACGACATCGCCGTAGACCCGGAGGTACTCGATTTGCCGGTCGAAAGATGTGATGACGAGAAAGCCGGAATCAACCATTCCCAAAACCTGCTGTTTCGTAACAAACCTGTTCAGCGGGTTAGTCACGACGAAATCGTCCGACCACAGACGCGCCATGGCCGCGCGATCGTTTTTCAAGAAAGCATCGACCTCTTCCGCGTTCAGCCGCCGAATCCCCTCTTCAGCGCTGTCGGAACTTGTATTCGCAACCGTTACCCCGCGTGAAGTTAGTAAGAGCAGTGCCAAGGCGATGAAGGCCGCGATGATTTTCATGCGCGAATTGTGTGGACCATCCCCACAAAGTCCAGCTCCAATCCGCATTTGGCGCTTGCAAAATCGCGGATTTTGACTTTATTCCATTCTCCGCAGCGAGTTTTGTAATTACGCCGTTGGTCCCTGGGTTTCCGTTTCTGGACGTGAAACCGCACTCGCCAGGGGAAACCCGGTGAAGAGAAGGAATTTCGATTTAAGATTTTCGAATTTCGATTGTTTCGCCGTCTCGGTCTTCAATCGCCAATCGAAAATCGACATTCGAAAATATAAGATGCCAATCCGTTACGGTCGTTTTGAAATGCCGAAAACTCTTTCGAAAGACGAGAGTACAGCCACAGATACATACGCCAAATTCACTGCCGAGCCGTTTGAGGCCGGCTATGGGCACACCGTAGGGAATTCCCTCCGGCGCGTCCTGCTTTCCTCTCTGGAAGGCGCTGCCATTACTGCAGTGAAAATCACAGGCGCTCAACATGAGTTCGCTACGCTACCAAGCGTGGTAGAGGATGTGACCGACATTGTCCTCAACCTCAAAAAGGTGAAATTCAAAGCTGACGACCACGAGCCCAAAAAGCTTGCGCTCAGCATAAATAAGGAGGGCGAAGTGACAGCCGGCGACATTCAGGTGGTGCAGGGTTACGAGGTGCTCAATCCCAAGCAGATCATCTGTACTCTGGACAAGAAGCACAAATTCGACGCCGAGCTCGACGTGCGTGTCGGTCGCGGTTTTGCCAACGCCGAGGAAAACAAGCGTCCCGACCAGCCGATCGGTATCATTCCAATCGACTCGATCTTTTCGCCGGTTACCCGCGTCAAGTATGCGGTCGAAAACACTCGTGTCGGCCAGCGTACTGATTACGACAAGCTCATTCTTGAAATTTGGACCGACGGCCGGTTGACGCCGGACGATGCGTTGCTCCAGGCCTCGGCCATTTTGCGGCATCACCTCGACGTGTTCGTGAACTTTAACGAAGAGATAATCGAGTTTGACCAGACACCTGCCGGCGTGAGCGAAGAAAACCTGAAGCTCAAGAAACTGCTCAACATGAGCGTCAACGAAATCGAGCTCAGCGTGCGCGCGGCGAATTGCTTGAATAACGCGAACATCACTTCTGTAGGTCAGCTTGCCCAAAAGACAGAAGCCGAAATGCTGAAGTATCGTAATTTCGGCAAAAAATCGTTGAATGAAATCAAGGACAAGCTACAACAGCTCGGCTTGAGCCTGGGTATGAAATTCGAGCCCGGCCTCCTGGATGCTCCGGTGAGCAGCGATGGCGCTGGCCCGAACGGCGCAGCTGGCGAAGAGTAAGCGTCCGCTCTAGAATCACATTCGCTGTGTCATGAGACATCAAAAAAAGACAATCAAGCTGGGTCGCACTGCTGAGCATCGCAAAGCGCTGCTTGCTAATCAGGTTTGTTCCCTGATTGAACATCAACGCATCAAGACCACGCTGGCGAAGGCGAAGGCGGTTCGTCCCCTCGCTGAACGGATGGTCACTCTCGGAAAAAACGGCTCGATTCACGCTCGTCGCACTGCTCTGGCGATGCTGCGCCAGAAGAGTGCCGTGAAGAAATTGTTTGACGACGTCGCGCCGAGATCGGCGGAGCGCAATGGTGGATACACGCGCATCGTGAGGCTTGGCCAACGCAAGAGTGATTCCGCTCGCATGGCATTCATCGAGTGGGTTGATATGGCGGTCGTGGTCGAGGAAAAGCCGACGGAAGAGAAAAAAGCGAAGCGGAAAGAGGCTGAAGCCAAGCCAACCAAAGAAGAATCAGAAACGGTCACGCCAGAAAAAGAGGAGCCGGTTGCGAAGCAAGAGAAACCCGCCGAAGCGTCGGCCCCGGCGGAAGAACCGCAACCGAAGAAGCGACGCTGGTTCGGTCGAAAGTCGAGCGAGCAGGAGTAGGTTCTGGCACCGATTGCCTAACGGCGCGCTGCAACTCCGTCATCCCGAGCGTGCGCAGACGGCGAGGGACCTCGCAAACGCGCGCTGAGCACACAAGGCCAGGCACAAAAGATTCCTCGACGCGGCTACGCTTCGGTCGGAATGACAATGGGTTCATTAAAAGTATAGACTTGGCAGCTGTGCTTTCCGAGCGAATTTGATCGCAGCCGATGAAGCCGAATCCTTACCTGTTCATTGTCATTTTCATTGGCATCGCGTTGGTTTTTCCATTGATCCCGTTGGCCCTCGCCTGGCTATGGCGGCGAATATTTCAACCGCCAAAACCAGGCCCGCAGAAAAACGCGATTTACGAATGTGGCGTCGAATCGCTTGGTGAGGCACAAATCCAATTCCGCTCACAGTACTATTTGTACGCGATCATATTTCTCATATTTGATGTGGAAGCGATTTTTCTGGTCCCATTCGCAGTGGCTTTCACTGGTTTGCCTGTCGGTGCGTTTATCGCGATATTGGTTTTCCTGTTGCTCCTGATTGAAGGGCTCGTTTGGGCTTGGAGTAAAGGGTGTTTGCAATGGGAACGATGAGGCGTTGAACAGCCAGGGCGTTAAAGCGGAGCAATGAGCGAAGGAATCGACGAAGTCTTGCGCAGCAAACTGCAGCAACAAGGGGTTTGGGTAACTTCGATGCAGGAGCTGTACAACTGGGGACGCAAGAATTCGATCTGGCCACTTCAGTTCGGACTCGCTTGTTGCGCGATTGAGATGATCGCGACGGCGGCGTCGCGCTACGATATCGCGCGTTTTGGCGGAGAAGTTTTTCGGCCATCGCCGCGTCAGGCCGACCTGATGATTGTCGCAGGCACCGTGACCAAAAAAATGGCGCCACAGATCGTGCGTCTTTACAATCAAATGGCCGATCCGAAATACGTGATTGCAATGGGCGCGTGCGCCATTTCCGGCGGCCCGTTTAAGCAAGGCTACAACGTCCTTAAAGGAATCGACCGCTATATTCCGGTCGATGTTTATATCCCCGGTTGCCCGCCGCGTCCGGAGGCGCTGTTGCACGCATTCATGGAATTACAGCGCAAGATCGACGAGCAAAAGTTGAGCGGCGCGAACAAAGCGGCCCATCTCGATTCAGAACAGCCAAGCGAATTCCCCGTGCCCGCATTCGGCAAGCACGATCTCGAGCCACCGGCGAATTCAGACGTGTTTCATCCGCCTAAGATAGAGCGCGTTTGATGGATCTTGGATCGATCAAAGACCTCGCGACAATTGTGGGTGCAGTTGCAGCGCTTTGGGCAATTTATGTGTACTTCACCAATTCACGTCTGCGACGCGCTGAGTGGCTCGCGAGCCTCTACGAAAAATTCTATGAACGACCCGATCTCAAAGAAATCCGGGAAATCTTGGACTGCGAAGGAAACGATTCGGCAGACATAACTAAGCTGGTCAGGGACGAACCGTCTAAATTCAGCGACTACCTAAACTTTTTCGAATTCGTAGCTGTCCTTCAGAACTCGCGCCAACTGAAGAAGGCTGAAATCGAAGACCTTTTCGGCTATTATTTAGGTTGCTTGGAGAATTGTCCTCCAGTGCGAAATTACATTGCGCGCAAGGGATACGAGCAGTTGGATAGACTGCTGCGCGACCGCGCGAAGAGAAGATGAAAGATTATCTGTTTGCTTACGGAACGTTAGCTGAAGACCGTGTTCCGCTAGAAATCGCCAGCGCTGTTAAACGATTGAAGTACGTCGGCGATGGTTTCATCTTCGGCCGTCTATACGATCTCGGCGATTATCCCGGCGCGGTCTTAGACGCCGGAGCACGTCGTAAGATCTTCGGAAAGATTTACGAGCTCCCCAGCGATTCCAAGCTGCTGAATCGATTAGATACATACGAGGAGTTTGATCCCGAGCGCCCTTCCCAGAGCCTTTTCGTGCGGAAACAAACGTCAATTAATCGGCCAAATAAGAAGACGGTGAAAGGCTGGGTTTACGAGTACAATAAGGGAGTCAGACGCCGTCCGTTAATAGAGAATGGACGTTATTCCAAAAAAGCCGGCTGAGTCGATGGAGCCGATCGAGCAAATCAAAGCACGGATCGAAGCCGCCGTTCCTGGCGCGAGTATCGAGATTCTGCAGAATGCGAGTTCGTCACAGCAGCATTCGCTCAAAATCGACAATGAACACGCTCACGATGTGGCGAAGTGGCTGCATGACGATCCGGCGCTACGCCTGGATTTTTGTTCCAATGTGACCGGCGTTGATTGGCTGGATCGCACCGTAAAGAAAACGGTGAAGGTGAAAAAAGTTGTCGATGGGGAGGAAAAAGAAGTCGCTGAAACGACTGAGGAAAGAATCCCCGGCTACCTCGAAGCCGTTTATCATCTTTACTCGATGACCCACAAACATGGACCAGTTATCATTCGAATGCGGACGGCAGATCGGGCAGCGGGTGCGCGGCTTCCTTCGCTGACTCCGATCTGGCGAAGTGCAGAGTTTCAGGAGCGCGAGATTTTTGATCTCTACGGAATCCGGTTTGACGGCCATCCCGATTTGCGCCGGATCTTGATGTGGGACGAGTTCGAAGATTATCCGATGCGCAAGGATTATCGGGAACCGGACGATTACGAGTACGAACCCACACCGCACGATGATGTGCTGGAGAGAGCGAAGCGATATAACACACCGCGACCGCAAATCGACGGCGCCGAAAGCATCGGTGAACCGTTAAACGGTTGACGTGGAATGAGTGCGACGATCGAAACACTCGAAGCAATGGAGCGACCGCCCGTCAGTATGGGCTCGCGACTCGAGGGCGAGCTTCTCGAAGTGTCGATGGGGCCGCAACATCCCTCCACGCACGGCGTTTTCCGGATGAACGTTGCGCTCGAGGGCGAGATCGTGCGCAAGCTCAAGCCGGTTTTCGGATATTTGCATCGGAATCATGAAAAAATTGGCGAGAACGCAAGCTATCTGGGCTCAATGCCGTACACTGATCGCCTCGATTATTTCTGCTCTATGACCAATAACTGGGCCTATGCGCTCAGCGTGGAAAAGCTGGCCGGCATTGAAGTTCCGGAGCGCGCCGAATACCTGCGCGTGATTCTCGCCGAATTGACCCGGCTTCAGAATCACGCATCGCTGCTGGGGTTTTTGCTTAACGACATGGGCGCCTGGGGGACGCCGCTTATGTACGCGTTCCGCGAGCGTGAAAAGATTCTCGATCTATTCGAGTCGCTCTCGGGTTCGCGCATGATGTGCGATTACATGCGCTTCGGCGGCTGCCGGGTCGATGCCAGTCCCGAGTGGCTCGCGCATGCGAAGAAGATTGTCGACCGTTTCCCGCGCTTCGTTGACGAGTTGGAACAATTGATCGTCGGCAATGAAGTGGTGATCGCCCGGACGCAGGACGTTGGGAAAGTGTCGCCCGCGCTGGCGATTAGTGCGGGTATCACCGGTCCGATGCTTCGCGCCTGTGGCGTGAATTATGATGTGCGAAAAGTGGACGGCTACGGACTTTATCCGCACTTCAAATTCCGGATTCCGTTAGGCGAACACGGCGACACTTACGATCGACTAATGATGCGCGTGTTGGAGATGGGCGAGAGCGTCGGAATTTTGAAGCAGGCATTCGAACAAGTTCCTACCGGCCCGATCATCAACCCGAAGGTGAAAATCCGCGCGTTTCGTCCGCCGGTCGGCGAAGCTTATGGGCGCATTGAAGCGCCCAAGGGGGAGCTCGGTTTTTACTTGATCAGTGACGGTGGAACGAACCCGTATCGCTATCGTGTGCGTCCGCCGAGTTTTATCAATCTGACGATTTTAGAGGATATGTGTCTTGGCCATACCGTGGCCGATGTGATGGTAATTCTCGGCAGCATCGATATTGTGATGGGGGAAGTGGATCGGTGACGCAGAATCCGCTTCAACGCTTTAACAGTTTAACGCTTTAACGAACACGATGATCGGCTCAGGCATACTCAAAGGAATGGCGGTTACGGCGCGCAACTTTGTCGGAAGTTATTTCGACAAGGAACGGCTGATCACGGTGCAGTACCCGGAGGAGCGGAATGCGTTGCCGGAGAACTACCGGAATTTTCCATTCCTCGTTTATGACGGGGACGATCCGCAAGCGGGGTTACGGTGTGTGGCGTGCAAGATTTGCGAGAAGGAATGTCCGCCTCAATGCATTTACATCGTTAAAAGCGAAGACAAGAAGCCCGATTACATGGGTAAACCGCAATTTTACCCGAAAATCTTTGACATCGATGTCTCGGTTTGCATGAGCTGCCAGATTTGCGTCGAAGTTTGCCCGTTTGAGGCGATCAAGATGGACAAAGAGTTCGAACTTAGCCGTCGCGAACGCTTCGATGCGTTGTTGATGCGTAGGGATGATCTGGCGAAGTCTAACAACTATTATCGCCGGATCTCGCCAACCGATGCCGCTCAAGTCGATGCAAAACTCGCCGCTGCGGCTGAGGCCGCTGCAAAAAAGAAAGCAGCGGCGCCTGCAGCAGCGAAACCTGCTACACCCCTCTCGTCGTCGACCCCAACTCGCCCTTCATCGTAGGCGGGATTATCAACGCTGAGCCCGATTTACTTTGGTAAAGGCGGCGCTTTTCAAAGATTTGTTTTGACGTCCAACAAATAACACGGCAAAAGCGCGACCAAACAGAGGAATGAGAAAGATGGGAAAGACATTTCTATTTTCGAATATGTTTGTCGTAATCTTATCGCTGGGCTTGATGTGGGGGTGCCAGAGCACTGCGGTCGGTCCCAGCGCGGCAGCTCAAAAGGAAAACCTGCTGGTGCGAGCCGGATTTAGGGCAAAAACTGTGACGACGCCCAAACAGCAGCAACGAGTGAGCGCGCTGCCACCCGGCCAGGTTTCCACCGTCACATACAAAGGAAAATTGTATTACGTATATCCAACTGCGACCAAGGATAGAATCCTGGTTGGCAATCAAACGCAGTACAACGTCTATAAGCAGTCCGTGGTGGCATATGGACTGACGACCAGTCCCACTTTTGTGGATGTAACGCATGGCCCGCATCGCGTTCTCATTCAGCAATTCGATGGGTTCGGTCCCCTCGGGGAGTGATCCGGAAATTCGGGGAAGCGCAGGGTCATCGGCTGCCTCTCGAGGGTTTCGAGAAGCGCAGCGTCATTTGCAATCGCTCACCGTGTGGTCGGTAATTCGCTGTTACGCGTAGCTCTCCCATGGGAACCGAGAAATCCGGCCGGCTTCGACGTGTCCTGGGTTTGGGTTTCGGTCTTGCCGTAAGCGTGGGCGCCACAATCGGCGTGGGCATTCTTCGTACACCAGGTGTAGTCGCCGGCCAGGTTCACACGCCGTCCACGATTGTTTTATTGTGGACCGCTGCAGGGCTGTACACGCTGCTGGGCGCAAGCTGCCTGAGTGAGTTAGGCACCATGCTGCCGCAAGACGGCGGGTATTACGTTTATGTCCGCCACGCTTTCGGCAACACGGCGGGATTTGTCGTAGGCTGGACCGACTGGCTCACATACTGTTCGGTTCTCGCCTATATCTCAATCGCGATTGCAGAGTTCATAGCAGTCTTTGCGCCACCGGTTGGCAGGGCCGTGCGATTCGTCGCCATTGGCATTCTTATAGGTATCGTGGCGTTGCAGTGGATGGGAATCCGCATCAGCAGCCAGTTTCAAGAGATAACGACATTGCTGAAATGCGTGGCGTTTGTCGCTCTCATTGTGGCGTGTCTGCTGGTGCCTGCCCGTCAGCACCCAGCCGAAGGTAGCATAGCACCATCGGTGACGCTCAGCGGAGTTGTCATCGCTTTGCAAGCGATCGTGATCACCTACGGCGGCTGGCAAAGTCCGTTGTATTTCACGGAGGAAGATCGGGATCCGTCGCGCAATCTTCCTCGAACCATGGTGGGGGGTGTGTTTTCGGTGATTGTGATTTACTTGTTGGTCAACATTGCTCTGCTAAACGCGCTCTCCATGTCTGGGCTTGCTAGTGCGACCTTACCTGCGGCCGACGCCGCGCACGTCATTGCAGGGCCACACGGACGTGATCTCATTACCGCATTATCAGTGATCTCGCTCGTGCCTGTCTTAAATGCCGTCATGATGATTGGGGCGCGCGTTATCTTCGCAATGGGACGTGATCGGCTGTTTTGGTCACGTACTTCGACTGTCAACGCCGGTGGTACACCGCAGACCGCGATGCTGTTGACCGCTACGATTGCTGCCGGTCTTATCGCAACCGGGACATTTCAACGACTCATCGCGATGACCTCATTCTTTCTGGCGGCGAACTACTGCCTTTGTTGCCTCGCCCTAATCACACTGCGCTATCGAGAACCTGAGGCACGGCGACCGTACCGGGCTTGGGCGTATCCGTGGTCGGCCTGGATCGTCGCAGCTGGTGCTGTGATTTTTTTGGTTGGAACCATGGTGGGAGACACGCTTAACGGGCTTGCAGCGATTGGATTGTGCGCGGCTGGCCTCGTCGGACGCGCGGCACTCATCCCCAGGACCTTTTCTTCTTCGGGTAATTTTCGTTGTTGAAAGTAACCGCCTAGGCCCATTAGGCGCCCCTGCAAAGCACCGAATGTTTTTGTTCACAGGCGTGCTCACGCGCCTAACGAGAACAAAATCAGCCACCGCGCGAACTACAAGTAACGTTCATAAAGAAAGCCAAGCACACGAACGGTTCGCGGTTGGCTGCATCGTTTGCGATCCAGTTTTTGGTTGCGTGGCGAGTTGCTCTGCGCTTGCGGTCGGTGATCTTGTGTCCCGTTAGGTCCCGCATCATTATCCTGGGTGCCTTGATCGCGGCGTTCGTGAACGGGCGCGGAGCTCAAGCACGGTAAAACAATCTCTGGATGGAAAACGCGGATTTTGCGGGGCGGGTCGCCGTCGTCACCGGTGCGTGGCGCGGCCTCGGACGGGCTGCCGCAGCGCGCCTGCACGAACGCGGCGCCTCGGTCGGGGTGAACGTCCGCAACCGCGAGCGCGCCGAGGCGGTGGCGAAGGAAATCGGCGAGCGCGCCTTCGCCGTGCCGGGCGACGTCGCGGCGGACGGCATCCCCGACGAGATCGCGCGCCGCACGCTTGAACGCTTTGGACGGATCGACATCCTCGTCAACAATGCCGCGGTTCCGCTGTCGACACGCTTCCCCGATCTCACCGCCGACGAATGGCGCAGGGCGATCGAGGTCAACCTGACCGCGCCGTTCTTAATGACGAAAGCCGTTCTTCCGGCAATGCGCGCCCAGCGCTACGGCCGCATCATTAATATCTCGTCCTCGGCGGGCCGGATGGTGAGCACGCTCGGCGGTGCGCACTACACGGCATCGAAAGCCGGACTCCTCGGACTGACGCGCGCGGCCGCGAAGGAGCTCGGCAAGTTCGGCATCACCGTGAACGCCATCTGCCCCGGCATGATCAATACCGAGCTGACGCGCGAACATGCCTCGGACGAGTTGCTCGAACGTCTTGCCGCGAGCTATCCCGTGCCGCGGCTCGGCACTGCGCTCGAAGTTGCCGATTTGATTTGCTTCGCCGCCTCCGAGGCTGCCGGCTACATCACCGGCGCGTCGTTCGACATCAACGGCGGTGACTTGATGATGTGATCTATTTTGTTCGCCAACGCGGCTGGTTCCCCACCGGCGCGCGTATGCGTGACAGTCACGAGAGCGGGGGTCATCATGCAGCTGGCGGGAAAGCGTGACGCGTTGATGCCGCCAAACCCGGAAGAGTTGCTCGACCGGCCTCAATAGACCGATTCCCGTTCGGCCGAGTGTAAGTCTGGCGCGTCTGAGGTAAGTTTGCTGGGCAAGCGATTGCAAAACAGGCGATTGTGCTAGGATTTGTGTTAGAACAGTTGCCGGAATTTCAGCCAGGGTGGCGAAATTGGCAGACGCGCCAGACTTAGGATTGCGAAATCATCGATTTCAGAGCGTCGCTTTTCATTTCAAAGCGAACGCATTTTACGAATGGAAAAACAGTTTTCCGAGTGAAATCATTGCGGTCGCGAATGGTGAGTAGAATGTGCTTCAGTCTAGCACAAATTCTAGCACAGACGCGCCAGACTTCCCGCTGTTTGAGCGCGATTAGAGCGCGAGTGGGCGCAGTTCAAGAGAGGCTTCGGAAGCCATGTATGGTGCGAGTTCTTTCTATTTAAAAAATGTTCGACGCCCCAAAGCTTGTTAGGCCCAAAATCCGTAAGCCTGCCATGGGACGGTTCTGAGCCGTTACCGAATACGCTACCAATCTTACTGGCCCGATTCCGACTTGCTGCGTCCGCTGTAAATGCAACGTGCGATTAATGTTTCAATGCCCGTTGTTCAAAGCACGCTTTTTCGAGACGTTTGGCTACGACTGTGTTCTCTCGTGGGAACAACTGACTCTTAACCACAGTTGTCACGGGGCAACTCTGTGACGCTACCGAAAACGCTACCGATTTAGATAAATCGCAAGAAATTCTGACATCTGACTTTGAATTAGATGCCGGTTTATACGGTAGACCGCGCCGATACTGCATAATAATCACGCGAAAAAGCGTTTAATCGGCAAAGGGAAAGCCAAAACAAATGCAGATGCATAGAAATCTGTAACCCTGCAGACCCGACGTTCGCGCCATCTAAGTTACGCCGAGTAAGATTGACGGATTACCGAAGGCTTGATAAATGCTGGCGCACGGAACGCGGCGTTTGGCAGCCATGACGAAAAAGACTTCATCGACCAATCCATCGCTTCCATTGCATGAAGTGCTCGAAAGCGAGTTTGTTGCTTTGCATGGAGAGCTGCCCGTGGACGATCGGGAGTCAGCCGAATCCAAAACGCGGCTGAAACGATTGTGGGCCGCCGTTCATGGGCTGAAAGAAAAGCGCGCCGCACTTTGCATATCGGGTGGCGGGATTCGGAGCGCCACGTTTGGTCTTGGTGTCTTACAGGGACTAGCACGCTGCGGATTGCTCGATAAATTCCATTATCTTTCCACGGTTTCTGGTGGCGGATACATCGGCAGTTGGCTGAGCGCTTGGATTCATCGCGCGGGCGGCGGCTTAACGAGCGTGATGACACAGCTCGCCGGACCGGGCGATGTTGCGCGCCTCAATCCCGAACCGATCGAAATTCAAAATCTCCGCAGCTACAGCAACTATCTCAGTCCACGGCTAGGTTTGTTTTCGGCTGATAGCTGGACGCTCGTCGGTACATACCTGCGAAACCTTTTTCTGAACTGGTGTGTAATCATTCCTCTTCTCGGTGCAGCGCTGACACTGCCGTGGATTTACACTGCAATACTCATGACAGATCCTCCGCCTTACACTGACCTGCCATTATGGACGGGCGCCGTATGTATCATCATTAGCGTGGCGTACATGGGACTCAATTTGCCGTGTGGCCGCAATGTTCGTTGGAATCAGAAGAGGTTTGTTCTTTTTTGCCTTGCGCCACTTTTCCTCGGATCCGTTTTCATAACCACTCACTGGGCGTGGTTCAGTTATTATGGGCGCGTTCTGCCCGCATGGCCGCTGTTCGGATTCGGACAAGCATTCACATGGGTGCCATTTCTGTATCTCGGCATCATTCTCCATTTGTGCTCATGGTTGGGATCCTTGCTACCCGCGCACGGCTTTCGTTTCTTTGAATTTCTCGCCGTCATCATCTCTGGTGCAATCGGTGGGGCCCTCCTCTGGTTCGGTGCCACAGAGCTATTTCCGCAGCCAATTGCAAAAATGGAACTGTATACCTGCTTCGGTGTTCCGTTTCTCATGGCCTTGTTTTTCTTGGCGATCATGGCGTTTGCAGGAATCTCGAGCCGTTGGACTGACGATTCGGATCGCGAATGGTGGGGACGCGCAACCGGCTGGCTGATCGCGGTCGCCGTCGCATGGATGGCGACCAGCTCGCTTGTTATTTTTGGGCCTCTTCTTTCCAAGGCCGCCGTCGTAGCGGCATTAGTTTTAGTTGTGGTGCTTCTGATTCTTATCACGCAAATGCAAACGTGGGCGATGCAATACGTCGGTGACGCGCTCCATTTTGCCTGGAACCTTGGTAATGTTTCGCACTTCCTCGGACGCGCGGTTACGTATCTCAATGTGATCCTCTTCGCGCCGTGGCACTTCGTCGTGAGCCTCGCCGGTGTGCTCGCGCTCCTCGGGATCGGGATGGCATGGTTGATCGACACCAACAAGTTCTCACTTCATTCGGTCTATCGGGACCGTTTGATTCGCGCATATCTCGGCGCGTCAAACAAACAGCGCAATCCAAATCCCTTCACTGGCTTCGATGAGAACGACAATATCCGAATGAGAGAGCTATGGACGAAAAAGTTTGGCAACCGGTTGCTGCCCGTTGTAAACATCGCTCTTAATCTCGTTGGCGGCAGCAAGCTTGCATGGCAGCAGCGAAAGGCTGAGAGCTTCACGGTGTCACCGCTGCATTGTGGCTCCTACGAAGTTGGTTACCGCGCAACTGATGGTCCCCCCGGGCAACGATATTGTGGAACTAAAGGGATTTCGTTAGGTGGTGCCGTAACTATCTCGGGTGCCGCGGCGAGCCCGAATATGGGTTACCACTCATCTCCGTTAGTCACTTTTATTCTTACCCTTCTCAATGTTCGGCTGGGCGCGTGGCTCGGAAATCCCGGGCCAGCCGGTGATTCGACCTACAATCTTGACCACCCCACATTCAGCATCGGGCCGATAATCGCGGAAGCATTTGGGTTAACGAATGACACCAGTCGCTATGTTTATCTCTCGGATGGGGGGCACTTTGAAAATCTCGGTCTCTATGAAATGGTCCTGCGCCGTTGCCATTATATTGTCGTGAGTGATGCCGGCGCAGACCCGCACTGCTCCTTTGCCGATCTGGGCGACGCCGTGCGCAAAATTCGCATCGATCTTGGAATCCCGATCGAGTTCGGGAAAATCAATATTTTTCCGCGAAGCGACGATCTCATGCGCAACCAAAATGGGCGTAACTGCGCAATCGGCCGCATCTGTTACTCAGCTGTGGATGGCACAACTGCTCTGGATGGAGTGCTCATTTATATCAAGCCGGCATGTTATGGAGATGAGCCACGCGATATTTACGAATACTTCAAAACGAGCAACACTTTCCCGCACGAAAGTACGAAGGATCAATTTTTTTCCGAATCTCAATTTGAGAGTTATCGCATGCTTGGCGCGCACACCATGGAAAAGCTTTGCGCAGATTGCGCCGGCGATTTGGGCTGTTTCATTCGCGAGATTCTAAAACGTCACCTTGAGGCGGAGACGCCTGATTGGCTGGCGCCATTGCTGTAGTGGCACTCTGCTTGCCACGTCGGACTTCCGCAGCTTCGACATGACAACTTGATGTGATCGCGACTCACACGAATCGTTCTCGCCGACTACTTAGAGTTCACCCGCTTGAGTTTTTCTCCGGTCGCGTTCCCTATACTATTTGGCACAAATCATTTAATTCATGGACAGCGCGCACGAACTGCGCTCCTCCCTCGTAATGCACTCGCTAAAATTTGGGGAGGATTTGTGGACACCCACGCGACACAAAGCAGTCGTACCCGCCTATGGTGGCGGCGGCCTGAGTAAATCCAGTCCGTTCGACTATACTGAATCCTGCTCTTTAAGAATCCTCCCAAATCGCCCCACCTAACGAGACACAAGCTCAGCCACGGCTCTGGAGGTGCAAGTCGAAGCGGGGTTGAACACACTAGCTAGGATCGAAATCGAATGTATCGCGCCCTCACGGCGAAAGCCCAGGGAAAGTCCACTCTTCCCTGCTACCTCTGGTTTAAAGGTCACCGGTAATCCAATAGTTTGGTACTCGACGCCGCCGTTGGCGCGCCTTTCGACTCCTGATCCGTTGTGCGGTGTTCGGATTGTGCGAACTTCGCCTTTCCGGAGAAAAAGCTCCCACCATGATCAACGGAGTAGCAACTGCTGTGGTTTCTGAGGTCAAGGATCCTGCGAATCTGGGCCGCGTTCAGATTCACTTGTCGGCTCGTGCCGGTGGTGCGAAAGAGTGGGCGCGGGTCATCAGCCCGCTGATCGGTCGTACTCTCACAGCAATACAACTCGGAATCGGTGACGAAGTGCTGGTGGCATTCGAGAACGGCGACGTCAGACGTCCTTTTGTGATCGGAAACGTGTGGAACGGCGCCGATTCGTCGCCGGAATCCGCGGGCGCGCAAACCGTACAACTTCCGACCGGTGCTACGTTGCATCCAATCGTCGAAGCTGACGATGCCTCAACCGACTGCGCCATGACTGCAGACCTGCAGAGGCAGACCGTGCCGTGGCTCGCTTCCACTGAGTGCTTGCTGAAAATCCTCGCGCTGCTGAAACCGCTAATCGATGTGATCAACCACCTGCCGTCGCCGTCGCCGTCTTCCCTTCAAGAGTTCGACAAGGCCGCGGTCGATCTTGCTCCGTGTTTCTTGATGGGCACCGACGGCGGAGCACTCCCATTGGTGCGCGATCTCTTGTGTTTGAGTTTGCGGTCCCTGGAATGTCTGCGCGATCAATCTGCATCGGCTTCAGACGTGTTGCGCGCCGCGGCCGGAATTCAGGGAGTCCTGGACCTCGGCGGACCGTTCTTTAGCCTTGCCGGGTTTACGCTGGTTCGGCTGGCCGTACTATCCGATCCCAGCGCCCTGGATTCGGATATCACAGCGCTGCAGTCAGCCGCCGACGCACTGGGAGGTTGTGGCAACTGATCACGGGCTGAACACCGGGACTCTCGCACACTTGTCAACCGTTTCGATAAGCGAGGGCAGCAGCCTTTTGGCTGCTGTTCTCGTTGAACCGGCTTTGCTGAGATTGTCGGCGATTATTTCCAGTATTTCACGCGCCAGATATGCGCTTTCGGCTGATCGCGGAAGAATTGATTGAATCGTGGCTTAGTCGTGCGCCAACGCGCTTCGTGATATTACTCGCCAACTGTGGCTGGAAAGGTCCCAGGCTACCACAGCGCCCTCTTCCTCCCCGTACCGTCCCCAACGAACCGACACGTGAAGTTGGTCGTCTTTCCATTCTTTTACTTCCGCCGTAATCGGGTTCGGTTCATCGATCGCACCCTTAGGGTGCAACAACTTTGTGAGTCTGGAGCGCTCTAGTTTGCGGAGGGGGAATCGATGCTGCCAAATCCACACTGTCGTCGCACGTCGAGTTTGTAGTATTAACAAAGCAACTGCTTCTTTGGCCGGATGCCAGCTCACAGAGTCTTTCAATGTGCTATTACCGAATGCTGCGAGCAGTATTTCCAGACCTGCGCCTTCATCTCGTGGCCAGCCGAGCAACTCCTCGGTTTCGGTCTGAGTGTCGATCAGGCACGGCAGTCCCCGTCGCTCATAAATCACCCATCGCTTATTTGCGCTGCGCGCGAACATGTCGCCGCTGTACTCACGAGTGAGCAGGCTGACCGCACGGTCAATCATGTTTTTTTCATCCTCGAATTCGGTCTTGTCGTTGCGGTGAAGCGCGGTCACGAACTCCGGCACCCGTTCCTTTGCGATCTGCCACCAGCGGCTGCCGATTGCCCGTGCGGCAAGACGCCGAATCGAATTTCCCTCGTCGGAAAGCAGCGGGAGCATCGCGTCGGGAATTCTGAGGTCGAGCGACGTTTGCAGATCACGCAAAGCCTCCAGCCGGACGTCGGCCGACGAATTCTTGAGCTTCACCAAGTCGGCTTCGGTATCAGGCGTTTGAGAGGAGTCGGCAGCGTGAATAACCAATGAGGCGTTCGGCAAAGCGCATGCGACGGCAAAAAAAACCAAGATGCGCGGTGGAAATCGAACGATCATCGGGACGGTGGATTTTATGAACGCGATCTTCGCGATACAAGCAGTAAAGGTTCCGATGCCTTCGACGGAAGGCAGTTTTACGTGCGGTTCTGGGCAGCTTCAACTTCTTTAGCGTAAAGTTTCTTCATCGTGTCCTCTAAATCGAGATCGAGCTGAATATCTTTAGTCTCCACTTTGCTTTTGAGCCATGCCGCCTGCTTAATCAGACTGGCTTTCATGTTATCGTAGTTCCCGCCTGAAATATGAACAGCGTTCACGAAGTAGTCCTTTATCTTCGTGTTGGACCCTGGTTCGCTATCCTGCATTAGCCCCGCTAACCATTGCAACCTGTTGTAGATCGTTTGGTCAACATGATGAATATCGTTTAGGATTGGAGTGACGGTGATCGAATCCTTTCCCCAGTTCATCCCATCGTCGTTATCCTTGTACATGATGCGCTTCAGCGGCAGAAACGGACTTACTGCTTCAGCCTTGTCCTTGTCGCTGATCTTATCGTCCCATTTTACTTTACCTTCATTGGTCACATAGTGCTGCAACACGGTAATACTGATGTTGCCCAGGCGATCAGCCTGCCGGAAAATCGAATCCAGGATCACGCCTCGGGTCATGTCCTGCGCGAGCGCCAAATCCTGAAGAGACTTTGCGTCGTTTAAGTTTAGAATGCTTGCTACCAGCGCCCTTGAGGAGAGAACCTTGTAGAAGCTATGCCCTCTTATTCTATCGACCGTCCAATAGTCTTCCGGACTACTTTCTTCTCCTCGGGGGTTCTGGGCGAGGCAGCCATAGACGAGCTTTCCGCCTGGAAGAACTACTTTCGCGTTGCCCGACTGCACCATACCTCGCAGCGTAACCCAAGCCGCGGTGCATTCTGGGTGGCCGGTTGTTCGGGCCTGGTTGCCGACCTTTTGGAATTCCTGGATATCCATTGTCCGATAGGTCGCGGGTGGCACCTCAACAAGATGACCAAGAAGCCGAGACACGTAAAAGCAGGCCAGCCCCGGCTCGGCTATTGGACTCATCTTGAACTTCGCGATCTTTTCGCCAGACCTCTTGTTACTAAACTTTTTAGTTATGCCCGGGCGGTATGGACCCTCCGTTTTTTCGAATGTGTCTTTGCTCAACGTCGGAGGAAGCCGATAAATTTCTATGCCTGCTGAAGTGTTATGAAGCTTCGGAACAACACCGACGCTTTGTGGACCGCTCGTGGCGTAGAAGTCGAGACCGCCAAGCTCATCGATCTTGTTTTTGTCATGAGAGGTGAACCAGTCGTTCGAGCTTGAGAGAGCTTCTTTTTCCTTAAGCTTCACATCAGGAGGGGTGAACGGAAACGGAATAAGTCGTTGCGCGATTTCGATGGCACCGGTCGGAGTTGAGTGCTCCAGCTCAGGTGGATTTCCGAAGGGAAGAGATTGGTCTCCGTCGGCGGAATTCATGGCTCGATCCTCAATTAGTTAGCGTATACCAATTGTGCAGGAAAATATCCACACGAACAGCAAAAAATATCTGCAGGTGCGAATCGCCCCTTCCAGTTCCGTACACACTGCTCACCTGCCTCAAGTGATGACGGAGCAGGATTGACCGACTGCCCCAATTTTGATAAATGCTGGGCGCGAGTCGCGCGCCTGCGGGACCCGAAGCTATGGCGAAGGAAACTTCATTGGCCGAATTCTCGCTACCGTTGCACGAAGTGCTCGAGGCCGAGTTTATCGCGTTGCACGGAGAACTGCCGGCAGATTATCCGAAGTCTGCCCACCGGCAGACTCAGCTCAAAGCATTTTGCGCTGCCGTTCACGGCTTGAAAGAGAAACGCGCTGCGCTTTGCATATCGGGTGGCGGCATTCGCAGTGCAACCTTTGGACTCGGAGTTTTGCAAGGGTTGGCGCGCTGCGGCCTACTCGATAAATTTCATTATCTCTCCACCGTCTCGGGCGGCGGATATATCGGCAGTTGGCTGAGCGCATGGATTAAGAATCATCCACAGGGGATCGGCGGGGTGATCGCGGAATTGCAACGCCGTCCCGATTCCGATTTGAATCCCGAGCCGCAACCGATCCGCCATCTTAGGGAATTCAGCAATTACCTGGCGCCGAAAACTGGACTGACCTCCATGGATTTTTGGACGCTGATCACGACCTTCATCCGCAACATGTTCCTAAACTGGCTCGTGCTGATCTCGTTGCTGGCAGCCGCGATGATGATCCCCAGGTTTTATCTTGTGGCCATCAGCTTGGCGCCGAACTGGCCACGACTGGGATGGGATCGTTATCGGGAGGCCCACCACTTGCAGCCGGACTGGGGACTCTGGGTGAATTCTGTTAAGCAGCAGTGGGACATAGGCCTGACGATCTTGCTCGTGGTCGGATTCGCATTGGTCGCCGTCGCAATGGCCTACGCGATCATCGATGTGCCTTCCACCGGCAACGCACGATTATCGCAACGCCGTTTTCTGCTATTTCGCCAACTTCCATTGCTCCTTGCGTCTCTCATTTTGGCGGAATGGTGGGCTGTGTTCCGCAACGTTCACGGTAGCGAGCTGTTTCAACCCGAGGCGTGGCTGCCTTGGTTTATCGGGTTTGCCGTTGCGAGCTACTTAAGCGGCAGTTTGCTTGCCACAGTCGCTCCTTCATTTCGCAAGCGCGAGCAAAAGGCGCGGCCTGGTGGCGTCTCGCGATTTCTTGTGATCGTGGTCACCGCGGCGTTCGGCGGCTTTTGCCTTTGGGCAATGGCAACGAAGATGTTTTTGGAACCCCCAATTACATTCACATTGAGGGGTGATTGCGAGGCGACCCAGATTTCGAGCGGACAGAAGATGACGATCCTGGCTGGGACCCAGGGCGTGATTACGCAAATAAAGAAGACTTACACCATCGAAGCCGCTGGACGGCGCGGGCGCATCAGTGACAACGATCTTGGTCCTTTGGAACTGAAACCAGGCGAAAAGCCTCCCATTCAATTCACATTGAAGCACGATTGCGAGGCCATCCCGATTCCTTGGAGCAGGCAGAAGATGAAGGTCGCAGCTGGCACTCAAGTTATCATTACGCAAATAAAGAAGACTTACACCATCGAAGCCGCTGGACGGCGCGCGCGCATAACTGAGAAAGATCGTGATGCATTGGAACTGAAACCAAACGAAACGCTTCCCGAACGTTTCCCGATGCCCGCGCCCGCGAAAAACGCTATCAACTACGTTTGCTTCGCGCCCGCACTGATCCTGGCGGTGTGGCTGCTGGTCAATTTCCTCTTCACCGGTCTGGCAAGCAAGAAAACCGAAGATCAAGACCGCGAATGGTGGGCGCGATCGGCAGCTTGGATCTTAATCACGATTGTCGGCTGGATTGTGTTCAACGTAATGGTTCTTTGGGGTGCCCAGGCAATCAGGGCGACGACGACGGGAAACCAGCTCCAGGTTTTCATCGGCCAAGTAAAGGCGAATCCATCCGCAAAGGCCCTCCTCGGTGCGTTCGGGGGAGTGACAGGAATCGCCGGTGCGTTGCTGGCTCTTCGATCCAAGCTAGGCAACAAGCTTGGCCAAAAAGGGGGCTTCCACTGGCTTCTGGTTGTGGTGGCGGTGGTTTTCTTTGTGCTCCTGTTGGTAGTAATTTCCTGGGCCTTATTGGTGATTGGCTCGCAGCATTGGGTTCAACATATCACCAGGCGGGTTGTGGGCGAGGGAGCGACATGGCAAGGCGAACGACCCTTCGTTGTCTTCTTCCTCACCGGCATCACGCTGTTTTTCGGGATCGTGATGGGTTTTTTCATCAATGCGAACACATTTTCCCTTCACGCCACGTATCGCAACCGATTGATCCGCGCGTACCTCGCCGCTTCGCGCACCAAGAAAACGCGTAAGCCGAGTTTATTTACCGGGTTTGATCCCGACGATGATTTTGAGTTGCACAAGTTGTCGTCGGAAAAACCCCTTCATGTGATCAACGGTGCGCTCAATCTTGTGCATGGCGAGGAGTTGGCATGGCAGGAACGGAAGGCCGAATCGTTTACCATGAGTCGGCTGCACTGCGGCTCCTGGAATAAACGAGTTGGTTACCGGCCCTCCGATGGATATGGCCATGGGATTACACTCGGTACTGCGCTCGCCATTTCTGGCGCCGCTGCGAATCCGAATATGGGGTATCATTCCTCGCCGCTGGTCAGTTTTCTGATGACGCTGTTTAACGTGCGCCTGGGATGGTGGCTGGGAAACCCGGGAGCTCCGGGCGCCAAAACGTGGCGCCGAAAGGGTCCTAGATATTCCGCAGGGCCACTGTTTTCTGAAGCGATCGGGGATACCACCGACCGTTACAAGTACGTTAATCTTTCCGATGGCGGGCACTTCGAAAACCTTGGCCTTTATGAGATGGTGCTGCGTCGCTGTCATTACATCGTGATTAGCGATGGCGGTGAGGATCCGGAATGTTCCTTTGCCGATCTCGGGGAAGCGGCGCGCAAAATTCGCATCGATTTTGGAATCCCGATCGAGTTCGATCGCATGAGTATTTATCCGCGCAGCGCGAGCGACACATTAAAGACTTCCGGCCACTACTGCGCTATCGGGCACGTTCGCTATTCAGTGGTGGACGGCGCCGATGCCCCGGATGGCGTTATTGTTTACATCAAACCAGCCTGTTACGGCGACGAGCCGCGGGACATCTACGAATACTTCAAGAGGAGCGAAACCTTCCCGCACGAAAGCACCGAGGACCAGTTTTTCTCCGAGTCGCAATTTGAAAGCTATCGCATGCTCGGCGCATACACCATGGAGAGGCTTTGCACAGATTGCCGTGGAGATTTCCGCTGTTTCATTCGCGACATCCTCAAGGGACACCTGGAGATGGAAGCTCCGGATTGGCTGGCGAAATTACTCGGGCAGCGCCAGACGAAAACAATGCTGGAACCGCGGCGCTGGGGCCTGTTTGAAATACTTAGAATTCTCTTGTCACCAGGGCCACGACCGAGATAACAATATTACGGCGAAGAAAATTATGTGCGCCTCCAACAGCTGAAACAGCGTTACGACCCGGAGAACCGAATGAGATATCCGCAAAGCGTGCAGTTGCCAGGTTGATTGATGCTGCCCTAAATCCCGTCCGTTATCGCGACATAGTGCGCTCATTAGCCGAGGCACACCGCTTGTCCTCGGCGAGATCCATCGTATAGGTTTTGACCGGCGCACGGAGAGGTGACGATGAGCGTCCAGCAGCAACAAGCACTCGATTCCCTTTATGCAATTGGCAATGTCCTAACGGTCAAGATTACGATGCCGCAAACTGATTGGGATGCGGTGCGGACCGAACAGCCAGCCGGTGGCGTGTGCAACTTCCAATGGACCGGCGGCAGCCGCTACACGTGGCGAAAGGCAACTTCGGTCGAGATATCTGGAACGAGCTTTCCCGCGCAGACCATTTTCACCCAGGTGGGCGTTAAAAAGAAATCATTCTGCGGCTCAATCAATAGCGATAAGCCATGCCTGCACATTGACTTCGGCAAATTCAGCAAGGCCAACGTTCCCGTGAGCGAAGCCCTGATCGGGTCACGCTACCTGACGCTCAACAATACCATTCAGGATCGGTCTTATATTCGGCAGCCGCTGGGCTACAAATTGCTCGCTATGGCCGGATTGCCCAATTCGCGTTGCAATTTTGCCCGTGTATTTGTGAATGGCACGCTGATTGGCCAAGGGGTGAGTGGCGTCAACAGTCCGGGTATCTTTGTCAATGCCGAACCCGTCATGCCGCGCTATATCGAGCGCAATTTCAACGGCAATATGAACGGAAATTTGTACGAACTTGAACATGGGGATGATCTCGTTAGCGCGAGGTTGCCATTCATGGAGCCGGAGTCGCTTTCCAAATTTAACAACAAGGCCGATTTGGAGTTTGCCGACAATCATATCGCCGCGAATGGGCTGGTCGGGGCGAACCAGATGCTGGATCTGGATCAGTTCATTAAAGTCTATGCGATGGAGTTTTTTCTCAAGCACTGGGATGGCTATTCCAACAACACCAATAACACCTAT
>WNFY01002844.1_pt1 | contig 32176 bp, 31 predicted proteins | sample 5400091 | NCBI WGS metagenome assembly WNFY01 (sample SAMN13153364, study PRJNA577476) | soil metagenome | isolation source: 60 cm soil or saprolite under grassland replicate 1 | place: USA:California | collected 2016-06-15 | reverse complement strand
ACAGCAGCGCCTCGTGCGCCTTCGCGTCTTCGTGCCGGAGGTAGTGGACGTCCCCGGTCGCGATCAGCGGCAGCTCGGCTTCGTCGGCGAGCTTCGCCAGCGACGGATTGATCCGCGCCTGCACGTCGAGTCCCGCGTTCTGGATCTCGACGTAGGTCGAGTCGCGCCCGAAGACCTCCGCGAGCCGGTCCAGGTCGGCGCGCGCGTCGCCGGCCCGGTTCTCCTCGAGCGCCTTGCAGACGCGGCCAGAGAGACAGCCCGAGAGCGCGATCAGCCCGCCCGCGTGGCGCTCGAGCAGCTCCCAGTCGACGCGCGGCTTGTAGTAGTAGCCCTCGAGGTAGCCGGCCGAGGCGAGCTTGATCAGGTTCCCGTAGCCGGCGTTGTTCTCGGCGAGCAGGGTCAGGTGGGCGTAGCCCTTCCGCTGCGCTCGGCGGTCGTCGGCGACGTAGACCTCGCAGCCGATCAGCGGCTTGACGCCGTGCTTGCCCGTCTCCCGGTAGAGCTCGACCGCACCCGCGAGCGAGCCGTGGTCGGTGAGCGCGACCGCTGGCATCTCGAGCTCCGCGGCGCGCTCCGCGAGCGCCGGGATCCGGCACGCGCCGTCGAGGATCGAGTACTCGGAGTGGACGTGCAGATGGACGAAGCCGGCCTCAGCCACGGATCGCGAGTCTAGCTCCGGCTCAGGACCGCATCAGGTCCGCGAATGAGGACGCCCTAGCGCATCTCGCGCGCGAGGTCGGCCGCAGCCGCGCTCGCCCTCCCGTCGGGTCCGCCCCTTCTCCCCCAGCCCCGGCGCCGGCGGGGCCGGAAGGGCACGTCCTCGAGCCGGGGCTGCGGATGGCCGTTCTCGACCCGCAGTCGCTCGATCAGCTCCGAAGCCGCCTCGGGCGTCTCCGGAAACTCCTCGCCCACGCGCTCGCAGAGCGCCGCCGCGAGCGCGTACACCTGCCGAACAGTGGGTTTTCCGTCGCGTCTCATGCAGCCATTGCAACACAGAAAGTCACACGAGTGTGTGACGCCTTTGTGACAAATCTGTGCCAAGAACGAGGCCCGCCGAGACGATGCGCCTCGGCGAGCCTCCATGTCTCGAGCGGCTCAGCCGCTGGGCATCTCGGCCATCGCAGCCTTGCTGCGCTCGGCCATCTCCTCCTCGGAGAGATCCTCCTTGTGCGTCGCGACCGACCAGACGTGCCCGAACGGATCGCTCAGCGTCCCGAACCGGTCGCCCCAGAACATGTCCTCGAGCTCGGAAACGACCTCGGCCCCCGCGCGCTGCGCCTGCTCGAACAGCGCGTCGACGTCCTCGTGGTACATGAAGATCGACGCCGTCGGCCCGCCGCGCTCCGAGGGCGGCCGCACGTTCGACTGCGGAAACGGATCCGAGAGCATCAGCTTCGAGTCGCCGAGCTGCAGCTCCGCGTGCGCGATCTTGCCGTCGGGGCCAGGCATCCGCAGCAGCTCCTCGGCGCCGAAGGCCTCCTTGTAGAAGTCGATCGCCTTCGAGGCGTCCTCGACGGCGAGGTACGGGGTCAGGCTGTGATAGCCCTCAGGAATGGGCTTGACGGCCATGGGCTCTCCCTCCCGGTGGTGGTCGCCGCCGATTGTACGTCCCTGAGACGGGTGCGCGGACACCGGCCCCGGAAGCCGATGCTGAAGCGTTAGCAATCAAGGAGACACGCATGCCTCGTAAGCCGCTGGCCGCCCTTGCGGCCTCGGTCTCCGCCCTCGTCGTTGCCGGCTTCGCGCTCGCGCACGGCGGTGGGCCCGGCTCCGTCCAGGCCGCCTCGGCGACCTTCGACGCGGCCACCGTCACGGATCTCCATTCCGGCACCTGCACGGGTGCGGACGGCACCTACACGAGAACGAAAGCGACCTACACCGGCAACGCGACCAGCTCGGATGCGCGCCTGAACGGCACGCTCACCGTCCGGGCCAAGACCTTCTACAACGCGGACACGAACCTCGGCGTCGTCGAGGGTCAGTTCCGCGTCGAGAACGCCGACGGCCACACGAACGGCAAGTTCGTCGCGGTCGACACGCACGGCACCCTCGACGGCTGGCTCGGCGGCAGGGCACACGGCCCGCATGCCGGCCTGTTCGGCGGCTTCTCCGCCACCTTCGATCCGACTGCCGGCTTCAGCGGCGGTCAGCTCGGAACCGGCAGCTCGACCAACGCCGCCGTCTTCGTCTCCGGCCACTGTGGCGGAGATGACGACGAGCAGGGCTCGGGCGACGGCCAGAAGCACCAGAAGCACACCAAACACGGCAAGCACAAAAGGAACGGCAAGAGGTAAAGGCTCCTCCTCCTGTCGTGTGGCCCGAGGGCGCCCTAGCGGGTGCCCTCGGTCGTTTCGGCGGAGTAAAGGTCGTACGGAAGGCGCTCGAGATCGCGCAGACGGGGATCGCCCGTCGTGAAGAAGCGCGGCAGGGCGAGCTCGGCGAGCCAGGCGAGGCGCGGCGCGGCCTCGAGCACCTCGTCCACGGCTCTGCGGTCGCCTCCGAGCGCGGCGAACTCGACGCGGTCTCGCCACGGCTCGAGCACGCCGAGCGCCGTCTCAGCAGCAGCTTCGACCAGCTCGCGCGCCTGCTTCTCGCGCCGCCGCCGGAAGCGGTTCGCCGACGAGCCGCCCTTCTTGTGCCGGCCCTTGACGAACCGCGTGCCGACCTTCGACGCGACCAGCCGCTCGCCCTCGAAGACGCCGACCGCGAACCCGCCCAGCCGGACGAGCAGCGCGGCGACGACGTGGTCCTCCGCAAGCGCCTCGAAGAGCGGCCCGAGCTCGACCGTCTCGTACGAGCCCTCGTGAACGAGCCCGAACGGCGGCCGGACGGTGAGCATCTCCTCCGGGAGCTCGACCCTGACCGAGCCGGCCTCGTAGGTCGTCCGGCCGGGAGTGCCCTGGTGCAACTCGAGGCGCTTGCGCAGGTTCTCGCGGCCGATGTAGCGCGGCATCTGGCGAGCCTAAGGCGTCGCTTGCGACGCCGATGTCAGGACGTACGAGCTTGCTCGCGCGTCCGTCTGAGATGGCCGGTCGAACCGCATGGGTTCGATGCGTGACGCCAAAGAGACCGGACCATGAAGAAGGGCGGCTCTTGGAGCCGCCCTTCACGCCCGCGTAACTGTCCGTCTCTGCGGCCCAGACGTCCAGTACGCAAATAGGATGTTCGTCAAGGGAGGTACCCTCGGCGTCCCCCGCATGGGGGACTTTTCCGGATAGCGAAACCTAGACTGCAGGATTCCGCGTCCCTGCCGATAAAACGCAAAACGGGGCCGCCGCCCGGCCCCGCTTTGAGTCTCCCGTGTGGAGAGCCGCAGTAGTCTCGTCAGGCCCCGCCGCACAGGGCCCTTCGGTATCTGGCGCTTCCGAGGCGCCCCCGCCGCATCGGGGCGCGCTCTCGGTTGCAGATGGAGTATCGCCGACCGAGGTCACTTGACCTATCACCCATCCTCGGTTGACCGCTTCACTTCACTGCCTAAGGATCCCGCCAACCTCTTGATCGGAGGAAACGATGGCGAAATGGCTGAAAGTGATCGGTACCAGCGCCCAGCGATTCCGCGACAACGGGCGTGTAGAGGCAGCCCATCTGGTCACGAAGGCGACGTTTCCAGAGCGCGGGCACATGAAATACCGACCATCGGTGGCGCCGGGCGATCAACTCGTTTACCACGCCATCGGAAAGGACGTCAGCCGGGTTGTAGCCATAGCCGACGTCGTGGGCCCGGTGCACTACGAAGCGGGCGCTGACCCCGGCTTTCCCTGGGTCTGCGACGTCCGGATCAGGACCGAGCGCGATCGCGTCGAGGACGGCGTTCCACTGGAAGAGCTCAATTCGGATGAGCGTGACCTTCGCCAGTCGGTCAGTCAGAAGTCACATATCGAGCTCACGGAAGCCGAGTTCGCGCGCGCCGAGCGTGCTCTTAGTTAGCGAATTCCCGCTCGACCAGCCGGCAGAGCGCGTTCGCGAGTCGCATCTGCTCGACGGTCTGGCAGTTCGCGTCCAGCAACCGCGGTGAGCACACCAGGTACGCAAGGCACTGAGCCCGCGAGATCGCGACGTTGAGGCGGTTGCGCGAGAACAGGAAGTCGAGGCCGCGCGGGACGTCGTCCGAGCTCGAGCTCGCCATCGCGTAGAAGACGACCGGCGCCTGCTGGCCCTGGAACTTGTCCACCGTCCCGACCGCCACCTCATGCGGGAGCTTCTCGCGCAGGCAGCGCACCTGCGCGTTGTACGGCGCGACCACGATCACATCCTCATGAGCGACTGCGAGCCGCTCGATCTCGCGGGCGATCGCCTCCGCTTCCTCCGGCGACTGCGTCCGGTTGCCCTCGTGCTCCACCGGCAGATACCGGATCCCGTTGCCGTCCGGAACCGACCGCTCCAGCGTCACCGGAGCCGGCTCGAGCCGCCCCTCGTAGAACGTCGTCGAGATGAACTCGTTCACCTCCGGCCGCATCCGGAACGTCTCGCCCAGGAACAGCCCCATCCCCTCCGCCACGGTCTCGTCCCCGCCGAGAAGGTGCTGCAAAACGGACGCAGTCGCACCCGGCGGATGCGATCCCTGCGAGACCTGCGAGAGCTGGTTCGGATCGCCGAGCAGGACGACGTTCCGCGCCGCGGTCCCCACAGCGAGCACATCCGCCAAAGACACCTGCCCCGCCTCGTCGACGAAGAGCGTGTCCACCGACTGGTCCTCGCGCGAGAACAGGAATGACGTCCCCGCGACGAGCTGCAGCTCCTCGTCGCGCAGGTCGTCGTTCTCGGAGGAGCAGTCGACGAACTCGTCCTCGTACCTGCTCTCCGGATCGTCGCTGCACTTCTTCCGGCCCTGGAACTCGAAGCCCTGCTCGACTGCCGCGTCCCTCACATCCCGCAGGAACTTGTGAATCGCCTTGTGGCTCAACGAGGTCACGCCCACGCGCTGACCGCGGCGCATCAGCTCGATCGCCATCCGCGCGCCGAGCCACGTCTTCCCCGATCCGGGCGGGCCCTGAACAAACAGGTAGCTGCCGTCCAGAGAAGCCGCGGCCTCGTTCGGGCCCGCATCGAGCCGGGCCCGCGGAGGCCGCCGTTCCAGGATCTCGACCAGCGCCGGCCAGCGCCCCTGCTCCTTGGCGAACCGCAGCACGGCGTCGCGCTGCTCCCAGGTCGGCAGCGGCGTCGGCGGGATCAGCGCGGCCGGGAGCGGCTCGTCCTTCAGGTCGATACTTCGCCGCAGGGTGACCAGACCGCGCTCGTTGTCGACCGAGACTGAGTAGCGCCGCTCGGTGCGCGGGTCGACCGCCGCGCGGCCGATCTTGTGCTCCTGCGCCGGGAACCGGAACGTGTACTCGAGGGACTTCTTCACCTCCACCGGCTCGCCGACGAGCTCGAGCCCTCCGATCGTCTCCGTGTTCTCGATCAGCTCGTCCGGGTCGAGCAGGCGGTTGTTGAAGTAGCTCCACCACTGTGGCTTCTCCTCGCGGCGGTGGTACTCGAGCAGCTGCGCGAGCAGCCAGCGCGGATCGCCCTCCTGCGCGTCCGCGAGCAGCTCCGCCTCGACCCGCTCGCGCTCCTCGAGCCGCTCCTTCGTCTCCTCCTTGACCTCGCGCTCCTCCGGCCGTGGGCGCCACTCGACCTCGGCCGGCCGCAGCCCGAGCAGCCACTGATGGAGCTCGTAGAGCGAGCGGCAGTCGTCCTCGTTGTAGGCGCGGATGTCCTCGAGGATCTGGCCCTCGCGCGCCTCGAGCCACTCCTCGAACGCGACCACCGCGCTGCCGCCGCCGCGCATCTCCTCCCCGCGCTCGAAGCCGTAGAACGCCTCGACCTCCTTGATCGAGTAGCTGTCGAGCGAGAGCCGCACCGCCTGGCGGACGACACGCAGCAGGTCGACGAGCACCTCGCCGCGCAGCAGGTCGTCGAGCTCGGCCTCGCGCGTGCCGTGCTGGCCCATCAGCCGCTGCAGCGCGGTGCGCTCGTACGCCGCGTAGTGGTAGACGTGCATCCCCGGGAAGCGCGCGCGGCGCTCGCGGATCAGGTCGAGGAGCCGCTCGAAGCCCTCCTTCTCCTGCGCGCGGTCGAGCGCCCAGATCGTGTCGTACTGCGGGACGCCGTCGTCGTCGAGGTAGACCCAGCCGAGCAGGTACTCGAGCCCGCGCGCCGGCTCGTACCAGGGATCGCCCTCGAGGTCGAGCCAGATGTCGCCCGGGCTCGGCTCGGGCAGGAGCGCGAAGCCGCGCTCGGGCTCGAGCGGGAGGATGACGTGCCGGAGCTCGCCGGTCTGGCGACGGTGTCGTTGGAGTGCCGCCTGCTCGCGGAGCTTGGCGAGCGTCTCGGCGCGGAGCTTCGGAAGCTTCTGTTCTTGCGTGGTCGCGAGGTCTTCGAGCGTCGCGATCCCGGCGGCGTTGAGCCGGTCGACCTGCGTGCGGCGAATCCCCGCGACGAGCGAGAGGTGCTCGTCCCGCTCCCACTGCTCCTGGCAGCGCGCGAGGAACTCGCAGAGCGAACAGTGGTCGACCGGGTACGGGTAGGTCGGCCGCCCGCTCTCGACCGCGTCGAGGAACCGCCGCTTGAGCCGGTGGTAGTAGGCGAGGAAGTCCTGCGGGCGGAAGCTCTCGCGCCCGGAGAGCCCGTTGACGACGTGCATGTGGGCGGGCCAGCGGTTTTGGATCCCCGCAAGCTGCTCGGTGTAGAAGCAGAGCTGGATGACGTGGCTCGCCTTGGCCCGGCGAGCGAGCTTGGTGTCAACGACCTCGTACGAGCCGTCCGGCTGAAGCTCGAGAAAGTCCGCCAGCCCGCGCCAACCCCCCTCGACAAGCGCTGCCTGGTAGATGACCGCCGCGCCGCCCCGAATCGCCTCCTCGGTCGCAGCAGCCGCAGCGTCCCAACTGATCTCCCGCGGATCTCCGATCGCGACGACACCTTCTCCGAGGTTGGCAAGGTAAGCAGCCTCGTGCTCGTCCCCCTTCCGCCGGATCAGATCCGCGTACGGGTTGGGCCGGAACGGCCGCCCGAGCTCATCCCGCGCAGCCTCGAGTTCAAGTGTCGTCAAGTGAGGGCAAGCGAGGAACGCGTTCAGGTCAGAGGGCGAGAAGGCCAGCGTGTCGTCGACGCTGCGCATTAGCTGAGAATCTCCCGGCCTAGTTGGGTCTACGCCGCCATCTACGCGTCGCCCCCGAGAATCCAATTCGGCGTAAGCCCCCAGCGACGCAGCATGTCCTTAGCGCGCTCCGCATTGTCATAGCGAAGATCATTGAGCTCGGGATTCGGATCGTCCCAGACCTTGTGAGAAAACAGTCGGTCAATCAGTCGATCCGCATTCTCGAAATCCCCGTTGTCCATCTCTCGGTACAGGATCTTCTTCCGCTCTTCCTGTTCAAAGATCTGAAGGGCGGGGGCAAGGGCGTCTCGCAAAAATGGCACCCACGCTCTCAACGCGCCTGCGGAGAAGATCCGGGCGGCCCGTGCATGTGCTGAGTCCTTTCGTTCCGGAGCCCAACGATCCGCAAGCACTCGCTGCACGATGGTGTTCGTCAGGCGCACGAAGTTTTCACGTTCCTCGTCTCGGTGATAATCGTCGCTCTCGAACTCATCATCAAGAGGAGGTGGTGCGATGAACTCCGCCAAGAACGTCTTTTCGAGGCGAGACATCGTTAGCGGGTTAGCCCGAGTCCTGTTCTCTTCCGCGATGTAGTCGCGCAGCTGGTTGTCCGGATACTCAAGAATGTCCCGGTAGAGCATCGACCGAATCCTCTTAGTCGCGTCGGGACGAGATAGGTCCGTCTTTGCTCTCATGAACTCAACGAAAGCAGCCTCTGTCTTGGCGCCTGGAGATATGAGGAACTCCTCCCAGTCCTCACTCGCCATCACTGCGTACTTCTCGAGAAGGGTCGACGTGTAGAAGGGCATCTGACGAAGCTTGTCGTGGGCCGAAAGATTCGTCTCTTTCACCCGCCTGACGTCTGGATCGACGTAGATCTTGCAGTCGAGCGCATCGCGCCCGGCCCAAACTTGGGCGGCAGCCTTGTGCTGGCCATCGAAGATCAGTAAGTGGCTATCAGTCAAGCGTCCGATCGCTGGTTGAAGCTGGGTATGGCGAAGCAGGTGGCGGTAGAGCTCCCACAGACGCTCGGGCTCTAGCGCCCGAGGTTGAAGCTCAACGTCATTCCGGATGAAACCAACAGGCACGGACGCAAAGAAGTACTTCTCTCCGGTGGCCGGGCAAATCAAGACTGGCGCGCGTTGAGTACCACTATCGAAGTAAGTAACTGCTTCGCCGTCGTTGAGCTCGATCGAGACTGAATTCCCAAACCCGCTTGGTCCGAGCCTCTCTGTCAGAAGGTCGTCGAGACGTCTCTTCTTCGCGCCCTCAAAGAACTTCCGTAGCTCGAGCCGATCCCGATACTCGCTGAGCGACAGATTGCGTTTCTCGCGATTGTGCCGCTTGCAGACGACTGCGATGTTGTCGATTGCCGATCGGCCCGCCTCGGACCACGGGTGGATGTGATCAAACTCAACATCCGCCTCTGACTCGATCGGGTGGCCGTTGATGAAGCAGCGGAGCCCATCGCGCTTGAGCACTTCATCCTTCTCGGCCTGGCTGATTTGCCTCCGCTCTGCCATCTATGCCTCCTCCCCTACCGTGTCCTTGGATGCCGGTAACGACACAGCGATCGCGCTGAATTCTGCAAGTGCAGCCTCTAGGTCCTCGACAATCTCCTGAGCGATTACCTCCGGCGGCGGGAGATTCTCGATGTCCTCGAGCGACTCGTCGCGGAGCCACGTGATGTCCAGGCTCACCTTGTCTCGTTGCAGGAGCTCGTCGTACGTGAAGCGATGGAAGCGCTCACTCTCCTCGCGCTTCTGCCGCGCCTCGGGTCTGTAGCAGGCGACGAAGTCTTCCAAGTCTTCCCGCCGAAGGGGGTTCTGTTTCAGGGTGAAGTGCTTGTTCGTCCGTAGGTCGTAGATCCACAGCTCCTTCGTCCAAGGTGTCTCCCTGGCCGGCTTGCGGTCGAAGAAGAGGACGTTTGCCTTCACGCCCTGGGCGTAGAAGAGGCCGGTAGGCAGGCGCAGGAGCGTGTGCACGTCGCACTCGTGTAGCAGCTTCCGGCGGATCGTCTCTCCGGCACCGCCTTCGAAGAGGACGTTGTCGGGAACGACGATCGCGGCCCGACCGTCCTGCTTCAGCAGGGTCTTCACGTGCTGGAGGAAGTTGAGCTGCTTGTTCGAGGTCGAGGCCCAGAAGTCGTCGCGTACAACCACAAGGTTCTCGCTCTCAGCCTCGCCTTCCGCGTTTACGAACGTCATTGACGACTTCCGTCCGAACGGCGGGTTCGTCAGCACCATCTCGAAGCGATCGCCCGGGTCCGCCTTGAGCGCGTCGTCGACCTTGATCGGGCTCTCTGCGTCTTCGGCGCCGATCCCGTGCAAGAGCAGGTTCATGACACAGAGCCGCGCCGTGTTGTCGACGATCTCCCAGCCCTTGAGTGCATCGAAGCGGAGGTGTTTCCGCTGCTCGGGATCCAGGAGGCCGCCGCCGTTGCGCGTGATCCACTCGTAGGCTGCGAGCAGGAAGCCGCCAGTGCCGCAAGCCGGATCGCAGATCGTCATTCTCGCCTCCGGTCGCATCACCTCGACAATCCCGCCGATCAGCGCGCGCGGCGTGAAGTATTGGCCGGCGCCCGACTTCAAATCCTGGGCGTTTCGCTCCAGCAACCCCTCGTAGGCGTCGCCCTTGACATCAGCGTCGAGCGTGAGCCACGTCTCGCGGTCGATCAGATCGACGATCAGCCGGCGGAGCTTCGCCGGATCCTGGATCCGGTTCTGCGCCTTGCGGAAAACGATACCGAGCATCCCGGAGCGCTTGCCGAGCTCGTCGAGCAGGTGCCGGTAGTGGACCTCGAGTTCGTCGCCGTCCCTCGCCAGTAGGCTCTGCCAGTCGAGCCCCTCCGGCACGAACGCCGGCTGATTGAAGGGCGACTTCGTCTGCTCGTCCGCCATCTTGAGGAAGAGCAGGTATGTGAGTTGCTCAAGGTAGTCGCCGTACGAGAGCCCGTCGTCGCGGAGGACGTTGCAGTAGTTCCAGAGCCGCTGCACGAGACCGTTGCCATTCGAACTCATGCCGGGGTCCTCTCCTCTCGCCTCCGTGTCTTCTTCGGAGCCACGGCGCGCTCGGCGGCGATTCTCTCGAGCAGCATGCTCGCCGGCTCGTCGCTCGGATCCAACGGGACGAGTTTGCCGCGAAAAGCACTCTCAAGAACCGACCGGCGCAGCCCGGCGCCGCGGCGCGTTGCCTGCTCGACAGCCCGGTCCATTGCATCGATCGCCGAGAGTTGCTGCTCGACGTCTGCGGCAATCCGCCGCTGCTCAGCGAGTGATGGCAACGGGACCGTCATCACCCGCAGGTCACGCAGGTAGAGATGCGGCTGTGCTGTGGACCCGGAGGCGTCGAACATGCGGTGCCTAATCGTCGGCGTCGTAAGCGCGAGTCGCACGAAGTTTGGCTCGGCGACCTCCGGGAGTAGGCGTATGGCCGCGAGATTCCGGTCCGCGCTGAAAACAAGTTCGGGTGGGACGACAGCCGTCTCCCCGATTGTGCCCACGCACGTTACGATCACATCTCCTTCGCGAGGCTCGTAGCGCTTTCGCGTCTGCTCGAATCCCTCGGCGGATACATACGTGCAATCGTCGAGCGAGATGCCTCCGCGCTTGATGTGCTTTGCCGTCAAATGCGGGATCCCCTCGTTGGTCCGCTTTGGCGGCCGATGATCGCCGTCAGTTACGAATTCGGCAATATCAGCAAGAGCGACGCGTGGCACCGAGTCAATGGCCTCGAGCCGAATGGTCAGGACTGTCCCGCGAAGCGCTCTGAGCCGCTTCGTGGCTACCTCGAGGGTTGCACAGGCCGCATCGAGCCGCGATAGGTGTTCCTCGATCGCCGCGACAATCCGCTCTTGTTCGGCGAGCGGCGGAACAAGAATCTCCACGCGCGCCAAGAGGGTTTTTGTTGCAACGCTCGCCTGGTTGACGTGGTGGTTCATCACGGATTTGTAGAAGCCCTTCATCCAAAGCCAGTGGAGCTGTACGGCAAGGAAGCGTGCGTCAATCGCTCTAGATGGCCGAAGACGCGTCATGTGGTTCGAGTAAGCCCAGTTCCCCTCTCGATTGAAATACGCCGTCTTGCCCACGAGATCCGGGCTGTTTGTGTTGTTGAAGAGCACGTCCCCGCGCTCGATTCGCGCGCCGTCGTCCCGTTCAACATGCTTCAGGACCGATAGATCAATTCGCCCCTCAACATTGACATTCATGGGTCGCAGGTGCGGAACACCGATCCCGCTGGAGTTGTGACGGCCGCTCGGAAAGCCGGGGCGCGCTGCCTCGACTACATCGGCTACGCGAGCGCGCGCCCAACCGCGGGGCAGTTCGCTCACGCCGCAAGCTCCTGCGTCAACTCGTCGAGCAGCGGGTCGAGATCCTCCCCGAACAGCTCGTACGCCTTGCCGAGGCCGCCGCGCTCGGCGAAAGGTGCGTATGCGAAGTCGTCTCGCGTGACGCCAAGAGACGAGGCGATCGTGTCGCGAATCCGCTCGAGCCAGCCGAGCTGCTCGGGCGCGAACCTCCGCCCCGCGTTCTCCTGCTGCACGAGCCACGCCTCGAAACGCTCACGGACGACCTCCGGGAAGGGGACAAGCTCGTTCTCCTGCTCGAGCGCGAAGCGAACGAGCTGGACGAGGTCGGTCAGGATCCGGCGACCGGAGCCGTACACCTTCGACTTGTCGAGCGTCTCGTACGCCTCCCACAGGCTCTCCTCCGTCCACCGGTACGGCGGGCGTTCGATCGCATTGGCAAGCTCGCGGATCTGGTCGTACGTCACGCGCTGCGGCTGCAGCTGGCTGTAAAGAACCTGCAGCGCGGTGATCTCGTCGCGGTGCTCCTCGATGAACTTCCGGAACGAGTTGACGGTCGCCCGCGCGCGGTTTGTCGCGTCCGCAGAGAAGCCGGCTCCGAGCAATGTGTCCGCGTTGACCTCGTCGAGGAGCTGCTCGTACGAGCGACGCACGTCGAGCAACCGCTTCCGCAGCTCGGGGTTGTTCGCCAAGGGGGCTGCTGCCTCATCTAACAGTCGCTTTCGAGTGGCGGCGATCTGCTCGTCGGTCGCATCCTCGCCTGCTACTTCGGCCGGACGGTCGGGGTCGATCGCGGCAACGATACCGTGGGCGATGTCGCTGATGCTCATCCCCGCGAGCCCCTCCAGCTCCACGCGGTCGCTCTTGGTAAGGCGGCGGTCGAGCCGCGCGAGCCGGCCAGCGATCGTGGAAAGAACCTCTGGATCGCGGTTGCCATACGAGATCCGCTTGAAGAGCTTGTCGAGCGGGACGGTCGGCTTACGGTCGAGCGGCACTGTCTCGGAGAGATCGCTCTCGGTAACGCCGACGGAGTCGACGATCACGAAACGGTCCTTCGCCGGCGCGTCGGGGGTGACGCCCTTGAGGTCGTTCGCGTCGATTACGCGAACGCCACGTCCCTTCATCTGCTCGAAGTAGGTCCGGCTCTTGACGGCGCGCATGAAGAAGACGCACTCAAGCGGCCTTACGTCGGTGCCGGTGGCGATCATGTCGACGGTCACCGCGATCCGCGGGTTGTACGAGGTTCGGAAGGAGCGCAGCAGCTCGTCCGCTTTCCGTGCGGTCGCCTTATAGGTGATCTTGGCAGCGAAGTCGTCGCCCTTGCCGAACTCCTCGCGCACGATGCGGAGGATGTCGTCGGCATGTGAATCATCCTTGGCGAAGATCAGCGTCTTCGGGACGTCTTTGCGGCTGGGAAAGATCTCGGTAAAGAGACGCTTGCGGAAGGTCTCAATGACCGTACGGATCTGGTCCTCGGCGACGACTGCGCGATCGAGCGCTTCCTTGCCGTAGGTCACTTCCTCGTCGAGCTTCTCCCAGCGGAGCTCTCGGGTCTGGCGGTCGCGGAAGTTGGTGAAGAGACCGGCCTCGACTGTGCTTCCTGACTCACTGATCTGCGTTTTGATCCGATAGACGTCAAAGTCGACATTGACGCCGTCGGCTACAGCGTCTTCGTGACCGTACTCCATGACGAGGTTCTGCTTGAAGAAGCCAAAGGCCTGCTTGTTTGGGGTCGCAGTGAGGCCGATCGTGAACGCGTCGAAGTAGTCGAGCACCTGCCGCCAGAGGCCGAAAATCGAGCGGTGGCATTCGTCGACGATGACCACGTCGAAGGTCTCGGGCGGCACCTTCGGGTTGTACGCGACTGGCACCGGTTCGTCCGGGAGGACCTCGTAGGCCGACTCCTCGTCGAGCTCGGGAGGGAGTTCGGCCTCGCCCTTGAGCGTCGAGAAGAGCCGCTGGATCGTCGAGATCGTCACGCGCGCGACCGGGTCGATCGCGTTTTTCGACATGTGCTGGACGTTGTAGAGCTCGGTGAACTTGCGCCTGTCCTTCGGGACGGTGAAGGTCTGGAACTCGTTCAGTGTCTGGCGGCCGAGGTTCGCACGATCGACGAGGAAGAGGATTCGCTTCGCGCCTCCATAGCGGACGAGTCGATACGCGACGTTTGCGGCTGTGTAGGTCTTTCCGGAGCCGGTGGCCATCTGAATGAGTGCGCGAGGTCGCCCTTCGGCGAGTGACTCCTCGAGATTCCGGATCGCGCGCACTTGCGCCGGCCAGAGCCCTTCCGTGTCGAGCTCGGGGAGGTGCTGGAGGCGATGGCGAAGGGTCCCGCGGTTCTCGAAGTAATCGTCGATCCACGCCGCCAGCGTCTCCGGGCGGTGCGCCGCGTAGACGCCGCGCGTGCGCGAGCCCGAATCGAGCCCGTTCTTGAAGCGCGTCTCCTTGCCGGTCGACATGTAAGTGAACGGGAGCGGCTCGATCGGGATCTCGAGGTCGTCGGGCACACCGGACGCGTAGTCGTCCCGCTGCGGCTCAACGTTCGCAAGGATAGCCCCGGCCGGTTTGGCCTCGAGGACGCCAACGGCCTTGCCGTCGACGAAGAGGAGGTAGTCGGCCCGGCCGTGTGGTGGGTCGAGGATGAACTCGCGCACCGCCACACCTTGCGTCTTCGACAGATTGACTGCATCGGCGTCCTGGACGGACCAGCCCGCAGCCACGAGCATCGCGTCGATCTCGCGGCGCGCTTGCGCTTCAGGTGTCAGATACGAAACCGTGATGTCACTCAAACTTGGACCCGCCTACAGACATTGTCTCTTGGCAGCCACGCGAAAGGAAGGGTCGTATTACGAAGCGAGTCTCAGCAATGGGGCTAGGCCGGCCTCAAGGGCTCGCATTTCAGGGTTATTCGCCGACAATCGAACGCCGCGCCGCGCGCCGCCTCAGGAGCACGACGTGTGATCGCTCGAGGTCAGCGATCTCGGCAATTCTCGAGACGCTGAGACCTTGGTCCGTAAGGCGGCTCACGAGTTCGGAGTCAGAGCGCACCCTCTCGACGGTGTCCGTGATCGTCGTCGACTTCTCGAACGCCTCGTATGAGCTGTCGTTGGATTGGACGAAGGCCAAGACGCTCGGGAAGCGTTCGCCGGGGTCTGGAGAGAGAGCCCTTTGGATCGTGGCGCGCAGACTCTGCGACGTTCCGGGCGCGAGCGCTCCGATGGGCTCCGGAAAATCTCGGAGTTCATCGTCGTCGTGAAAGGGAAGCTGGCCCGTCAGCAACTCGAACGCGAGGACAGCCAACGAGTATTGATCGCAGCTCGGAGTCGGGTCAGCGCCATCGTGAAGCTCGGGTGCCATGTAGCCACGTGTGCCTAAGGCGCCGGCAACTGTGATTCCGAAGACCTCATCGACAGCCTTGGCGAGGCCGAAGTCCGTGAGGAACGCATGCTCTTCCCCAATGTCCGACGTCCAGAGCAAGACGTTGTGCGGCTTGACATCTCGGTGAACGAGCCCTTGCTCGTGGACGGCGTACAGGGCGCTCGCGATTTGTCCGACGATTCTCATCGCGCGCTCTTCAGCCAGTGGTCCCGTCTCATTCAGCACGACATGCAAGTCCCGGCCTCTGATGTAGCGCATTGCGAGAAAGAAGCAGCCATCTTCATAGCCCGCGCTGTAAATGGGAACGACGTGCGGGTGCTCGATCGCCACGGCAGCTTTGATCTCGCGCTGGAAGCGCGAGCGAGCACGCGCATCGTCCACTAGGTTGGGGGCGAGGACCTTCAAGGCGACGTCACGTCCGAGTGCGAGATCGCGCGCAACGAAGACCACACCCATGCCTCCTTGACCGAGCTTCGCCTCGAGGACGAAGTTCCCAATCTGCGTCCCGAGCTCCATCTCGCTACTCGGTCCCTCCAAGAACTGACCCGACTCGTAGCAGTCGCTCCGAGAGAGCTGATCGGATGTTGGGCCCAACGCGTTCGAATCCGAACACCCGTGCTACTTCAGGAATCAGATGGTCACCGGCTTCGCCGCCACCGGCCTCAATCAGCTTCGCGAATGCCAAATCGATCTCCTCAGGCGGAATCTGCGAGACCTCTCTGTACGTGCGAGGATCATCCCAGTCGGGCTCACGGACGACATCCAGTTCTTGGCCGGGCCGCCACAGAAAGTCCCCCCTGCGCTCTGCGGCATCCCGGCGAATCGCCATATCGATCGCCGTTTTGCCCGCCAAGCGGATTCGATGTCCGGCGCGTCTCAGTCCCCAAGCCTGAGCGAGCCGCGTGATGGCGAAATCGACGTGTATCGGCGCCTCGACCTCCAAGAGCTGAATGAGGAGATCTCGCTGCTTCTCACGGTTCACGCTTTCGTGAAACTCGTAGAAACCTGTCTGCGGGGGTAGCTCCGCGCAGCGGTACAGGACGACCCACGGCAAGTTGCCCGAATCCAGAGCTTCGCGGACGTCCTCGACGACCCGCTCTTCACGCTCTCGCTCTGGCGGCGCTTCTTCCGCGTCCGGCACTCCGAAACCTTCGGACCGGGTCCGGGCATCCTCAAGAGCCGCCTTGAGACGGGCAACCTCGCTCTCTCGATTGCGAACCCAGTCGAGCGACCACATCCTGTGTACCGTCCAACCTAGGTTTCGCAGGATCTCTTCGCGTAAGCGGTCGCGGTCACGAGCGGTGGGCGTGGATCGGTACGAGTGGCCGTCTGTTTCAATCCCCAGTAGAAACGCATCAGGACCGCTCTCATCGCTCGAATGTACTCCCGAAGCAGCCGCGCACCGCGACTTGCAGACTCGGACAGCGAGAAGTCGCTCGAGCGCACGGAGCTCACGATCTCGACGAGCTCGCGGGCCCGCGTGACCGCGACGTTCAGACGGCGGAAGCCACCTTCCTTGTTGAGGGGCCCGAAGTTCATCAAGAACCGGCCGTCCGGCCCCTTGCCATAGCCAATACTGAAAACGATTACGTCGCGTTCGTCACCCTGGACCGACTCGAGATGCTTGACAAAAACGCCCTCGAGTCGGTCCTCTGAGAAGTGCTTCTCGAGTTCTGGGTGAAGAACGCGGAGGCGGTCTAACTCCTCTGCGATCGCGTTCGCTTGAGACACACTGAAGGCGATGACGCCGAGGGAAGACCTTCCGCTCTTGAGATGAGACACGACCCGTTCGGCGGCCGCCCGTGCTTCAGGACGATTGACTGCGGCGCGACCACGCTCATAGATGCCTTCCTCGACATGGATGAACCTGACGCCCTTCCGCGACGATGCGGTGTCGGCGGCCGGGAACGTGCGCAGCATTCCGCCGTACACATGCTCGTTCGAGAACGCAATCAGGTCTTCGTGGCGGCTTCGGTAGTGCCACTGGAGGGGATGCCGAGGCAGGAGCGCCTCGGACGAGTCGAGGATGCTCTCCATGTCCTCCGATTGTTCCTCTTCGTCCTCTGTCCACGTCTCTTCGGCCTCCGAGACCTGGAAAAACGGCGTGGGCGGGAGCTGCTTGCTGTCGCCGGCCACTATCAACTGCTTTCCTCGGTAAATGCAGTTGATGGCGTCCTGGGGCGGGACCTGTGAGGCCTCGTCAAAGACAACGAGGTCGAACTGCTGCGTCGGTGACAGGAAATGACTGACTGTCAGCGGGCTCATCATCAGGCAGGGCTTCAGGTCCGAAACAAGTTCGGAGATCTTCGAGAGCAGGATCCGAACAGGGATATGCTTCCTCCTCTTCGCCGCTTCACGCTTTAGAAGCGCAACCTGACCGCCCGGAAGCGCGATGTGTGCACGCCGCACGCTATTGCGGGCTGCTATGAGTCGGTCAGCCGCGGTCCGGACCAGCCGGCGATCGACCTGGCGGAACTCATCGATCCAACGTGTATAGGACGTGCCCCGATCTGCGAGATCAGGGTCTTCGTCGAACGCCGCTTCAAGCCGTCGGTTCCAAAAGGCGCGGCGGAAGGCTGGTACGACGTCCTGCGCCTTCGTCTCCCGCTCGGCGAGCGCAGCGATGAACTCTGCCCAGCCACGTTTGGCAGCATCGGTAAGGAGCCGTTTGAACTCGACCCAATCAGTGAGGTCATCCACGTGCGCCTCCAGGCTCCGGCACGACGTTGCAAGCTCGCTGAACGATTGGTGCGACGCAAGCCCCCGAATCTCCTCGGACCGACCCTCGTCGAATAGAGCCGCGAAGGCGTCGACGGCAGCCTTGAACTCAGATTCGAGAGCCTGGACATCTTCGAAGTCCGGCCAGCGATGGTCGACCTGGAGGAGCCGCTCGCGAAGCTCGCTCGGAGGAGCTCCCTCGACGAATTCTTCAAGGCAAACAAGCCAGTGTCCCAGCTCTTCCGTTTTGTCCCAATCGGAGCTCTCGGCTCTGAAGTAAATGCCTAGAACATCAGCCCAATTGGCGGAGCGTCTCGCGACAGCTTCCTGAGCCTCGTCCAGGCTTACGACAGCCTCCGCGCGACGCCTGAGAGTCTCTAGATCCATTGCCGGGACACGGGCTCCGCGGTCGAGGTCATCAACAACCGCACCGAACTCTTCAAAAGCTGCACGGAGGCTTAGCAGCTCAGCTTTGAGCTCGGCCAGAGTCTTGCTGCCGACGCGGCCGACTTTGCGAGCAACTCGCGAAAGCTGCTCGATGCCCTCTTGCAGTTCCTTGATCTCCATCTTCAGCTCGTCTGCGAGCTGCGCGACCCGAGGACTAGGCGTCGCATCCACGGCAAGCTGCCCTGCGAGAGTCTCAAGGTCTGAGCGCTTCTCAGTTAGTTCAGTCGCCTTCCGTGCGACCTCGAGAGCTCGCTCCAACCGTGCGGCGTCGGTCTGCCGGCCACGTGAATACGCACCGAGCGTCCGTTCAGTTTCAGAGTCGAGAGCGTCAATCGCTCGGCCTAGGTCCTGCAGACTTGCGAGCGCTTCGAGATCCGAGACAACGGTTTGCGGGAACTTGCGGTCTCGCCGCACTTCCTTTATTGCCCTAGCGTCGCGCCGGTATGACGTTTTCAGCTTGGAGAACGCACTCGTGTACTCGCTCTTAAACCGCCTGTGAAGCGCAGGCGCATCAAGTTCCAGCGCCTGCTCGTGATACGTCTGCGAGATCTCGGCGTGAGCGCGTTGATATTGCTCAACAAGCGGGCGCAACTGCTGGAACGTGGCTTCGGCGGCCTCACGGCCTGCGCGGACGAGCCACGAACGCTCCGGGCGCGCCTCGGCTCTATAGGTGAGCTCCGCGAGCTTGGCGAGCTCATCGATTCCATAAATCGTGAGTCTTTCGGCGGGCTGCCCAAGCAACGACGCTGCCTCCTGGGCGGCCGAATCCATCTCGCTGATTAGGTCCTGTGCACGAGCGAGGAAGGCTCGAGTCGCAGGCAACTCTCCGATGAGGTTTGTTTCCCAACCCTCGGTCTCCCCAGCAGCCGCCGCCAATGCGGTCAGGGTGTCGGTAAGAGCTCCGAGGATCGTGGGCCCGATGCTTTCATGCTCGCGATAGGCGTCCTCGAGGAACCTCGAGTGCTCAGCGATTTGGCCGAATAGCCGACGAGCTTCGGAGACCGCATCAAGTACGCGAATGCCTGCTCCTTTGGTCAACCAACGCTCGTCAAGGTCGGGCGCCGTCACTAAATGGCGGCCCAACTCCAGGAAGCGGTCGGCCTCCGCGGCGTTGGCTGGCGCCGGCAAGCCGAGTGTCGAGGCCGCCTGCCCAGATACCTGTTCGACCCGAACCGTCGCGCTACGAAGTGCCTCCACGATGCTTAGGACGCGGCCCCGATCGTCTACCGAAAAGTCATCTCCAGCGTAGCCGCTCCACGCAAAGTTCTTCGCGGCGGCATTCCACCGCTCGGCGACATGTTGAAAGACATCATCTAGCTGTTGGAACTCCTTTCGAACGGCGGTCCCTTTCACGTCAGTCGCAGGCGGCGCACCAGCAGGTCCAGGCGCGGTGTAGAGGTGCGCGAGCTCGCCAAGTACCTCGCGCATTGACCGATCCCCGAGCCGAGGAAGCGGAAGATGGATGATCTCTGCCGTGTTGTTCAGCAATTCGCGGAGTTGCTGAAGCCGGTCTAGTTCGTGCGTGCTCATTGCTGGCCTCGGAAGAGGACTGCCGGTCAGGCTGTGATTGAGCGCCTCCACAACTTCTCGCCGAGCGGCGTGTTCGCCATGCAGGAGGAGACAGAACTCGTCTAGGCCCTCGCGCGCGAGACGTTTGTGCACGACATCGAGAGCAGCAGCCTTCTCGCTGACGAAGAGAACTCGTTTACCTCGTGCGATCGCGTCTGAGATCACATTGGCGATCGTCTGGCTCTTGCCGGTGCCCGGAGGGCCTTGCATGACGTAGGACTGGCCTTGTCGCGCAGCCTCGATGCAGCGTCGCTGGGTGGCATCTGCATCGAGGATGGAGAAGTCTTCGTGCGGTAGTTGAGCCTCGTCCAACTCTTCCAGCGGTGGGATTTCGGCTTCGAGCTGGTCGAGTTCATTGCCGAGCTTGCCTTCGGCGAGCGAACGCACGACCGGATGCGCCGCAATGAGATCTTCGTTATCGAGGAGATCTCGGTACATCACGAACTTCTGGAACGAGAAGAGTCCCAATACCGAGTCGCGACGTACCGTCCAACCAGTTGTTTCGATCGCTTCCTGGATCTCGTTCAGTTCGAGTGATACTGGCTTGTCCTCCCAGATCCAACTCTCTGGGAGCTCGAGCTTGACGTCGCGATGCAACTTCTCGGTCAGGGACGGGTTGATGACGATCTCCTCATCGTCGACGAAGAACATGCGGTACGGATGCCGGGCTGTCTCGCGTCGCAGTTCAACTGGAACGAGGATCAGCGGTGAGGAGAGAGCCTCTTCGCGACCCGGGTCGACCCAATCCAGAAACCCCGCCGCAAGATACAGAATGCGGAGCGCCTTGTCCTGAAACTCCGCGTTGGACTTCTTCGCGAGGTTGTCGAGGATGCGGTTGATCCGCCTCGCGCCGAGTTCGCCTCGGACGACGATCTCGTTCGCACGCGGTGCCCGTCCAACTTGGGCGGCGCGGATTACCAGCTGGTCGACAATTGCAGCCGCGTCCTCGGACTGCTCGTCTTGTTCGTCTTCTTCTTCCGGCGGAAAGTAGAAGTTCCAAGGCACGCCACCTCCCGGATCGGCGAACAACGTCTCGATGTCAGGTGATTCGATTTCGAGGGTCGTCGCCGTGGTGGGCCGGTACTTGATGAGGCGGTTGCGATATGAGAGATCGATCAGCCGTCGCCGCCAGACATCTATCCGCTGACGTACTGGCTGGTCCTCGCTACTGATCTCCATGCCTCACCACACCGTCTCTGCTCGAGTTCGAAGCGCTGGCTTCTACACGGCCTGCCGCCGCTATTCTCGCCATGGCCGGAACGATTGTCTCTTGTTATCCGCAAAAGCGGAAGTGCAGTCATTCGTGCGAACGTCTGCGTTAGGCGGTTACGGCTCTGAACTGCGCGAAACGAGCGTCTAGGCATTCCCGGTCGGGGCGATCGATCAGCCGCTTCGGGACGTGAAGGGGTAGCTCGTGGAACCCCTTCAGCAGGTCGAGCATCGGGCCGTCCTCGTCTTCGCGGAGGCTGCGAGAGACATGGACGACGTAGTCAGGCGAGACGCCGACGAGGTTCTGGTCGAACGCTCGATGGTGGATCGCGCAAAGGCTGAGGCCGTTGCTCACCGTCGGCTCGCCGGCTTCCAGGACGTCGCCCACGATGTGCGCCGCGTCGAGGAGGCGCAGCTCCTTTAGGCGGCAGATCGCGCACTGGCTGCTGTACGCGGGGACGACTCTGCCGCGGAAGCGCGCCTGGTGGAGCCGGACTCGCGTCTGTCGCACGGCGTAGCGGCGCTCGATCTCCTCTCCGAGCGGCACGGGCTCGGGCTCGTCCAAAGGGCCGAGGAGAGCACCGGGCGTGACAAGCACCATCTGACGCGCGGGATCGTCCTCGCTCACGTAGCAGGGGAAGACTGGGTTGTACCGGCCCGGCATCGTCCCAATGAAGTAGACGAGCGGGACTTGCAGCTCATGCGCCGCGCGTAACGCGCGATTGTCGGACTGGTCGATCGGGCCCGCACGGTAGGCGTAGAGGAAGCCGTCCGCGAGGATCTCGTCGTCGTATGGCGACTTCGAGGAGGTCTGGATCGAGAGCGCGGCTGGACCGCTCTGGACGCGGGCGCGGTAGATGCCCTTCTGGTAGTTGAGGAACGGCACGCGGGTGCCGCGAAACGGGAAGCCGCGCGCGAGGCCACCCGCGAACGGAACGTCCTCGCCGAACTCTGCGGCGAGGATCGAGAGGTGCGCCATGCACGCGGTGCGGACGTCCTCGTCTCGCACGCGCCGATTCTACGGTGGCAGCCGCTTAGTGACGGGAGCACGATCATGTCGGAGCGACTCAACGCGAATCTGGGGCGCTTAGGGTCCAGGTTCGGCGTAATGGGTCGGTCGTTCTTCCATCGGATCACGCGCTACCGGCCATCGGTCGCTATCGATCCAGCCGAGAACCGGCTAACCGAGGCGTTCGCATCTGTCATTGAACGTGTCCAGGGCCTCGGAGGTGAACTCCTCGAGTCTTGGGGCGAGGCGGCCGCGATAGACGGTCCAGTTGCTGTGCGGACGCAGCGAACGACCCTCAGCGGTGGTTACGTCGACCTCGAACTTCGCTTTGGTGAGCTGGCCGCTCCTGACCTACTCGTGTGGGTTGAGGTCAAGCACGGCGCCGGTCTGCATGGCGAGCAGTTGCGAATCTACGCGCATGACATCGCGACCGAGCTGGCGACTGAGAAACGGCTCATGCTCCTCGCTCCGCGCGCATCAATGCCAGCGGCGGCTGCTGGGTTCATACCGATCGAATGGGAAGCGGTCGCGCGGCAAATGCAGCGCTGGCTGAAGGCCGAGCCGCGTGATCCCGTCGATGCTTGGCTTGTGGGAGAGTTCATTTCGTTCCTGAAGGAGGAAGGATTGGCCGACGAGGAGACGCTTTCTGCCGCCCACGCATTCGCGTTCGCGGCACGGCCTGCGGCGGACCGTGCGATCGGGCGAGCGATTGAGCTCGCCGACATCTACGTCGTCGCGCATTGGGGCCCACGCAAGGACTACGCCAAGAGGGGCAACAAGCCTGCTTACGGTCCCGGCTGGTACTGCAACCACGAAGTAGTCGCGTCGAGTGAACAAGCACCTCCGACGTGGCGCGCGACACACTTCGAGTGGACTTTCCGTGAGGACTCGTCGAACCCGGATGGCCGGGACGCATTTGCCTTCTGCGCCGGTGCGACCTTCGAGAAGACGAAGGACAACCCCTCGACCGTGGCCGCGAATCAGCCGTGGCTCGGCCTGCACCGCGAGCAGGGCTTCGAGCGCGTTCAAGATTGGTACTGGCGGCTCTGGCGCTTTCTCTATCCCGAGGAGCTCCTGGTCGAGAAATCTCTCGACCAGCAAGGCGAACGACTCGGCCGCTGGGTTGTCGAGACCTTCCACCTGCTTGCCTCGACACCACCGCCGAATTGAAAGCTCCGGCCTCGAAACGGCACATACTCACGCGCGTGCGTACGCGGCCGGCGCGGATCGAGAGGCTTCCCGAGCAATACTTCGGGGCGCTTCTGGCTCGCGTCGCAGCCCAGGCAGCGATCGAAGGCGAGCCGCTACTCGATCTTGGGCGCGGGAACCCCGAGACCGGGCCGCCGTCGCACGTTGTCGACGAGTTGACCAAGTCGGCTCAGCGGCCCGACGTCCACGGGTACGCACCGTTTCGTGGGCTGCCCGACCTGCGCATAGCTCTCGCCGAGCGGTACCGCACCCACTACGGCGTCGACCTCAACCCCGACTCCGAGGTCGCAGTCGTGCCGGGGACCAAAACGGCGATCGTCGAGCTCTCGCTCGTGCTCGCCGACGAGGGGCAAACCGTCGTTTTGCCCGATCCGTATTACCCGGACTACCCCTCCGGGCCGGCGCTCGCGGGGGCTCGGACGGGTCTCCTGCCGCTGGCTCCCTCGCGCGGTTGGGCTCCAGACTTCTCGCGGGCGTCGGCTGAGGACGTCGCGGCGGTCTACCTCAACTACCCGAACAACCCATGCGCGGTCGCGGTGCCCGACGGCGCGTTCGAGCAAGCCATCGAGTACGCGCACCAAACAGGAGCGGCCGTCGTGCACGACTTCGCCTACGGCGACCTCGTCTTCGACGGGCGCGAGCCGCGCAGCTTCCTCGCCACCCCGGGCGCGAAGGACGTCGGCGTCGAGATGTTTTCGATGTCCAAGTCCTACGGCATGGCCGGCTGGCGGGTCGGGTTCGTGGTCGGGAACGCGGAGATCGTCGAGCGGATCAACCTGCTCAACGACCACTGCCGCGTCGGGATCTTCCGGCCGATCCAGGAGGCCTGCATCGCCGCGCTGACGGGGCCGCAGGACTCGGTCGCCGAGCGGCGCGACACCTACCAGCGCCGGCGCGACCGCGTGCTCGAGGTCCTCGGGCCGATGACCTGCGAGGGGACGTTCTACCTCTGGCTGGAGCTTCCGGAAGGCGTCACCTTCGAGAGCCTGCTCACCGAGCACCGCCTCGTGGTCGCGCCCGGCGAAGGCTTCGGCCCGAGCGGGGCGGGCTGGGTACGGCTGAGCCTCGCGGTCAGCGACGACACGCTCGAGCTCGGGCTCGAACGTCTCTCGCGCGCGCTCTAGCCCTGCTGCTCCTTGTGGATCTCGAAGGTCGTCTCCTGCGGCGGCCCGGGCAGTCCACGGTCGCCGAGGCTCTCGAAGCCAGGCGTCAGCGTATCGTCGCGAAATCGCTCCCAGCTTTGCTGAGAGTCCCAGAGCGCGATCACGATCCAGCCGTCGTCCGTGGCGCCCGCGGCGTGGTAGGTCTGGCCCTCCGGCAGGCTCCCGTCCGAGGGATGAACCTGCGCCACGGACGCGTCGTACTGCTCCTTCGTGCCTCCCGGGAACCGGTGCACGATTCCGAACGTCGACATATCGCCTCCTGTGGTCTCGACTCCGAACCGTCGATCCTAACCTGGGCGTGAAAGGATGATCCGCCAACGACAAGAGGAGGCATCAGTGGCCGGAGTAGAGGTCAAGAGCGTGAGTTCGCCCGACGAGACGCGTCCGTTCGCCGACAAGGGCGAGGCCGGGATGATCAACATCGGCGGCCACTCGGTTCTCTACGGCACCTTCGAGCCGGGGTGGCGCTGGTCCGAGCACGTCAAGCCGATCGCCGGAACGGAGAGGTGCGAGGCGACACACCTGCTCTACTGCATGTCGGGACGGATGAAGATCGCCCACGACGACGGCACCGAGGCCGAGATCGGCCCCGGCGATGTCGCCGCGATCGAGCCTGGACACGACGCGTGGATCGTCGGTGACGAGACCTTCACGTCGGTCGACTTCGGCGGCTACGCGCAGTACGGAGTGCCCAAGTCCTAAGGCGCGGAGCCGCTAGACGACCCTCCTTCCGGTCGCGGTTGGGCCGATTTACGCCTGTGCGCTAGGTCGCGCGGGCCTTCGTCCTGCGCGCCTTCTCGACTCGCAGCGCGCCCGCTGCCGGGGTCAGGATGCTCTCGTGGCCGTCATCCCACTGGACGCGGAACCGGGGCGGCTCCTCCTGGAGGATCTCCTCGATCACCCCGTGCCGCGCCGTCTGCGACGCTCGTTCAGTCTCGACAACTACGCGGTCTCCGATCTTCGCATGCACTACTACTCCTCCTTGCAGACGTCGACAACCTCTGCCTTGGTCAGCTCGAGCAGGTCGGCCGTGGCGAGGCGAACCGACTGCTCGTGCGTGCCCGCCTCGAGCACGACCGAGGGTTGCTCGGCGATTCGCGGATCGACGAGGACGCGGTCGCGGTCAGTCCCGCCAAAGGGCGGAACCGCTCCGAGCTCGAACTCGGGATAGTCGCGGGCGAGCTCGTCCTCGGTCGCGAGATGGACCTTCTCCTTTCCACCCTCGACGTGGTCGCGCACCTTCCTCAGGTCGATCCGCTCGGAGGCGGGCAGGACGACGCGGACATGGCCCTCGCCCGTCGTCAGCACCAGGGTCTTCGCCACCGCTCGCGGCAGCAGGCCGAGCGCTTCCGCCTCGTCGACCGCGCTCTCGGTGTGCGGGTGCGAGAGCAGCTCATGCTCGACGCCGGCCTGCTCAAGGACGCTGGTCAGATCCGCCATCGCCGAGCGTAAGGATCGCGAATCCTGGAGACGAATGCCAGTCGTCCCTGGAGGCGGCCTACCCGTATCCTGGTCTCCACTGCCGTGGTGACGATCGACGAGGTTTGCGCCTTCGCGCGGACGCTTCCCCGCACCAACGAGGGCCTCGTGCGCGGGCGGATCAAGTTCCGGATCGGGCGGATCGTCTACCTGTCGCTCTCACGGGACGGTTCGACGATGGGCTTCGCGTTCCCGAAGGACTGGCGCGACGCGCTCGTCGAGGCCGAGCCCGAGAAGTTCTCGCTGCCGAGCGAGACCGACATGCGCTACCACTGGGCTCACGTTCGGCTCGCGGCGATCGACGCGGACGAGATGCGCGAGCTCGTCGAAGACGCCTGGGCCTTCTGCGTGCCGAAGAGCGTGGCCGAGGACTACGCCGCGGCTCGGGCTACCGCTGATTAGGCCGCAAGATTCGTCCCCGGCAGCCGTCTTTGCCAGTAAGAGCCGGAGCACTCACTCGGCTTCTCCTGCTTTTCGAGTGAGCGGCTCGATCGGGCGCCGCAGCCAATCGGGCCGCGCTCCGGCTCTTCGCGCGTCGGCGTCCGCACGATTCCGGCACGGCGCGCATCTGTCCGTGAGAGCCGGAACATCTCTCCATCCTCCCTTCTTCCACGGCGAGGGTTTCGGCTCAGCGGCCGCCCGCATCGGGGAGCGGACGGCCGCTCCACGTCCACGGTCTAAGCGACGACGACCTCGAGTAATTCTTCGAGACCGCCGAAGTCGCCTGCATTGCGCGTGTAGAGCGGCGGCCCTGCCGAGATCGCCAGCTCGAGCGGAATGCCGCTTCAGGCCACGCGGTTATGGACTCTGGTCGAGCAGCGCGTCGATGTCGGCGCGGAATTGCCCGGCATCGACCGTGGGCGCGCTCGCAAACGCAGCCGTCGCCGTCTCCGCGGAAACGAACTCGCGCCCATGGATCGGCATGAGCTGTCCTGCCTCTTTGCCGTTGCGAGTGACGACGAAGGACTCACCGCGCTCGACCGCTCGGATGATCGCGCCGCTCTCGTTACGGAGTTCGGATTGACTGATTCTCCGCTTCACAACCGTACTGTCGCAGGTGTGCGACAAATGAGCCGGGGCCCTCCGGTGCGAAGGCCCCGGCTCTCGATCCGGTTTCAGACGCGCGCGCCCTCGAGGTCGACCACCGGCGCCTCGTAGAGGCTCGCAGACTCCACGGTGATGCCGACCTGCGCCGTCATCTTCGCGCGGCGCTCGACGAGCGTCTCCTCGGCCGACTCCGCCGCTTCGCGGCTACCCCAGAGGATGATCGCCTTGGCACGGCTGTTCTCCTCGTCGTAGAGGCTGATGTAGCCCTCGTAGCCGTCGTAGCTGCGCAGCATCGGGATCACCGTGCCGCGGATCATCTCCAGCGCGGCCTCGCGCTTGCCAGAGTCGGCGCCCGAGAACGCGATCACTCGTGCGTACATAGGCCCTCCCTTCCGATCGGAAGGGCCAATCCTACGCCTCTGCTGCGGCGGGGCTCTAGGTCGAGCTCTCGCCGCCGCGCTTCTTGCGCCAGAACATCAGGGCGCCGGCGATCCCCGCAAGCGAGAACCCGAGCAGCGACTTGTTCGGCCGTCCGCCCTCGACGGACGGAGCCGCGCCCTTTGCCTTGCGTTTCACGACGCGCTTGCCGATCTTCCAGACGCCCCAGCCGAGGACGGCGTTGCGGCGGTTGACGATGCCCACGCCCGGTGTTCTAGCAGCTACCGAGTTTTGTCGCGGCCGTTGCCCTGCACGCCGCTCTCGCCGCTCGGCCCTTTGCCGTTGTTGGGCGGAGGCGGCGGAGGAGCGGGTTTCTTCTTCGGCGGGGGCGGCTTGTGCGGCTTGTGGGTCTTCGCCTGGTGCCGCGTCTGGCCGGTGTGATGGCCGGGGTTCGCCTTCTTCGCGTGCTGGACGCCCTGGCCCCGCGCGCGCGACGGCGGGAGCTGGCTGACCTCCCCGCCCTGTGTCGGCTTCTGGGGATGGGCCTTCTTCACGTCCGGCCTGCCGTGATGTCCCCGCCTGATCTTGATCGACGCACCGCGGAACGGCTTGTCGTCGGTCTGCGGCGCCCCGGGCTTGAAGGCGGTCTGCACGGCCGAGACGGGCGCCGCGTGCAGGCGCGCGGTCGCGGAGGCGTGCGGCGTCGCCGGCCGCAGGAACGTGTGCTTCGCGCCCTCGTAGCCGACCCCAGTGGCGAGCAGGGCTCCGGCGCCGACGGCCGCGGCCTTGATCCCGACTCCGCCGCCGAGGGCTGCCGCGCCGCCGCTCGCGCCGCCGCTGCCGCCGAAGAGCGAGGCGAGCGAATGCGGGAGTGGGATCAAAGCGAGTGACTTGATCGCGCCACGGTGGGCGCGCTGGCTGCGGGCGAAGTGGGCGCATTCCTCGCACTCGCGGAGGTGGGCCCGGAGAGCTCCGCGCTCGCTGCGCGGCAGGCGTCCGTCGAGCTGGCGCGAGATCGCGAGCTCAGCGTCGTGGCAGGTGATTCCCTCCTCGAGCTGCTCGCGGAGCGCGCGTCGAGCGCGGAAGATCAGCGTCTCGATTGCGCTCACGGACAGGCCGAGGATCTCGGCGATCTCCTGGTAGGAGCGGCCCTCGAGCTCGCGCATCACGAGTGCGGCCCGCTGGTTGAAGGCGAGGTGGCCGAGCGCGCGGCGGATGTCCTCCGCGCTGACCGCGTCCTCTTCCACGTACGCCTCGGCGAGCTCCTCGTTCAGCTCGACCTCGTTGGGGCGGCGCTGCGACTGCCGGAAGCGCTGTCGGCAGACGTTGTGGGCGATGGCGATGAGCCAGTTCTGGGGAGTGCGCGGCTTCTCTCCGCGCTCGAGCGCGCGGTAGGCGTTCATGAACGTCGTCTGCGTGACGTCCTCCGCGTCGGCCTCGTTGCGGAGGACGACGAGCGCGTAGCGGTAGACGTCACCCGCGTGCTTCTTGTAGAGCCGTTCGAGGGATCGGTCCGGACGTTGGCGCGCCAAGATGGGCGTCATACCCTTAAAGATGCCGCAAACCTGGCGTTCTTGCACCCCGCTCAAGGGGGATCAGAGCGGCGGCAGCGGCGGAATGGGTGGCAGCGGCGGGATTTGGACCGGCAGCGCGGGCAGCTGGACGGGCGGGACCGGCACCGGCGGCGGGGGTACGGGGAGCTTTGGAAGCTCGACCGCGGGAGGCGCGGGCGCTAGCGGGATCTGCGTCGATGAGCCGACTCCGGATGGCGCTTGGGTCGCGGCCTGCCCGGTCTGGGTGGTGGCCGGGCGGGCGGCGCGAAGGGCTGGGTGGGCTCGGCGGCGTGTGGGAGCTCGCTTCGCGCGGGTGGGGGCGACGGCCTTCTGGGTTTGCTTCGCGTGCGTTGCGGCCGGCGGGGTCGCGGGGCGGTACGTAGGCGTCGGCCTGGCGATTGCGATCACACCGGAGGCGGTGGCTCCCACGACGACGAGAGCAGTCGCCGCTTTGAGCACGGCGTCGCCGCCGAGCGCGGTGAGCCCGCTCGCGGCTGCGCCTCCTCCCCCACCGCCGATGCCGAGCGCGTTCGTGAGCGATCCAGGCAGCGGAGCCGTTCCGAGGACGCCGAGGGCCTTCCGCTCGACTTGGAGGCGCCGGCGCGCGCGGAAGAGCAGCGCCTCGACCGCGCTGACCGAGAGCGCGAGCGTCTCGGCGATCTCCTTGCAGCTGCGGCCCTCGAGCTCGCGCATCACCAGAGCCGAGCGCTGGTTGAAGGAGAGGCGGGAGAGCGCGTGGAGCACGTCGTCGATGCTCGGCTGGTGCGGTGGCCGGCCTGGCGCCAGCGCATGCGGCAGACGTTGTGCGCGATCGCGATCAGCCAGTTGTGCGGGCGGCGCGGGCGGTCGCCGCGCTGGAGCGCGCGGTAGGCGTTGAGGAACGTCGTCTGGGTGACGTCCTCCGCGTCGGCCGGGTTCGTCAGCAGGGCGAGCGCGTACTGATAGACGTCGCGCGCGTGGCGGCGGTAGAGCTGCTCGAAGGCCCGGTCGGCCGACGGGCGGAGCTTGAGGAGTGAACGGGCGTTCTGGGTTTGCCGCGTGCGAGCAAGCGCAGGCGAGGCCTCCATGTTGTCTAGAACGACAGCCCCGGCCGTTTGGATACGGCCTGTTTCCTAGGCTCTGGCGGGAGTTCGGCGTTTGTTCGGCAGGTGAATCGCGCGTCCGAGCGCGACGAGACCGGCTTCCTTGATCGCCTCCGAGAGCGTCGGGTGGGCGGCCATGCCGTCCGCGACGGTCTCGACGGTCGCCTCGGCGTCGAGCGCGACCGTGCCGGCCTCGATCAGGTCGGTGACGTGCGGGCCAACCATCACGATCCCGAGCAGCTCGCCGTAACGGGTCTCGTGGATTGACTTGACCCAGCCGGTGGTCTCGTTCTGCATCACCGCGCGGGCGTTCGCGACCCACGGGAAGACGCCGACCGAGACGTCGTCGCCGTACTGCTCGCGCGCCTCGGCCTCGGTCAGGCCGACGCCGGCGATCTCGGGGTCGGTGTAGATCGGGCGCGGGACGCCGCGGTTGTCGACGACCGCCTCGTGGCCCATTGCGTTCTCGGCCGCGACCTCGCCCTCGCGGAAGGCGGTGTGGGCGAGCTGCCAGTAGCCGGCGCAGTCGCCGACCGCGTAGATGTGGGGCTGCGTGGTGCGGCGGTGCTCGTCGGCGGCGATGCCCTTGCGCTTGTCGAACTCGACCTGGATGTCCTCGAGGCCGAGGTTCTCGACGGTCGGGCCGCGGCCGGTGGCGACGAGCATCAGGTCGGCTTCCGTGGTGTCGCCTGCGTGATGGACGCGGAGGCCGCTGCCGGTGTCCTCGACTCTGTCGCAGGTGGTCTCGAGGTGGAGCGTGATGCCGCGCTTCTGGAACTGCTTCGCGAGCTCCTTCGCTGCGTCCGCGTCCTCCTGCGGGATCAGCTGCGGGAGCATCTCGATGATCGTCACCTCGGAGCCGAAGCGGCGGAAGATGGAGGCGAACTCGCAGCCGATAATGCCGCCGCCGAGGACGACGAGGCGGCTCGGCAGGGTCGTTTGCGCGAGGAGGCCCGTGGAGTCGACGCAGCGGGGCGAATCGAGCCCGTCGATCGGCGGGCGGAGCGGGTAGGAGCCGGTGGCGATGATCGCCTGCTTGAAGGTGACCGGTTCGGCGCCGTCGACCTGGATCGTGTTCGCGTCGCTGAAGCGGCCGGCGCCCTTGACCCACTCGACGCCGTTCGCCTTGAAGAGGCTCGCGACGCCCTGGGTCATCTGGTGCACGACGCCGTCCTTCCACTGGTTCGCGGTTTGGAAGTCGAGGCTGGGCGGCCCGACCTGGACGCCGAGCTTCGCAAAGGTCTCCTCGGCTTCCTTGAGCGCGAAGGCCGTCTGCACCCAGGCCTTGGTCGGGATGCAGCCGACGCGGAGGCAGGTGCCGCCTAGCTCGGGCTCTTTCTCGATGCAGACCGCCTTGGCGCCGAGCTGCGCGGCGCGGATCGCTCCGGTGTATCCCCCCGGCCCACCGCCGAGGACGGCAACGTCACATTCCATCTCCTGGGCTCCTTGCTTGGGGTCGGCGCGATCCTAGCGAGGGGCGGCGGCCTCGGGCTTGCGGGTGAGATTTGACGCTTTCGGCACGCTTCCGTGACAGACACGTGCCGGTTTCCTGGTTACGCTCATCTCGGGTGGTGGTTCGGGGTGGCCCCGAGGCGCGATCGCGAGGCGCGGCCCCGAGGCGCCAGGAAGGTCAGGAGCTGCGCAGGTCGGCCTGCATCGTGTACGCGCCGTCGTCCTCGCGCACCTTGCGGAAGCCGTGCCGCTCGTAGAGCCCGACCGCCGGGTTGTCCTTCTCCACGCTCAGACTGATCGCCGCGTACCCCTCCGCCCGCGCCCGCGCCATCAGGGCGTCGAGCAGCTCCGACCCGGCCCCCGACCCGCGCTTGCTCGGCACGACCGCGATCGAGAGCTCCGGCGTCTCCTCGTCGACGAACCCGTAGCCCGGGTTGTCCTCCTTGAAGAGCCGGTACCACGCCGCGCCGACCGGCTGGAAGTCCTGGATCGCGATCAGCGCGGTGTCGCCGGGCCGACCCCAGCGCTCGACGTATCGCTGCACCGGCGGCTCGCCCGTCTCCGGCACCGTCGCCGCCCGCCAGTAGTACGCGTGCCGCAGCATGTCCTTCAGGAACGGCACGTCCTGCGGGCCCGCCCGCTTGATCACGAGACGTCCTCGGCGAGCTGGATCCGGTTGCCGTCCGGGTCGTAGACGTCCAGGAGCCGCATCGCGCCCCGCAGCTCGAGCACCGTCCCGACCCGGACGCCGCTCTGCTCCAGTCGCTCGCGCTCGGCCTTCACGTCCTCGACGTCGACCGTCGCGACCCCGCTCTCGTCCTCGCTCTGCGGCTCGCCCTCCGCGAGCGCGACCTCCGTCTTGTCCCGGTCGAGCGCCACCCAGGCGCTCTCGTCAGCGACGAAGGTCTCCGTGAACCCGAGCAGATCGGTGTAGAAGGCCCGCGCCAGGCCGAGATTGCTGACGCGGTACCAGACTCTCACAGCATCAGGCCCGGCTCCTCCAGCAGCTCCTTGACGCTCTGGAGGAACTCGGCGGCCGGCGCGCCGTCGACCGCGCGATGGTCGAACGTCGCCGTCAGCGTCATCATCGGGCGCACCG
>WNFY01000623.1_pt1 | contig 32180 bp, 27 predicted proteins | sample 5400091 | NCBI WGS metagenome assembly WNFY01 (sample SAMN13153364, study PRJNA577476) | soil metagenome | isolation source: 60 cm soil or saprolite under grassland replicate 1 | place: USA:California | collected 2016-06-15 | reverse complement strand
GTCGCAGTTGTTGATAGGCTTGATACTCTGCGGGCGTTCCCACGTAGGCTTGATTGTTAGGAACGTCCGGTTGCACGTAGAATTGCTTTCCTTTCCAGGTGATCAAAGTGAGCTTGCCTGGCGTCAGTGTTTGAAGCAGCTGCTGCTTCCTAGGCGTATCAGCGGGGAGTAGTTTGAAGCCTGCCGCGGATAGCAAATCCGAATTGCTGTTGGTGGTGGCACAGCCGACGGTCAGCGCTAGTAGGGCTGCGACAGTGATCATCTTGAATGAGACTATCTGTTTCATAATACTTGGTTGCTTTCAGGTTTGCGGTTGTCTTGGAGATGATTTCATCAGCAAGACAGAATTCGTGGAGAGACTTTCGCAATTTTCGCGGGCTCCGCATATGAGACCTTAGTCCCATACGTCGGCGCAGCGGAGCGGACTGCGGATTCTCAGTTTTTTGCTCGAGTTGAGCGATAGCCAGGTTTTAAGGGACTACTGAGCTGTGCCAGGAACGTTTAAATGCGAGGCAGCATCAGCAGTCGCGCAAGCGGCAGGCAGAGCAATAGGAACGCCAGAATCATAAAGGCCACGCGTGCGGCTTTGAAACGGAAGCGTTGTCCGATGGCTGTAATTAAAAGTACAGTCGCCAACAGAACCGTAATGCGTACATACTGGTCTCCCGTCTCGCCCGATTTTGTACCCCGGTCAGCCACGTCCGCAGCCTGTTTACCTAAAGCAAGGAACTGCTCGTGCTTGGCATTGTGGTAGTCGGACATGAAGATCGGACCAGGAGGCGCTTGGTTGTTGTTGAAAGGATCGGTCTTTAGCCAGGCCGTAAATGCGGGGCGGTATTCATCGCGAAAGCGACGTTCGAAGAACTCCGCCTCCTTCTCCTTCCCATCGAGCCTGGCGGCAAGCCAAACGTTGAACGTGTCGCTGTCATAGATTCGCTCCTGTCCTGCGAGGGTGGCAAGTCCTTCCGCAGTAACCCGAAGTCGATTCGCCTCGGCGTACTGCTCCGCACGGTTGCCAGCCCATTTTGCTGCCTGATAACCACTCCATGCTGTAGCCACCGCGACCAGAGCGAGTATCGCCGCTTCGATAATCTCAATCACTTCCAAACGGGACTGAGATGTATCACCGCTCTCGAGCACTTGGTTTAGTTTTCTAATTACATAGCCTAGCGGTCCAACCGACTCTAGCACAGCCAAACTCTTCTCTGCGGAAATCACAGCGCCTACTGAGAATCGCCTTGCAGCAGGTGCTCGCTGATGCGTCTTGTGCTCTCGGGAATTAGGCGACCGTTTTCATCGAAGCTAGCCATGATGACCCAATCGTAGACCGTTTTTGGCCACTTAGCGTTTGGCAGTAACGTTTCGGGCGCGGCTCCCAGCGCACGAAGCAGGGCCGGAATTTGCCCGTGATGCCAGCAGATGAGAATTACTTTTCCCTGGTAGTTTGCACGCAACTCAGCGGCCAGATCAGTGGGTTGCTTGTTGGCAAAGCGGCTGTCGATTGGCAATTTTGCCGCCTTTGAGAACGGTTCCACCGTTAAGCGCGGCCGATGACTCTGCTTTGAGTCTGCGGCGACAAGAATGGCTTCCGGTTTCCGCCGCTTGGAATCGACGTTGAAGTTTTCGAAATAATTCTTGTATGCTTCAGCCCTCTCCTCACCTCGTGGCGACAGACCGTGGCCGCTCCCCGCGTCTTCCGCATGGCGGACAATTAATACTACAGCATTCTTTGGTCCTTCTTGTGCATCTGCTACGCGTATCAGCGCAGAGCCGAAAAGGACCGCAATGACGAGCCCCCTGTACATAAATACGCTGGCGTTCGTGGCTCGCGAATCAATCAGGCCGCCTAGACCACGTCAACATCGATCTTCGTGACATGGTTCTTCCGTAGCTTCGATCGCACTTCCGCCTCCAGTTCCCCTGGGTCGACTCCCGTCGGGATATAAAGGAGGAACACCATCTGTCCCTTGTCTTCGTAAAGTGAAGAACTTTGAAGCCGACATTTGTGAGAGACTAGTAGCGATTGCACCATGCCAAAGACTGGCTTCGGATCCTCGGTGTCGTCGAGCCGAATCCTGACCCGGCAGCTCGAGTGCGAATCCAGCCAGAACAAAAGCAGCCAACTGAAGCCGGTGACGAAGACCGCCATCGCCCATGATCCCATTCCGCATGCGAGCCCGACCACTACGATCATGATTGCTTTTCCCGTAAGCTTGGGATTGCCGAGCAGGGTCCGGAATCGCAGCAACGCGCCAATACCGAAGATAACAAACGCCAGAGTTTGGCTCGTCCCGCTCAGTTCAGCGATAACCGCCCCGACGACGCCAAGAAGGATCAATGCCTTGCGCTCCTCAAGGTCGGCCAACGGATCATGAAGCGACGCGCGTCGCGGATGCCACGCAATCACCCACGCGCAACCAACCGCCAGGGTGAGACTGAGGAAGATTCTCAGTATGAAGTCTGGATGTCCGAACTGTTGGACGCTTTCCTGGATTGATACCCATGAATTGCCCTTAGGCTCGATGCCGCCCGTACTTTTTGCCTTGGCCAACTCTGCAGCAGGATTGGCAGCGAGTGCGACCGACGACAGCATAACTATCACCGCAACGATAGCGATAGCACCTATAATGGGCAGCGCTCGTCTGAGGCAAGGGCCCGAGTGAAAAAGATGTGCTGGCATTGTTTACGGGTTCCGTACCAATTTTAGATTTCCCCCAGACCATGCTGCCGTATAGGAATAGGTCTGCCCAGCTACAACATTCAGCGTCTTTCGTCCCGGGCGGACACCCGCCTGATTGGGATCAACACGGGCGGTCAGCACGTGTTGGCCCGCTGACAAGTAGCCGTCGTAGTTTCGGCCTTCGGTAAAGCTTCCCACATCCTTCCCATCAACGAAGACGACAAGACTGATATTGCTCCCAAAATTTGGCACCCGGTAAATGAGCACATGACCTGAATTCGGCGGCGGCGAGGTCGCAGCACCGGGCTGTGTCGTTCCGCAGCCAACCAAAATGATCCCAGCGCACGTCAGACTGAGCATGTGACTGATTGAACTATATCTTTTCATCTTTTGACTCCTCTCCTTTGGATGCGCCCATCCTGTCTCCCAGAAATTCGCCCGTCAATAAGACTTTAGGGATTGTTCAGCGAGAAGTTCCTTCGGACCCTCGCGCTCATTTGTTCTGAAAATAAAAGTCATCTGACAATCCGCACATTATCGATGTCGTCGTTTTAATAGATTTGAACGTTGCCGGGTATTGACCACGTCCAGGGTCTGGTCGCGTTCATCAGAAAAATAGGGCGAAACATGAGACGAGACCCTAGGCGAATCAGCCTGTGACCGCTGCACGATAGTCGAGACCCGCGAGCAGCATCCCCACCCCGATCGAGGCCACGATCAACCCCATCAAACGCGTCACCACATTCATGCCATTCCGCCCAAGGAACGCCACAAGCCGATCGGAATAATGAAAGCAACAATAGGTCACCCCACAAATCACTGTGAACGAGGCCAGTGAAATGGCGATGTGCAGCCAGCCGCCGGCTGCGAAAGTCATGGCTGTAGCGATGGTACCAGGACCGGCCAGCATGGGGACCCCCAAGGGGGAGACCGCCACGCTGAGCTGCGCATCTTTGCTATCTGCCACGTCAGCGTCACTCGGCTTGTGCGAATGCGAGCTGGCGCCTTGTAGCATCTGGTAGCCGATGATGAAAAGGACGATCCCGCCTGTGATCCGCAGCGTCGCCAACGAGATGCCGAAGAGCTTGAATATGAGGTTCCCAGCAATACTCACGACCACGATGATGCCAAAAGCCACGGCCAGGCTGCGTACCGCCACCGAGCGTTTCGTCACCGCATCGTCCCCCTCAGTCAGGCTGATAAAAACGGGCGTGCTGGAAATAGGATTCATGATGGCGAAGTAACTAGCCAGCGTCGTCCCAGCCAGACCAAGCGCAGCCGTCGCATCCATGGTCAGGCTTCGGTGACCCCCTTTACTCCACTATCGCCGGACTTACCCGCTAACAACCGAGGAGCACCGATGTGGACTTCCTTTGAAGTGTATGGCTCAGGCCCACCGAAAAGGAGCGGCGCCGAAAGAATGATCGTCGCGAACATTGCCGCTGCAAAGAAAAGCAATTTTATTCTCACGGGTCGATTTGTGGTTGCTGAACGCAAATGCTTTCCATTACTAAGACTCGTTATCCGCTCCCTAATAATAACAAGGGCTCTTCACGAGCCGGTGTCACGACAGATAATTTATATTTAACGCATTCGTAACAGTCGAGGTTGTTCATTACCGCATGATGGTCGCGCCAAGCTACACAAGAGACGATGCGTAAAAACCGACATTCTGCCAGGGAGGGGACTCGAACCCCTATGGATTTCTCCACCAGATCCTAAGTCTGGCGCGTCTGCCAATTTCGCCACCCTGGCCTTGCTAATCGAGCAAGAGAGAACGTGCGCAGTTTACGTCCACGCGCTGTTCCCGCAATATCCGAATCATCGGCTTGTATCTATGAAAACCAGACAGCATTCGTCGCTTCTAATTCATTGTCTTCGCGCGAGTCAGACTCGCAATGGAATTGGCGCCAAAGTCGCGCTTAGCGCGGCGCAGACTTTGTGACGTTCATGTGTTCAACCTAGAGCGAACTGACAACACCGCCCGCGCGTGTTAGATAGTCAGCCAAAGAATTGCTCATGCATTCCGCCGCGATAATTTCGGCCATCGACAATCAATGATCGGCGAAGGCATTCAGAGCACGAACCAGCGGAAGCATTCCTATGTGCACGACCAGGTCGAAGTCGGATTTTTTACCGACCCGACGGTTTGCATCGGCTGCAAAGCTTGCGAAGTCGCGTGCAAAGAATGGAATCAGGTCCCCGAGGATGGGTTCTCGTGGTCGGGAAATTCTTACGACAACACCGGTCGCCTCGGCGCATCGACCTGGCGCCACGTCATGTTTCTGGAACAGGATCGTCCGAAAGGAAACCAAATCGTCGGACCGATGTCGCTGGACGAAGATCCATTTCGCTGGGTTTTCTTGTCCGATGTTTGCAAACATTGCGAGCAAGCTGGTTGTCTTGAGGCGTGTCCAACCGGATCGATTGTACGCACGGAAGTCGGTTCTGTCTTTGTACAGAACGACGTATGCAATGGCTGTGGTTACTGCGTCGTCTCTTGCCCGTTTGGTGTGATAGACCGTCGGCCTGCGCCGCTGCCAGACGCCGGCGGCGCATTCAAGTGTACGTTTTGTTACGATCGACAAAAGAGCGGACTGGTTCCTGCCTGTGCAAAGGTTTGCCCGACTGAATCGATTGTATTTGGCCGGCTTGATGATTTACGCGCACGTGGAGTCGAGCGCGTACAGCAATTACAAGAAGCTGGTTACAACGACGCGCAACTTTACGATCCACAGGAAACATCCGTTCGCGGGATTCACGCGTTCTTTTTGATTCTCGGTGAACCAGAGGCCTACGGACTTCAGCCCAAGCCGCAGGTTCCAACAATTTACCTGAAGTCGGCGTGGATCTCTGCCTTTGCGATGGGGATCGCATCAATCATTGCGGCCTTTCTGGCGTTCGCGCTTTTCTCATGACCACCGACCCCCCATCCGAAAAGCGACTCGAACAATTGCGCGAGCGAGCGTGGAAGGATGGCGTTGTTCCTGGCCGCGGTGTCGATGTTGCCGGCGGTCCGATTCCGCGCAAAGCCGGTTACTACGGTCAGCCGGTCGTCAAACCGCCAGTCTGGACTTGGGAGATTCCGATTTATTTCTTTGTTGGCGGCCTCAGTGGAATGTCAGCAGTCATCGCAGCTGCCGCGCTTCAATTTCATCATGTCGATCTTGCCCGCACTGCGATGTGGCTGGCTGCAACCGGTGTGGTGCTCTCCCCGATTCTATTAATTTTCGATCTCGGGCGTCCACATCTTTTCATCAACATGCTGCGCGTTTTTAAACCCCAATCAGCGATGTCGATGGGTGCCTGGATCCTGACAGGATTCGGCGCCTGCGTCGTTCCGGGTTTAATCGTGCTCGAAGTTCATGCCCTTCACATGTTCGCCGGCGCGATGGATCAATTTCTTCGCATTGCCGCAGGCCTCTTCATCTTCGGTTCGGCGTTCTTCGGGATGTTGCTCGCCACTTACACGGGCGTGCTGATCGGGGTGACAACGATACCGGCGTGGTTTTTGCATCGGGTGCTGCTCCCGATTCATTTCGGAACGGCAGGATTGGGATCGTCGACTGCATTGCTCGAACTGCTTGGCCATCGCATCGCGCCCCTCAACGCCATCGGATTCTTTGCAGCCGCGGTCGAAACGGCGTTGTTAATCTGGCTTAGCATCGACAAACATGGAGCTGCGGATCGCGCGATACACGAACACAGCTCGGGTTGGCTCATTCGCACCGGCGAAATCTTGACCGGTCCCCTTGCGCTTATTCTGCGATTTTTTGGTCTTGTTCCATTCGCCGCGATTTCATTTTTGCTCGGCGCATTCATTAGTCGCTTCGGCTGGATTGCGGCAGGCAAAATTTCCGGTGCCGACCCGGAAGCAGTATTCGCCGCGCAGCCTTGAAATGGAGTTGAGGTCGGACTTCCAAAGCGGGGACGCTCGACGCTATTCAGCTTTGATGAAACTGATATCACCACTGCGTTCGACACGCGCCGTTTTTATCTTCGACAAATCCTCGGTTTTCGCTTCGAGACGCATATCTTCCTGAAGGTCATGCTCCGAAATGTGGTTCCAAAGCATGTTTTGGCGCTGGAGCCTGCCGTTCTGAACGAGCACCTCGGGTTTCCCCTTCACCAAGATTCCGAAACCATGTGAATAGTATGCGGCCAGACCGAAAAGCCGATGCAATAACACCAGGACGAATCCACTGCCCAGCGTCGGAAAAAAGGCGGCTGATCCGTTAATGGCGCGTGACAACATGGAACCGATGATGACTACCAAGACGGCGTCGAAGGCCGTCTTCTCCGCAAGCGAGCGCTTGCTGCTAAGCCGCACCATTACAAGAGTCGCGACGAAAATGATTACCCCGCGTACTGAAACCTGGAGGAATGTTAACTCTTTTGGTTCGGTGCTTATTCCAAGCAACATTTGAAGTAATTCTGAGAACGTGTTCATAGGTAAACATTGTATCGCCGACAGAGTGTCTCTAGCGCTTGCTTTGATCTTCCGAGAGCCAAAATAAATCCAATCTTCACTCGGAATGCGTTCCTATATTGAGAAACTTTAGACGGAGGTCATCAATGGCAAGAGGAAGCAAAAAGAAATACACATCCAAGCAGAAAAGAAAAGCATCGAAGATTGAGAGAAGTTACAAAAAGCGCGGGGTCAGCAGCAAAGAGGCGGAGCGTCGCGCATGGGCAACGGTAAACAAATCAGATAAGGGTGGCCGGAAGAAAGGTGGAGGAGGTCGCGGGAAAAAGCGCAGCAAAGCGAGTTCCCGGAAAGGTGGACGAAAAGGCGGCCGCAAATAATACTGGCTCGCTATCAGCGGGCGTTCCGCCTCGAAGTCGAAAGGCGAGCGCAATTCGACTCGGGGAGATGTGAACCGACTTTTTATTTTAATCAGGTTCGTTTCTTCCGTGCAGCCTTGGCTCCTTTTTTGCCGAGAGCGGTTCGAGTCTTTCTCGGCAGATGCGCAATCGTTCTCTTTCGCCGTGCAGCTTTCGCAGCTTTCCTGATGTTTCGTTTCGCAGCGGCCCGTTGTTTTCTCGTGGTCATATTATTTGGAAATTGAAAATCTACGGTATCTCGATATTAGCCATTTACGATGGTGCCGCCGTTTGGATGTAGAACCTGGCCGGTCATGTAAGAAGAATCGTCGGACGCAAGAAACACATAGCTCGGGGCAATTTCTTCGGGTTGGCCAGCGCGGCCGAGCGGAACGTCGGACCCAAATGTTGCGACCTCTTTTGCGGGAAACGTCGATGGAATCAGTGGCGTCCAGACCGGTCCCGGCGCGACACCATTCACTCTGATGCATCTATCAGCCAGCGCCTGCGAGAGCGAGCGCGTAAAAGATGTTATTGCACCTTTAGTGGAAGAGTAATCTAACAAATGAGCGCTGCCTTTGTACGCAGTGACCGAAGCTGTGTTGATGATTGCAGCGCCTTTTTTCAAATGTTTCATGGCTGCCTTCGCCATGAAAAAGAGGGAAAAAATATTTGTCCGAAATGTTCGTTCGAGTTGCTTCTCAGTGATTTTCTCGATTGAATCCTGCGGGTGTTGTTCGGCCGCATTGTTTACGAGAATGTCGATCCTGCCGAACTCCTTTACAGTTTGCTCTACGGCTTTTCGACAGAACTCTTCCTGGCCCACATCGCCTTCGATCAACAGGCATTTACGCCCACGTTCTCCCACCAGACGCATGGTTTCATTGGCGTCTTTTTGTTCTTCGAGGTAAACAACTGAAACATCGGCGCCCTCCTTGGCGAACGCGATGGCAACGGCGCGGCCAATCCCGCTGTCGCCGCCAGTGATGATCGCCACCTTATCCTGCAGTTTTCCACTGCCGCGATATTTTTCGCCCTCGGCTCGCGGCTGCGGCTTCATCTTGTGTTCGCGGCCAGGTTGCTGCCGCTGGTGTTGCGGCGGTTGAAGTTTCTTTTCCTTAGGCATGGATCCTCCGCGCGCCGGCGCGAGTCACGAGAACGTCTCAGCGGCGGCGCGCTCGCGTACGTGCGGCTTTCCTGGCCGCGGCTGAGCGCGATCGTCGAGAGCGTTGCCTGGCGACGCGCTTCGCGTGTTTCGACAAGGCTTGCTTCGACGCTGACCGACGGCTTTCGCGTTTGAGCGCACGTTTGGTTGCACGGGACCGTCTCGGAGAAGTTTTTTTTGGACGGCCGGAGCGGCCCTTTGCGAGATCGCGCTTTGCCTGACGTTTTGTTCGTTTTGGGCCGCGCTTCGGTGGAGACAACTTCACTCCAGCCCGCCGCGCCTTCGAGAGACCAATCGCGATCGCCTGCTCCGGCGAGCGAGCGCCGTGTTTCCCCTCGCGAATATGTTCCATTTCTTCGCGCACAAACTCGCCCGCCTGGGTAGAAGGCGATTTGCCTTCGCGCTTGTCTTCGCGCGCGCGTTCAAGACTTTCTTCTTCTGGCATAGCAAAAGTGTTTCGCCGCTAGCTACGCTTCTGGATGTGGAAGATTCCGTTGTAGCTCGGCAAGTCCGATTATTGCGGCCACCCGTAAGCAAAGTTTGCGGCGAAGCCCGAATCAGTTGTACGGATATAAAAGCATTGCCATTCCGCGCTGGGCCAACTTAGTCTCAGCGCATGCGCACAATTCTGTTACTGATCCTGCTCATCCTGTTAATCGGCGCGTTGCCGACGTGGCCGTACAGCTCAGGATGGGGCTATTATCCAAGCGGCGGCTTGGGACTTATCCTTTTGATTGTGCTGATTTTGTGGCTGATGGGGCGTATTTAACCACTCCCCCGCTGGCAGCGGCTTCCCGCGCACTTAAGTTCAAATCAGCTTTTTTTGGAAGCGTCGCGCAGTTGCTTAATGCGATCGTGCGCCTCTCTAATTTGGGCATACTGCCGCGCCACAATTTCTTGAACATGCGCTGAGAGACCGTCATTAAGCGCCTTCCTGGCTTCTTCCACCGCAGAATCTTCGCCGCGCTCACATTCAGCCAAAATGGCATGGTCATCACCGCTGGTAAGAGCGGACTTCAGGTTAATCCAGCCGCGGTGCAATGCTCCTGCCGCGCTGCCGCTCATTTTGGAATCCCGTTCATCCGGACTCTGAGCTTGACTGCGCAACTCGATCGCGAATCGAGCACGCTGCCTCGAATATTCCTCGAAGAGTGATTTCAACTGTGGATCTTTGACGGATTCAGCGGCTTGTTTGAACCCCTCCTGACCGTCTTTGAGCGTTTCGATCAAGTTCTCGATAACTTTGTTTTGGTCTTTCATATAAAATTAGTCGCATCCCGGGCGGTGTGCGCGTGTTTCTTTCGTCATTCTAGCTGTTCGTCAGCGCACTGAGATCGGATGCGGCACTGCCCCTCACCGGACGAAACGAGCCTTTGCGCACGGCTAAAGTGGAGATGCGCAGCGAACAATGAAAGATGACGAATGTTCCTTTTTGGATCGACAGCGCACCTATTCAGAAGTTTCCGAAGCTACAAAGGAACATAAGCGTCGATGTTGCTGTTGTCGGAGCCGGCGTAACTGGTATCACGACTGCCTATGTCCTAAAAAAGGGCGGATTGACGGTCGCATTAATCGAGCGGGAGCGCGTGGCGTCAATCGACACTGGCCATACGACTGCTCACCTCACGTATATCACCGACGTCGAGCTGCGAAAGTTAGCGCGCAATTTTAGCGAGGATCATGCTCAAGCCGCGTGGGACGCGGGCGCAGCTGCGATTGATGAAATCGAGCACATCGTCGGGGACGAAGGGATCGAATGCGAGTTCACGCGCGTCCCAGCCTACTTGCATGTCTGTCCGGACGGTTTTTCCAAGAAGGAAGTTTCGGCACTGAAGAAAGAGGCTGGTCTCGCTGCGAAACTTGGATTTGATGCGGCCTACCTGGAGTCAATCCCATACTTCAATTTGCCGGGAGTGCGTTTTGCCAATCAGGCCAAGTTTCATCCGAGAAAGTATCTTCGCTTTTTGATTGAGAAAATTCCCGGCAACGGTTCGCACGTTTTCGAGAAGAGCGCGGCGACCGAGTTCGATGAGAAAAAGCGGCGCGTTAAGGTCAACCGCAATTGGATCAGTTTCGATCGGGTGGTCATGGCAACGAACAATCCACTCGTCGGTCTCGGCAGCGTTGTCAGTGCGACACTTCTACAGACAAAACTCTCTCTCTATACCAGCTATGCGCTTGGCGGTCGGCTCCCATCCAATACGGTTCCGGAAGCGCTTTTCTGGGACACTCGGGAGCCTTACGATTACCTGCGCATCGACCGTCATCGCGATTTTGATTACCTAATCTATGGCGGTGAAGATCATAAGACCGGACAAAAGAAGCAGACTGAGAAGGCTTATGCGCGGCTGCTGGGACGTTTGAAAAAAATTATTCCCGAGGCGCACATTGATCATCGCTGGTCAGGACAGGTAATCTGTACCCCGGACGGCATGCCTTACATCGGAGAAAATGCCGAACATCAGTTTGTGGCGACGGGTTATTGCGGTAACGGCATTACATTCGGAACCGTAGCGGCAATGATGGCACGCGACTGGACCATCGGACGAAAAAATCCCTGGACCGATTTGTTTGCCGTCGACCGGAAAAAAATCAAAGGCGCCACGTGGAATTATCTCCGGGAAAACAAGGATTATCCCTACTACATGATTAAAGATTGGCTCGCTCGTCCCGAAGCTGATTCCGTCAGAAAACTAAAAGGTGGCGATGGTATGATCATCGGTTCGCGCGGTAAGAAACGTGCGGTGTTCCGTGACCAAGATGGGAAGCTTCGCCAGCTCTCGCCTGTTTGCACGCATCTTGGCTGTCTTGTCAGATGGAACTCAGCTGAATCGACTTGGGATTGTCCGTGTCACGGCTCGCGTTTCAAACCTACCGGTGAAGTGATTGCTGGACCCGCTGAAGAAGCGCTGGCGCCGATTTGAATTTTGCCGCCTGCCATTCACTCATGAAGGAGTTGGACTCGTATCTAAACGATCATCTCGCTGGCTCTGTCAGCGCACTGGAGCTCATTGGCCACTGGGCGCATGTCCACAAAGGCAAGCCTCTCGGCTCTTTCTTTGCGGACTTGGAAGCGGAGATCAAAGCAGACCAGGATAAGTTGTGCGATGTCATGCGTTCCCTCCGCGTTGAAGAAAGCAAGGTGCGCCAGGCCGGGGCATGGATAGCGGAAAAGGTTGGCCGCGCGCGATTGAAGATCGCAGGCGATGACCCAGGCAGCCTGGGATTGGTGCTCACATTGGAAGGGTTAATCATGGGAATTGTCGGAAAGAAACTGCTGTGGCGTGGACTGGCCGCGGCGAATTTGCCGCGGCTGAGCGGCTATGACTTCGAGGGACTACAGCATCGCGCCGAAAAACAAGTTGAACGAGTCGAAGCCGAACGGATTCGGGGAGCGCTCGACGCCTTTGCAGGGACGAATAGCTCAGAATGACGTTTTCTAATGGGGATGCCTGGGACAAAAACGAGTAACGGCAAGTCAACCGAACCGGGCTTCGCAATTGAGTCTGCCGAGGCGGCGGAGGAAGCCGGTCTGCAATATGTTAACGACGATCGTCCAGGCTATACCCGCAGGGGGAACAACGGCGAGTTCGAATATTTAGATACGCAAGGCAAAACAATCCGCGACGAGCAACGTCTCCTTCGCATCAAACGCTTGGCTATTCCGCCAGCATGGACGGATGTTTGGATTTGTCCTTCGCCGAACGGACACATCCAGGCCACGGGTCGCGATGCACGCCGGCGAAAGCAATATCGTTATCACGAGCGTTGGCGGGAGCTGCGCGACGAAAACAAATTCGGTCGCCTGGCAGATTTCGCCAAGGCACTGCCAAAAATTCGTCGGCGAGTTGCTCAGGACATGAGATTGCCCGGTCTGCCGCGGCAAAAGGTCCTGGCGACGGTTGTGCGGTTGCTTGAACGAACTTTCATTCGCGTCGGCAATGAAGAATACGCGCGTGAAAACAAATCATTTGGGCTAACCACCATGCGAACCCGGCATGTCACGGTGAAGGGAGATCGATTGCGTTTTCGTTTTCGTGGAAAGAGCGGGAGACAACACGAAGTGGATATGACGGATCGGCGCATCGCCAAAATTGTTTCAAAGTGCCAGGACTTGCCGGGTCAGGAGTTGTTCCAATATGTGAACGGTGAAGGCGAAGTACGGGACGTAACATCGCAAGATGTGAATGATTACTTGCGGGAAATCACAAACGAAAATTTCACCGCAAAGGATTTCCGGACGTGGGCCGGGACCGTGCTGACGGCAATCGCGCTCAGCGCTCAGGGCAATTTCGAAACAAAGAAACAGGCGAAAGCCAATGTGAAAACGGCGATTTGCGCCGTGGCGGAACTTCTGGGCAACACACCGGCTATTTGCCGCAAATGTTACGTTTATCCGGCCATTGTCGAAACTTACCTAAGTCGAGCGCAAATCGCCGGGTTGGAGCCGGCGATCAAGAATCCTGACAAGATCAATCTCCGCACGGTGGAGCGCGCCCTTGTTAAATTTCTCCGCGGGCGATAGTCCACTGATACGGCTTAATTTTTTGCTCGAGCGATTGTAACGAGAGGCCACGGCAAGAGGAAGGCAGTCGTCGAGTTCACTAGCCGCGTGGCTAGCTCGTCGCAAACTTCCCCAATGCGCCTTTAAGGCACGTCTGCCCGTACTTTACGGCGTCGGCGCAGGCGACTCCGCAGGCGACGGCGAGGGCATCTCAGATGCTGAACCCTCCGTCTTTGGCGGATTTCTCTTTGCGCCAGCGGCCTTGTGCCGCGTTCGTGATGGCGTCGGCGTTGCTTTGGCAACTGCCGGTGCTGTGGTGGTAGTGGCAGTTGTTCCTTGCTGCTGACAAGAAGAAGCGACGAACGCCATCCCGATAATGGCGCCGATTAAACACAATACGTATTTGTTCATAGGTTGTTAGTTTCAGTTCGAGTGACGCAGAATGTTTGGTCGCATAAAAAGCTCAGAATGCGGGACTAGCGAAGCATTTGAGCGCAGACGCCGCTCGGGCAAGCTTTTTCGACCCTGATTTTCACGCCCAAATGCCTCCAAGAACCATCTTCGAGCACCAGCCGACCCAAACACCGCCGCGATCTCGGTTTCAGCGAGTAACGACATTTTTTACCGTCTCAAAAGCGCGAGCGATTTGCCTTCGCGGTGCTCTACCTGATCCATCGTGCACTGGCGAGGATCTTTGTCGGGACGCCAGCGAATGACTTTCGTGCCGTGGCGGAATCGCCCGCCGGTAAAATGATCGTAAGCAACTTCTATAACAATTTTCAGATCAACTGGTTCCCATTCACCGGTGCGCTCGGTGCTCCAACGACTCGCTCCGCCGGGGGCATTGCCAGTGAATCCAGGTGGTTTCTTCAATGCTTCAAATTTTTTTGTTAACTCGCGGCGTTGTTCTCTGGTGAAAGCGGACGTGAATCCGACATGATGGAGCAAGCCATCCTCGCCATACAATCCCAGCAAAAGAGAACCAATGAGCCGCGAGTCGCGCGCGTAGCGAAATCCGCCAACAACGCAATCGGCCGTGCGGATTTGCTTTACCTTCACCGCTGCGGTGCGTTCGCCGGAGGCATACGGAACGTTCAAAAGCTTCGCGATGATTCCATCAAGATCGCCGCCGGCTTTGTTAAACCATTCGCTGGCTACCCGCAGCTCAGTCGTTGCCGGAGACAGCCGCACGTTTTTGGCTGACCTGAAATTCGAACGCGCGAGTTTTTCGAGAAGTTGTCGCCGTTCGCGCAACACTCGTTGCAAATACACTTGCCCATTCTCCGCGAGCAGATCGAACACGATGTAACTTGCCGGATGTGCCTTGGCTAGCTTCTGAACGCGACTAGCCGCCGGATGCAAACGTAGTTGCAATTCATCAAAGGAAAGCGCGCCACCGACTGGGATCACAAGCTCGCCGTCGAGAACAAATTGTTTCGCAGGCAACGCAGCGATAACATCGGCAACGTCTGGAAAATAACGGGCCAGCGGCTGGCCGTTCTTTGATTGCAAATAAGTTTGCTTTTCATCACGAAAAGCGAGACAGCGAAAGCCATCCCACTTTGGCTCGTATTGCCAGCCGTCACCGGTCGGAATTTCTTCGACCAAACGCGCTTCCATCGGCGGCAAAGGCGGTTTTAGCAGCATGGTTTGATACAGGTTCGCATCGCAACCATTACTGGACGCTTCGATTCAAAACAGTCGAGCCGTTCATCTGGCAAAGAGCTTCTTTAATGAAGACCAAACATAACATCACGAGCGAACGTTACTGGAAGTCTTCTCGTGGCAGATCAGCGCAACTCAACATCTTTTCCTGGCGAGGCTCTTAGCCTGGTAAAGCAAACATTTCAGGAATGGCTGCAGGACAAAGCGCCGCAACTAGGAGCGGCGCTTGCCTATTACACAGTGTTTTCGCTTGCGCCGCTGATTCTGGTTCTGCTTTCGATTGTTGGCGTCATTTTCCGCGAGGACCCGGCAGGCGCCTGGACCAAGATCACGCAACAAATGAGCTATTTTCTCGATCCAAGCGCTGTGGAGGTCGTTCAAAGCATTGCTCAAAAGGCCTCGCAACCCGGAAAGAGCACGATCGCCACCATCATCGGCATCGCGCTCGCACTTTTCGGCGCGAGTGGTGTGTTTGGCCAGCTCCAGGATGCGCTAAACACGATTTGGGGCGTGAAAGCCAAGCCCGGTCGCGGCATCTGGGGATTTCTGCGCAACCGCTTTCTCTCATTTGCAATGGTTGGCGGCATCTGTTTCCTGCTGCTCGTTTCGCTGGCGATCGAAGCCTTGCTTAAAGGGTTTAGCCATTACATACAATCTCTTTTGCCGGGTGGCATGGTGATCGCTCTCGCGGTTTATCTCGTTTTTGATTTCACCGTTGTCGTTCTGCTCTTCGCGATGATTTTCAAGTTCCTGCCGGACGTCAAAATTCAGTGGCGAGATGTTTGGATTGGCGCCGTCATCACTGCGATTTTATTTGGCATCGGGAAATGGCTATTGGGCTTTTATCTGGGCAGCGGCGCTGCGGGATCAGCGTATGGAGCGGCGAGCTCGCTCATTACGTTATTACTCTGGGTTTACTATTCATCGCAGATTCTGCTTTTCGGCGCTGAATTCACCCAGGTTTATTCGGCGCGAGCTGGTCGTGCATTCAAGCCAACCGAATACGCAGTGCGAGTAGAGATGAAAGAAGTGGAGAGGCCTTAGCTTATGTTGATAAAACGTCCAAAATATCTCGCGCCGACGAAGATAGTGTTAAGAAAGGAGAAGCCATGGGCACGATTCTAATGATCATCCTAATCCTCCTGTTGATAGGGGTGCTACCAGCATGGCCGCATAGTTCCGGCTGGGGATACTATCCAAGCGGCGGAATAGGTCTGATTCTTTTGATTGTAATAATTCTCGCCTTGACGGGACACCTGTAAAACAGCGGCGCCTTATTCGCTGGAATGACCAGGTCTCGACCGTGACTTCGCAGAATGGCAAGTCACCGAATCGAATTTTTCGATTGAGATCTGGTACGTCCCGAGCGGCTACGATCCTTTAGTTTTGTCTTTTGCGTCCCGAGCAGCACGATTCCGGAGGACGAGCGCGTATCGGCTTTGAGGAATTTCTTCATGAGCCCAAGCGCCGATTCGTTTTCTTTTTTTGTGTTCGATACGGTGCAATCCGAGGGCACAAACAAATTGAAGTCGCGCATGTAGGCATCGTTTGCTGTGAAAAGGACGCAAAAATTCCCAGCAATGCCTGTGAGGATTAAAGTTTGTGTTTCCAAATACCGGAGAAGGGTCTCGAGAGTGGTCGAAAAGAATCCGGAATGCTTTGGTTTGAGCACGAAGTAGTCGCTTTTTTCGGGCTGCAATAGTTTCACTACGTCACGGCCACGGCCATGTTGTGCACAGTGGTTAACAGTGTGTCTAAGGTCGGATTTCCATCGGCCGAAATTGTCATTTACATAGATCACCGGGACGCCCGCTTCCTGGGCGCGTCGTTTTAAGCGCAAGAGATTTGGCGCCATCTGTCGTGCATGTTTCAGTAACTGATCTGCTTCGGGAAAATCAAAATCGTTGATTACGTCGATTAAAAGCAGGGCGAACTTATGCTTGTCCGGTACGCTGCCATGTAGATCGATATTTTTTTCCGGCATTGGTTTGTCGAGCGCTCATTCTAGCAAAATTCCAAGTACGCGAATGTCCCGCGTAGACCCAGAACAAATCGTTGCGAAATAAGAGAGGTGCGTTCGTTCAGAGTCCGCGTCTGCCTTGGAGCAGATTGATGATGAGGATAATAACGGCAATCACGAGCAGGAGATGGATGAGAGCGCCGCCGAAGTGGCCGATGAAGCCGAGAAGCCAGAGCACGATTAGGATGACTATTATAGTCCAGAGCATAGATACGCCTTTCTATTGAGTTGGTTTAAGTCCGTTATTGCGACAGAGGTTAGTGATGTAATCAAGCAAAAATTTGACTGGCGATAGCGGCGAGACTCTGCGGCCTGACAACCCGTCAATTTTCTTCGACCGCATTGCGTGGAATACCTCACTCGAAACGCTGGCAACTCGCGGCAAAATTCAGATGCTGCCGGGAACGGGTGCCAATAGAAGACTGAGACACGTAGATACAAAGTACCATGCGATTCATGAACACATGAGTTTGCGTGCGGCAAGGGTGGAATTGCGCAGTGACGTTTCCGATGACGAACGCGAAGCGGAGCAGGTCACATCGCGTGCCCGCTTACGCATCGCCGAGCTGTTGCAGCGACCTTTCGGTGTCAGGTCGATTGCCCTCACTGGTCTCTTTGTCCTGGCAGTCTTCTACACCGTCTACTTCATGCGTTCTATCCTGCTACCGATCATTCTTGCGGTGCTGCTGAGTTATCTGTTGAGGCCGATAGTGCGTGGGCTCGCCCAATTGAAGATTCCGCTGCCGGTTGGTTCGGCGTTCATTCTTATCGGACTTCTTGCACTTGTCGGATATGGGATTTCTGCGCTAGCCACGCCAGCGGCGGGATGGCTCCAGAAAGCGCCAGAAGGTTTGACGGCACTACAACATAAGTTGATGCCCGTAAAAAAAACGGTAGCGCAAGTAACCCAGGCGACTGGCGAAATCGAGAAGCTGGCTTCAACCAACGCGGAAAGTAAAGCCGTAGAAGTTAAGCGGCATCCGCTTAGTGAGATGTTTTTCACGCGCACGCCCGAGTTTATAGCCAGCGCTGTGCTGTCGGTGATTTTGCTCTATTTCCTGCTCGTTCACGACCAAGTCTTCATTGCGAAGCTAGTCAAGTTACTGCCCACGCTCTCAGATAAGAAGACCGCAGTCGGTATTGCGCATGACATCGAATCGCACGTCTCGTGTTATCTTTTAACCATTACGGCGATTAATATCTGCCTTGGATTGGCCGTCGGAACCGCAGTCGGCCTGTTTGGTCTGCGCAACCCGGTAATGTGGGGAGTGATGGTCGCGCTCCTCAATTTCGTCCCCTATCTTGGAGCTCTCACAGGGATCGTCTGCATGACCATCGGTGCGGTCTTGAGTTTCGATAGCCTTGGCTACGCCCTGATCTTTCCCGCCGTCTATCTGGCTTTTGGAACGTTGGAGGGTAGTTTCATCACCCCATGGGTTATGGGGCGCGCTCTTACTTTGAATCCTGTTATCATTTTGCTCTCGCTCACTTTCTGGGGCTGGATGTGGGGAATCGTTGGCATCATCTTAGCCGTGCCGATTCTGGCCGCTTTCAAGATTTTCTGCGGGCACATCAAACCGATGGAGCCGCTCGCAGAATTTCTTAGTTAAGATTGATTCACAAATATCCTTTCGTGCGGCGTCGTTTGATTGTCATAACCTGGGAAAGAACGAGTTTTCCTAGGTCTTCTACCTCGTGTGTCTAGGAGTTTTTAGCAGCATTACATAAGGCAATTGCTGCTCTTTAAGCCTGTTGCCTGAGACGCGCTTCATTTTCCACAACACGCGAGAACCAAAGCTGCGGTCGGGTTCGAAGTGTAAGCACAGAAAGTTAAATTTATGGGAATCAATATCGCGATTAGAGCTTTCCGACCTTAAGCGCATTCTGCTGTCAGCAGTGCGTCAAGTGGAGCTTGGATCTCGCGACGGAAAAGGGAATTATGCGAATCGCTCAAGTATCGCCGCAAATCGAGAGTGTGCCTCCAAAACATTACGGAGGGACGGAACGGATCGTTTCTTATCTTACTGAAGAATTGGTTAGCTCCGGCCACGAGGTGACCCTCTTTGCCAGCGGCGACTCGGTCACAAACGCCCGGCTGATTGCGCCGTGCCGGCGCTCGCTCCGTAAAAACGAGCGGTGCAAAGATCCCGTGGCACGAGAAGTTCTGCTGTTAGATCACGTAGTCGAGCACGCTAGCGAGTTCGATATGATCCATTTTCACACCGGTTACCTTCATTTTCCTATTTCTCGCTACCTGCCAGTTCCGCACCTTACGACCTTGCACGGACGCCTTGATGTTCCCGACCTGGTTCCTGTGTTCGACCGGTTTCGGGACGAACCACTTATCTCGATCTCGAATGCTCAACGGCAACCGCTACATTGGGCCAATTGGCAGGCGACCATCTATCATGGCTTGCCCGGGGACCTATTCGGCTTTCGGCCCGGCTCCGGAGAGTATCTGGCTTTTCTAGGACGGATCTCGCCAGAAAAAGGAGCGGACCGCGCGATCGAGATTGCCAAGCGCGTCGGCATGCCGCTCAAGATGGCCGCCAAAGTTGATCGGGTCGACAGACGCTATTTCAAACGAGTCGTCGAACCGCTGCTGAATGACCCGGGTGTGGAATGGATTGGCGAAATCAGCGACCAACAGAAGAACGAGTTTCTGGGCAATGCCTACGCCCTTCTGTTTCCCATTGATTGGCCAGAGCCTTTCGGGCTGGTGATGATCGAGGCGATGGCGTGTGGCACTCCGGTCATTGCTTACGACCGAGGATCGGTACCTGAGGTGATGGGAAACGGAGTAACCGGTTTTGTAGTAAAAGAGCTGGATGATGCCGCGGAAGCAGTTCGCCGCGTTCGCAATCTTAGTCGGGCACGTTGTAGGGAAGTTTTCGAGAAACGGTTCACGGCCAGTCGAATGGCAAATGATTACCTGGACGCGTACGAGCGAGTGATGCAGCGAGAAGCAGCTTATGCTTGTGCTTGAGTTGCTTACGCGCCCTAAGCAAAATTTTCGAAAGAAAGACGCGCACTTTCACATTTAGACACGTTGTTTTCTTGGGGGCGGTGTCCAGTTCGCACTGGACCGCGAAAATTCAAAACCAAATCAACCAAGGGAAAGGGATTATGAAGCTTGATACATTAAAAACATTGTACATCGACGAATTGCGGGATCTCTACAACGCAGAGAACCAACTGCTCAAAGCACTGCCGAAAATGGCGAAAGCTGCTTCATCAGAGGAGTTAAAAGACGCGTTCGAAAAACATCTGGAACAGACGAAGACGCATGTGGAACGTCTGGAAGAAGTTTTCGAAGACATTGGCGAGAAGCCGAAGAGTAAAACCTGTAAGGCAATGAAGGGGCTTATTGAGGAAGGGTCGGAAATACTTCAGGAGGAAGGCGAAGAATCGGTAATCGACGCCGGGATAATCATAGCTGCGCAGAAAGTCGAACATTATGAAATCGCGAGTTACGGTAGCGTCCGCACATTTGCGCAACTACTTGGCAAGGACCGGTCAGCGGAGCTTCTGCAAACAACCCTCGACGAAGAATCTGAAGCTAACGAGCTTCTGAACAACTTGGCCGAGGACATTGTGAATCCAGAGGCGCTCATGGAGCCGGAATTAGCCGGCGCGTCTTCAAATCGCTAACAGCGATTATTCTTGACCGAATTCGTCGAGGCGCTGCGTGAATCCGCAGCGCCCCGATACGTTGGGACGAAATCGAATTCCTGCTACGGGCGCCAACAACGGGTTTTAGCCGGCACAGCTCTTTCATTTCGTCTACCGTCATACCTTCGCCGAAATGAGTTGCAGCTGAAGATGGCCTGAACGGATCGGATGCTGCTTACGCCGCGACCTTATCGAGAACGGTTTCCAACTCGTGAAGATCTATTGGTTTCACCAGATGAAAATCGAATCCCGCTTCTTTGGACCGGCGAACGTCTTCTTCCGTACCGAAGCCAGTTAGCGCTACTGCCTTGATCGAATGCTTTCGCTTGGCTTGTGAGATGACTTCGTAACCGCTTCCATCCGGAAGACCGATGTCGCACAACAGCACATCGAGTTCTTCTGACGAGATGATTTCCAACGCTCGGCGTACATTTTCCGCAGCTAAAACTTTGTGACCGAAATGGGTGAGCAGCCGCGACAAGATACGGCGTGTGTCCTGGTGGTCTTCCACAAGCAGGACCTGCAATGCCTTCGGCGGGGGTTTGAGACCGCGAGAATTAAGATTGGTTTTTCCGGCGCCTTCGGGCACCGTGTCAAGCGTTACCTTAAACGTCGAGCCGAAGCTCCGACCACGGCTCTCCGCTTCAATGTTCCCATGGTGAAGGCCGACGAGATGTTTGGAAATTGCGAGACCGAGGCCAAGCCCGCCAAACTGCCGCGTCACTGAAGGGTCAGCCTGTTCGAACGGCGTAAACAGGGAGGCCAGCCGGTCGGGTTCAATTCCAATGCCGTTGTCCGTAATTTCGAAATGGAAACAGTGTCGGTCGTCGTTAAACGTGCGGATGGCGATCTCTCCGCCCGTTGAAGTGAATTTCACACTATTGTTGATCAAGTTCCAAAATACTTGCTGAAGCCGAATACAATCAGCCGAGATGTGATATTCCTTCGCATTGAATTTGGTCGAGATCTTTAATTTCTTCGACTCGATGGCTGAGCTTGCGATTTCAATTGCGTTGCGAATTACCGTATGCGCGTCGCAAATTTCCACATCGAGGCGAAGTTTGCCGCGCGTGATGCGAGTGAGGTCGAGCAGATCGTCAATCAAACGAGCCTGCAGTTTTACGTTGCGCTTGATTAGTTGGACATCCTCCACGAACTCCTTCGGAAGTTTTTGCGCGTTCTCTTCCATGTAACTCGCTGCCGCCAGGGCTGGGGTCAGCGGCGTGCGCAGTTCGTGGCTGAGCGCCGCGAGAAAATCATCCTTTGCTTTGCTTGCTTTCTGCGCCGCAATTTTCTCCGCTTCAAATTCCCGACTGCGGATTTGGTCGGTGATGTCGCGTGTGACTTTGGAATAGCCTCGGATGTTGCCCTTGGCGTCGCGCAGCACAGTTATGATAACTTCGGCCTCAAAAGTTGACCCATCTTTGCGGATGCGCAGGGCCTGATCACGAATGTGTCCTCGACGAGCCGCCTCACGCAAATTGCGTTGTGGCTTGCCAGCGGCAACGTCCTCCGCCGTATAGAAGCAGGCAAAGTTTTTCCCGACGATTTCCTTCGCCGTGTAGCCCTTGATTTTCGCTGCGCCTGTGTTCCACGTCGCCACATTGCCGTCCGGATCGAGCATGTAGATAGCGTACTCTTCCACGCTATCCACGAGAATGTGGAATTGCTCGGCTGTCTGGGACAGTTGAGTAGATCCGTTATCACCCATAGGCTGCGAACGCGATTGCGAATGGGATTCGGACGGCGCCTCTTGTTTGGTTCCCTCTGACGCATCCATTTTGGTGGTGGAAACCAGGGGATTCAACGTCTCTTCTTGCGTCCGACAGAGGTGGGTCTTCCCGCCCCTTTCGCTGCCGACGTACTCGAAATCGCCAGGGCTCGAGCAAGATCTGCTTCATCAGTGAGATCGAGGCGTAACGGCGTAATCGATACCCAATTGTGCTCCACTGCCCAGCGGTCGGTCCCTTTGGCCGCGCCTTCCAACGGGGTAACAGTGAACCAGAAGATCGAGCGCCCCATCGGATCTTTGTCAGGAACGACTTTGCCATCGTAGTGTCGTACAGATTGGCGCGTCCAACGAATGCCTTTGGGTTTCTCCGGCAGGTTCACATTCACCAGGCACAGTGTTCTGTTTGGGATCAGCAGATCGAGAACTTTGGCGACGTGAGGCTCGAGTGCCGAAAAATCCGGCTCATGATTGTCACTTACGTTTGTGCTGAAAGCGATGCCACGCGCGCCGAGCAATGCGGCCTGTTTCGCCGCCGCCAGGGTACCGGAATGCCAGCATGAATTTCCCAGGTTCAAGCCAAGATTGATCCCAGAAAGTACAAGATCGACGTGTCCCCAGCGATGCATGCCGAGTGCGACGCAATCCGCGGGCGTGCCATTTACGCTATAAGCATCGAACTCTCCGCGCTGCACACGTTTAAACCGCAGAGGCCGCGATGACGTGATCGCATGGCTCATCGATGATTGCTCCACATCGGGCGCGATGATGCGCACCTCACCAAAACGCGCTGCTGCTTTCGCCAGCGATACAATGCCCGGACTATAAATGCCGTCATCGTTCGAGATGAGGATTCGCATTTTCACATATTACAAACGCGTGTCGGCTGGTTTTTGGGTTGAATAGGTTGTGAACGGTAGTGGCCTTATCAAATGATGACAATGAAACCAATCCCGATGCGCTTTATGAGCGCGGCAACCGCGAGCAAACCACGTTCACGCCGACGGATTGGCTCCCACCACAACACGCACCTCGTGAGGCCGCGCATCGTCACGCAACAGCACGATTTTGTCGGCTACCGCAACTCCGTCCACTTCCACCACGGCCACACCTCGTGAACAGTGGTCGGGATTCTCGACTGCGATATGATAGATGGTGTTCTGGAAACGGTATCGCAAACGGAAACCAGGCCAATCTTTCGGTATCACCGGGTTGATTGTGAGCTTGTCGCCGCGGCGTTGGAACCCAAAAATTTCTTCAAGCCAAACGCGATAGGTCCAAGCCGCCGCGCCTGTGTACCACGTCCACCCACCGCGCCCGACCTGGCCGGCTAACGTGTAAACGTCGCCAGGCATGACGTACGGTTCGACCTTGTAGCGTTCGCAATCTTTCTCGTCCCGGGCGTGCTCGATAGGATTCAGCATCCGCAAAAACCGAACGGCTTTGTCGCCATCGCCCTGGCGGGCAAAAGCCATTGGAACCCAAGTGGCGGCATGCGTGTACTGGCCGCCGTTTTCGCGCACGCCCGGAGGATATGCCTTGATGTAGCCGACGTCGGCTGTGGTTTTGTCGAAAGGCGGAGTGAAGAGCAAGATTAGCTGGTCGGATTCGCGCACGAGATTTTCCTCCAGCGATCGCAGCGCGACTTCCAGGCGATTGGCGTCGCCTCTGCCAGAAATTGCAGCCCAAGTTTGCGGGAGCGAATCGATGCGCGCTTCGGTGTTTTCCTTCGATCCGAGAGGCGTGCCATCGTCAAAGTATCCGCGACGGTACCAGCCTCCGTCCCAAGCCTGAGCGTCGATAGTCTGCGCGAGTTTGGCCATACGGGCACGGCACCCTTTCGCTTCCTCATGGAGTTTGCGGAGGGCGAGCAATTCGGCGAAATCATTGAGCACGCAAATCTCAAACCAGGCGAGCCAGACGCTCTCGCCTTTGCCGGCGAGTCCGACGCGGTTGAGACCGTCGTTCCAATCGCCCCCTCCGATCAGCGGCAGTCCGTGGGCGCCCGCAGTGTTGGCACGCGCGATGGCGCGCCGACAATGTTCGAGCAGCGTACCTTCCGTGTGGGAATCAACCGGAATGGATAGGCTTTCAGTCTGTTTTGCGTCGAGTGGTTTCGCTTCCAGAAACGGAACCATCTGATCGAGGATTGCGGCGTCGCCAGTAGTGCGGACGTAATGTGCAGTGACGAAGGGAAGCCAGAGAAGATCGTCACTGATCCGCGTGCGGACCCCAGCCCCTGATTCTGGGTGCCACCAATGCTGGACGTCACCTTCCACAAATTGGCGCCCAGCCGCGCGCAGAATGTGGTCGCGCGCGAGTTGCGGTGCGGCGTGCACAAGGGCCATCACATCCTGCAACTGGTCGCGGAACCCGTAAGCTCCGCTCGATTGATAAAAGGCCGAGCGACCCCAGACGCGGCAGCCGAGCGTTTGGTAAAGCAGCCAGCGGTTGAGTAGAAGATTTGTGGAAGGTTCTGGCGTTTCGACTTCGATTGTACTTAGGACCCGCTCCCACCAATGGCAGGTTTCCTGAAAAGCGGATTCCACATTGTCCGGATCGCGAAAGCGTTGCACAAGAGATCGCGCTTTTTCTTCGTCATGTGCCTGGCCGAGGAGAAAAGTGATCTCAGCGGTTTGTCCCGGCTCCAGCGTGACAGTGACCTGCAAGGCGGCGCACGGATCCAAACCAGCGCCACTTTCGCCAGCCAATCGTTGGTGCTCCATCGCAACGGGGTGGTGTAGCGACCGATTATGTCCGATGAAGCCCGCGCGATCACCGGTGAAAGAGGCCGGCGTGGGCGTGGAAGCCGCAACGACGATGCGTTCAGAGAGCTCCGGCTCATAGGAGTTGCGTGCAAAAAGGCTCTGGCTTTGCAGATCCCATTTCGTGACTATGTGCATGCCGGTTTCCTCTGGGTCGGAACCAAGAACAAGAGTGGCGTAAGAGGTGACCGTTAACCTGCGCTGCCACGACGAGCTGTTGCGAAGACGCAACCGCTGAATGCGAACGGGAAGACCGCCGGCGTCGTCGACCGGTACGAAGGTAATCAGTGTTTGTTCGATCGCATGGCTGTTGTGTTCAAAGATTGTGTAACCTTGCCCATGCCGTGCGCGATAGGCATCCCGCTCGCGGATCGGATTGGGCGTGGGTGACCAGACGACGCCCAAGTCTTCATCGCGAATGTAAATGGCGGTGCCGGGTTGATCCGAGATTGGATCGTTGAACCAGGGCGTGAGGCGCTCGTTTTGGCTATTGCTGCCCCAGACAGACTCGGCGCCCGACTCAGAAACCAGCGCGCCAAACTTCGAATTGGCCAGGATGTTCACCCAGGGAAGCGGCGTTTGCTGATCGGGTGCCAGATAGATGACGAATTCCTTTCCGTCCTCGGTGAAACCACCGAGTCCATTGAAGTATTTCAATTCCATGAAAGGCAGCGGCGCAGAAGGCTCTTCGCGGAACTGCCGGCTCGGCGATAACAGCTGCGGTTTCGCGGTAACCGGTGTGCTCGCGGCAAGTTGCTGGCGCAGCGTGCCGCGGGATGCGACCAACACCATCCGGGCAGCAGCCTGAAGCGCGATCAACTCCTCCTTCGAAATTTTAGTGGCGGAGCGCAGATAAACGCCTCCGGGCTGGTCGACTCCGGTCAGGTGCGCCTGCGCTTCAATTAGCCTGCGCAGATCGCCGGCTAAAGGTTCTTCATAGCTGGCCAGTTCCTCGCTGATCAGCACGAGATCGGCCTTCAATCCACGCAGATGCCAGAAGGTGTGAGCGGTCAAAATTTGGCGCACCACTTCGATGTCGCGACTGTGGCTAATCATAACGACCACAATCGGTAGATCTCCGGAAATACCCTGCCGCCAAAGCGCGCGCTGGCCTTCCGTGCGGCGGCCGAGACGCGCGGGTGGCGGTCGCAGTTGAGCCTGCGGAAACAGGACGTGCGCTGCCAGTTGCCGGAAAGTCTGAACATCTCCCGGACGGATATGGAGCCGGCGCATTTCAAGTTGGGAATGTGTCCACGCTGTCTCGAAGGCGCGCGCGCACGCGTGAAACTCAGCGTATCTCTCGGCCAGTCTGATGACAGCTTCGCGCGATTCCGCCACGACCGTGACGAGCGCGAATTGGAAACGTTGGTTCGGCAGGATCGTCATGCGCCGGCGAAGGCTGAAGATCGGATCGAGCACGTCGCCGACGTGGTTCGTCAGGCTGCGGCTGAGGGCAACGGGGTTTTCCAGCGTGCGGCCTCGCCCGAGGAACCGAGCGCGATCAGTTTCAAACTCAGGCGTGCCGCGGAGAGAGGAAGATTCAGGGACCAATAGGTGCGCGGCCCAGATTGGCTGTTCGTCGGGAGCGCGCAGGCGGCGGTGAGCGAGAAGGGCTTGATAATTCGGCAGCCATTCTGTTTCGATGAAAAGCTTGCTGAAAGCCGGGTGCGCGCGATCGGCCCGATGCGGCGCGAGGGCGAGCTCGAGATAAGTGGTCACCTCTAGACGGCACGATTTGCGCGAGGTATTAACCAACGTTACTCGCCGGACCTCGGCGTTGTCTTCTGCGGAGACGACAATTTCCGTGAAAGTCTCGCACGGCCCGCTTCTCCTCCGGAACTCCGCTTTGTCCGGCGTGAAACTCCAAGTGTAATGACGCTCTGGACTTCGTACCGGTTGATGGGTGTTGCTCCAGATCGTGCCGCTTTCCAGATCCCGGATATAACAAACCGCGCCTGGCACATCGCAGGTGGCATCGGCACGCCAGCGCGTGACATCCAGATCCAACCAGCGCAAATAACCGCCGCCGGCATTGGTCACCATGACCGAACAAGTTCCGTTGGACAGAAGATGAACGCGCGCCGAGGCAATGTCGGACGTTTGCGTTACGCCCGGGCTGCCCTCGATAGAAATCGTCCGAGGCAGCGGTCGCTCTTCATGCATGTCGCCGGTGGTCGGCAAAATTTGTTCGGGAATATGCTCATGCAGGAGCGGTTCAGTAGCGCGAATGCGCGGGTCGGAATGGAACCGCCTCCGCATCGCATTGTCATATAAAGCATTGTCGTAGGCGAGCAGCGACATCCCCTGATGATGCGCCATGTAACAATGGATGATGATCCCGGCCGGACCGCGGAGTTCGGTCCGTCGTGAATAATCGATCGACTCATAGTAACCGTGCTCGCCAAGGAGCGCAGCGTTTCCCAGCGTCGCGAGCCGCCGCAAATTTTTCATGGCGAGGGCTGGTTGCACGCCCAGAGCAAGCGCCGTCGCATACGGCGCGACGACCAGGTCTTGTTGCCCGCGCCTTAACGCGAGCGCCGGTACGCCGAAGGCGCGGTATTGATACACATTATGCCGGTCAAGCGCGCTAAAGGCGGATTCCGAAATGCCCCATGGTGCGCTGTGTTGCTGGGCATAGGCAATCTGACAATGCACGGCGTCATGACAGGCGCGATCCAGCAGAGAATTTTCATGCGTCTGAGTGAAGAGGAGGGGCATCAAATATTCGAACATCGTTCCACTCCAGGCAAGAAGAGGCAGCCGGCCGTAGGCCGAGCCAAAAGGCCTGCTCAAAGCCCACCAATGTTCTACCGAGACTTCCCCTCGCGCGATCGCGAGGAAACTCGTCAGGCGCGCCTCGCTGGCGAGCAAATCATAGAAGGAATTATCGAGCCGCCGTTGCCCTACTTGATACCCAATCGCAAAAATCCGCCGTTCCTCATCGTAAAGAAAACGCAGCCCCATACCGCTTTCCAGTTGTTGGCTCTGAACGATCAACTCGTTCAACTGCGCGAGCTGCTCGGAAGCGGCCTGGCGCGAACGTTCCGCCTCGGTCACGAGAAGATCGAACCACTCGCGCACGGGTGGCGGAAGGTCCGGTCCCTCATGTTGCCCGTGAAATGCGAGCAGCGGCACCAGCCCGGGGATTCCCTCCGTGGCGATGTTTCGCAGTGAAAACGTCGCCGCGAGCGCCTCGCGCCGACTTTCGTGCGCCGCTTCGCCTAATGACATCAATTGCGATGGCGATACCATCAGCATTTCCACCGGCCGAAAATATTTATCGATGACGGCGTTCCAGGCTTCAGCCTGTCTGACAACCTGGTGCGCCCAGTAAGCTCGCGGGTCTGTTTCACGCGGCTTGAAGAACAGCAGTAGATTCTGAGCGAGCGGTCGAGCCGCGCGCAAACGCAGGATGACTTCCTCTAGATTGGCCGGCTCGCCAGTAGTCAGCTCCACGAGACGCGAAAGCGCGATCGGACCTTCCGCGTCCTTCATCGTGGCGGCGACTTGTCGCATCACGCCGAGCGTGTCGGCAATTCCACGCAATGCGCTCGCGTCTAAAAGCGGCCGCGTAGCCAGTTCATCGCAACTACTTTCGAAAGTCCAAAGGCTCGCAAGCAAGTTGCCGCTATCCACTGTCGATACATACCGAGGATGCAACGGCTCGAGAGTCTTCAGGTCGTACCAATTGAAGAGATGGCCTTCGAAACGCTGGAGGCGACTAAGTGTTTCGAGCGTGCCCAGGTTGCGCGCCACCAATTCTTCGATCGTGATATAACCAAAGTCATTTGCCGCCACGGTCGCCAGCATCGAAAGGCCGATGTTTGTCGGCGAAGTACGCATGAAAACTTCCCGCATTGGCCGTTCCTGAACATTGTCCGGTGGCAGCCAGGAGGTTTGCGGCCCCGCAAAATCATCAAAATATCTCCAAGTTCGTCGCGCGGCGATGCGCAGAAACCGTCGATCGTCCGCGGTTAGAATTCCGCCGCGCCAACTCCTGGCAGGACGATTGATCACGATTACCGCCACGGGAAAGAGAGCCCACAAAAGGAGAAACGGCGCCGCAGCAATCATTGCCGATGTTCCCTCCCAAACTGCGCCGACGAAAAGCAGCACACACCCGGTTGGAATCCAAAGCCGGGCGAGAACGAACTGCCACTGCTGATTTTTTGCGCGGCGGTGGGCGTCTTGTGCCGTCTCCCATTCCAGTAATAATCGGTGCGAGGTGATCCGTCGGTAGGCCACTCGGACTATGGCATCGAGCGCCATGCCCGCATGATCGGGAAGAAAAATGACTGCGAACAACGAACGCAGCAGGCGGTCACGCGGTTCGCGCCAGAATCTGGTCCCGGGCGGCGGGGAATGGAACAGAAGCGCGAGAAGAGAATTCAGGACTGGCCACAACATCAGCCCGGCGATAATTCCACTCCACAGCATCGGCTCGGGCGTGAGAAGCCAGCCCGCTACGAGCAGAGCGACGGTCGCAGGCGGCACCAGACTACGACGCAGATTGTCGAAGATCTTCCACCGGTTGAAGGCACAAAGGGGATTAGGTTCAATCCTGCCGTCGCCCATGGGCACGCGCGGCTTCAGCCAATCGATAATTTGCCAATCGCCGCGAATCCAGCGGTGCTGCCGATTCCACCATGCAATGTAGTTGCTCGGAAAGACGTCGAGCAGCTCGATATCTGTCGCCAGCCCGACACGGACGTAGCTGCCTTCCAGCAGATCATGGCTCAACAAGTGCGCCATTCGAAATCGGGCGGACAAGAGACGATGAAACGTTTGCAATTCGTAAATGCCCTTGCCGTGATAACTGCCTTCACCGACCAGATCCTGGTAAACGTCGGAGACAGCATGGGTGTATGGATCGATCCCACGGGGATCAGCAAAGATGCGTGAGAACCATGTCGCCATGGCGCTCGGAAGCGTGGAACTGACGCTCGGTTGGATGATTGTGTAGCCTCGAATCACCCGCTGGCCGTCCCGAGAAAGCTGCGCCTGATTTAGCGGATGCGCGAGGGTTTCGATCATCCTCCGGGCGGCGCCCCGCAGCAGTTGTGTATCTGCGTCGAGCGTGATGACAAACCGCATACCCTCAAGTCGAGTGCGGTCGCCTGCACACAGGAATCCTTCCAATTCCGGCGCGGATTCTCCGACCAAGAATCGATTGAGTTGCTCGAGCTTGCCGCGCTTGCGCTCCCAGCCGATCCAGCGTTGCTCGCTCTCGCTCCACGAGCGTCCACGATGAAAGAGAAAGAAGCGGCCTGCTCCATAGCGGCGATTCAGTTCTTCGATGCCGCGGGCGACGATGTCGATGTACTCCGTGTCCTCGGACATGCTCTGCCGCGGTGCATCGGCAAAATCGGTCAGGAGCGCGAATCGTAGATTTGGGTCCGTGTTTCCAAGGTAACGAATCTCGAGGCGGTCGAGCTCCCTTTGGATCGCGTTGGCAGTCGTAAGTAACGTCGGCACCACCACCAGCGTGCGGCAATCATCAGGGATGCCTTCTTTTTTGAAGGACATCTTCGGCAACACCTGTGGGAGCAGAAGCGAGATCACGAAATAATTCACGGCCAGCACCGCCACGTCACTCGCGGGCAAGAGAAGCAAAAGACCAAGCAGCAGCAGCGTAATTCCGGGAACTGATCCGGCAACGAGAAGGAGAGGAGCAGCCACCATCACGGCCGCGAGAACGAGAACACTTCCGAAATACACGCCGGCAGCGTGCATGCGAAGCCATCGGCGCGACGATTCCGCCAGCGGCACACGAGTGCCGGTTGCCCGTTCGAGCGCGAGCCGCCCCGCATCTATTAGATAATAGCTAACGTGTCGCGCGAGCTTGTCCTCGGCAGTCTTCGCCAAGGCCAGCGTTTGCCCGATGACTTCCTGTTCTGAACGCTTTGACCATCGGGCGATTTCCTCCACTGCGCTCCGGCAACGATCGCGCGTTTCAAAATCCTGGCGGGCATAGACTCCTGCCGGATCGGCGCCCAATTCGCTTTCCGCCCAGCTAGTCGACTCGAAAAATTCCGGCCACGCGATTTGCGCCAGGAGGCGGCAACTATTGATCACATCGGCGAGCCCTGTCTGTTGCACAGCCTGGCGGCGATGTTCCTGTTGCATGACTTCGAGGAGAGGCGCTCGCAGAGAGCGTTCGAGCCATCCGCTCACGAGCGGAAGCGCCGCCTCTTCGTCATAGAGATGTGCCATCAGTTCGCTTGCAAAATGCGCGGTCGGCTCGGGATGACGTTCCACCAGTTCTTCCATCATTCTAAGCAGTCGCGGTGAGCTGTGGCGCGCCGCGGTGATGAGCCGATTGGCCCAAAAATCCGCTTCCTCGCTTTGGCTTTGCTGTTGCTCTACCTGGATCGCGAGTGCGCGCAAAGATTCGAGTAATTGCAAACGCAACATCAGCGGAAGGGCCCAGAGTTCTCCGATCTCCAGCGGCGTAATCGCCTGAAACGCGTCCAGAAATTTCCGAATGATTTGCAGCTCTAATGCGCCGCCGGTCTCGGATACTATTTCCGAGGCGACATGGTAAACACGCGGCATCCCTGCCTCGGGACCACTCGCGACGAGAGGCAGCTTTCCGTAATATTTTTGCGGGAGACTTCGGCACAGATCAGTTACCTGCTCCCGAATCAAATAGGCATTATCGAGCAGCCACTCGGCCGAAAGGCTAAACGCGTGGTGCATTTCGGCCGACATCGTGAGACTGGCGTTCGCCCATTCCAGCGCACGATCCACTTCCCGCAGTCGGCGCAGAAAGGATTTTCCACGCGGCTGCACCGCCCGGCCAACCCTGAGCGAGCCGGCGAGGCGCGTGGCATTTTCCGAGAGACGCCTGCTCGAAGATCGCTCCTGCCAGAGCGGTGGTATCGTCGATTCAACAGAGAAAGGGGGTGGCGCGGGAAAAGCGAAGGTTACAGAGTCGGTTTCGGCATCCCGCAAGACCGCCAGGACCCGCCCCGCTTCACCGGCTTTAACCTCGGCCATCACAATTGTTTCATCGGGCAGGATCGAACTTGCGCATCGGGCCAGACTTGCCGCATCGACGTGCTGCTGAAGCAACCGGACGATAATCCAACCGGTGAGAGCACCGGCCATGGCAAACACGGCGAGTAACAACGCCAGCACGCCTGGCCGGTAGGCA